>Ga0256408_1002005_pt1 | contig 10544 bp, 9 predicted proteins | sample PhyAR1_FD_185998 | JGI IMG/M metagenome (GOLD analysis project Ga0256408, IMG submission 185998) | Leaf surface microbial communities from alfalfa plants in UC Gill Tract Community Farm, Albany, California, United States - DLSL A.R1 | ecosystem: Host-associated > Plants > Phyllosphere >...
TTTAATCTGTTTTCAAAAACATTCATATGCTCATGGAATTGTTCTTTAAGAAATTCTAATGTTCTCTTCAAAACTTCTTGGTCTTCTTTGTCTTCTGTAACTGCATATTGTGTTAAGCAATTATCAAATTCTTCCTTAATGCCTTTAGCACGATTAAACACTTCATCATAATTATTTTGTGTATACCAATTATCAACGGATTGTCTAAATGGCAAGGATGTTTGTATTTCATCGTAATCTTTTTGCATACTTTCCAACAAATCTAGAAACTGTTTCGGCACCTCTCCTGTTTCCACATTTAATCTGTTTTCAAAAACATTCATATGCTCATGGAATTGTTCTTTAAGAAATTCTAATGTTCTCTTCAAAACTTCTTGGTCTTCTGTAACTGCATGTTGTGTTAAGCAATTATCAAATTCTTCCTTAATGACTTTAGCACGATTAAACACTTCGTCATAATTATTTTGTGTGTACCAATTATCAACGGATTGTCTAAATGGCAAGGATGTTTGTATTTCATTGTAATCTTTTTGCATGCTTTCCAACAAATCTAGAAACTGTTTCGGCACCTCTCCTGTTTCCACATTTAATCTGTTTTCAAAAACTTTCATATGCTCATGGAATTGTTCTTTAAGAAATTCTAATGTTCTCTTCAAAACTTCTTGGTCTTCTTGGTCTTCTGAAACTGCATGTTGTGTTAAGCAATTATCAAATTCTTCCTTAATGACTTTAGCACGATTAAACACTTCATCATAATTATTTTGTGTATACCAATTATCAACGGATTGTCTAAATGGCAAGGATGATTGTATTTCATCGTAATCTTTTTGCATGCTTTCCAACAAATCTAGAAAACGCTCTGGAACATAAACTACTTCCTTCTTAATTCTATCTTCAAAATTTTCCATATAACCAAAAAACTCTGCTTGTAAATACAACAATTTTTTTTCCAATGTTTCTTGACCGACTTGGTCTCCTTCGCCCTCTGCAGCTCTATAATCTCCTAAACATTTAAAAAAATCACCTTTTATACTTTTAGTACGTTGGGATACTTCATTATAATTTTTTGGTGAGTACCAACCACTCAATGTTTGATAGTTATCTATATACTCAAATTTTTCTTTGATTTCTCTATTATTTGCTATGATTTCGTTAAGAAGCATTTTAAAGGCACCAGGTAGTCCCTCAGTACTATATTTAGACTCTAGTTCGTTAACAATCTCTGATAATCTTCTTACTATTTCACTCATCTCACCATATAGCTTATTTCTATCAAATGGTAATTTCATACCTTTATTGTAATCTTCATTGAGTTCATAAAACCTCCTTTTTAATCGGTTACTTTCGGTATCTAGTCTACCAATTTCTTTAAATTTCCCACAATTCCCGCTCTCTTCGTCAGAAGACTCATGTTCCCAATCTGAATCTGATAAATCTACAGCTTCTACATCAATTACAGAGCTTACTGACATACTAACTAACAAACTAAAAAACCATACTAAATTCTTAATTTTCAAATATTTTGTACCTCCTCTAACTTAAAAATTTATACACAAACGAAAATATACAGATTGTGCATTTCCCATACTAACTTATTTCCCACAGACATTTAATTAGCATATGTTAATTTGGTGGTCTAAATTGTATCTAAATCAAAAAATTGATATTTTAATGTTTAACTCTAAAAATCCAACGTGATTAAAAAGCAAAAGGTATTTAACAAATGCTAAATACCTTTTGCTTTTTAATCACTATAATACTACTTAAAGAAAGGAGGGATTCTATGATTACACTATTAGCAATTTTAGGTGCCTTTAAACTTTTTTCATAAAAAATAAAGACTACATGTTGCACTATTGTTATATTGAAAAAAAGAACTGTTTGACTTTAAAATAGCAAAAGAATAACAACTCAGCAGAAGAATATCGTAACACTATTCTTCTACCAACAGACAATACTGCTACGCCTGCTCGTACTGGAAATTTTTAACCTCCAATTTAAAATCTATCTATAAAAAAGCTTCAATTCATTGTACTCAAATAGCATTAACCAGTTACTGTTATTCAGAATATTTATTTTTTAGCAAACACATACAATTAGTGTGGCGGAGGAGGAAAAAATGTATAATTACACTATGGGAGATTTGTGTGACTTGGTTCAAAACATAATTAAATTAGTATCCTATCTGTATTTTTAATCATATTCAAAACCGACAAAATATCTTTTTTGATAAAAGATACTTTGTCGGTTTTTTTATATGTACTATTTTTCTAACAATTAAATATAAATTGAACGATTAAAGATCACAAAAAAACCAATAGAAAAATACCCTAACTCAAAAATAGTGGTAAGCGGGGTACAGAGAACAATTCAAATAAAAAATATAGTGAATCAAAAGCCATGAAGCAATGGTTCCTAGATCAAGGAATCTCTGAAAAGAAAATCATTCAAGAAAATATTTCTAAAGATACTGTCGAAAATGCCCTGTGTTCTCTAGACTTACTAAGACAAGAAACTATTGACTCTACAACTGTTATAACAAGCCCTTATCGCTAAAGATATACTACGTGCAAATGATTTTAGGAATTTCCCATCAATAAATAGATAAGTATATGAATATAATAGCTTCAAAAAGCTATGTTAGAGGAGAGTCACATGGAAATAGAAAAGATATATCAGATAAAGAATCTTTACAAAAGAATACTAAATGCAGAAAAAAGTTGTATAGAACTTTATCCCCATTGGAAGCAGTTTATGAAAATAAGTGATAACTTAGACATTCCCAATAGTTTTAAACAATTTTATGATTTATTGCAAAAAAAAAAAGAATAAATTCACTATGAAAAACTTAAATACAAAGTTACAGCATTTAGAGAAACTATGTTTTCTTTTTGAAGAGACTAATAACACAATTTATGAAACTATATTTACTAATTTAAACTCAAAGTATATATTAGAAAATTTTAAAAAAAGAATTGAGTTTCTAAAATTTTATCTTGAAAATGAGCTTCTCTAACTAAAAAAACGTAGAGCTATTATTTCCTAATGATGACACTTTGACTTCTAAATATACTTATTATGCATTGAACTACACATATTTTAATGAACTGTTAGCATTTTTAAATAACAATACCAAATTATTAAAGTAACATTCATATAATTTTTCTAAACTTTTATAATTTTAAATGTCCCTATATTTTCTGATGTTGGCATTTTTGCCACCATCTTTTTGTAGAGAGTGGGACAATATATTCCTGAAACAGATGTCGCTTTTGCAGTCAACGCTTTAATCGAAGCAATGCCACAAACACTCTTTCATGCATTAAAAAAACAACTAGGCTGACCGGCCTATCACCTAAAAATGATGTTAAAAATTATTCTATATGCTTATATGTAGCATATCTTTTCAGGTCGTAAAATTGAATTTCTATTAGATGACAGCTATCGTATACGTTGATTGGCTAACCACGAACAAGTCAGTTATCGGACCATCAATCGCTTCCAAAGTCAGGAAACAACTGAGTACCTTTTAGCTGAAGCACTTGTCTTATTTCGTCGTCAATTAATCACCAATCAAGTATTTGATAATGAAGCACTATTTATTGATGGCAAAAAAATCGAAGCGGATGCCAATAAATTTAGTTTTGTCTGGTGCAAAGCAACAAATCGGTATGAAGCTGTTTTGGATAAACAATCAAACGAATTCCATCAAACCCTTTATAAAGAAGAAAAACAATCCGATAAATTGACAAGCAATCAATTAGAAGAACTCGCTCATCACTTGGAAACAGAGTTTGTGGCGACCAAAGAACAACTACAAAATGAAAAGGAGATTGAATTATTCTTATTCAACTGGACAATTGGAGTGTCTTAATAATCATATTAAAGTATTAGAGCGGCATGCCTATGATTTTCGTAACTTTTATAATTTCAAATTACGGATTTTCGTCCAACAAGGATAAGCCATACAAACCAAATAGAAAAGTCCAGAGGATTTTCTCCTCTGGACTTGACGCGATTCTACAATTTCTCTTCACCAACATTATTTGATAAAGAGCCTAAGCCAACAAAGTTATATTCCTCAAATAACTCTGATAACTCTTCCCGAATATTTAATATCTCTGGGAGATACACCCGGATCCTGAATCCATGCCGTAGTTTCTATATCTACTCCAAAATTCTTATATCCTGCCCAAACTAATAAAGAGCAGTACCATCCGCTCTTATTACTACTAAAATCATGACTGAAATCTAAACAATACGGTTTATCTAATTGAGAAATACAAAAATTCACTACATTTTCAGCTAATTCTTTATTGATATTTACATAACGTAAAATTTCTACTTTTCTATCTATCCATCGTTCATCGTCCAGTATAGACCTAAAAACTTTAGCTACAACTGAACCATTAAAATAACCATTAGCTTCCACAACTCGTATATATTTTTGATTAAATACTGGATCATAAAATATGCCTTATGGCAATAGGTAAGTATTTGAAATAATCTCCAACTTTTCCCCTGCCCCACACCGTGCGTGCGACTTTCACCGCACACGGCGTTCCACCCATAAATAGCAAATAATACTAACTATTCACTTTCTACAGGCTAGTGACTGTTTCTCCATCTCTATTACAGAAATTTCATAGATCGTATCACCGCTCTCACCAATAATATCATTTCATTGGGAATATGGCCCTCAATGATACTGGCTTTCGACGTTCCTTTAGCTTTATCAATGTTAAACGTAGGCGTCAGCTATTCCCCACTACTTTTAGAAGTGCCTTTAACACAACAAGGAATTTCATATCGTGGCTCTTACTTTTCCTCAAAGTAGTCTACACATTTCTATGTATGGCATAAGGGTTTTAGTTCACTGATTCGTCCAAGAATAAATTCTATACTCACCATATTTAACTTTTTTTGACTCCCGGCTTATCAAATACAATATGTATAACATATTTTTCGTTAAATCATAATAATCGATTTACTACGGTATTATTCAGCCGACTTTATCGAGCTTCATACATAAAAGCTCCATATCACCTTTATGCATGTCGAAGTTTAGAGAAAGCACTTCAAGGCGTTACCCCATCATTTTACTTTTCAAGCTAAAAGTTCTATATTGAAATTGATTTTTCAACACGTGTAACCTTTTCAGTCACAAACGTCTCGCACCCACAATAGCCATATGTCCAGTAAGACCCCAAAATCCATTAGGCTCGTAAATGATATCTCCTTTTTGAACAATATCTATTAATCCACTTCGAGAATAACTTACTTTCTTTGGTACATATTCCCCAGTATTATAATACCAAGAATACCCATATGAATAAGAAGTTTCATCGTGTATTGATACACTCTCTGCAAATACATTTTTAGGAATACTACTAACCATTAAAAATGCGATTATTATGGAAACCATTACTCTCACATACACATATTTTAAGATATTATTTTTCATAAATACCGTCCTTTCACCATATAGCTTATAGATAGCACATATCATCTCACTACAACTAGTCCCTCCTTTTATGAAATACTTATGCTATAATTAAAATTTTAAAACCTTTTCTTAAACTAATAATTAACAATTGTTAATCGTTTGCGACATACTAGTTAAAAACAATGAACTCAATGGAAAAAGATTACACTTATATCAAGCCCACCTATTTACATAAGCAATTATTTAATACCTAATACTACAAAATTATCTTGTTGTGCGTAGTTAGTTATACAAGTAATCTCTACTACATAAACATTTCCTGTATACTTACCTTTATGATATTCCTTTAAATATAGTATGCCTTCTACTTGACATCCCTTATTTTTACATATTACAAACCGCTTTTTCCCAGAAATAACTATTTTGGAAATTTCAGACATCATTTTCATCTCATATATTTTTTGAACTTCTTTCATACTATTTCCTTAGAAAACATTATAGAACTCCCAATAAAACGGTATTTGCACTTCTCCTTCTATCAAAAATCAAGTGATTCTTAAATAGTAATAAGAAAAAAGAAGAAACTCATTTTTTAAAATAGAGCATGTAGCCAAAACGCGTCGTAAACAAAAGTTAACGACGCGTTTTGGCTACATGCTCTATTATTTCAAATGCAATACCTAAAAAATAAGAAAGGAGGAAAAATACTATGCCTATCACTGTAGAAAAACTATACCTATTACTTCAAAGTATTGGTAATTTAGTAGCGCCTTTCTTTTATTAAATATCTCCAGCATTACTAGTTTACGTATGCCTAGATCCGAGTTTTACATTCTAATTTCTTATATAAATTTAGACATCCTTTAAAATTTCGGACTATCAGTTTACCTTTGATTTGTTTTATTGTCTCTATATTTACTGATGCTGGTATTTTTACCAGCATCTTTTTTGACGACACTTCAAATCCTGTAGATTAAAGTACGGCCCCATTCTAACGAGAAATCAACATACTCTCCGGGTTCCTGTGAGCGTTGTACAAATCATTCACTGAAGTATGTCAACAGACCTTTCGAAACGCTTATAATTTCAAAATACGTATTGGAATGGCAACACTTTTCTGGACAGCTTTTATAAGGTGTTTAAAATTACTTTTTGTTATTTAATTTCTATTAATTGCTTTGCGTCCATTTCACGATAGCCAATCGGCGTCTGATAATTTAACGACCCGTGCAAGCGATAATGGTTCCACCAATAGACGTATTGAAAAAATTCAATATCTAACTGATTTTATGATTTAAATTGGTGTTGATAAACAAATTCAACTTTCACTGATTTGTAGGTGCTTTCCGCTACAGCGTTGTCGTGTGGGCATCCTTTTTTACTCAAAGAACGCTGAATATCAAAAGCATCCAGAAATTCATCAATCAGCTGATTATAAAATTCGCTTCCTCTGTCCGTATGGAATAGTTTTACTTGGGTCAGTGGTCGATCGTCAGAAATGCCCGCTTAACTAGATGGGCATCTTTTTTAGTTCCTGAACTATAGCCAATAATCTCACGATTATATAAATCGACAATCAAGCAAATATAGTGCCAGGATTGCTTCACCCGAACATAGGTTAAATCCGTAATAATCACTTCTAACGGGGTTTTTCTAGTAAATTCACGGTTCAACACATTTTTGTCTGTTGATTCATTGACGTTCTGTTTTGTCTTTTTGAACTGTAGTTTTGTGTAATTAGAAACGAGGTTGTATTTTTTCATGATACGAGCAATACGTCTACGAGATACATAGAAACCCTTGGTTTCTATGACATTCTTTAATTTCCGTGTGCCATAATTTTTTCTACTTTTATAAAATTCATCAAGAATCAAGCAGTCCAATTCTGCTTCACTAGTTGTTTGATGAGGATGGGCTTCATAATAGTAACTGCTTACGCAGCTCTTTTAATTCGATTTGTTCAAGCGTTAAGTTATCTTTTTCTTTAAAAGAGCCTGTGGTTTCAAACTGTTGACGCCATTTATCAAAGGTGGATGGCGTTAACTCATACTCTTCAATGATTTCTTTGCGGGGTTCCCCCCCTGGTACAACGCCACCATTTGCTTTTTAAATACTTCTGGATAGGTTCTACGTGCCGATTTAGACATACGATTTCCTCAGGTGTGTTTTTTTATAGTGTACCCACCTTATTTTTTCTGTCCAGTTCAGTGTAACCTATCTAAAACAGGTGAATATATTTCGAGTAGATTATTAGTTATAGGAATGCTGTTGTTGGTAATTTCTTTAAGTATATTTTTCGTAAAAGGTAGTAAAAAAATATCATAAAGAAAATAATGAAAGCAAGGAGATTATAGTATTAAATCTATTCTTTAACATATGTTAAAGAAGGTTTTCTTAATCAATTATAATATTATTGATATAAATAAGATTGAAGGAGAGATAAGAATGAATCAAAAATTAAAGAGCCATTTGTTGGCAGTAGGGGCCTTTCTAGCATGTTTTGGGTTGAGCATTTCTTGGCAGAATAGAGATGATGCGGCTGAAATCAAGAAAGCGAATAGCCGGTTAGCTGTAAAGAAAAATACTATTAACAACTTAATTTACTCTCTTAACTATGATCCTTTAAAAATATTAAGTTTCCAAGGAGATAGTATAAGTAATTTACCTAATACTCAGTCTGATTGGAGAAATGGAGTATTCTATGTAATGGAAAAGAAATTGAAAAGTTTAAGTTCAGGAACTGCAGATATTTCTCATCTATCTGCGGGGGAAGGAACTCTTTACCCAGGTGCCGTATATTTAGCAAATAGAGATTTAGCTGAAGGTAGACCCACAGTTGTTCCAGCTGAAAAAAAAGGATTGAAACTTACAATTGATTTACCAGGATTAACTGGTACAGACAATCAAAGATGTATTGATAAGCCTGATGGTGGAAACACTCAAAGTGCTATAAATGATATGATTGATGTATGGATCAAAAAGTACCCTCAATACGAACAGGTACCTGCAAAAGTAGAATATGAGCAAGCTCAAACATATAGTATGTCACAATTAGAGACACAATTAGGGTTAGGTGTTAATTTAGTGTCTCAGAAGCTTAATATTGATTTTTCTTCCATTAGTAAAGGGGAAAAACAATGTATTTTCTTGAAATTCAAACAAATTTATTATACTGTAAATACTGATACAAAGGCTACGCCAGAACAATATTTTTCTGATAGAGTAACGCCAGAGGAATTACAAAGACAGGGAGTAAGTAACGAAGCCCCACCTGTTTTTGTCTCAAGTGTCTCTTATGGGCGTACAGTGTACGCTGCAATTGAGACAAGCAATACTAGTAATAAGTTCAAGTTAGCAGTAGATGCAGCTGTAAATGGTAAAGATGTCACTTCAAATGTAGAGTTGAATAATTTAATCAAAGAATCCACGTTTAATGCGATAGTTTATGGTGGCGGTACAAATTCAGGCATAAAAGTTATTAATGGTACATTAGATAGTATTCATGAGTTAATCGACGAGGGGAAAAATTTTGACAGGAATACTCCAGCCGTACCGATCTCTTTCAGTACAGTATTTATGAAGGATAACACGCAAGCATTAGTTAAAAATTCTACTGATTATGTGGAGACAACAGTCAAGGAATATCATGGTGGCGAAATTAATTTAAATCATAGCGGTGCATATATAGCACGTTATTATATTGATTGGGATGAAATTAGCTATGATGATAAAGGAAACGAATTGAAAAATCACGTTAGCTGGCAAGAAAATGATATGGATAAAACGGCTGGATTTTCTACGCAAATACCAATTCAAGCTAATGCCAGAAATATCAACATAAAAATTAAAGAATGTACAGGGTTAGCTTGGGATTGGTGGCATGTGGTGTATGACCAAAAGAACTTGCCCAATGTAAGGCAACGAAATATTTCAATATGGGGAACAACGTTGTCACCGTATTATAATGATATTGTTAATCAGTAAAAGTATGGAAGGTGGAGAGCAATGGAAAGAGACATATTTTTGGAACAAATCCAATTAAATGGCTTGTGTTCAAAAATTTATAAAAAAGGGGATATAATTGTAAGTTACTGGAAAAACAATTATTCAAGTCTTTTTCTTGAAGCTGGTATATTAAAAATGACAAGTGATAGTGCGGAGGGAACTATTTTTAATTTGCATCATATTAAAGGTGAAGTGTTGGTCCTTTCGACATCGATATTTAACGACAAAGTGATGTGTAAATACAATCTTGAAGTTGTATCTGATACAGTTAAATTATATTTTTTGACTGCAGACCAACTGAATACTTTTATGTCTAAGTCTAAAAGTGTGATGATGTATGTTATAAATTGTTTACAGAAGCAATTAACGTTTTTATGGTCAAAAATATGTGATTTTTCTTTAAATGGTAAATGTGGCGCAATAAGTGGGCAACTACTGTCTTGGGTATATTTATTTGGAAAGAAAACCGTTCATAATGAGATAGTAATAGAACTCGCAACTAATTTACAGGAATTGGGGAATTCTTGTGGTATAGCACATGTATCATCCGTGTCTAGATTGTTATCGGATTTAAAAAAAGAGGGAGTAATAATTATAAAAAGAGGTAAACTAAAAATATTAAATATAGATAGCTTGAAAGCGAAGGCACCTAAAATAGAGGAATGGTATTTTCTTTGCGAAAGAGAGAAATGGAATGAAATAAACTTGTAGTATAATAAAGAGCCAGAGAGGTTTCTTTGGCTCTTATGTATTAATGTTAGTACGTATTTAATTAGTATTGATAAAATTAAGTTACGCATATTTGAATCCGAATGTTGAGATTCTAAATATGAATAGTGTAAATTTAATTATTTTGCATGTTGATATAGTAAGTCTACATGTAATTAGAATACTAAAGAAAAGCATAATCATTAGCATAAATATAATTTAAATGAAATAATATGTATTGGTGGTAGTTCTAGCGGTTTGAGGATAATGGTAGATTCAAAAAATTAGCGAGGTGTTAAGGAGCAGTAAAAAACGCATTGACGCTATCTTTTAATTGTCCGGAGAACTGACGATACTCTTCGGCCAATTTCGTCGCTGCACTGGT
>Ga0256408_1002011_pt1 | contig 10525 bp, 9 predicted proteins | sample PhyAR1_FD_185998 | JGI IMG/M metagenome (GOLD analysis project Ga0256408, IMG submission 185998) | Leaf surface microbial communities from alfalfa plants in UC Gill Tract Community Farm, Albany, California, United States - DLSL A.R1 | ecosystem: Host-associated > Plants > Phyllosphere >...
GGTCCTGCCAGATGAGGTCCTCGGCGGGCACCTCGGGGCCGAGGTAGCGCGCCTTCGGGCCCATGTCGCGGTGGGTCAGCTTGAACCAGGCACGGGCGAACGCGTCGGTGAGGGCCTGCTGGTCGTCCTTGAAGCGGCGCGAGATCCTGTCGTACTCCGGGTCGAAGCGCAGGGCCAGGTCCGAGGTGAGCATGCGCGGCTCGCGCTTGCCGTCCGAGTGCGACATCGGCACGAGGTCGGCGCCGCCGTTGTCCTTCGGCTTCCACTGGTTGGCGCCGGCGGGCGACTGGAACAGCTCCCACTCGTAGGCGTACAGGATGTGGAAGAACTCGTTGTCCCAGCGGGTCGGGTGGTAGGTCCACGTGACCTCGAGGCCGGAGGAGACGGTGTCCTCGCCGTGGCCATCGCCGTAGCCGTTCTTCCAGCCGAAGCCCTGGTTCTCGAGCGGGGCGGCCTCGGGGTCGGCGCCGATCCGGTCGTCCTTGTGGGCGCCGTGCGTCTTGCCGAAGGTGTGGCCGCCGGCGATCAGGGCGACGGTCTCCTCGTCGTTCATGCCCATACGGCGGAACGTCTCGCGGATGTCCTTGGCTGAGGCGAGCGGGTCCGGGTTGCCGTTGGGTCCCTCGGGGTTCACGTAGATGAGGCCCATCTGCACGGCGGCCAGCGGCGCCTCCAGGTCGCGCTCGCCGGTGTAGCGCTCGTCGTCCAGCCAGACCTGCTCGGGGCCCCAGTAGACGTCGTCATCGGCCTCCCACACGTCGGGGCGGCCGCCGGCGAAGCCGAAGGTGGGGAAGCCCATCGTCTCGAGCGCGACGTTGCCGGCGAGGATGAACAGGTCGGCCCACGAGATCGACTGGCCGTACTTCTTCTTCACGGGCCACAGCAGGCGGCGGGCCTTGTCGAGGTTGACGTTGTCGGGCCACGAGTTCAGCGGGGCGAAGCGCTGCTGACCGGCGCCACCGCCGCCGCGGCCGTCGTGCGAGCGGTAGGTGCCGGCCGAGTGCCAGGCCATGCGCACCATGAACGGGCCGTAGTGGCCGAAGTCGGCGGGCCACCAGTCCTTGGACTCGGTCATCGCCGCGGCGAGGTCGGCCTTGACGGCGGCCAGGTCGAGGGCGTTGAAGGCCTCGGTGTAGTCGAAGTCCTCGCCCAGCGGGTTCGCGACGGAGGGGTTCTTCGCGAGGATCTTGAGGTTCAGCTTGTTCGGCCACCACTCGGCGTTGGCCGAGCCCATGGTCGGGTGGACGCGGCGGGCGGGCGAGGCGCCGACGTGGGCCTCGGTGCCGGGCAGAGCGGGCTCGCTGTCGACGGACGCGGGCTGGACGGAGCCGGCCGGAGCGTCGTATCCGAGCGGGCAGGAACCGGTGTTCTCGGTCATGGTCGCCTTTCGTGGGGGACGTGAAGGGAGGGAGAGGGAAAGAGGGGAAAGAAAGGAGGAGCGTGCTCAGGCCGCGCTCGGGCGGCACTCGGCGCACAGCCCCCAGAAGATGACCTCGGCCTCGTCGATCGAGAAGCCGGCGTCGTCGTTCGGGGCCATGCACGGGGCCGTGCCGTGCACGCAGGCGACGTCGACGACGAGCCCGCACGAGCGGCACACGAGGTGGTGGTGGTTGTCGCCGACCCGCGACTCGTAGAGCGCCACGCGGCCGCTGGGCTGGATCCGCCGGACGATGCCGGCCTCCGTGAGGGCGGCGAGCGAGTCGTAGACGGCCTGATGCGAGACGCTCGGCAGCTGCTCGCGCACCGCGCGGATCACCGATTCGGTGTCGGCGTGCGCATTGCCGCGGACGGCCTGCAGCGTCGCCACGCGAGGCCCCGTGACCCGCAGGGCCGCGGCGCGCAGCAGCTGCTCGGCACCCTCGGGGTGCTTGTGGTCATCGGGGGACATACGAAGGCCGATCGCTCAAGAATTGAATGATTCAAATCTAGCGCACCCGCCACCCCCGCACCAGCCGCCGCGGGATCATCCTGCAGATGTACAGGGATGCGCCGCACGGCCGATTACCCGGCGATCCGCGATCCGTAGCTTCGAGAGCATGGAGATCACGACCACCGACATGGGGCTCGCCGCCCGCGTGCAGAACCTCACCAAGACCTACGGAGCGGGCGACGGATCGGTCCGCGCGCTGGACGACGTCACCGTCGGGATCCGACGCGGGCAGTTCACGGCGATCATGGGCCCCAGCGGCTCGGGCAAGTCGACGCTGATGCACATCATGGCCGGGCTCGACGCCCCCACCAGCGGCCGCGCGTGGATCGGCGACACCGAGATCACGGGCCTCGGCGACACCGACCTGACGCTGCTGCGCCGCCGCCGCGTCGGCTTCGTCTTCCAGGCCTTCAACCTCGTGCCCACCCTCGACGTGCGCGGCAACATCCTGCTGCCGTTCGCCCTCGACGGCCGTGCGCCCACCACCGCCGAGCGCACCCGCATCGACGGACTCATCGACTCCCTCGGCCTCGGGCCCCGCCTCGGCCACCGCCCGCACGAGCTGTCCGGCGGCCAGCAGCAGCGTGTGGCGATCGCCCGCGCGCTCGCCACGGCGCCCGACCTGGTCTTCGCCGACGAGCCCACCGGCAACCTCGACTCGCGCACCGGTCGCGAGGTGCTCGCGCTGCTCGCCACCGCCAGCCGCGACCACGGTCAGTCCATCGCGATGGTCACCCACGACCCGATCGCCGCGAGCCACGCCGACCGCGTGCTGTTCCTCGCCGACGGCCGCATCGCCGCCGACAAGCCCCGCCAGACCGCCGAGCAGATCTCGGCGCACATGCTCGCGGGCGAGCAGGCGGAAGCGCAGGTCTCGGCGTGAGCGCGCTCGCCGCGGTGGTGCCCGACACCTCCGGCACCGCGCCCTGGCACACCCGCTTCGCGTACCTCCGCGACCGCGGCATGGGGGCCTCGATCCTCGTCGCCGCCCTGTCCAGCGCGTTCGGCGTGCTGCTGCTGAGCGCGACGGGCTTCATCGGCGCGATGATCGCCGCCGATCCGTACATCGGCGACTCGGGCCTCGCGCTCGCCGTCATCGCGATCCTGGGTGTGATCCTGCTGGCGCTGGCCCTGTACGTCGCCGCCATCGTGACCGCGAACACCTTCTCGACCATCGTGGCGGGCCGCACCCGCCGGATCGCCCTGATGCGCCTCATCGGCGCGACCGCCCGCTCGCAGCGCGGCGAGGTCGCGACGCAGGGCCTGGTGGTCGGGGCGATCGGCGCCCTGGTCGGCCTCGCGGCCGGCATGGCGATCGGCGCGCTCGGCATCCTCGCGGCGCAGCGCCTCGTGGGCGATGTCGCCTACGACGTCGCCCAGCCGCAGCTGCTGATCCCCGCCGTCGTCGTTGTGCTGACGACCTGGGCGGCCGCCTGGGTCGGTTCGCGCCGGGTGCTGACCGTCACGCCGCTGCAGGCGCTGGGCGGATCCGTCGAGCGCGCCCACGACGAGTTCTCGCGCCCCGCGCGCAACGTGACCTCGATGATCCTGATCGGGATCGGCGCCGCGCTGCTGGGCGTCGGGGCGATGACGGGCATGCTGTCGCCGCTCGGCATCGTGCCGGCCTTCCTCGGCGGACTGGTGTCGTTCACCGGCCTCGTGATCGGGTCGACGGCGATCATGCCGCCGCTCCTGCGCCTGGTGGGCCGCCTGTTCGGGCGCACCGCGGTCTCGCGCCTCGCGGCCGAGAACGCCCTGCGCTACCCCGAGCGGTCGAGCCGCATGGCGATCGGCGTGGTGATCGGCGTGACGCTGGTGACGATGTTCGCCGTGGCCGCCGAGACCGCGCAGACGGTGATGATCCGCAGCGCCGAGACGGCGGGCTACCCGCAGGAGCGCCTCGAGGTGCTCGACCAGTTCGCCATCGTCATGACGGTGCTGGTGGGCGTCTCGGCCGTGATCGCGGCCGTGGGCCTGGTGAACCTGCTCACGATCGGCGTGGTGCAGCGCCGCCGCGAGCTCGGCCTGCTGCGCTCGCTCGGGCTGTCGAACCGCCAGATCCGCAACATGGTGCTGCTCGAGGCCGTGCACATCACGCTCACCGCGCTGACGTTCGGCCTGATCCTGGGCGTGGCCTACGGCTGGGCCGGGGCGCAGTCGGTGCTCGGATCGGTGCCCACGCAGCTCGGCATCTCGTCGTTCATCGTGCTGCCGGCCGTGCCGTGGCTCACCGTCGGCGGGGTGGTGCTCGCCGCGGCGGCGCTGACGCTCGTCGCCGCCGTCACCCCCACGCGCCTGGCCACGCGCGTGGCGCCGGTCGAGGCCCTCGCCGCCGACTGAGCGCGGGGCTGGTGGTCAGGAAGCGCCGTGCGGCTGTCGGGGCCCGCGGCGTTTCCTGACCACCAGCCCATCCGCGACCCCGAGCCGACCGGAGCGACCCGGTGGCTCGGGGTCGCGGCGCGTCAGGGGCGCACCATCCGGCGCTCGTGCAGCAGCACGCCGCCGTGCGCCTCGGCCTTGGTCGCCCCGTCCATGCGGAAGCCGATCTTCTCGTAGAACCGGATCGCGCGGGCGTTGCCGTCGAGCACCCACAGGAACGCCGCGTCCGACCCCAGCGCCGCCTCGGCCAGCAGGGCGCCGGCGCCCCCACCGTGGCGGCGCGGGTGCACGTACAGGGCCCAGAGCTCGAGCGGGGCGGGGGCGTCGTCCTCGCGGGCGGGGCCGGCCGAGGCGAACCCGATCAGCCGGTCGCCCTCGAGCGCGACCCACGTGCGGCCGGGGTTCGCCGGGTCCTCGAGGGTCGTGCGCCAGCGGGCGGCGCGCGCGACGAAGTCGAGCGAGTCGAGCACGGCCTGCGGGATCAGCCCCTCGTACGCGATCTGCCAGGTGCGCACATGCACCTCGCCCAGCTGCGGGGCGTCATCCGGCACCGCACGCCGGATCGTGACCGGGGGGACGGCGGCTTCTGTCACTCGGAGGGATCCGATCCCGCGGTCGCCGGCTCGTAGGCCCACGTCGGGGCGATGGCCTTCAGCCGCGCGCCCCGCCACTGCCACAGCGCCCACAGCGGCGCCCACAGCACCGGCGCCCACGCGCCGCCGATCACCAGCCGCTCGCGCCACAGCGTGCGCGTCGGATCGCCCGGGAGGGGAGCGACCGCCATCTGGTGATCCCACACGTCGAGGCTCGACAGCGCGCCCGTGAGGGGGATGCCCGAGTCGCGCAGGATCCGCACGTCGCCGTGGGTGTCGGTCTTCCGGCGATCGTGCACCGAGATCAGGTGCGACCCCAGGCTCACGCCCAGCGAGCTGTACCGCACGGGGGCGTCGTCGCCGTCGGCCAGCGTGGGCCCGGCGGGCGCCAGGTGCTCGACCCGCAGCAGCGGCCCGTACAGCTCGGCGAGCGCGGCCTGCGAGTGCAGGGCGCGCCACGCGGCGTCGGCGTCGATGTCGAGCGTCAGCTTCAGCAGGATCCGCATGCGTCGACTCTGCCAGGCGTTCCGGGCGAAGTCAGCCCCGTGGTGCCCCCGCCGGCGCTCCGACTAGTCTGGCGCGGGCTTACTAGTGCCGCCTGGACTAGTGAACCCGCGCGGGACTAGTCGAGGCCCGGACGCCGAGCCGACCTCGGCGCGATACCGGGCGGTGGGAGCGAGACCACCTGCGCGGCGCGAACTACCCTGAGAGGCATGAGCGCGCCGTTCTCGCAGAGCACGTACCAGGTCCGCCTCGAGTGGGGCGTGGAGGGGCTGCGGCGGCTCGCGCCGGCGGATGTCTACGTGATCGCCGACCCGATCCGGTACTCGTCGGGGGTGCTGCAGGTGCTCGCGAAGGGCCACGACTTCGAGATCGCGCGCTCGCAGTGCCCCAACGGCGGGGCCATCGCCAAGGAGCTGGCCGCGCGCGACGACGGGCCGGTCGTCTTCGCCGGCACCCTCGGAAACGCCACGGCCGTGGCCCGCGCGATCAAGGCCGAGCAGGAGCGCCGCCAGGCCCGCACCTCCGTCGCGATCATCGCGGGCGGCGAGCGCACGCCCGAGGGCGACATCCGCTTCGCGGTCGAGGATCTGCTCGCCGCCGGCGCGATCATCGACGCTCTTGTGCCCCTGGGCATCGACCACTCGTCGCCCGAGGCGGTCGCCGCGTCCGAGGCGTTCGTCGCGCTGCGCCGCGGCATCACGCACCTCGTCACCGGCTCCGGATCGGGGCGCGAGCTGGAGGGCGACCCGGCCGGTCACGCCGATGTGCGCGCGGCCGCACAGGTCGACACCACCGACGTGGTGCCGGTGCTGCGCGGGGCGCACTTCGTGGCGGCCTGAGCCGCCGCACCCCTCCGCGGGCGCCCCGCGGGCGTCGCCGGACTCAGGCACGGCTGAAGGTGAGGTGCGTCACGCCCGACTCGGCGCCCTCGGAGACCACGTCGTAGCCCTCCTCGAGGCCGCGCAGATCCTCCCAGAGCGAGACTCCCCGACCGAGCAGGATCGGGACGATCGCCACGTGCAGACGGTCGACGAGGCCGGCCCGCAGGAACGAGCGCACGGTCTCGACGCCGCCGCCGATCCGCACGTCCGCGTCCCCGGCGTCCGCCGTCGCCCGGGCGAGCGCCTCCGCGGGGGTGGCGGTGAGAAAGTGGAAGACCGTGCCGTTGGCGAACTCGATCGACGCGCGGGGTCGATGGGTGAGCACGTGCACCGGGTAGTGGAAGGGCGGCTCCTCGCCCCACCAGCCGCGCCAATCCGGGTCGTCGGGGAAGCTGTGCAGGCCGAACATGCCCGCCCCCATGACCTCGGCGCCGATGCCCTCGAAGTACGCCGCGGCGTACTTCTCGTCGACGCCGGTCGTGCCGCCGCCCGATGTGTCGCCGAGCACGCGCTGCTGCATCGTGCGGGTGCCGATGTACGCCGCGGTCAGGCGGCCCCAGTCGTCGCCGAACGGGTTCTCGGGGGTCTGGTCGGTCGTCGCGGCGAAGCCGTCGAGCGAGATGTTCAGGTCAACGCGGACGCTCATGGAAGCGAGCGTACGGGTCGGGGCGCCCGCGTGGTCAAGGATCCGCGACGTCGCCGTCCCGCCTCACGCCCCGACGACGAAGGGAGGCGGGGCGCACGCCCCCGCCTCCCTCCTGCGGCTGTAGCTCGGCGGCCCGCGGCTCGGCGGGCCGGTGCCCTAGCGCCGGGTCGAGCCTGTCGGGATGACCGCCGAGACCGGCGAGGGGCCCTGGCCGTCGTAGGGCAGCTCGGGCAGATCCTCGAAGTCGGGCTCGTCCGCCGCGGCGTGGTGTCCGTCGCCGACCATCGTGGCCTCGTCGAAGGGCTGGTCGCCGCGCAGCACACGCAGCGCGCGCTCCCGGTCGAACTCCTTGGTCCAGTGGGCGATCACGATCGACGCGACAGCGTTGCCGGTGAAGTTCGTGAGGGCACGCGCCTCGGACATGAAGCGGTCGATGCCGGTGATGAGGCCGACGCCGTCGACGAGGTCCGGGCGGAAGGTCTGCAGGCCGCCGGCGAGGGTCGCGAGCCCCGCGCCGGTGACCCCGGCGGCGCCCTTCGAGGCGATGATCATAAACGCCAGCAGCCCGATCTGCTCCGAGATCGGCATCGCATCCCCCATCACGGTCGCGATGAACAGCGACGCCATCGTCAGGTAGATCGCCGTGCCGTCGAGGTTGAACGAGTACCCGGTGGGCACGGTGATGCCGGCCACCGGCTTCGAGACGCCGACGTGCTCCATCTTCGCGATGAGGCGCGGCAGGGCCGACTCGCTCGAGGAGGTCGACACGATCAGCAGGTACTCGCGTCCGAGGTAGCGCATGACCGAGAACAGGTTGATCCGGGCCGTGAACCACAGCACCGCCGCCAGAACGACGCCGATGAACAGGATGCACGTGACGTAGAAGCCGACCATCAGCGTCGCGAGCGACACGACGGCGCCCCAGCCGGTCTCGCCGACGACGCCCGCGATCGCGCCGAACGCGCCGATCGGCGCGACCCACAGCACCATCGTGAGCACGCGGAACACCACGACCTGCAGCTGACGGATCCCGTCCAGGATCGGCTCGCCGCGCTTGCCGAGGCCCTGCAGCGCGAAGCCCACCAGCAGGGCGACGAACAGCACCTGCAGCACCGAGTCGCCCACGAGCGGCGAGAACAGCGTGGTGGGGATGACGCCCAGGATGAAGTCGGTCGTCGACTCGGCCTCTCCCTCCACGGTGTACCCGGCGTCCGGGATGCTCAGGCCCTCGCCGGGGTGGATGATGTTGCCGACCACGAGCCCGATGAACAGCGCGAACGTCGACATCACGAGGAAGTACCCGAGGGCAAGACCGCCGACCTTGCCGACGGTCGCGGCCTTGGCGATGGATCCGATCCCCAGCACGATCGTGCAGAAGATCACGGGGGCGATCATCATCTTGATGAGGGCGACGAAGCCCTTGCCGATCCAGGCGAGCGAGGCGCCGAACTCGGGCGCCACGAGGCCGACGATGATGCCGGCGATCACGGCCACCACGACCGCGATGTAGAGCCAGTGCTGCTTGTCGAGCCCGCGCTTGCGAGCGGGGGCTGCGGTGGGGGATGGCGTCGTTGCCATGAGGGTCTCCTCTGCCGGGGCGCCCGCCCGCGCCTCGGGGAAGAGGTGGGGCACAACGCCGTCGATGTGCGTCCCGATCCTGATCCCCGGCCGGGCGCCCCGCCCATTTGCGTGCATAGTGTTCGCGCGACGGGGGATCGGATGGCCCGGGCCAGCGCCCACAATGGACCCATGCGACGCGACGGAGCGAGTGCGGCGGTCGGCGCCACCGGTGCCGCGGCCCCCATCCGAGAGCGCCGTCGCAGCATCGCGCGCCGGTTCCTCGTCGAGCTCGCGGTGGTGCTCTTCGCGGGCGTGGTCGTGGTGTTCGTCGGGCTCGCCTGGGACGCCCACGCCTCGGCGAACGACCGCGCCGCGCAGACGTCGACGGATCTCGCCACCACGCTCGCCATCGATCCCGCCGTGGTCGGGGCCGTCGCGCGAGCGCACGACGACCCGGATCGGGAGGCATCGGTGGCCACGGCGTCGGCGGCCCTGCAGCCGTACGTCGAGGGCATCCTGCGCACGACAGACGTCGACTACGTCACCATCATGGACACCGACCGCACGCGCTACACGCACGCCGACCCGTCGCGGATCGGCGGCCGCTTCCTCGGCACCATCGAGCCGGCGCTCGAGGGGGAGACCTTCACCGAGGTCTACGAGGGCACGCTCGGGCCGTCCGTGCGTGCGGTGACCCCGGTCGTCGTCGACGGCGAGGTCGTCGGGCTGGTGTCGGCGGGTGTCACCCTGCAGAGCGTGACCGCCTCGATCCTGACCCGCCTGCAGATCGTGGGGCTGTTCACGCTCGTGGTGGTCGGGCTGGGGGCGCTCGCCGCGTTCCTGCTGTTCCGTCGCCTGGACCGCGTGACCGACGGGCGCGATGCCGACGAGCTCGCCCGCCTCTTCGCCGCGCACGAGGCCGTGCTGCACTCGCTCGAGGAGGGGCTGCTGCTCATCGAGCGGCGCCCCGACTCGCCGCCGCGTGTGGTGCTCGCCAACGACCAGGCGGGGCGCATGCTCGGGATCGACCGGCCGCCGCCGTACCCCGTCGACGCCGAGTGGCTTCCCGCCGAGGTGCGGGCGCTGCTCGCGGCCTCCGACGCCGAGGGCGTCGAGCGCATCGCCGGGCGCGACCTGCTCATCGCCCGCGAGCCGGCGTCGACCGGCGAGGCGGCGGTGATCGTCACCCTGCGCGATCGCACCGAGCTGCGTCGTGTCACGGGCGAGCTGTCGTCCGTCAACACGATCTCCGAGGCCCTGCGCGCCCAGGCGCACGAGTTCGACAACCGCCTCCACACCATCGCCACGCTGATCGAGCTCGGGCAGCCGGACGAGGCGCTGCGGTTCGCCGCCGCCGAGCGCTCGCTCGGCCAGCGGCTCGCCGACCGCGTGCTGCACGCCTCCGACGAGCCGGTCATCGCGGCGCTGATGCTCGGCAAGGCCGCCCAGGCGCACGAGCGCGCGGTCGAGATGCACTTCGAGACGCACCTCGCCCCGGGCACGCAGGGCCTGCACCCCGCCGATGTCGTCACGATCCTCGGCAACCTCATCGACAACGCCACCGATGCGGCCGCGGCGCGCGCCGCGAGATCCGGCGATCTCGACGCGTGGATCGAGGTGTACCTGGCCTCGACCGACGACGGATCCCTCGTCTTCCAGGTCACCGACTCGGGGGACGGCATCGCCGAGCAGGATCGCGCGCGGGTGTTCGAGCGGGGCGTCACGTCGAAGGACGGGGCGGCGCACGGCTACGGGCTGACCCTGGTGCGGCAGGTGGTGACGGGTCTCGGCGGCACGATCGAGGTGTCCGAGGCGCCCGGCGGGGGCGCCGTCTTCACGGTGCTGCTGCCCCTGGCGGCGGAGGTGCGGTCGTGATCCGCGTGCTGGTGGTCGAGGACGATGCCCGCACGGCCGCGGCGCACGCGGAGTTCGTGCGCCGGGTGCCGGGGTTCGAGGTGGCGGGCATCGCGCACACCGCGTCGGCGGCGCGCCGGGCGCTGCGCGATGCGACCGCGCCCGTGCAGCTGCTGCT
>Ga0256408_1002012_pt1 | contig 10516 bp, 11 predicted proteins | sample PhyAR1_FD_185998 | JGI IMG/M metagenome (GOLD analysis project Ga0256408, IMG submission 185998) | Leaf surface microbial communities from alfalfa plants in UC Gill Tract Community Farm, Albany, California, United States - DLSL A.R1 | ecosystem: Host-associated > Plants > Phyllosphere >...
TGGTGTACCAGTTGTTCTGCCAAGGGCATTGCTGGGTAGCTATGTAGGGAAGGGATAAACGCTGAAAGCATCTAAGTGTGAAGCCCACCTCAAGATGAGATTTCCCATTTCTTTAAGAAAGTAAGACCCCTGAGAGATGATCAGGTAGATAGGTTGGAAGTGGAAGGCCAGTGATGGTTGGAGCGGACCAATACTAATCGGTCGAGGACTTAACCAAAGCATGGATAAGTAAAAGCACCTTGGTTATTTTGATTCTGTCTTCCATCCAGTTTTGAGTGAATGAACATTCAACTCAATAGTACCAACACCAGTGTGGTGGCGATAGCGAGAAGGATACACCTGTTCCCATGCCGAACACAGAAGTTAAGCTTCTTAGCGCCGATTGTAGTGAAGGGTTTCCCTTTGTGAGAGTAGGACGTCGCCACGCGAATTATTCCGGCATAGCTCAGTTGGTAGTAGCGCATGACTGTTAATCATGATGTCGTAGGTTCGAGTCCTACTGCCGGAGTAAATAAAGCAAAGACCACTTTGGTTTTTGCTTTTTTTGTTTTATAGTAAATAATTTGATAGGCTTAAGGAGAAAGAAAACTAACATTTTTGTCACGTTTTTGTTTAATTAGATATTTAAGTAGCGGTATAATGGGGTTTGTAACTGGAGAAAATGTAAGAAATTGGAGTTGCTACTTTTGACTGAATAAATGTTGAAAAAGCTATGGTATAATAACTATAGTACAAGGTAAGGAGGAGACGGTTTGAAGGTGTTGTTATATTTTGAAGGAGAGCGAATTTTATCTAAATCTGGTATTGGTCGCGCTCTGGATCACCAAAAACGCGCGCTCTCAGAGGTCGGAATCGACTATACATTAGATGCAAGATGTACAGATTATGACATTTTGCATATAAATACGTATGGAATAAATAGCCGCAATATAGTTAAAAAAGCACGTAAGCTTGGCAAAAAAATTATTTACCATGCTCACTCAACGGAAGAAGACTTTCGTAATTCTTTTATAGGCTCCAATCAGTTGGCACCTGTAGTGAAGAAATACTTGGTTAGCTTGTATTCAAAGGCAGATTATCTAATTACGCCAACGCCATATTCAAAGGATTTATTGGAAGGTTATGGACTGCAAGTTCCTATTGAAGCTATTTCTAATGGGATTGATTTAGCTCGTTTTAAACCTGATTCCATGAAAGAGCTGAAGTTTAAAGAATACTTTCACATAAAAGCAGGTCAAAAAGTTATTATTTGTGTGGGGCTTTATTTTGAGCGTAAAGGTATCATTGATTTTGTAGAATTGGCCCGGCGCTTGCCAGAATATCGTTTTATATGGTTTGGCCATACACCGATGTATTCCATTCCCAAAAATATTCGGCAACTGGTTAAAGAAAATCATCCTAGCAACGTTGAGTTTCCTGGTTATATTAAGGGTGATATCATAGAAGGAGCTTATGCTGCTGCTGATTTATTTTTTTTCCCTTCTTATGAAGAAACAGAAGGAATTGTTATCTTGGAAGCTTTAGCTAGTCACCAGCAAGTGTTAGTTAGAGATATACCAGTTTATCAAGGATGGCTAGAGCGGGATGTAAATTGTTATATGGGTTCTACGCAAGATGAATTTCAATTGTTGATACAACGAATAATGAATCATGAAATCCCAGATACTAGAGAGCAAGGGTATACGGTTGCTGAACAAAAAAGTATCCAACGAATTGGGAATGAATTGAAAAAAGTTTACGAAAAAGTACTGGCAAAGTAATTGTGTAAATGAGCGGACAATAAAAGAGTGATTGGAGGTAATGATTGTGAAAATTGGTTTTTTTACAGATACTTATTTTCCGCAAGTAAGTGGTGTGGCGACTTCTATAAAAACCCTCAAAGATGAATTAGAAAAAAATGGACATCAAGTGTATATATTTACAACAACTGATCCAAATGCTAAAGGCTTTGAAGAAGATGTGATTCGTATGCCTAGTGTACCGTTTGTTTCTTTTAAAGATCGACGTGTTGTTGTACGAGGTATGTGGTATGCTTACTTAGTCGCTAAAGAACTGGAGTTGGATTTAATTCATACTCATACAGAATTTGGTGCTGGCTTATTAGGAAAAATGGTAGGTAAGAAGCTGAAAATTCCCGTCATTCATACCTATCACACGATGTACGAGGACTATTTGCATTATATCGCTAAAGGGAAGGTCTTACGTCCTTCTCATGTGAAGTTCTTTTCCCGATTGTTTACTAATCATTCGACTGGCGTTGTTTGTCCCAGTCAACGTGTGATAGAAAAATTACGGGAATATGGAGTAACTGCACCGATGCGTATCATTCCTACAGGCATCGAATTAGATAAATTTCGGCGTTTAGATATTACTGAAGAGATGATTACCGATTTACGTAAACGACTAGGGCTTACCGCAGAAAATATGATGCTGCTATCATTAAGTCGTATTTCCTATGAAAAGAATATTCAAGCAATTATTAAAGGCTTACCAAAAATTATGCAACGTTTTCCAAAAGCCCGATTGGTGATTGTCGGTAACGGTCCTTATGTCGAGGATTTAAAAGAATTGGCTCGTGAACTACAAGTGTTGGATATGATCCAGTTTACTGGTGAAGTACCCAATGAGGAAGTGGCGATCTATTATAAAGCTGCTGATTACTTTGTCAGTGCATCAACGTCTGAAACGCAAGGATTAACGTATACAGAAGCGATGGCTGCTGGTGTCCAGTGCGTAGTTGAAGGTAATGCCTATTTAAATGATCTTTTTGATCATGAATCATTAGGAAAAACATTTGAGACAGATGAAGCCTTTGCTCAGGCGTTTATTGATTATGCTGAATCAGGTATTAGGATGGATCCAAAAATTTTGGAGGCTAAGTTGTATGAAATTTCATCCACTAAATTTGGGGAAAAAATGATTTGTTTTTATCAGGATACATTAATTTATTTTAATCAATTGCAAGCTGAAAAAGAAATGACGGCTCCTATTGAAAAAATCAAAGTAAAATTGACTTCTTTAAGGAAATAAAATATCAAAACATCCGCCTATAGTTTATACTGTAGGTGGATGTTTTTTAGAATGGAGGAACTGTAATGCAAAAGATTGGTTTTATCGGAACTGGCGTTATGGGTAAATCAATTATCCAAAATATGATGAAGCAAGGATACAAAGTAAATGTTTATAATCGTACGAAAAGCAAAGCAGATGAATTGCTTGCTAAAGGCGCTAGCTGGTGCCCGACGCCTAAAGAATTAACGTATGCTAGTGAAATTATCTTTACAATGGTTGGCTTTCCTACAGACGTAGAAGAAGTTTACTTTGGTGAAAATGGTATTTTCCAAGGGGTAGTCTCAGGTAAAATTCTCGTAGACTTGACAACCAGTACCCCGACGTTAGCTGAAAAAATTGCTGATAGGGCAGCAACCTTAAAGGCACAGGCTTTAGACGCGCCAGTTTCTGGTGGAGACTTAGGCGCAAAAAATGGCACGTTGACAATTATGGTAGGTGGAGATGAAGCTAGTTATCAAACAGTGCTGCCGATTTTTCAAGCGATTGGAAAGACGTTTATGCTGCATGGCTCAGCAGGAAAAGGTCAGCATACGAAAATGGCTAATCAAATTATGATTGCTGGAACTATGACGGGTTTGACTGAACTTTTGGCGTATGCCAATCAAGCAGGTTTAGATCTAGAAAAAGTATTGGCTACTGTTGGCGGTGGCAGTGCAGCAAACTGGTCCTTGAGTAATTACGGTCCAAGAATTTTAAAAGAAGATTATACGCCTGGCTTTTTTGTAAAACATTTTATCAAAGATTTAAAAATTGCTTTAGATGAAGCACAAAAAATGAACCTCCAATTACCAGCTACGGAAAAAGCAACAGCTTTATATGAAAAACTAGCAGAGCAAGGCTTTGAAAATGATGGAACGCAAGCGTTAATCAAGTTGTGGTGGCCCGAGGGGAAACAACTGATTGTAAAAAATTAAAATAAGCGCAAAAAATTAAAAAAAATAGCGAAAAATCATGCAAGACAAGCAATGTTTTGTTACAATGGTACAGAACTAGTTTGCAAAGGGAGGCCTCATCATGAAACACTCACAACTTGTGGCGATTATTAAACGTCTTGAAGCGATGATTGAAGCAGCAGATAATGAAATCCAAGTACGCCGTTTTGAGCGTGAAGGTGTAGAAAAATGCACTGTAAGTTATGATAAATCAACGGAAACATTTGAATTAACTGAATCAGATTCTCAACAAAGCTATCAATTTGACAATATTGATATTGTGGCGATGGAAATCTATGATTTAATTCAATAAAGAGAAGATGGCAAATAGCATTTCTAGTTGTTTTCTTACCGTAAAAAGGAAGCTAGAATCATAAAGACTCCGGCTTCTTTTTTTGGTAAAAGTCAAATATAAAGACAAAAAAAGTTAAATTTATGCTTGCAATCTGTTTTCATTTACGATATAGTTTGAACATCAAATGTTTTGATAATCAAAGTATATGGATGGTGTGCAAAATGGAGCCTAATTTAGAAACAATCAATGACTACTTAGTGAGTGTCTTTAATGACATTTTGACTATTGAGGAATCTGAATTAAAAAAATCGCAATTTAAAGATTTGTCCATTACAGAGATGCACACAATCGAAGCAATTGGTATGTATAAGAAAAAAACTTCTTCTGAAGTAGCAAAAGAACTTTCTATTACAGTAGGGACTTTGACGGTGGCCATCAACAATCTTGTAAAAAAAGATTATGTACAACGGCTGCGCAGCGAAGATGACCGACGAGTAGTTAAGCTGGGATTGACTAAGAAAGGTAAATTACTTTATCGAGTTCATCAGCATTTTCATCATGAAATGGTGAAAAATATTTTAAATGGCATGGAACAGGAAGAGAAAGCTGCTTTACTGAGAGCCTTAAAAAATCTTCATGATTTCTTGCGAGACTACAAATAAAAGTGAGGTTCCTGATGAAGAAGTATACCCGTATTACCTATACAAGTCGCTTTGTTCCTGATCATGTCTTAACCAATCAACAATTAAGCACCATGATGGATACCTCCGATGAATGGATCCGTTCACGAACAGGAATTAAAGCACGACATATCGTAACTAAAGAGAATACCTCTGATTTATGCATCAAAGTGGCACAACAGTTGCTTGATAAATCAGGAAAAGTTCCAGAAGAGATTGATTTTATCTTAGTAGCAACGATTACGCCTGATTATGGCATGCCTTCAGTAGCTTGTCAGGTACAAGGTGCGATCCATGCGGAAAATGCTTTTGCCTTCGATCTAAGTGCTGCTTGCTCTGGTTTTGTTTATGCTCTTAGTATGGCCGATAAGTTGATTCAAAGTGGTAACTATCAAACTGGTTTAGTAATCGGTGGAGAAAGTTTGTCCAAAGTACTTGATTGGCAAGATCGTGCGACAGCCGTATTATTTGGCGATGGAGCAGCAGGAGTAATGGTCGAAGCTGGAACGACTCAACAATTTCTCGGCGAAAAACTACAAAGTGATGGCCAGCGGGGACAAGCTTTAACATCAAGCTTTCTTCCTAATCAAAGTCCTTTTTATGACAATGACCAAACGCCTCAGCCTTACTTACAAATGATCGGTCGCGGTATTTTTGATTTCGCTATTAAAGATGTTTCAAAAAATATTCTTACTTTAGTTGACGATGCTTCAGTAGATTTTCTGTTGTTGCATCAAGCGAATGTTCGCATTATTGATAAAATTGCAAAAAAAACTAACATTGCCAGACATAAATTTTTAACCAATATGGATCGTTATGGCAATACATCGGCTGCTAGCATTCCTCTTCTACTGGATGAAGCATTGGAGCAAAAAACATTGGTTCTCGGAACCAATCAACGAGTGGTGTTGACAGGTTTTGGCGGTGGCTTAACATGGGGATCTATACTCCTGTCACTGTAAACTGTTCACATATAGAAGAAAAAAATTACTTTTTTGGAGGAATATACACATGGTATTTGAAAAAATTCAAGCAATTATCGTAGAAGAATTAGGTAAAGAACCTGAAGAGGTACAATTAACAACAAACATACAAGAAGAATTAGACGCAGATAGCTTAGATTTATTCCAAATCATCAACGAAATTGAAGATGAATTCGATGTGAAAATTGAAACTGAAGAAGGCATTCAAACAGTTCAAGACTTAGTAACTTACGTAGAAAAGCAGCAAGCATAAAAATAGCATACAGGCACAAAGAGAAGCTGGACGAGTTCGTTCAGCTTTTCCGCCATTGCCATACTTATTTTCTAACTGAAGGATGGAGCCGATGAAGACAAAAATCTGTGATTTGCTGGCCATTCAAAAGCCGATTATTCAAGGAGGCATGGCTTGGGTAGCGGACGCTTCCCTTGCCGGGGCAGTTTCGCAAGCTGGCGGTCTGGGAATTATTGCCGGCGGTAATGCGCCAAAAGAAATAGTAAAACAAGAAATTAAAAAAATAAAAGCACACACAAAACAACCCTTTGGTGTTAATATAATGTTGTTGTCGCCTTATGCTGAAGAGATCGTTGATTTAGTTTGTCAAGAAAGAGTTCCTGTAGTTACTACTGGAGCCGGTAACCCTAGCAAATATATGCAGCGCTTCAAAGAAAACAATATTAAAGTGTTACCGGTAGTGCCGTCAGTAGCTCTAGCGCTTAAGATGGAGCAAATTGGTGCTGATGCTGTCATCTTTGAAGGTATGGAAGCCGGTGGACATATCGGTAAATTAACGACTATGAGTGGTTTACCCCAGATTGTAGATGCTGTTTCAATTCCAGTCATTGCTGCTGGCGGTATTGGCGATGGTCGTGGCATGGCAGCTGCGTTTATGTTGGGCGCTGATGCCGTTCAATTAGGAACGCGATTTTTAGTAGCTGCAGAATGCACTATTCATCAAAATTACAAGGATAAAGTGCTAAAAGCTCGTGATCTTGATGCAGTGATTACTTGTCAGCACTTCGGGCATCCAGTCCGAACGTTAAAAAATAAATTAACGCATCAGTATGATCAATTAGAAAAACAAGAACTAAGAAAAGAAGCACCGGATTTAGCCATGTTTGAAAAAATTGGGCAAGGTGCCTTACACAAAGCAGTGGTAATGGGTGATACGGATTATGGTTCAGTGATGGCGGGTCAAATTGCCGGATTAATTAACAAAGAAGAAACGGTACAAGAAATAATAGATTCGCTTATGATGGACTGCCAAAATACCATTAAAAACCTGCAACCAATGTGGCAGCAAATTTAATAAATTTAGCAGAGCATACTAAGGAGAGACATTATGAAAACGGCTGTTGTGTTTAGTGGGCAAGGCGCCCAATACCCCGGAATGGGACAAGAACTATACCAAGAAGAAAAGATTGTGCGTGATACATTTACCGAAGCTAGTCAAGTGCTTGGTTATGATATGGCTGAATTATGTTTCACTGATAATGAACGTTTGAATGAAACAGAATACACTCAACCGGCAATTTTAACAGTTAGTATTGCCTTTTATCGTTTATTAACACAAGCTGGTGTACAACCGGATGTTGTTGCTGGATTGAGCTTAGGTGAATATAGTGCACTTGTTGCTAGCGGAGCATTGCCTTTTGACCAAGCTGTGGCTTTAGTACAAAAAAGAGGACGCTTTATGACAGAAGCAGCACCAAAAGGAACAGGGAAAATGGTTGCAGTAATGAACGCAGAGCGCACGCTTATCGAACAAGCTTGTCAGCAAGCTAGTTCTAAGGGAATTGTATCTCCAGCTAATTATAATACCCCACAACAAATTGTGATTGGTGGACAAGCAGCAGCCGTCGATGCAGCGGTTGAAATATTGCAAGCAGCTGGTGTAAAGCGAATGATTTCTTTAAATGTCAGTGGACCGTTTCACACCGCTTTGTTGAAACCAGCCGCGACTAAATTAGCCCAAGCATTAGTTGAAATTACTTGGCAACCGCTGGCAATTCCCGTGATCAGCAATACGACAGCTCAAGTAATGGAACCGACTATGATCACCGAATTATTAGAAAAACAAGTGATGTCAGCGGTTCGTTTTGCCGACAGTATTGAGACAATGAAACAAATGGATGTAGATACCATCATTGAAGTTGGACCAGGCAAGACATTGACTGGCTTTGTAAAAAAAATCGATAAAACTATCGCAACACGGCGAGTAGAAGATCGCCAAACGTTAACAGAGACAGTGACAACAATAACCGGGAGGTAAACGATGGAATTAAACGGGAAAAATGTATTTGTAACTGGTAGCACCAGAGGAATTGGTCAAGCTATTGCTCTCGCTTTTGCAAAAGCGGGCGCCAATATCATTTTAAATGGTCGCAGTGAAATTCGCCCAGAGCAGATTCAAGCAATTGAAGCTTTGGGTGTACAATGCATCGGTATTTCAGGTGATATTTCTAATTTTGAAGCAGCCGGTAAAATGATTGATGATACAGTAGCTGCTTTAGGTTCAATTGATATTTTGGTAAATAATGCCGGAATTACTAAAGATACACTTTTATTAAGAATGTCAAAAGAGGATTTCGAAGCGTGTCTGTCAATTAATTTAACAGGTACCTTTAATATGACGCAACACGCAGTGAAACGAATGATGAAACAAAGAAGTGGCCGAATTATTAATTTAGCTAGCGTATCTGGTTTAATTGGAAATGTAGGCCAAGCAAACTATGCTGCCAGCAAAGCGGGCGTAGTAGGCTTTACCAAGTCAGTCGCTAGAGAAGTAGCACCACGAGGCATTACTTGCAATGCGATCGCCCCAGGATTTATTGAAACAGAAATGACAGATGTCTTATCAGATAAAATTAAAGAACAAATGAATAAGCAAATTCCGTTGCAAACATTTGGTCACGTGGATGATGTAGCCAACACAGCTGTTTTCTTAGCCAAAAGTTCTTACATTACCGGTCAGGTTGTAAATGTAGACGGCGGTTTAGTGATGCACGGATAATAACGAAAATGAATGGAGTGACAGCGATGAATCGAGTAGTAATTACCGGATATGGCGTAACTTCGCCAATCGGCAATGATGCCGCCACTTTTTTGGAAAGCTTGCAGATTGGGAAAAATGGTATTGGACCGATCACTAATTTTGACGTAAGTGAGACTGGTGTGACCTTAGCAGCTGAAGTTAAAGATTTTCCCTTCGATAAATATTTTGCCAAAAAAGATGCAAAGCGCATGGACAAGTTTGCATTATATGGAATTTATGCAGCGTTAGAAGCGATGGAAATGAGTGGCTTGGACACCAAGCAAATGGATGTTGATCGTTTTGGCGTCATAGTCGGCTCTGGTATCGGCGGTTTGGAAACCATTCAAAATCAAGTGATCCGCATGCACAACAAAGGACCAGATCGAGTAGCGCCTTTGTTTATTCCGATGGCCATCGGTAATATGGCAGCCGGCAATATCGCTTTGCGGGTTGGCGCTAAGGGAGTTTGTACGGCTACGGTCACCGCTTGCGCTAGTGCAACCCACTCTATTGGTGAAGCTTTTAGAAATATTAAACACGGCTATGCTGATGTTATCATCGCTGGTGGAACAGAAGCACCGATTACAGAAATTGGTATTTCTGGTTTTGCTTCATTGACCGCTTTAACTAAAGCAGCAGATCCCGATCGGGCTTCAATTCCATTTGATAAAGACCGCAGTGGTTTTGTGATGGGGGAAGGAGCCGGTGTTTTAATTCTTGAATCATTGGATCATGCGTTAGAACGAGGCGCTACAATTTTAGGTGAAGTCGTCGGTTATGGGGCAAACTGTGATGCTTATCATATGACGTCACCAACGCCAGACGGTTCCGGAGCAGCTAAAGCGATGATATTAGCTATGACAGAAGCAGAGATTTCACCTGAAGCAATTGGCTATATCAATGCTCATGGAACAAGTACTCAAGCAAATGACAGTGCTGAGTCAAAAGCTATTTCAAAAGCATTAGGTACAGCCGCTGAAACGGTATATGTCAGCAGTACGAAAAGTATGACCGGACACCTTTTGGGTGCAGCCGGTGGAATTGAAGCAATCGCAACTTTAAATGCTTTACAACATCAATTTATTCCACCGACCATTAACGTTGCCAATCTAGATGAAGAAATCACTGTAAATGTAGTTGTAAATGAAAAGAAAACAGCTACTTTTGATTACGCCTTAAGCAACTCACTGGGTTTTGGTGGCCATAACGCCGTTCTTTGTTTAAAACGTTGGGAGGATTTAACATGCAGTTAGAAGATATCAAAGTTTTGTTAACGCAATTTGATCAATCGACTTTAACGGAGTTTGATTTAAAAGAAAGTTCTTTTGAATTGTATATGAATAAAAATAATGTGGCTGTAAAACGTACAGAAGCAACAGAAACTATGAGAATTTCTGAGCCGGATACTATCACAACGGAACCGGTAGCTTCGACTCCGTCAACTGAAGGAACATCAGCAGTAGTTCCTACACAAGTACCTGTTAAAGAACAACCAGAAAATACAGAAGTGGTTATGGCGCCG
>Ga0256408_1002013_pt1 | contig 10515 bp, 9 predicted proteins | sample PhyAR1_FD_185998 | JGI IMG/M metagenome (GOLD analysis project Ga0256408, IMG submission 185998) | Leaf surface microbial communities from alfalfa plants in UC Gill Tract Community Farm, Albany, California, United States - DLSL A.R1 | ecosystem: Host-associated > Plants > Phyllosphere >...
TCCTTGCTATACGCCATAAAACTAGCGCCAATCAAAGTAATCGGTGCATTAATCATCAAACGCAAAAACATTTGAGTCACCATTTGAATTTGAGTGACGTCATTCGTAGTTCGAGTAATTAAAGAGGCGGTACCGAATTTATCAAATTCATTGTTAGAAAAGTTTTCGACTTTTTGATAAATCTCAGTTCTTAATTTTTTACCTAATCTTTGTGATTCACGTGTAGCAAAAAATGTATTTCCTACCGAAGCGGTAATTCCAATTAAAGAAAACCCAATCATCACAAATCCTGTATACCAGATATAATCAATATCGCCTTTGGCAACGCCATTATTAATGATGTTGGAGGTTAAGGTAGGTAAATATAAATCAGCGATTACTTGGATGATCATAAAGCCGATCGCTGCTAATGCCGAAATAAGTGACAAGCGTCTTACCAATTTTACCATTCGTTGATTTCCTTCTTTCTACTTATAGGCTCCGTCACGCAGCCAATGTAATTTCATTTTTAATTGTTTCACTGTTTGTTGAATATCGTAATTAGGGTCGACCTTCATTTGGCGATAACCGTCAGCAATTGATGAAAAAAAGGCATGCATTGCCATCTGCGTTAACCACTTAAACTCAGTTTGGTTGCTAACATTGATTTTAGAAATATCCACTATGTTGTAGAGCCGTTCCGTATATTCATGATGTTCTTTATGCTTGTGATAATGTTCTTTTTTATCAGTAACCGCTAAATCTTTGGTCACTCGATTGGAGGCCCGAAAATCCATATTCATAAAGAGATGCCGATAAAAAGAAGCATTCTCTCCAGTTAAAACTTCAGTGACTAGCTTTGAAAAATAAAGATCCAAGCCAGCAATCAGGTCGCCGTTTGCCATAATAATATGCTTTTCAATATCTCGTTCTTTGTCTTTACGTAAAGAAGAGAAATAATAGAAATAAAGATCTTCTTTGTCTTTAAAATATTGATAAAAACTACCTCTAGGAATTTCAGCTATTTTTACAATATTGGCAATGGAGGCATCTTGCAAAGATGTTCGAGAAAATTCAATACGTGCTGCTTCTAGCAAACGTTTTTGTTTTTCTACCGGTAAATGAAAAAAAGTACTTGTAGGCATAACTGTTCATTCTCCTTCCTCTTATGACAATTTGTCATATGACACTTTGTCATTATAGCACGTCCCGAAGAGATTGCAATAGAAAATAATGAAAATTTTTCATCATTTTCTATTTTTAAAGAACTTTTTATTTTTCCTTTAGCCATAAAAAAAGACGGATCGTAACCGCCTGTCTGCTCCTCTCATTCACCGATTAGCTACGCATCTTACCTAGTAAGTCAAATGACAACCATCTGACTTTTAAGTATGGTAGCTATTCATTTACAGGCTCTTTGTTTTCTTGACAAACAAAATGGCGCAACTGGGCTACAACTTCTGAAAAAGACGGATTTGCATCAATAATTAGTCCGTTCGGTACTTGCGCTAAAGCTGTTTTCACTTGGATTTCTTGTTCATATAACTGTAAACGTTCCTGAATGACTGTTGCCTGCCTTTCTCGTTGAGATAACCGGGCGAAGACATTTGCTTTTGAAACATCGAAAAATATGGGAACAACGCTATCACCGAAACGTTCAGCAACCGCACAAAACCCAGAATACGTTAAAATCACATACGCACAATGCTGGCGCGTTTGTTGCAAAATAGCTTGAAGACCGACACCATAATATTCACCGTGATATTGGTCATACTCAACCAGCTCATGTGCACTAAGCAGTGTTTGAAAACTTGCCTTTGTTTCAAAATAATAATCTACTTGATCCACTTCTCCCGCTCGCTTTTGACGAGTAGTATGGGAAACCACTTTATAGTTTTTTGGAAAAACTGCGGCTGAAACAGCCGTTTTCCCGGAGCCGCTAGGACCCATAATCACAAAGAGCTTATGCTGTAAATTTGTCATGTCAGCAACCTCCTTTGCTTCCTATTATAAATGAGAACAAAAAGAATTGAAATTGAGGTACACCCAAAACATAAAGGGAGTGAAGCATAGTCACACAGACTATGTCTCACTCCCTTAAAAACTAACGAAGCCATGAGCATCCTGAAGTTACCTAAGCAGTAACGCTGATGACATTCGTTGTAAACTCTCGATTGCTTTCAATCCTCAGGCTGGAATTGAAAGACCAAATTTGATCCAATCTTTTAATCTATCAGGAAAATTATAAACAGCTGGATCAGCTTAAATCAGTTCCATTAGTCGCAATAACTTTTTTATACCAAGCAAAAGATTTTTTCTCATAACGATTTTTGGTTCCATGACCTTCATCATCTAAGTCAACATAGATAAAGCCGTAGCGTTTACTCATTTCACCGGTTGAAGCACTAACAAGATCGATACAGCCCCATGGCGTATAGCCCATCAAGTCCACGCCATCGACAATAGCTTGGGCCATAGCTTCAATGTGTCGGCGTAAATAATCAATCCGATAATCGTCTGCTACATGGAAGTTTTCATCTACTTCATCAATTGCACCTAACCCGTTTTCTACGATAAACAAAGGTTTTTGATAGCGATTGTACAGCTCATTTAAAGCAATTCGTAAACCATCAGGATCAATTTGCCAGCCCCACTCACTTGCTTCCAAGAAGGGATTACGCACACCACCTAATAAATTTCCTGCAACTTTATCTGCTTCTGTGGCTGTTTCATTCACTGCCGAAGACATATAGTAGCTGAAACCGATATAGTCCACCGGATATTGTTTTAAAAGCTCCAGATCGCCGGTCTCCATTTGTAAATCCGTTACCCCGTACTTTTTAAACATTCTCTGTGTGTAGGCTGGATAAGCACCTCGAACTTGTACATCAGTACAATAGAAATTAAACTCTTGATTTTCGATCATGGTAGCTAATTGATTCACTGGATTGGCATCAATGCTGTAAGTTGTCGCATAAATAATCATACAACCGATTCGTAAATTGGGATCCAATTCATGTGCAAATTTCACAGCTTGACTGCTAGCCACAAATTGATGATGCCATGCTTGAAAGATATTTTGATAGTCACCAGCACCGTTACTTTTTACTAAGCCTTGGCTTAACGCTGGAAAGTGGAATGCTGAATTAATTTCATTAAAGGTCATCCAGTATTTTACTTTTTTGTAAAAACGATTTAAGACGGTCTTAGCAAATGTTTCATAAAAGCCAACAAGCTGACGGTTTTTCCAGCCGCCATAGTGTTTGGCTAAGTATAACGGCATTTCATAATGAGAAATGGTAACTACAGGCTCAATATTGTATTTCAAACATTCATCAATCACTGCATCGTAAAATTTCAATCCAGCTTCATTAGGTTGACTTTCATCGCCATTTGGAAAAATACGTGTCCAAGCAATTGAAAAGCGATAACACTTGAAACCCATTTTGGCAAAAAGAGCAATGTCTTCTTTAAAGCGCTCATAATGATCGATGCCGACATGGTTCGGATAAATGTAGTGATCTTCGTCAATGGTCCAATCGAACGTATCACTACCTAAAATGGCAAAACGTTGTTTTCCTCCAGGCATGGCATCTGCAACAGACAATCCTTTACCATCCGCACAATAAGCGCCTTCTAGCTGATTGGCTGCTGTAGCTCCGCCCCATAAAAATCCTTTTGGAAATACAGCTTGATTATTCATGTTCGTTTCCTCCTATTTTAAATAATACATTATCTCACAATTGTTAAAAAATCTTCTCCATGGAGTACTTCTTGTTGATCCATATCTAACACATCCAGATAGTCTGTTGTATTGGTAACCACAATTGGCGTGATAATTGAATAGCCTGCAGCGTTGATTTTATCCAGGTCAAAAGAAACTAATAGCTCGCCTTTTTTCACTGTATCTCCTTGTTTTACTGCTAATTCAAAACCCTCGCCACCAAGTTCAACAGTGTCCATCCCAATGTGCATTAAAAGTTCAACACCTTCTGTAGTCGTAATACCAACTGCATGTCCTGTTGGAAATAATGTAGTTATGGTACCATCAGCTGGCGCATACAACTTACCTTCCGTTGGCTCAATGGCAAGACCTTTGCCTAAGGCACCGGATGAAAAGACTGGGTCTTTCACTTGACTTAAAGGTAACACATTTCCTTGTAAAGGGCTTGCTAAGATAATTTTATCATTTTTTTCGGGAGCTGTAGCATTTGAATTGGCAGTTTCTGACCCGTTATTAGTGGCTACAACAGCATCTGTTTTATCTTCAAATTTTAAAATCAAGGTTAAAACAAAAGCTAGAATAAAAGCAATGACGGTACCAATGGCGGCAGCCATCATACCTGCTGTATCTTTCGTATCCTGTGGGATAAATCCTGGTAAGCTTAACAAGCTAATCAAACCAAAGGTAAAATTTTGTACCTGGCTAAATCCGATAAAAGCACCACCGACCGCTCCACCAATACAAGCTGCAATAAACGGTTTTTTCAAAGGTAAGTTAACCCCATAAACAGTTGGTTCGGTAATACCAAATAAAGAAGTTAACATTGAAGAGAGCGCCAGGCCTTTTAATTTCACGTTTTTGGTTAAGAAGAAGACTGCTAAGGCTGCACCGCCTTGAGCTAATACAGCTGGTAATAACATCGGCGTCATTGTCTCAACACCAGCTTGTGCTAAGTTGACCATCATAATTGGAACAAATCCCCAATGCATGCCAAACATAACGAATACTTGCCACAAGCCGCCCATCACAGCACCGGCAACTAAAGGACTGAAGCCATAGATGTTATTATATCCTTTGCCAAGTAGATCACCTAAAATAGTACCGATCGGACCAATTACAATAAACGTTATAGGAGCCATCACAACAAAGACTGCTAAAGGAACGCAGATAATTTGTAAGAAGGCCGGAATCACCTTTTTGAAGAAACGCTCAACGTAACTTTGGACAAAGACTGCCAGTATAATCGGAATAACCGAAGAAGTATAGGCGCTTGCTCCCACAATCACCGGTATGCCAGCAAAACTTAAAGTCTTTCCGGCAACAGCAGTAATACTGGGATGAACTAGCGCCATTGCCAAGCAGACAGCCAAAAATTGGTTCGTATTGAATTTTTTAGCCGCTGTAAAAGCTAGTATAATCGGCAAGAAGGTAAAGATCCCGTCAGCAATCGCAAATAAAACAACATACACTCCAGAAGTATCTTTCAGCCAGTTTAATGTCAAAGCTAAAGTTAGAAACCCTTTTAAAACCCCTGCACCAGCTAATGCTCCTAAAAATGGTGTAAAAATAGAAGAAATAATATCAATTAAACGATTAAATATGTTGCCTTTGGGTTGTGCATCCTTTGAGGTACTATCAGAGTCTAAACCGCTATGTGCCAGCAATTCCTTATAGACTTCATTAACATGGCTGCCGATTACTACTTGATATTGACCACCACTACGAACTACTTGAATAACATCGTCATCAGCGTTTAACTTTTCTGTATCCGCTTTGCTTTCATCCTTTAAATTAAATCGTAATCTAGTCGCACAATGAACAACACTATAAACATTATTTTCGCCGCCAACCGCAGCCAACACACGTTCAGCAATTGCTTGATTTTTATTCATGTATAGCTCTCCTTTTAATTTTATTTAGGTATTAAAAAAAACCTAAACTGAAAAAAACAAATTGGCCTTACTCCTAACAGCTGCGCACACTGTCAGAAATAAAAGTATCTGCTTTTTCAATCTAGGTTTTGCCTGCAAAACAGTAACAATCCTGGTGATTGATAGCTTTCGTAAACTATGTTTTTACTACTCGCTGAATGTGAATGGTTAAATAAATCATTTCGGTTTGGTCAATTGACTTATCATAGGTTTTCACTAAATAATCTTGAATTCGCTGAACCGCTTGAAAAGCTTTAGGATATTTTCCTTGCACTAAGGCAAATAAAAATTCGTCTTCCTCATCGTGCCCATCATTTTTCAAATAACGTTGAGCAAAGTATTGAAGATGTGTAACCATCCGCTGATAATTCAATGATTCCTCATCAAGAGACTGACCAAAATAACGTCTGATAATCGTTAAAATATCACGAACCATTCCCGTAGCTGCCATCGTTACTTGCATATTGCCATTTGCTTGTTCACTATTGACAATATGAAAAGCGATAAAGCCTGCTTCATTTTCTCCAAAAGCTACGCCCAATGTTTGCTCAATAAGAACGATTGCCTCTTTAGCAATTGCAAATTCTTTGGGATAAAACTTTTTAGTCTCAAAAACTAACGGGTTGGGAATCTCAATGCCCTCTTTCGCTCGCATCACAGCATAGTGGATGTGGTCGGTTAAAGTAAGATAGATGTTAGGTGATAATTCTAATTGTAACTTTGCTTCTGCAACATCAATGATTTTCTTAACTACATCGACTTCCTCATCGGGAATATCCGCAAATAATTGTTGGAATCGTCCTGCCATCACGGTATCTTTTAAGACAAATTCTTTTTCAACGAATGTCGGATCAATCGGGTCACCGACAACTTTCTTAAAAGCTAAGCCTCGGCCCATATAGACGATTTCCTCACCTTTTGGTGTGGTGGAAAGAACTACGTTATTGTTTAAAATTTTCTTGATAATCATCTGGAACCCCACTTTTACAAATGAAAAAAACCTAGAATCCACCCATAGAAGCTTGTGTATGGAAGATTCAGGTTTTGCCTGCTGAGCAGTAACAATCCTTATTTGTAGGAATATCATAACATCCTTTCTAGCAGAATGCAACCCTTTTCATAACAAAAAATGATATTTTAATATAAAAAAACCATTTTTTCTCATAAAATAACTAACTTATCTTTCTATTGATTTTAATAAAGTAGCGGAAATTCTCAGCCAAATAACATCTATGAAGTTTTTTTGATGAATTATTAAGAACATATAAACTTTTTATCCCCCCCTTTGCAAATAACAATAAAAGGTGTAGAATTCGTATCGTTGAGTATAATAAAAAGAAGGAAGGATCCTTATTATGCATTATTCTATTTCTATTAAAGATTTTGAAACACTTTATGCTACTAACTCAATTAATGTCATTGACATTCGAGATACTCATAGCTTTTTAGAATCACATTTAGCAAGTGCAATTTCTTTACCAACAACTGTTTTACCTAACGCTTTGTCTCAATTAGACAAAGAAGAAGTTTATTATATTATTAGTTATAACGGCAGACGCTCTGAAGTAATTGCAGGTTTTATGCAAAGCAAAGGATATAAAGCCATTCATGTCATCGGCGGTATGAAGCAAATCGAAAAGGAACTGTTGGCAGCTTAATAAAAAAGAGCGATAGTTTAACTAAAAAGCAAAAAATTATTTACACTTAGTCGTAGCTCTCAGATTGCTTTTTCTGTCATTTTTACTATTTTAAAGAAATAGGCATACGTTTGATAGACGTATGTCACTTTTTTTTAAATTTAAAAAAAATTGTGCAAATAGGTTGCGTATTCTTACTTTTTATTAGTAAAATAGCTATGGAAATTCATTAAAAAAAAACGATTATTTAAGGAGTACAACTATGACAAAACTACTTGCTGTTAAAGGACACCCACTAACCAAGGAAGAATCTCGTTCAGTATTAGCTTTTGAAACTTTTTTAGACGCATATCGTGCAGCTAATCCAGCTGATGAGATTGAGATCTTGGATCTTTATGAAAATAATGGTGCGATTCCTGAAATTGATGCAGAATTACTTTCCGGTTGGGCTGCTTTAAGAACTGGAACTGATTTTACTGAATTGAATGAAAACCAACAAGAAAAAATTGCTCGTTTCAACGAAGCAACAGAGCAATTCTTAGATGCGGATAAAGTTGTAATTGCCAATCCGCTATGGAACTTAAACATTCCAACTCGCTTAAAAGCCTGGTTTGATACTATCAATGTTGCCGGTAAAACGTTCCAATATACCGTAGAAGGTCCAAAACCGTTGACTAGCGGCAAAAAAGCGTTACACATTCAATCAAATGGCGGTTTTTATGAAGGGCAAGATTTTGCCTCTCGTTATGTTGAAACAATTCTGAACTTTGTCGGTGTTAACCATGTCGACTCTTTGTTTATTGAAGGAATTGATCATTCCCCAGAACGGGCAGAAGAATTATTAGACACAGCCTTAACCAAAGCGGCCGAACTTGGAAAAACTTTTTAAGCCAAACATAAATCTGCAACAACTAAAAAGTGAGATACTCAATAGTACCTTGGAGACAAACACCTATTGTTAGGTCTTATTAGAAAACACCGCCTTAGATAGATAAAAGCAAAGACTTAGCTCTTTGTAAGTCTCATCATATTACAAGTTCCTACTCATAAAAAAGAATGGGAGACCTTAAAAGAAAGCCTTTAGGTCTCCCATTTATTTACTTTATAAAAAGAGTGCGAACTGAAAGGAAAAAACACTTCCCTTCACACCTTAAAACCGAATAGACGGCAGAAATAGAAGTCACTCTTTCAGAAATAAGCTGACATTCACAAAAACTTTAAAAGTAAATTTCGTGAATTACCTCTTGTTTCTTAATATCTAACACTTCTGTTCCAGCCTCTTTTTTGATTTGTTTGTCTTCTTATTAAGAGCTTTCTTCCTCTTCATAAAGAGTCGATATTGCCTTATACCATTCAAATATATGGGTAATCACTACTTTAGCTGCTGCATAAAAAGGAATTCCTACTATTACGCCGACAATCCCAAATAGTTTCCCTGAAGTTAATAGAACTAATAAAATAGTCACTGGATGAATCGCTAGTTGACTACCCAATACAAGCGGTGAAATTACTCGTCCTTCAATGGTTTGCTCAATGATAAAGACAAGCAAGACCTTCACCAACAACGCTGGCCCACCAACGATCCCTAAGAAAACAGCCGGAATCATAGCCAAAAATGACCCTAAATACGGAATCAGATTTAAAAAACCAGCCACAATTCCAATAGTCACTGCGTAGTCCAACCCAATGATGGAAAAACCGATAATAAATAAAACAGCAACGGCAAACGCAACCGTTAACTGTCCTCTGATATAAGAGGAAACTTGATTGTTCACTTCACTTAAAACCTTATAAGTCGGCTGCCGCATTTTATTAGGTAAAAAATGAAGCAAATACGGTACGAGCTGACGACCATCTTTTAAAAGATAAAATAAGATAAAAGGCATAGTTATCAGTGCCACAGCAACAGTCACTACCACTCCAAAGAAATTGCCTAAGCCTTGGACAGTAAATGTTGAAACACTTTTTATGATGCCCCCTAAAGAATTAAGCAGCTTATCACCAATACTTTCCAGTTGCGAACGAAACTGTGCCAAAGAAGGATCACTTAGTAAAGCTTTCATTTGTGCATCAATCTTATCGACATATTGAGGAAAGTGATTGATAAAGCTAATAGTCTGTTCTTGGATTTTCGGAACAATAACGATACCACCCCAAACAAAGAATGCTATCACCAGAATAAACAAACCAACAATGCCCCACACTCGCGGAATACGTTTTGTTTGTAAAAAATCTACGACCGGATTTAATAAGTAATACAAGATTCCCGCCATGATGATCGGTAGACCGACCACACCAAAAAATTGCCAAATCGGTCGAAATAAATACGAAACCTTGGTAAATACCAAGAGAATTAATAAAATTAGTAACACAATTACCAGTGCTATCACTACTTGATTATTTAAAAACCAACGCCAAAACCAAGAAAAACGTCTTTCTTTTGAATCTTTATGCTCCATGTTCTGATGCTCCGTGTGCTTGATAATCAATAATCGAACCAACCTTGATTTGCGGCAACTTATGAGGCTCTAAGTAAATGCCGTTCATGATCGGATCGCTTTCAGGAAAGGCATCAAAAACCAGAGTACAATGGGCGATACTATTTAAATTATTGAGGGCGTAAGGGCCGATGTGAGCGATCGTATAGCTTTGCTCATCAATCTTGATTTGATCCCCCACTGCTAATTGAAGGGTTGTTTTTTCACTAAATCGTTGAACTACTGAGTATTCTTTTAAAGTGTCAGTGGCTGTTTCACCAAAAAGAATGACCATTTGCTCACTTCCGCTGAAAGCCTGAGACCCAATTGCCTTAATAACTGCTTGCATGTATTTATCTCTCCTTCATAGTATGTTCCCCATTATTATACCATAGAACATTTTTGAAGAAGATTGTTTTCAATTTGAAAAGCAAATTACTTGTCTGCCAATACTAATGTTCTGTAAGTACATTCTTATAAAAATAACAACTGCCACTGCTTAAGCTCTCGCCTTTATCTGTATAATTCTGAGATAAAAAAAGTCTATCCAATAAAACGTGGGATCTTTTTGCGTGTGATTGCCTGCAAATCTGGCAACCAACTAAGTAAGAGAATAGACTATTAAAACATTTGTTTCTTAACAGATAAACACAAACGGGAGCGTTACCGGTTTTATAGAAGGTTGATCATACTCTAAATTTGGGGCTTGAATTAAGAGAAAGCTGTCGCTGATTTTTATTAACAGCAAAAACACGAATATTTTATAT
>Ga0256408_1002015_pt1 | contig 10499 bp, 14 predicted proteins | sample PhyAR1_FD_185998 | JGI IMG/M metagenome (GOLD analysis project Ga0256408, IMG submission 185998) | Leaf surface microbial communities from alfalfa plants in UC Gill Tract Community Farm, Albany, California, United States - DLSL A.R1 | ecosystem: Host-associated > Plants > Phyllosphere >...
GTTTATCTTCATTCCAGTCACCCTTTAGATCAGGCCGATAAGGATTAAATTCAAAATGAACTTTCACCTCATAACACGGTTTTTTTAAGTAGGTATAATAGGCTAAGTCACTAGCACTACTATCGTTATACTTCATAGGGCGAATGCCTTTTGATTCCATTTGAATCGGATTCATAATACGCACTTCATCAATATAATAGATAATGGTCGGCTTCCAATAGATGGATTCCGTAATGCCTTTAAGCGCTTGATAGGTAGGCACTTGATACGTCATTTTTTCGCCACCCATTTTCGTCAACGGATCAGTAAATAAGGCATAATCTCCGTAAATTTTAAACGCCAATTGGTTTTTCCGTTTCACTGCTGCTTCCTCCTTTTGCTTAATAATTTAAAAAAGAATTTCCGGCTAGTGCTTCCAGATCCAGACCAAACTTATCTGAATAAGCACTGTCTTTAATAGCCCAAACCTCACCGTTAAGTAAGGGATAAATCACGCCATTTTTTTCCAACTCGCTCTTTTGGTAATCAAATAGATTCACTATAAACTGCTGAGCCTTTTTCAGAGTGGGCGCATAATCTTCTGGCTTTAGAACACCATTGAGATCTGCAATCAGATTTTTTCCTTCTTCAAAAGGAACCAACACTGAAGTAGTAGGACTTTCAATGACTTGAAAATGTTCGGCGATTGTTTTCGGACTACTTCTAAATGCCAGCGTAGGAACTCGTCCATGGGCACGTTTATAATCGCTGCATGCTTGCTGACTTATGCCGAGTAAATCAAACAAGACATACCGCTGTCCGTTAACCGGATAGCCTAACCACGAAGCAAAATGCTGGTAGTATCGTTTAAAATATTCCGTTTGGCTTTGGTGGGAAAGCAAATCAACGGCGGACTCGTTCCTTTCGGCACGTTCTCTAAGCAGCTGCATCGTAATTGCTTTTCCTTGAGCGATTTCAGGTAACCTATCGAGCTTTTCAACTTTAGCAGCAAGGTTGACTAGGTAGACCGCTTGTCGTTGAGCTTCGCCATGACGGTTGCATCGTCCAGCTGCTTGTGCAATCGAATCCAAACCTGCTACTGAACGAATTACTGCTTGGAAACTTATGTCAACGCCGGCTTCAATCAATTGGGTGGTAATACAGACAATCCGTTGATCAGCTTCTAATTTTTCTATCATTTCCTTAAGTAATTTTTTGCGATGGGTCGCACACATGGAAGTGCTTAGGTGATATATAACTGCGTCTGTTCCTTGTTCTTGCAGTTGACGATACAAATTCAAAACTGCTGATTTTGTATTTAAAATGACTAATAAATTATTTTTTTCTTGTAAAATTGTCTGGGTAAAATCAGCTAATTCAGCGAGAGACCATGATTCGGCTTTGGTTTTATCAAGAACTTCTACTCGCTTGAATTGTTGCTCAATTTCCGTTAAATTAGCAATCATTTCCCCTGATTCATTCTTTTCTAATTTTCGTCCGACATATTCTAAAGCAGGTTGGGTGGCTGTACATAAGACACTGGTTGTTTGACCATAATTTTTTAAAAAGTTCAAGCACTCATTAAATAAATACGTACACTTAGTCGGTACTCCTTGTGTCTCATCAAAAATAAGCACTGCGTTAGTCAAATTATGGAAACGCCGCGGATTGCGGGTTCCTTTACTATAAATAGTATTTAAAAACTGAACCATCGTGGTAAAAATAACCGGCGCTTCCCAATTATCCTTAAGTAACGCTTGCTTGCGCTCAATTTCTTCTTGCTCCCTACTACCTCTTATTTCATTAAATACATTTGAATGATGTTCCAATATATGCTCTGCATCTTGCAATATTTCCCTGATTGTCGCAGCATTTTGTTCGATGATTGTCGTAAACGGCACCACATAAATAATTCGTTCTTTGCCATGTTTGAGAGCATGATGCAAACCAAAACGCAAAGAAGCCAACGTTTTACCACCGCCGGTTGGAATTGACAAAGTGTAGATGCCGGTTGATTTTGCTGCAAAGTCTTTACACTGAGCAGACATCTGACTGCGAAGTTGATTAATCCTTGTATCTCCTTTAAAAGAAGCAATTTCTTCTTCTAAAAGTTGCTGATACTGCTTTAAATACGCTGTGTTAGCAGATTTGCGGTACTCTGCTCGTGCTTCAAATAACATCGTGTTAGTACGGTCGGCATCTAAAAGACAGCTATATACAAACTTCAAGAGGAAAAAGGTACTATTTAATTTCATCGTGACCTTTCCATCTATCGAATAAAGCGTTCTCAATTCTGCTTTTGCCTCTTCAATTTTCTGATTAAAAGCTACTTGTGAAATCACTTCATCAAAAAAACGTTGTTTTATCTGACCAAAGTCTTTAATTTCTTTTTCCACTACTCGTGCCAAATAATCCGATTTCGCTTCTTTTAGTGAAAAAAAGTCCTGCAAGCCTCGGCTGCTGTGATGGGAAATAATCGCATTTCCCACTAATTCAGCTAAAATCAAGGAAAAAGGTCCTTGTTGTTCTTGATGACAACAATCATATAGCAACTTTCCTCCAGCTGTTGAGTGATCTACACTGCCTTTGGTCACACTCGTAGGATCAGACACGGCTTTACGCAAATACTGTTGAAAGTCATCACTGTACTTTCCTAAATCGTGAAGCAATCCAGCTAAATAACAGGTCTTTTCCAAACCAATCTTTTTCCCCCAGCGGCCACTTAAGATCGCACTTTGCTGTAAATGATCTTTTAATAACTGTTCTTGATACTCCTCTTTCCTTATATGAGCAAGATACATATATTCACCTCAGTTCCTATTCATAATAAAATTATACCACTTATTTCTATTATAGTTTAAACTTTTTTTAATTTTAAAGAATACAAATTTATTCTAAAAAAACAGTACTAGCCCTAAATATGTATAAAATAAAATCGCACACTCATTTTAAAGCATGCGACTTGTCAAATAAAATATTTTATTATTTTTTTCAATCCTCAAACTGTTAAAAAAGTTTGTAAATTGCAGACATATGATCTGCAATGGATAATTATATCAATATATTCATAAATGAACAATCATACTTGAAATTTAGTTAAGAAAATAAGATACTTTACCAAATAACCTATAGATTATGGTAAAACGCCTATAGTAAAACTTTATTTTTCTTGTAAGGTCATAATGGGGTTGGTAGTTTAATTATACTTTCTTTCTCTTAAACCACGCAAGTATAGAAAGCATTATTAGAGATAAGCCAGCAAGTATAGCGGTTGTTGCGGACCGTTCGCCAGTTTGTGGTAAACCGTCTTTATTTGTATTGTTGCTAGCTGGTTTGTTTGTTGTGGTAGTGCTATTTTGTTTATTGCTATTCGTTTGGTTATTTGTGTTGTTTGTTTTTCCGTTGGTAGAAGTGTTCGGGTCGTTTGAGCTGTTTCCTGTATCATTTGAACCGTTGTTTCCAGTATTACCGTTTGAGTTATCTTCCTTAACTAGGTTAGCAATAGCTAAATCTAAGGCTTTTTGAGCTTCGTCAATTTCTGCTTGGGTGCTATTTGCGTTAGCTAATACGTCTTTAGTATTTTGCAAGACTTGTTTTAATGCGTTCATTGATTCTGTGGGGTATAGCCTGATTCCGTTAATTTAGATTCAGCGCTTGTAATAGTATGCTTCAACTTAGCAATACTTTGTTGTAGTGGGGTTTCGCCACTATCGACTTTTACTAATACTTTCATAGCTTCGGTTAATCTATCCGTCCACACATAAACGTTTAGTTGAATTTTGTCTTTTGAGCCCTTAATAATCTGATTATCAGGGTATTCGCATAACATTCTAAGTGATCCAGAAGCTCCATATATTTCTCCTAAAGAATCTAATTCGATCATCTTATTCCAAGATTCTTCAGTGTAGTTATAAGGGTCTAAAACCTCAAGTTGAGCCAATACTTTACGAGCATTAATTAAGTCTAATTCATCAGCTGTGAATGATTCTTCTGGTTGAACTGATTCGCTTGCTTCAGTCTCTTCTACTCGTGCAATTTCCTCAGTTGTTACAGGTATTTCTTCTACCTGTTCTGCTGATGGGATAGTTTCTGCCTCGTCAGCCAGTGCTTTAATCAGCCCAATTGTTAGCGGATAAACCAGTAAACCGACTGTTAATACTTTTGTCGCTTTCTTAATTCGTTTGCTTTGTTTTAATTTTTGTATACGCGTATTCTTCAAGATTCAAATTCAGCTCCTTTGTTTTTTCTTTTTTTAAAACCATTCATCTTAGATAAGAATTGTGGTTCACCTCCGTTATGAACTATTTCAAACGGTCGTTAGGAAAATGTTTGAAAAAACAACAAAAAAGCTGACTCAACAAAAGTAAAAACCTTGTTAAATCAGCCAATAGAAGTATTTGTAATATATGTACAATTGCAAAATTAGTTATCTTTTTTAGACGTTCGTTAAGAAAAGAAATGGTTCCAAGAAAATTTTATCACATATAATTACTGTTTAAAAGTGTTATTTATGAATTTCCGCTTCGTTACGTGGCTTTCTCGCACTGTTTTATAGATGGAGCTACTTACCTTGAGGCGCTTAGCAATGATTTTTACAGACATAGCGTTAAGTTGGTATTGCTCTAATATTTGTTGTTTCTTTTTATCTGTCAAAGCGGGCTTTCCCAGTATAGCGCCGTTCTCTTTAGCTTTTCTTAGTCCTTCTTTTGTCCTAATTCGGATATTATCTAGTTCAATTTCTGCCACATATCCAAGAACAAGGCAAAGCAAGCGTCCAGTAAGTGAGTCTGTTTCAATGTTTTCTTGAAGTGAAATAAGCTTAATATTGTGTTGGTTTAGTTCGTCGATGATGTTTGCTAACGTTAACATTTTTTTAGTGAGGCAGTCTAGTTTGTAAATTTGTAATGTAATGATTTTATTTTGTTTAGCTAGTTGTTTGGCAAGAGATATAGCTTTTGTTAGCTCTGGACGATTGTCATTATCTCCAGATTGTTTTCTGAAAAGATGATATCGCAATCTCGTAAAGAGTCTAATTAAGATTCAAACCCTAAATGTTGGTTAAGCGTACAAACTCGAGCATAGCCGATTTTGACCTTATCTAACCTCTCTAATTCTTCTACTTTCTTTTTCTGCTGTTTTTCCATGTTGGAAACCTCCATATATATTATTTTGTGTTATATATATGGTATAGCGAAATATCAGAATTCAATATGAAATTGCTGTAACAGCCCAGTTAAACTAGAATAACTATCTTTTAATAGATAGACTTTTACTTTAACGATAAGTATAATAAATTCATTAGATAATAATTAAAAAATTAACATTAAGGATAAACCAATGAGAAAAAAACTGATTATAAGCGTAATTGTTGTGTTATTACTAATAGCAGGTATTGGAGGAGGATTTTATATGTTTAAACAGAAAGAAAAAGAGGCTCAGGTTGTTGAGTGGGAGAAAGTTGCGGCAAGACGTCTTAAAGAAGGATTTGCAGATATCAAAGAGATTCGTTTTTCAGAGGAGTATAACTATAATCATTTAGCTGGATTTGTTGCAGTTGGTGCAGATATTATAACTGAAAATGAAAAGGATATTATCAGTCTTAGCCTCCCCATAGAAAAAGATGGAGCGTATGGATATGGAGGTGCAACAAAATTAAAAGACGGAAAAACAGAAACTAAAATTAAAGTTATCTATAGCGATTTAAGCGAGGAGGAGATTTGATTGTATACTGATGAAGAACTAAGTATTTTTAACCAAGAAGTTTATAAAGTTGACCCCAAATATAAGGATGGAGTAACCTATGTCGCAAAACCGGATAATAAGCTAACTGGAACCGAACAAAATATCGTAAGTATAAAAACTTCTGATGATGTAACTAAAAATATAAAGTCATCGCTTCCGCGGATATTGACAACAACGGCTATCAAGGCTTTGCCGTTGCTCCTATTACAAAAGAATACCCACAAGGAGATATAAATAATGTAGCGGTTATTTCAGCAGGCACGCATCCAGACTGGAAAAACCCGGTTGATTTAGTTACAGCAATCACTGCAAAAAATACCAGTGACGGTGGCTCACTCCAAACTAAGCAAGCAGATGATTTCGTGAATTTTGTGATTAACGAACAAGGCTATAATGTGACTCAGTTAAGTGGCTATAGTCAAGGGGCGTATATGCTAAAAGTTGGGGCAAAATATAAAATTCCAACTACTGTTTTTAATGGCTGGTTTTTATACGATTCCCTTAACGAAGATGAAAAGAAATTTATGATGGAAAATCCTTATCTGTTCAAAAATTACCGCAGACTAGATGATTCTACCGTTAAATATTTAGATGGCAATGATCGAGAAAAGATTACGGACTTTGGTACCGTCTTTTGGTTTGATGGAGAGAGCCACGGAATTAAAGACTGGAAATTCGACAAAAATGGCAATATTATCTTTGAAGCAACCAGTAGCCCAACTGTAAAAATGTCTCAAATCGCTTATCAGGCATCGTTGAAAAAATGGCACTTATTTCAGCTAAGAAAGAAGTTTAGTGCTAGTGGTAGTGAAATGTCTACCAATGAAGAAATATATTTGGATGATAGCGAAGCACTCCTTGTAGTGGAGGCAGCCGCAAAAATGAACGAAACCATTTCAAAATCACTCAAAAAGAAATATCAAAATGCTATCACACAAGCTGAGGAATTATGGCAAAAAACAGAACAAGCGGCGCAAAATATCGGCACAACCCTAAGTTGCATCGAAGAAATTAAGTCATTAGAAGCTGGAGGTGCTTCTAAACAAACAATCGTTAATATACCTGTCTCAAAATATGAAGAGAAAATTGCTAAAATCGATAGCCAAACTGCTGAATATAATTCTCTTATTGCAGAGATAAAAACGAGTATTGCTAAATTGGTCGCTAGCGATCAGAAATTAGCCAGCCAGATTTAACCATAAAGGAGGCAGACTATTGAGTCAAACCATTAAACAGTTAGAAAAAGATTACCTAAAAGAAAAACAGAAACATGAAGAGAAAATAGAGGAATTGCGTTATGCCAAACAAAAAGGTGTGCAGATTTTAGAGGATATTGCAGAATCTAGCAGATACTATATAAAGATGATTTCAGATGACCAATCACCCCTTTATGACGGTTTACGAGCGTTAGACGGACTTGGAGATGAATTTCAAGATAATTGCCAGAGAGAAATTAAAAAACTAGATAATGAGCTAGAGGATATAGAGTCAGATTATCGGCGGAATTATCAGAAATTATCTGAACAAAAAGAAGATAAAAAGGAGAAAACTGCTGAGTGGTAGATGATATTCTAAAAGAATTACGCAAGAACGGCGAAAAGCTTATGATTCGGTTGTCTGCTGCTGGAACAGCTTGCCAAGAAAGTTCCAAAAATAGTAAAGAGGTTGAAGACTCCGCAGAAGAAGAACTGGAATCTTTAAAGAAATACATTCAAGGGACAGCTGAAAGTTTGGGCGGTTCGATAAAAGGACAATTCGGAAAGAAAGCGCAGGCATCATTAGAGAAGCATGGTGAATCTTTGAAATAATCTTAATAGTAAAACGAAATTCGAAAATTCCCTTTTAACACGGCTTGCTGAAAGGGGATTTTTTTATAAGGCACTTTTTATTTTCGTTAATAAATCTGCAAAAAATCCATTTTCTAGATTGTAGCCATCAAGCCTATATTCACCACTGTCTAGTGCGATTAATTGCACTTGATTTGGTTCATCCTGATAATGAACCAGTTGCGCTACATCCAGAAAGTTGCTGCTTATCCGAGAGATACTTGTAACGATCATACTATCTATTTTTTCCAGCCTCTAGGTCTTGTGTATAAGCTTATTGAACGCTGGACGATCTAAGTTTACCCCACTTTGATGATTATCTATATAATGTTTGAAGTTTTGGATATTGTTTTCTTCACATGTAGCTATTTAGCTTGGTCATTTGTTTATCTATTGATTGCCTGTTGTCAGTCGCTGAGCGACTATATAAGGCGATTAGTTTGCTCATATATGTTCATCCTTTCATTTGGTTCTATTATATCAGGTTTTAGATTGTAAAAGCTCATCTTTTTCTGAGTCTAATTTTATTATTTGTTTAAAATTATTAAAAGTTGTTTGATGGAAGTTGGTTATTTGTGGGAATGGCTAATCATGCTCACTATTACCAGTAGTGACATAATTACTCTTCAACTTCCTTTAACTTGGATAGTAACTTCGACTTCCCATTTCCAAATACTGCTTAAAACTAATTTTATCCATTGTGAAAAAAATGAACTTACAAACGGTTCTACTATCAATTGATTTATCTTAATTCCCTCCTCCCAAAATACTAGTTTTAATAATAAAAATTTTTATATTAAGACACCAACCCTCCATGATTCTATTGTATCACACTAACTATAATTACAAGAATTACCCTCTTTTGATTATGTAGATATTTTATTTTTACTAGAAGTAAAACTTGAAATTAAACTATTAAATAAGTTTATACCTTTCTTAAAAAGATTCTTCTTAAATTAAGAATGTATATCATTAATACTAACCCCTATGTAATTTTCTTTCTTTTTCACTTCATGAATCCCTTTTATAGGACTATCCAATTGCTAAAAAATAATTTATTCAATACCGAGGTAAGATATTAATAATAAAATCGGTTGGTATAAAGTATTTATCATCTTTTTTTGTAGTTTGAGTAAATCCAAGTAATTCCCCACAACCTCTTCCTACTTTATCAGTTGTGGGATTGTCTACACCTTCTATGCAAAGTGCATAAAAGAATCGATGCTCCTATTAACCTAATTCAAAATACCAGTATTACATTTTGTTAGTTATATGCAAATTTATTATTGAAAATTTATGAAACAACTTCTAAACCATAAAAATTTAAACTTAATGAAATTGAGCTTTTGCAAGTTTTAGAACTACAAGACAATAAATAGAGCTTGGATTTACCACAAGCTCTGTTTATATTTAGTTATTAGCTTCAACTGTAACATTAGAGGATATTATTGAATCCGTTTTATTTTTTATTATAGCTGTGTAGGTTTTACCTTTTTTTACGATGTATACATAGTGAAGGTTTCCTTTAGGGACAAATTTATCTTTACCTGTACTATACGGAGTCAAGTATTCTTTTAGTTGATTATCATATAAAGTTATTTCAAAATCTTCTTTATGCTTTTCGTCTAGATAAATGTAAATTCGGACTTCTATATTATGGTCTGTAAGCTTCACTTTAATCTCTTTTTTCTGGTTAGGTAAAAATATTGGTAATTGATCTTTTGAAATAAAAAATAACAATGTTAATCCAGTAATAATAGAAAATACAACGCTAATTATTTTTATAATTTTTCTTAAAGTCATTTATACCCTCCTGAACCATAATACCATCTTCTGTATTATCTCCATACCCTGTTAGTATCCAGATAACGATGCCTACCAATGGACTAACAGAGAAACCAAATAAATAACATAATAGTTTTTTGAAATCTCCTTTATTTGCATTACTTAGAATTTGAGCAACACCAGCACCTATTTTCAGAGTTTCTCCATCTATAAGCAATGAACCTTGGCCATAGTAACCAAATAAATAATTCCCTAAATAGTCTGGATCCTTTTTGATATAGTCTGACCCTCCTCTTGCCCAAGGAGAATAATCCGATTCTCCAACAGTTCTACTCTTCAAATCTAGTGGTTTTGCTGTGTTGACCATATCAATAAATTATTTGTAGTTTAATGTATTTTTACCAAAGACATCAATAGCGTTATCGCCTAAATTTCTAGTTACTGCGTTAATATCAATAGCAAGCTTTTGTAATATTCCAGCAAGTTTTTTCTCAGCTGCAATCACTTCGGAAGAGTTAGCACCAAATCTTGCTCGTATTTTATCATATTCATCAAAAGCTGGTTTTGCCAATGAATAAAGGTAATCTTCATATACACGAGTGATTTTCTCGGCTTATTCAGTAGGAGACAAACTTTTATCGGCTTTAATCCCCTGAACTAGTTTCGCATAGTCTAATGGCAAAAAAATATCTTTCCATTCCTTATTAATGCTTTTTGCCCAGTCAAGCTTTAGCTTAGTGATGTTGTACATGCCGTTAGAACCATCAAAGCAATTCGTCTTAGAAAGTGCAGATAATTCTTGACTGACATTATTAAGCAACGATCAGCCGTAGCGTATAAATCAGAACAAGAACTTTCTAAATCATACATTGATTGAATTTCTTCCCTAAGCTCATGAATTTGAATAGTAATTGAGTTAGAAACATCATCAGCATTAACATTTCTAGTTTCAAAAGATGGACTATTATCCATTTTTCCATATAAAAATACCTGTCAGGATAATCCCTAACAGGTATTTTTGGTATTAGCGATTGATTTCGTTCTACCAGCAAACTGAAGGCTGATACGTCCGCAGTAAAATTATCAGACTCAAAAGAATTAGTAATTCTTAAAGTTGTCGCACGAGAGAAATCATCTCAATTAACCCTTGAGCAACTTCACTGCCTT
>Ga0256408_1002023_pt1 | contig 10465 bp, 9 predicted proteins | sample PhyAR1_FD_185998 | JGI IMG/M metagenome (GOLD analysis project Ga0256408, IMG submission 185998) | Leaf surface microbial communities from alfalfa plants in UC Gill Tract Community Farm, Albany, California, United States - DLSL A.R1 | ecosystem: Host-associated > Plants > Phyllosphere >...
CACGAAGTAGCTTGGGTGTTAAGACTAAACAATCCTGTAAAAAGGCAATCGCCTATCGCATAGAAACCTAGTGAAACAACCAACCATTTCGCTAAATGAGTAGATACTTTTTCAAACGAAGCATACAACGCAGGTAAGGATAAGATAAAAAAGATTCCTGAAAAAACAGAATAAACAAGAAAGAATGTTCTCACTGGACTTGTGACGTCACCGAACACACTGATTGGCAGCCTCAATTGATCTAAACCAGGATAGAACAAGCCCAAAATATAAGGTGTTGAAAAATCACTCAACACTCCTAGAAATAAAAAATAAAGCCCATATCGTCGTAAAAAAAACATGTACTCCTCCAAAACACTTTTATTCTTATATACAGAATAACATTTTCAATTTAATTGCAAAACAAAAAATCCTATTGATTCTGTCACACTCAGTGAGTTAGGATCAGAGGATTTTTTGCTTTGACATAGCTTATTTACTATATTCTCAAAAAAGTTATCTTTTTAAAATCAATGGCTCACGACGCGCTAGTTTAAGTGAATGGATAATGAATGACCTCTTTGTACGTTTCAAATAATTCAGCATTCAATTGATCGCCACCATCTATATTGGCAGAATAGAAAATCGGTGGATGTTTCACTCCCTCAGAAATCAACTGTTCACAAACTTCTACAATGATCGTATTGAGAATGGACGCTCCAATCACCGTAGAAGAAGGGCCGACCTTTTGTGATAGACCTGTTAGTTCACAACACGCATCTCCGATATCGCCGTGGTTATCGATCACGATATCCGCAATTTCAAATAATCGTTTCCCTGATGAATGGCGACTAGTTACAGATTTCGAGTAGGATACATTTGTTAGTGCGATGATTTTTACTCCTTTTTCTTTTGCCACTTTAGCTAAGTCAATAATGATCGGGTTTCTGCCAGATACTGAATGAAGAATCAATACATCATTTTCTTTAAAAGGAATCGTTCCGGCTATGGCCATTCCATAGCCTTCTAATCGCTCCATTTGACTCGTAAAGGTTACTGGATTTCGATCCAACATCACTTCTCGTCCAAATATTGCATTGATCGTCATCATTCCTCCAGCGCGGTAATACATTTCCTCTGCTAAAATACCCGCGTGGCTGGCGCCAAAAATATAGATCGAATGTTTTTGTAAATTTGCTTGCGTCAATAATTTAATTGCTTCTCCAATTGATTGCCTTTCTTTTTCTTCGACAATTGTTAATAGTTCTCTGATTTTATCCATGTAACGAAACATTTAAAACCCTCCAAACAAACTGCTGATTCCTCGTCCAATCATTCCCCACAATGACAAATCGTTTCCGCCAAAAATCAAGATCCAACTTTGGATCGTTGTACTGAAAATCATGGCAGAAAAACCAACTAAAGCAACCATTGCGACAGATGCTGCAATCGTTCCGATAACTGCCCCACGAAAACCGCCTTGGCCTTCACCAATGACTGCGGCTCCACCACATTCAAAGAAACTTGTAATGACCAATGGTACGATCAGTACACCAAATAACTGGAATGAATTTGCTAAGACAACTAAAATCGTTGAAGTGATCATCGCAACGATAAAACCAATAATGACCGCATTCGGACGATAGTTGAATAGAATCGGGACGTCAAAAGCAGGTTTCGCACCTGGTACCACTTTTTCAGCAATTCCTTGGAAAGCTGGAATAATTTGATTAATCAATAAACGAACACCATACAACATGATCAATAATCCAGCACCGAAATTCAACCCAGCTTCAATGGCAAACATAACAAGATTCCCACCTTCTGGAATCAAAACTGGTGCGATGATCCCAACTACCACATTCATAAGAAACATGACCAATGCTCCCGTGATCGAAATTTCTCGGAAAAATGAAAGGTTCTCTGGAACATTGATATCTTCTGTCGATTTTTCTTTATTTCCCACACGCTTTGCCACAAATCCTGAAATCAATGATAAGATTCCTGTCGGATGACCGATCAAGAAAGAATCATCACCGGTAGCATCCCAAACATATTTGCGCATGATCCATGGCATGAATGACCAATAGCAAGCAGACAATAATGCACTGATCCCAATCAGTAAAGCGCCAGTTAGACCAGCCTCTACTCCGGCAGCTACAAATACAAATGGGAACCACCACAGCATATGTCCAGTCAGAAAAATCGTTTTGACTGGTGTAAACCTAGCAATCAACAAATGGATGATCAATCCTAAGAACATGGCTAAACCGACTGTACCACCGTATTCTGCTGTAAAAGTCACATCAGATAACCCTTCAGTAACTTGCACACCTAATTGTGTCTGGACCGCCGTATTGATAGGAGCTATCGTCCCTACCAACATATTTACCCCAGCCGTTAACGCCACCATCCCAAAGGCTGCGGTCAAGGAACCTTTGATGATTTCTGAAAATGACTTTCGTTGGATGATCAAACCGATCATCGCGATCAGGGCTAAAAGAACAGGTGGATTTTTCAAAATATGATCGCTAATAAAATTCATCAGTCTAGCCCTCCTTGTTTGCTAAATATTGTTCTAATTGTGCTTTCACTTCATTTGTATCCATATATTTTTTGATTGGATAAACAGGCGCTTTGACCGAAGCTTTCAGTTCTGGTAGTAATTCATTACTAGTAAAATAAACATCTGCTTGAGTCGCTTTTGCTGAGGATAAATCAGTATTCTCTACTGTAGCTTTAAGACCTAACTCTTTGATCACCTTATCAATCGACATTTTTAAAACCATTGAACTTCCAACACCAAATCCACATACTGCTAAAATTTTCATTTTTTTCTTCCTCCTTAGGTTAGTAATTGGATTATTTTTTCCTTATTTCCCGATAAAATAGTTTGGTACTTCACTTCATCCATAAATATGGACATGATTTCTTGCAATTTCTCCAGATGGCTCTCACTATCTTTCGCAGCTAAGATCAAAAATATTTTCACCGCTTTTTCTTTCATATCTACTGCATTTTTTACGACTAAAAGGCTCATGCTTTGTTCATTCACTCCTACACCTGGTTTGGCGTGCATGAGGGCAAAATAGTCGGTTAAAACCATATATGGACCATGCTCTTCTACACTTTTGATCATATTATCCAAATAGGTATGCGCTATCATTTCACTTTTTAACAAAGGCTCACTTGCAATCTCAACGGCAGTCTCCCAATTTTCCACTGCATCGATTACTTGGATCTGCTCTTTTGCCAATAATGGATCAATTCTGCTCATTCTTTTACCTCCAACATTTTTGAGATGAACCAGTTTTTATCACCAATCCCTTGCATGATAAGTTTCATCACTGCTTCAACTTCTTTCACATCTTCTTCTCGGATCATCAATAATACGATGATATCTGCTTTTTGATTTCCCCAATTAACTGGTTTATCCGCTACTAATATTGCAATAGCAGTTTCTTCTACGAATAACGGATTACCATGAGGAATCACAAAACCGTTATCGAGATAGGTTGATTGGATTGCTTCTCGGTCAAAAACCGACTGGGTGTATTGTTCTTTTTAATAGTCATTTTTAAAGTTTTGCTGCTCAATCAGAAAATGGATTGCTTCTTCTTTTGACTCATAATGACCAAAATAAATATTGGACGCAAGCAAGTGTTTTGTTTTTTCAGGCAATATCCGCCTTTCCTTCATATGCTCATGATCAATGACTAAATCGATATAATGATTCATGATTCGTTTCATATCACGACTAGTCACCATGGGCGAGATTCTGACGACAGGCTTTGATTGCTTGGGTATATCGACTGTAGAAATAATAAAATCAATTTCTGATAGATCCATGTAAGTCAACTTATCAATAGAGGCAGTTTCAATGCTGTCAATATCAGGTAAGATTCTTCGTATTTTGGCTGAAACAAATGAACTTGTTCCAATGCCATTCGGGCAGACAAATAATAATTTGTTCAATCGTTTGATTCTCTCAATAGCAGCTTGAAAATGGATGGTGACAAACCCAACTTCATCCTCAGATAGATTCACTTCACTTGGCCAACAAAAATCTTTTAATGCAAACCATACAACCCCATAAATGGATGGATAATTTTGTTTGATTTCGTCAATCAATGGATTGACGATCGTTGTTTGCGCTTCAATTCGCAAAAGTAATTGATACAGATGAACTAGAAGATCTTCTTCTAAACGGTTATCTTGTGTTAAATCAATCTGGATACCTTCGCTAACCTTTTGGATCAATTGCCGAATTTTCCCACGAAAAGCAAAAGGAATATTTTCACTTTTCATAAAGAATTTCAAGCCACTTCCTACGATAATGTAAGTTAAATATTGGACCTCTTCTTGCGTGAACTGATAAATTTTCTGGTCTTCTAATTTTTTTAATAGTTCATACACAAGCGGGTACTTGTTGAACTCCAAGAAATATTTTCCATACTGATTCTTACCAATCAAATCTATTTTTTTACCCTCTTTTGAGCGTTGGACAATCAATAAAATTGAAATCACAATGCTTTTGAAATAACTCTCTGGAATCTCCATTTGTTTTTCGTTGATTCCTTGACGAAAAGCTTGCTCAATTCTTCTTAAAAGTTGCTGTTCTACCAGTTCTGCTACCACTTCTAGTTCATTGAAATGATTAAGGATGGTCCGCTTCAACACACGTTGGATTTGAATTTCATTTCCTTCAAAAAATGTTCCCGAACGATCAAATGTCAAATTCAATCCTTCTTTGGTAAAAATATCCTTCACATAAGAAAGATCATTGGCAATACTACTTCGTGAGACAAAGTATTCATCAGAAAGCTGTTGGTAACTTAAGTGCTCAAAATTCAACAGTCGATTGAGAATGGTTATTCTGCGCATTTTATTTTCCTGATAGTGCATAACTGTCATTTTCCATCACCTTCTATATTTACTATAATTTTTCTAACAACCGATTAGAAGACCAAATAAATCATTAGAAAATAATGAGATAGTCTGCACATTACTAATCGAAGTCTTTTTTTAGTATACTCAGAAACAACTAAATAATTCTACCCGCAGTAAAAGACATGAAAAAAGCCAACAGACGATTGCTGTGGGCTTAAAAAAAATGTACTTTGAAATGATGGTAGAAAGATTCCTCTATTACAATTCACTCAAACGACTTTTGATCGAAACAGCCTCGCCATTTCTTTTTCTATCACCTAATTCACCAATTGCGGTAAATAGTAAGTCACTGGAAGAATTCAGCGCTGTTTCAACTGAGTCTTGGATGACCCCAATAATAAACCCAATTCCTACCACTTGCATCGCAATATCATTTGAGATGCCAAATAAACTACAAGCCAAAGGAATCAACAGTAATGAACCACCAGCTACTCCAGATGCACCACAAGCAGCTAAAGCCGCCAAGATGCTTAAAATCAATTTTAAGCCAAAAGAAGCTTCGATACCTAACGCTTGAACAGTCGTTAACGTCATCACTGTGATCGTCACTGCAGCTCCCCCCATATTGATCGTTGCTCCTAATGGAATCGAAATGGCATAAGATTCTTTTGTTAATTTCAGTTTTTCTGCCAACATCATGTTGATCGGAATGTTCGCCGCAGAACTACGAGTAAAGAAGGCAGAGATTGCACTTTCTTTTAAACAAAAGAAAATCAATGGATAGGGATTTTCTTTGATGAACAAAAAAGTAAGTAATGGATAGATGACCAAAGCAACAAAGAGCATCGTACCTACTAACACAAGAACTAATTGGAGATACTCGGTCAGTCCAGAAAGACCTGTTGTGGCAATCGATTCATAGACTAATCCCAAAATACCGATCGGAGCGAAAGAAATAATCAATTGGACCACCTGTGACAATGCGACTGAAATCTGATCGATAACTTCTTTCGTTGCTTCTGTACGTGTCCGCAATGCCAACCCTAATAATACAGCCCAAAATAACACACCTAAATAATTAGAATCAATAATTGCTTGAATCGGATTTTGAGTGACATTGGTCAACATCGTAGATAAAACAGTCCCTATATTTTGAGGTGCTTGTTCCGAAGCTGTTTCTTGTAGCGTGATCGGCACTGTAAAAATCGAGCTAGTGATCACCGCAACAAAAGCTGCTAAAAGAGTTCCGCCTAGATACAATCCTAAAATCGGCTTTACAAATGTTTCATTCCCCATTTTGTGTTTCGCAATCGAAGCGGCAGTCAAAAAAAACACCAATAGTGGTGCAATAGCCTTTAAACAACTAACAAACAACGTTCCTAATAAAGCAATAAATCCCCAGGTCGGTAAAAAAATACCTAATATTATACCAATTAAAATACCACAACCAATACGTTGAACTAACGACATGTCCAAGAATTTCTCTAACAAACAACCACCCCTTTATAGTTTAACAACCATTCTAACATCTTCATGAGAGAAACAAAAGGGTAATTTTCAGAAAATTCTTATTATTTATCTTTTTAGTAATTACTTATTTTTATAATTAAATTTTATCTAATCGTGCAATCTTACGCTTTATTATTTAGATTTATTAAAGGAACAAACTTTAAAAGTAGTTTATAAAATAACCAATATATGTTATAATATTATTAAATGTTTTTAGTAATAGATGAAAAAAAGGAGAAAAAGATGAAAAAGAATAAATATCAATTAATAGATATCATGTTTATGCTTTGCTTAAGTATGATGTATGTACTACCTTTATTTTTGACACATGGAATCTTACATAACTCGTCTCAAGACACATATTTTCATTTGTCACGCCTTGTAGGTTTAGATAATGTATGGGATTCTCCAGTCAATTTTAATAATTTTGCCCATCATGGTACTATGATAAACGTTTTCTACCCTTGGTTAACTTTTTACCCGGCTAGTTTTTTCTTTAAAATTACAGGTAATCTTGTATTGAGTTATAATTTATACTATTTTTTCATAACATTTTTAACAATGTTAATAGCTTACTTCTCAATGAATAAATTAAAAAGAAACAGATACATCGCTCTACTATTTTCTATCATATACACATTTGCAGGCTATCGCGCAATTGATATCTTTTTTAGAGCCTCACTAGGAGAAGCAGTTGCTTTAACCTTTTTACCTCTAATATTGGTTGGTTGTTATGAAATATATGTGGGCGATTATAGCAAGTGGTATTGGCTTACTATTGGTATGACTTTAGTAGTCTATACACATTTACTATCGGTAGCAATGGTTACAGGCTTTATAGCTATCACCATAATTTTATCTTTTTATTTTTGGAATAATAAAATGTCTAGATTATTAAGCTTGTTAAAAGCAACTACAGTGACCTTTTTATTAAGTGCGGCTTTTTTAATTCCATTTATTCAGCAATCTAGCGCACAAGAACTCAAAGTACCTCAAGGAAGAGAATTAATCGGGATGGCTCCTAGTGATATGCTCTCTCATATTTTAAATAATAACTATAGAAATTATACAATCGGATTCTTTATTTTTATTGGATTATTAGTAACTTTTACTTTTGTAAAAAAATTGCAAGTTACTGATAAATTCATTTTCGCGCTTGGTATATTTACACTTTTTTGTTGTACTAGTTTATTTCCCTTAAAATTACTGAACAGTACCCCTATAAAGAGCCTACAATTTATTTGGCGATTGAATGGCTTCACTTCATTGTTTTTAGCTTATACAATAAGTATCTTAATCTATTATAATTTATATAATAAAAAAAATATGATAAAAATCATCAGTGTTACTCTAATTGGGATTACCCTTCATTTTTCTGGGATAATTAATCTAGTAGCGAATAATGACTCATTAACTCGCATCGAACCTGAAAATGCTATTTCTGCTGCCGAGAACTACCAGCATACTGATTATGCAAATAAAGAATCAATAAAATATCCAGATGTGATTAACAATCATAAATACTTCCTTAATAATGAGGAAATAAAACCCGAGACTTCTTTTACTAATAGTAAATATACAATTAAAGTTGATAATAAAAATAATGAAAAATCAGTTTTCACAACATCTCTTTACCATTATGATGGACAAATCGCAACAGTGAATAACACTCCAGTTGAAACTTCTTTATCTTCAATAGGTACAACTGAGTTAGTCATCCCACCCGGTAAAAACACAATTGTGATTACTTATACCTATACAAATCTCGCTATTTTCGCAAGATATCTCTCTCTAATTTCATTGATGATTTTCCTGATTTTTCTCTTATATAATTCCTATAAGACTAAGTTAGGATCCCATTATACTCATATCACGAATGACATTTTTTAGTTATTTAATCATGATAGAGAATCATCTATTTCAATAACTATAAAAAGAGGACTGAAGCATCTTATTGATTCTTCAATCCTCTTTTTTGTCATCTTATTTTATATGGTTGATCATTTATCCTCTAAAGACACGCTATCAATCTAAAAATATCGGTTGAATAAAATCTGCTTGCCAAATTTTGTCTTTTTCAGAGTAGTTGAAATACCATACTTGCGAAAAATAAAGCCTTTCCCGCTTATCTCCTGAAATCAACTGCTGGTTCTTTCGATCGACTAAGTAATCGAAACAACTAAAATCGATTCGAATAGAGAAACTAGTATCATTGATTTGTCGGTAGTTAGCCAATTCTTGAATGGCTATTTTCGTTGTATGATTTCTTACACCGTCATCTTTATTTTTTTGTAACACTTGCTGATGTTCTTCAAATAATCTTGAAGTATAACAATTTTTTGCTTTTTCAGGAGCCTCTTCTTCCCAAGATTTTTGTATTGCATAAAAGATTCTGTTGATCTCAGAAAGCAATTTTTTCTTTTCACGCTTTGTTCCAGGCATTCTTGATAACAAATCATTGATATCCATATTGTGCGTTTTCTTTTTTTTAAATAAAGAAAAAACAAATATACTTCCTAATGATAAGCAACAAAGAGAAAATCTTCTGATGTACTGTTACTATTAGTCGTCCGACTCCTCCGATAATAGGAATTGGAACCTCCCCCTATCGAACCGCCACCAGAGCCCCCACCGGTTGAACCACCACCATGCCCACCTGCTACGGCAAAAGTTTGAACGGGCGTAAAAAACAAAAAAGCCATGATCAATAGACAAATCACTTGATAAGTTTTCTTCATCTGAACCCTCTTTCTCAATCCCCCACGATGATACCTTATCAAATAATTATTACAAGATTCCTATGGAACAATGAATGATTTCCTAATTTTCTTTATTTGGTAGGATTTCTTGATAGATTCTCAAAGATACAGCACCTATGCTCCTAAATGCTTAGAGGTGGACTAAAAAATACATACACATTCAACAGAAACTTAAATTTTGGTAGTCATATTATTTCTTTTCACACATTCATCTTTTGTTTATCCTCATAATCGATTAGAATAATGGGTTCAAAATATACAATCATTTCAATTGATAATCTTTTATGTAATTTTCATCTTTTTTCAATTTGATATTTAGAAGATGCATCTGGAACTTCTCTAAAATTTGATATGATTTTTCCAAATATTAATGAAATTGTAGGTGATACTAATGAAACAAAAATAACTTTCCAAAAGTCACCTGATAAAATTGCCGATATAAATAGGTAACCTATAAACATACCATATACACATGATAAAAAATTACTCAGAAATACATAAATTTTTGACCTTTTATTTTCAACAAGTACTAACTGTACAATTGTCGTATCTTTAGCGATTTCTTTCACTTTCTTATTGTTATGTAATAGTCGACAGGTCGATATTATTCCATATGTACTAAGAACACTACCAATCAATAGAGCTAAATATATTGATTCAAGATAGCCCAAAAATATAAGAAAAGGACTAATTACAAAAACTCCGAAAATTCCATAAGATTCAGGAACATAAAATTGTATTTCAGGTATTTTTTTACCTTCAAAAATTTCTGCTGATCCAGTTACTTTATATGCAGTCCAACTTTTTTTCGGAGCGTTGTCGTAAAAGGTACTAAACGGAAAAAAGTTTCTCAGCCTCATTAACTTAAAATAATCAACAATGTACAATCCATCATTTAATTCCAGTAAATAATATCTGCCATTAATTCTTTTAATCTCTTGGGCACAGTTGTTTCCTATCATCTAAAGCCTCCTTCAAGTTTCTCAGTTGATTCTGGAAAATTTAGCACTATAAGCTATTACTTAATTAGTTTCAAAACAGTTCTATAGTATTTTATTTCTGTGATTTTTTCATAAAAAACCAACCAAAACGATCTTCCTCCTCATCTTTAAATTGTATTTGATGGGCTTAATAATCCTTGCTAGCATTCTCATTAACTCAATATAAAATTAAAAACCAAATGTTTCTCCTTCCAATAAAGATTTTTTTCCTAAATCCCCGTATTCTTTTTTCTTAGAAGTATGTTTTAGATCAATAACTTTACCTTTAGGGATATCCAAATTATTTTGCTTCCATTCTTCTAAGGCTGTTAAAACTGTTTTTTCATT
>Ga0256408_1002028_pt1 | contig 10452 bp, 7 predicted proteins | sample PhyAR1_FD_185998 | JGI IMG/M metagenome (GOLD analysis project Ga0256408, IMG submission 185998) | Leaf surface microbial communities from alfalfa plants in UC Gill Tract Community Farm, Albany, California, United States - DLSL A.R1 | ecosystem: Host-associated > Plants > Phyllosphere >...
CTTTGGTGGTTTCAGCCCGAAGCCGCAATTGCTCCCGGACCTTACCTTCACCGTCGAAGACATCGCGCACCGTTAGCGCCGCAATCTCGCCTACACGCAAGCCTGCGAGATGGGAGAGCATCAACATCAGTCTATTGCGCCTGCCATGTTTCATCTGCGCGACGACAGCCAGTACGCGTTTAAATTCTGTTTCTGTTAAAACCCGAGCTTGCTTCACCTAAACCTCATAAAAAGCGGCGTTTTCATGCCGTTCGTTATGTTGCCGATGAGGAGAAAGGGCGAGCAGAGATTGCGCGTAGGAAATTGTTCTGCGGGCGCAGCTGGTTAGTGCTCAAGACAGCTTGAACCTAACAAAATGTGCAATTTATGATGTCGGGCCAGGCCGCACCCACGCGAAGACGGTCCCCCTGCGCATGTCCGGCAAAATCGTACGGCAAACAAAAGTGCGCTTCTCTGCTTGTGCAACCAACTCATGTCGGCGATACATTGCCTGCAGGGAAGGGACCTAAAATGATTCAATTGGATGAGGCGGAGCGGAGCCTGCTCCTACAAGTGCTAGAGACCAAGCCTGAATTGAGTCGCAAGGGATTTCCGCGACTTCGACCTCTCTCCATGTACTCTAGCGAGTTGAAAAACATGACGCAGGTTGCGGCTGCCGTCGCTCGAGCGTTCGAAGGGGTCGACCTTGCCGAGGAACCTGGTACCGCACAGCGCTATGGGAACACGCTCTCGAACTTGGGAGTCTGGGAAGGCGGCAATCGTGGTAAAGAGATTGGTGTTGCGGGCGAAAAACTCCTCGCACTTGCCGCAGCCGGCGATAATAGTCCCGCATACTGGCGGCAACATTCTCGGGAAGGGGATCAGATCTTCTTTCAGTATCAGCTCGAACGCCTGATGAGCGATAAAGTCGGATTCGTCAACGAGCTCTGGCGGGAAACCTTCTTTAATGTCCAGGATTTGCTCGACCACCTCCCTGAAGAGCGCATTCGGAAAGCTCTCGCTGAGCCTGAACTGAAAGAGATTGAGGTACTGCAATACATCAACTCGGTCGGTACCGAGCCCTGGCGATATGCTCGCCTTGAGACTCCGCAGGCAGAGGTCTTACAGGACCTGATTCTACGCCTGCGGTCCAACTTTGACAAATCGCAGGCGACGGGTGGTGATCGTGAACTTGAGATGGCTGCGAGCTATGCGAGCGCCATGCGGGGCTATCAGCGCGATGTCCGATTTCGGGTTGCTGGGTTTATTGAGGCGTTCTTGAACCTTCGAGGCAAGTTCGGTGACGATTTCCCAAGGCTCTCGCCGCAGCTGCAGCCGAGTATACCTACCCAAACCGCCAGCCACAGAGGAGTGGCGATGGCTTCGGCAATTGGTGCACAGGAGCGTCCTATTCTCCCACTGCCGCTCCAAGTAATAATCTCCGGCTGCCCTGGATCAGGAAAGAGCGATCTTGCTGATAAGTCAGCGCATGGTGCGATAGTCATCCGCACTCAGTTTCATTCTGAAACTACTACCGCTTCCTTCGTTGGGGCCTATCGACCGGTTCCGGTTTACGAGACTACTTCCGGACTCGCGGAGGCCTCAGGCGCTTCGTTCGTACTGGGGCGTCCGCTGATCGATTATCGTTTTGTTCCCGGACCGGCCTTAAATGCTATTGCTGCGGCCGTTCAAGAGCCAACCCGGAACGTGGTCTTGTTGATCGAAGAGCTGAATCGTGGCAACGCAGCCGCGATTTTCGGCGAGCTGTTTCAATTGCTGGATCGTTCCCAAGATGGTCGCAGCCGCTACGGGGTGACCTTGGGTGCCGAAGCAAGCGCTTGGTTACAATTGTACAAAGCCCTTGATGTAGATGGCCTTTTGCGTTTTCCAGCGAACCTGCATCTTTGGGCAACCATGAACAGTGGCGATCAGGGCGTGTTCCCGATCGACACTGCGTTCCGCCGGCGCTGGGCTTACAGATACCTAGGTTATGCCCAGCCTTGCCTCTACGCAGCCGCCGATCGCGTAGTTCGTTTCGCCGGACGCAATCTTGACTGGGACAAGCTCCGCACTGCTCTGAACCATCACTTGAAGAGGCTGGAGGTCGTGGAAGATCGCCTCTTAGGTCCATACTTCCTTACGCCCTCCCAACTAAGCAATCCAGATGACGTGCTGACAAAACTGCTACTTTATCTCTGGGACGATGTGCTTCGGTTCCGGCAGCGGGAGTTGTTCTCTGCCGACTCATTTGCGGGAGTGGCACGAATGTGGAAGGGTGGGGAAGGTAATCCTTTGATTGATGGGATACTGGACCTAGATGGGGCTGAGGTAGCGAGCGAAGTGGGCCCAGGCGAAAAATCCACTGGGGGCGCGTCGGAAGAAGATGACGGCCTTCCGGAGGTGGCTGAGGTTGCGGGGTTTGAACCGATTTCCGGACAAAGCGCTTGAGTCTCGTCTATCTCACTGAGGGTGAACGACGCAGCGCCGATGCTTGGCAACGCGATCTAGGCCTTGATCAGAGCACGTGGGAAGAACTATTCGCCCAGGGCGTCTTCACTTCCGTCCGGGGCGGCCTGCAGAAAGACATAAGTCTTAACTTTGTAGGATTTGTGGGCCTTCCTGAAAGCCTGCTTACCTGCATGCCTCGCGTCGGAATTAAAACAGGAGATGCCGCTAGGTGGCTTCGTCGCGTACTGGCGGCATATTTTGGCCGTGAAGGTCGCCGCTCACGAGAGGATGCTGCAGTTGACTTACACTATCGCGACAGTTCTGTTTTTCGCGAAATCGATGCACTTGAGACCCTCATGGGTATCTATTCCGACAGAGGCCTATATCGCAGGTCTGTGACTTCATCCACCATCCGGGGATCGGGTGCAATCGACTGGTCGGGGACGCTGGCCCAATGCGAGCCTATCATCTCGAACGGCCAGCCTATTTATGTTGAGCCTCGGCGATGGCAGAGGCGGGCAGAGACGAACGAAATAAGCCGGCTTCAGGCCGCAGTGACGGTCTGGCTGGCGCGACGGTTTCAGGCGCCTTTGCATCCAGGCTTGTTAGAAGCAGTGGGGGGCATGGATGTCGAAGCCCGCATGTCAACAGACCGAGCTGAGCTCGACTTGTTACTTCTTGCGAGAGAGCGCGCGGTAACCTACCTAACTGGTGACTTGAGGCTGCTGAACGTGCTAGAGGCAGTTATTTCTGGGCACCGAAAAATCAGTGGCATTGCAGGAGCCAAACTTTACGGAACAACGTCGTTCGCTCTCGTCTGGGAGGACGCTTTACGTGATCTATTTGGCGATGATGCAGAAGGCGAATTCCTTGGTCAAGCGAACTGGTATGATCTTGAGGGCGGCGTTTTGTCCGCTCCTAAAGAGGCCCCCGCCCGTAGGCTCGACCTTCTAATCCGTAATGGGAACGAAATCCTTCTGCTCGATGCGAAGTATCACTTTCCCTTCCCGCTCTCGCGACCGGGTTGGGCAGACATCATCAAGCAAGTCTACTATGCGGAAACGATCGTCCAAGACGCCGGCGGGCTAGTTCGAAATGGCTTTCTCTTGCCGAGGGCCGGGCGTGCACTTGCACTCGCTAGTGTCCTGCGCATCGAACAAGCTGCACGCGCGTTCCCACCCATTGAGGCATGGACTGCCGATCCTACTTGGGTATTCTCAGACTACGGTACTAGCGATATGAGGCGTAGAACGCGCGCTCGACAGATCTTCGCTGCCGCTCGTGACGAAGTGGCAGAAGTGCTTCGCTAGGCCCAGCGTATTGTTCGCGGGTAACGGTAGCAGTTGCTGTTGGCCTTCGGGGGGAACTTTCGTTCTGCTGCCCATCAGCAAATACTCATCGACCAGCCGCTTTCGCTCGCCTACTCGGCTCTGATAATTCTGGCGGACGCTGAGCACTGGCACGATCTCACACTCGTCGAATAATCCGCGATCTTGGAAAACCGCTGAGAGTTCGCGGAGCCCGCGATCAGTTGGCTCTTCAGTGGCAGACCAATGGTTCCAATGGTTACGACCGCCGTAATAGCTCAGCACAACATGCTTGGAGGGCACTCGCTCAATCAAGGTTGTCAGCGCACCAATGAAGCCGTCGCGAAAGCAAAAGGCGCTGGAGTGGTCGTCCATCATATTCTGGCCGCGTACAAAAGTCAGTTCTGCTGCGTAGGCCTCTGGGTCCTCTAGGAAGGGGTAGGCTGCCACGAAATTAAGAAGGTGATAGTAAGCGCCGTATTGCCGGAAGTTATAGGGTGGGTCGATATAACAGATATCGTGTGCTGCGATCGCCCCAGCTGCCGCGATGGCGTCTGCATTTAAGACTTCCGCGCGTTCATCGGAAAGAACTGCGGGCGGCATACGCAGCTTGAACCGCTGTAACGCGTTAGGCCAAAGCCTGTCGCGATTAAAGTCGTGAAAGGTACCACTTACGTTAGCTGTGATTACCACTTCCTCAATCACGCACGCGAGCAGGATCATGAGTTCTTGCGAATTTAGATTTCCAGCGAGATGCCATGAACGCAACTGCTGCAAAGCACCATCGAGGGAGAGTGCGTTCCCTTCGGAGAAGTAATTTCGACGTCCACTGCCGCCACGAACGCTGACGTACTGCGAACGCGCTCCTTGTGAACAAAAATTTGCGTGAAAAACGCCGGGGCGTTTATTCTCTGCAGCGCTCCATTGCAGGATCGCAAGCGCGCGAGAGAGAGGTGCAACTGAGCGCCGGTATTCTGGCCGTGCGGATGCCGGAATATGTTTTTCTGCCAGGAAGCGCTGCGCCTGGAAAACGGTTGGGTCGTAGGGACCATCGATCCCATCCATGGTTGGCCAGCTGCTAGATCCTAGGTATGCGCGAGCCAGAACGTAGCTGAATCGATTCAGGTCGCCCGTCGCGACGGCCAGACCTTGACGTCGAAAATATCGGGAGACGTTCGTCGTACCGGCGAAAAGGTCTGAGATTGAGGTCGCCTCAGGTACTCGATCTCGCAGAAAAGAGCCGATGAGTGGTAAAAGAACTGTCTTATTGCCAAGATACTTTTCCATGTCAGCTCCTGCATATAAGTAAGCGTTCGGAGCCGCGCTCCATACCGACGTTGCGACGGTGAGAGTTGAGCTTGCGATGTCCTTCGAACTGCGGCTCGGTCACTTCGATTGAACTGAAATTACGCCGGGCTATTGCAACCAGTTCGCCGATAGGAAGAAGTCTCGGACGCTGAGACGGTGTATCGGTGTGACCAGAGTATGAGAGCACCAACGGAGCACCTCGCGCAGCTACACCCTCAAACAGTCGACGAAAAGCATCAGGCGCTCGCGAAGGTACGCAGAAGTCGGACTGGAAGCGGTCCTCGCGATAAAGCCCCCGCATGATTGTCGGAATACCACCCTTACGCATCCGTGCCAGTACGGGCCTGTCCCGGCGCACAAGAGTTTCCAGGACATGATAGAAACGGCTGTAATGATCAATCGTATAGGGGGGGTCCGCGTAAGCCGCTTCCCAAACTGATTCGTCTCTCAAAAACTCATCCACCTCCTGCCGTGCTACTCGGCATGAGCGTAACTCCTTCGGTAGCAGCAGGCGCCAACGTTCATAGAAGGTAACAAATAGATTGCGAACGTTTAGAGTTCGGTCGCGGACAGTACGTTCAACAAGAATGGGCTTTTCGCCGCCATGACGGTCTAGAAGTCGGATTGGCTGCGCGAACTGTTTTCCCACTGTATTTACGATTTCGCTGGCAACTCCGAGCATACTCGCAACTAGTACGTCATGCAGAGCTCTGGGTTCACCGGCCGCCGCATGGTACAAGGCATCTAGCTGTATGCTCTGCGCGTAAGAAAAATAGACACCGCCGAAAGCGAGCGTGGCTGTCGGATCGCTGGGGCCGGGCGTTGCGGCCAGCAGTCGGCGCACCCCAGAAGGTAAATTAGTAACTGCCGTGGACCCAGCGGCTATGCTTAGCGGCGAGCCGTTCTCTATGATCCTAACCATTGGAAGGGGATCGCCGTTGCGCAACGCTTCGAGTGCATGTTCCTCTTCTTGGATCAACGGGGCAAAAGTGCGTCGGAGCGAACTCTCTGCTTCGTCAGCGCGGGAGAGGAATTCTGCAATCTCGAAACGGTCCAGGTCGTCGCGCCGAGTGAGCAGCATGGCGCGTCCGATCACTTCCGTATAGGCCTGCACGTCCACCGCTATGACTGGGTTACGAAGTGATAATCGTCGACCGACAACAGAAGTGCCGGAGAAGAGATCAGCCACCGGTGCGCCGGGACTGACCACGGAGGCGACCGCCCCGGCGATGTCGTCGAGCAGCCTGATCTTATTCCCTAGATATTGGATGGGCCGGAACGAAGGTGCCGCAGTGGAATGCACATCCATCACGGCGCACCCCCTAGCCGTTTTCTGCTCGTTAGCGGTGGATTGATCTGCACCAGATTGCCCCGATACTGTTCTACCAAACTGACGATCCTGCGAAGATTGAAACTCCACTTGGACTGGTCGGAGCTATCCCGGTAGTGCTGTTCCGGCTTATCTCGTAGCCGACCAAAGCCTTTGGCCTCTGCCCACATTGTGCGAAGTGCCTTCATTTTTTGTTCGCGGCGCAGGCCACTATTCCAACTAAGCACTGCCTAATTGATCCCACGGCCAGCAATTGCCTGCGTTGCATCGTCATGCGATTCACTCATTCGGACACCTTTTTCACAATCTAGGGACTCTCGCAAGCTTCGCCTTTCCAGTCGAATCGGGGCCGCTGAGGAGGTGGTTGGCGGTGGCAGTCACATCTGGCCCGCAGCAAGCCTCATCTTCCTACATGCCTCCAACGTTCGTGCCTGTCTATCCTCGGGCAAGGCCATGGCGCGTATGAAGCCCGTGCCGTTGCTAGCTCCGCGTCGCTCTCGCTTGTTTAAAGATTTGCGCAAGTAAGGCTTCGCGTTCCTAGGTGTCCTCGGGTTCGCATGTCTCGACGATCCGATTTGTAGAAAGTATCGGCAGCCGCAATCGGCAACAGGGCTAGAGTTTTAGCACAATGGTAGCGCACACATTCATGTAGTAAATTAAATCAATTGTTTAGAGCGAGAATTTTCAATTGAAAATCCGCGTGTCGGTGGTTCAAATCCGCCTCCGGGCACCATTCTAATATATTTGTGATATTCAGCTTTTACATTTTTTGCTTTTCGAACGCTTTGGTCTTTTTGTCAGTCTGGGGTTCAGTTCGTGCGTCATGTAGGTTAGCTTCTGTATCGTAAGCTGCCTCTGCCAAGAGTCACTATCTCTCTTACGCAAGCGTTCTTTTGCGATGGCACTAACGTCGTGGTCTGGTGCCGTCGCACGCCAGTTTATGCAGTTTGCGCTGGAAAGCGGATACTCTCGATGCCACATTTTTTAAAAGGTAGCGAACGAGTTTGTGCTAGCGACAGCTTAGCTCCTTAAGTCCGTATTTTTATTATCTATGCGTTCCTAAATTGCAATTGACACGAGTGTCTCGAGAAAATATCTCGTTATACATAGTATGATTTCGTCTAGGAGGGATTCATGGGAGCACATGAGCTGGAACCGTCGGACATCCTACAGTGATAAATTTCCCGTTCCTTCGCCGTGTTAGATCCGACAAGTATTTGTTGTATCCTGGTCCAAAAAAAGACAACGTGATGGACCTCGCCTTCGGTGAAGGCTCTTGGCTAATCCTTGGAGCGAACGGTCTAGGCAAAAGCACTCTACTCCACCTAGCTAGAAACCTTCTGGCTGGGGCTGTAAGAGCCCGTCAAGCGGGCTTCGCAGGTGACCGGAGCGACATCCAGTCGATAGGCGACCGATTTTTTGCAGTTCGCGTGGGGGATGACGCACGGGATGCAACTGCGTTACTTGAGGTGTCTTTCGGCGACAGCGTTGTAACCGTCTCAAGGCGGCTATCGAACCTCAACATAGTTTCAGCTGAGGTGAAGAAGGCAGACGGCTCAATTAGTAAGATCGAGACTGAGCAGGAATACCGCGCAGCTATCGCCCGGCTAATGGGTCTGGAGACGTTTGAAGACTGCTTGCGTGTCATCGATCACGTATCGTTTTTCCTTGAAGCGAGACGCGCACTGGTTTGGGATGACGCTGCGCAGTTCGAAATTTTCAGAGCACTGCTAACGCCGGCTGACTCGGCAAAGCTTCGCGCATTAGAAGCTAGGATCGTCTCTGCTGACAGTAGTGCTCGTAACCTGAGCGCGGTCATATTCAAAATCCAAAAAGATCAGCAAAAAGAAGCACGCAAGCAGCAGAGCGCAGGTGAAGTCCGTGCTCAGCTAGCGTCGGTGAGAGGAAAACTAAACGAGGCATTTGTCAATGAGGCGAACCTCCGCATAGAACTCGACGCTCTAGAAGAGGAAAGAGATGATGCCCGATTGCAGCTTAAGCGAGCAGAAAATGAGTCCGCGGAAGCTGCCAGGAATTACGAATTAATAAAGTTTAGGACACTGAAAGCCGCCTTCGAGGGAATTACTCCTACACAGCAATATCTGTTTCTCAAGCTGGCGACGGACAAGATTTGCTTCGCTTGCGGTCAAGAAGCGCCAGAAGCCGCTCAAGCCATCCGAAATCGCATCGATTGTAATCGATGCCCCGTTTGCGGTGAGGCGCATCGAGGTAGCGATAATACTCCCAAGAACGAAAATTGGCGTGAGGACGCTGAGCTTGCATACTCCGCGCTTGAAAGCGCAAGGAGCAGTCTTCACGAGAACACTTTGACATACGACGATCGTGCTAAGCGAGCTTTGAACGTTGATCGATCGCTTATGAATGTTAGAAAAGACATCGAGCAGCTACACGCAGAAGCTCGCAAACTAGGCAAACAGCTACCTCAAGGTGATGCCGAGAGGCTTGAAAAAGAACAATCGAGGCTCAATACATTTCTTGAGCAGATGAAAGAATTTCAGCAACAGCGAATTGTAGCAGAAAACGAAATACAGGCGCTGCTCAACGAACTTAAAAAGAAAACCGAAGAGATCAGTGGCGCGTTGCAGGCTAATTTTGATGCGACAGCAAAACCCTTTTTTGCTGAACAAGTTCGACTTGTCTATTCTCCGAGAGAGATGAGAATCGGACAGGCGGGTAAGCAATTTGCGTTCCCGGCATTTGAAGTCGAGATGACTTCCGGCGCTACTCACGGCGATTATATTAGAAGGAAGGCGGATCAAGTTTCGCTCTCGCAAAGGGACTACTTAGACATTATCTTCCGGATGGTGTTAGTAGCCGTCTTGGGTAAAAGCGGCGGAAGTTTAGTGGTAGACGGTCCAGAAGGATCAGTCGATGCCGTTTTTGCCGCAAAGGCTGGAGATCTTTTTTCAACGTTTAGTTCAAAACCAAATTGCAACGCTGTGCTCGCATGTAACATCGTTGAGGGAGACTTTATTCCGAGAACGCTCCAAATGCCTCTTTGAAGTTTCGCCAGTTTTGAAATGCAGCGAGAGGTGTACCAGAGTTGGTAGAAAGGTGAAATGGATTGCGACCGGAAAGCCAGTCGTTCAAGGCGACGGGTGCCGTGTTTTGTTCAGAATTCCCTCCGCACGTGTCGGGAACACGTGGCCTTAAGGGCTTCACCGCAATCGTCATGAGTTCACTTTCTGAGCTTGGTGAGTGAGCAATTTATAAACTAGATCCGCCCGGGACGTTGTACCTTGCTCGCAACAGAATTGACAGGGAGGACTGGCTAATTAGCTTTAGGCTTTTCGATCATTTAATGAGACACCACATCTGGGCGACGTCGAGCTCTGCTCGAGGATTTGTGAAGAAGATTAAATTTTAGTTACGTCGCTCAACCTTAGGGCAAGCTGAGGCAATTGCACGTGGTCCAGTTGGCAGCCAAGGTCCTTCGGACGAAGAAGCGAGGCGTCTGTGCCGGTGGGACCAACCACGACGCCGTGCAAGGTGGATGTCGAGCGGGACGGCCCGGTGGATAGGCCGTGGTCGAGATTTCCTAATTGATCGTTGGCAGCTTCCACTCCGTCTGATCGTGTGCGTATAGTTGAAATCGTCGGTGTAGAAAATCGACAACGGCGTCAGACACTCTGTGGCTAGATCATCCCAACAAAAAAGGCCGGGGCGAATTCGCACCGACCTCTTGTCGCTTGTCATCTGCCGCCAGTACATCCGTGGTCAACGTGCAAGCGGTGGCGCCGCCACGCCACTCGGTGAAGAAAATGCGGGGCGGCGCGTTTGGTTCCAAATTTTAATCGAGTAATTCTGCGGGTACCTTGCCGCCATTTTGTGACAGTTTTTTAAGCAAAGCCTTGTGAAGCCAGTTGTTCATCTCGGCCGAGCCGTTGAGTTCGCCGGTATAGCCGAGTTCCTGCGCCAGTTCCTTGCGCTCTGCAAGGCGTGCATCCATGCCGAGCGCCTTCATCAGATCGACGATCGAATGTTTCCAGTCGAGGCGATGTCCGCTGCGCTTAACTGCGGCGTCGAGCTGCGACGCGACATCGACCTGCTGGGTGGATG
>Ga0256408_1002032_pt1 | contig 10433 bp, 10 predicted proteins | sample PhyAR1_FD_185998 | JGI IMG/M metagenome (GOLD analysis project Ga0256408, IMG submission 185998) | Leaf surface microbial communities from alfalfa plants in UC Gill Tract Community Farm, Albany, California, United States - DLSL A.R1 | ecosystem: Host-associated > Plants > Phyllosphere >...
GGCGCTCGGCGCGCCTGACGCCGGCGACGCCGCGGCCGACCGGTACTCCACCGCGCTCGAGCGGTGGCTGGCCTCGGGTGCAGCCGACCTCGACGAGCGGCTGCCCGTGGTGCTCGGCGAACTGGGGCTCGACGTCACGGCGGAGGGCGCCGGCGTCGGCCCGGACTCGGAGATGACCGCGCTGTCCGGCGGGCAGGCCGCCCGCGTGGGGCTGGCCGCGCTGCTGCTCTCACGGTTCGACGTGGTCCTGCTCGACGAGCCGACGAACGACCTCGACCTCGACGGGCTCGACCGCCTCGAGCAGTTCGTCCACGGGCTCCGGGGCGGAGCCGTCCTGGTCAGCCACGACCGTGAGTTCCTCGCCCGGTCGGTCACGGCGGTCCTCGAACTCGACCTCGCCCAGTCCTCGCACCGGCTGTTCGGCGGCGGCTACGAGGCGTTCCTCGAGGAACGCGAGATCGCCCGGCAGCACAAGCGCGACGCGTACGACGACTACGCCGCCACGAAGGCCGACCTGGTCTCCCGCGCCCGGACGCAGCGCGAGTGGTCGAGCCAGGGCGTCCGCAACGCCATGAAGAAGGCCCCCGACAACGACAAGATCCGTCGCAAGGCCGCCAGCGAGTCGAGCGAGAAGCAGGCGCAGAAGGTCCGGCAGATGGAGTCGCGCATCGCCCGGCTCGACGAGGTCGAGGAACCCCGCAAGGAGTGGCAGCTCGCCTTCACCATCGGCACCGCGCCGCGGTCGTCGGCGGTCGTCGCCACCCTGTCCGACGCGGTCTACGAGCAGGGCGACTTCACGCTCGGACCGGTGTCGCTGCAGGTGACCGGCGGTGACCGGATCGGCATCACCGGACCGAACGGCGCCGGGAAGTCCACCCTGCTCCGGGCGTTGCTCGGACGGACGGACCCGACGAGCGGCACGGCGTCGCTCGGGTCGAGCGTCGCGGTCGGCGAGGTCGACCAGGCCCGTGCGGCGTTCACGGGCGAGCAGCCGGTCGCCGCGGCGTTCGAGGAGCTCGTCCCGGAGATGACGACCGCCGACGTCCGGACCCTCCTCGCCAAGTTCGGGTTGAAGGCCGACCACGTCGGTCGCCCCGCGTCGGCGCTGTCGCCCGGTGAGCGGACCCGTGCCGGCCTCGCCCTCCTGCAGGCCCGCGGGGTGAACGTGCTCGTCCTCGACGAACCGACGAACCACCTCGACCTGGTCGCGATCGAACAGCTCGAGCAGGCCCTCGAGTCCTACGACGGCACCCTGCTCCTCGTCACGCACGACCGCCGGATGCTCGACACCGTCCGGTTGGACCGGCGCTGGCGGGTCGAGGCGGGTCGCGTCACCGAGCTCTGACGACGGGCCCCTACCGGCCGCGACACGCGTGCCACGTGCCCTCGCAGCCGCGATGTGGTCGACTCGACCCTGGAGGGAACATGCGACGCAGGACCTGGGGCATCACGATCGGCGCGGTGGCGGCAGCGGCGCTCGCCGCCGTCGGCATCGGCGCGGCGGTGCAGCCGACCGCGCCCGTCGAGACGGCAGCGGCCCGGAGCACACCGACGCCGAGGCCCACACCGAGCCCCACCCCGACGCTGCCCGCGATCCCGGCGGCAGCGTCGGAGGCCGAGCTCAGCGCACTCCCCCTCGCCTTCCACGACGCGGTCGTGCCGCAGCTGCTCGACGGCAGCGACGTGCGCCCGGACCACCGGTGGGAGATCGCCACCCCGAAGCAGCGACTCGTCGCGCTCTACGCCGACGCCTCGCCGGACGCCCGTCCGGTCGCGACCCTCGCCTCGACGGTGTCGACCATCGAGACCCCGGCGGCGACGGCGGTGTGGGGCCGCTCCGCGGGGCGGGACGGCGGGATGGTGCTCGTGTCCACGCCGGCACGGAACCGCACGCCCGGCGACGCCGGGGACCCCACCGCACCGAGCGCCACGTTCGCGTGGGCCCGTGCCGCCGACTTCACGATCACCCCGACCGACCGGATGATCCGCGTCGACGTCGCCGCGTCGACGGTGTCCGTGGTCGGGAAGGACGGGTCGGTGTCGGCGACCGAGCCGGCGCGACTCGGCACCCCGGAGGACCCGACACCGACGTCGACCGCCACCTACGTCGAGGCCGCCTACGTCGATGCCCGCGTGGCCTACACGCAGGGGAACCCGATCATCCTCACCGGGGCGCACTCGTCGCGCATCCCGCAGTACGGGGGCAACGCCGCCCTGACCGCGCTGCACTACTACCCGGACCCGACCGGCAGCTCGCACGGGTGCGTCCGGATCTCCGCCGCGATGACGACGACCCTGGCAGCGCTGCCGGTCGGGACCGCGATCTGGTTCAGCTGACCGACTGCAGGCCGAGGCGTGCGACGACCGCGGCGGCCTCCTCGTGCGGGGTCCGCTCCGCCGCGACGGTCAGGTGCGGCTCGTCCGGCTGGGGCGGTTCCAGAGCGGCCAGCTGCGAGGCCAGGAGCGACGTCGGCATGAAGTGCCCGGAGCGGGCGGCCATGCGCTCCGCGATCAGCCCGGTGTCGCCGGCGACGTGCACGAACACGACCCCCGGCGCCCGGAGCACGTCGCGGTAGGAGCGCTTCAGCGCCGAGCACGTCACGACACCCGGGGTGCCCGCGTCGAGGTGCGCCCGGATCCAGGTCGCGACGACGTCGAGCCACGGCCAGCGGTCCTCGTCGGTGAGCGGCGTGCCCGCCTGCATCTTCGCGACGTTCGCCGCCGGGTGCATGTCGTCGCCCTCGGCGAGGTCCCACCCGAGCTGCTCGGCCACGGTCGCGGCGAGCGTCGACTTGCCGGAGCCGGAGACGCCCATCACCACGAGGACGCGGGGGTCCGGGTCCGTCATCAGAGGAACACCCCCGCGATGAGCACGCCGACCAGGCCGATCACCGAGATGAGGCACTCGAGCACCGTCCACGTCTTGAAGGTCTGCCCGACGGTGGTGCCGAGGTAGCCCTTGACGAGCCAGAACCCCGCGTCGTTGACGTGCGACAGGAAGACCGAGCCGGCACCGATGGCGAGCACCAGGAGCGAGGTCTCCGGGGTCGACAGGTCCGCGGCGATCGGGGCCATGATGCCCGCGGCGGTGACCGTCGCGACGGTCGCCGACCCGGTGGCGACGCGCACCAGGGCCGACACCACCCAGGCGACGAGGAGCACCGAGATGCCGGACTCCTGCACGGCGTCGGCGATGACCCCGCCGATGCCGGTGTCGATGAGGACCTGCTTGAAGCCGCCGCCCGCGCCGACGATCAGGAGCACGCCGGCGACCGGGGGCAGGGCGTCCTCGAGGGACTTCGCGACCGCGCTCCGGTCCATGCCGCCACCGATCGCGAAGAACACCATCGCGAAGACCGTCGCGATGCCGATGGCGATGATCGGGCTGCCGAGGAAGTCGAGGAGCGACACCCAGCCGCCGGACGCGTCCGGTGCGGTCGCCTCGCGCACGGCCTGGGCGAGCATGAGCACGACCGGCAGCAGGATGCCGACGAGCGCGACGGCGAAGGACGGGCTGCGCGGTTCGCTGATGACGCGGGTGAAGTCGCTCTTGCCGTTCGGCAGGGACGCGGTGTCCTGCGTGGCGGGGCCGCGACGCGCCTCCCGGCCGGCGTGCGCGGGGTCGGACCCACCCTGACCGGACGCACCGGAGCCGCCGCGCGTGCTGAACATGTCCGGCGCGGGGATGTCGACCCACCGCGCGGCGAACCGGGCGAAGACCGGACCGGCCAGCACGATGACCGGGATCGCGAGGACGATGCCGAACGCGAGCGTCGTGCCGAGGTTCGCGCCGACCGTCGACACCGCGACGAGCGGCCCGGGGTGCGGCGGCACGAAGGCGTGCATCGTGGAGAGGCCGACCAGGGCGGGCACCGCGATCTTCATGATCGGGACGTCGCTGCGCTTCGCGACGAGCACGATGATCGGGATGAGGAGCACGAGGCCGACCTCGAAGAACATCGGCAGGCCGATGAGCGCGCCGATGAGTGCCATGGTCCACGGCAGGGCGGCCTTCGACGAGCGGCGCACCAGGGTGTCGACGACGCGGTCCGCGGCGCCCGAGTCGACGAGCATCCGGCCGAACATCGAGCCGAGGCCGACCAGGATGCCGACGCTCGTCATGGTGGCGCCGAACCCGGTCCCGAAGCTCGCGACCGCCTTGTCCGGCGCGAGTCCGGCGCCGATGCCGACGCCGAGCGCACCGATCGTCAGCGCGACGAACGGGTGCACCTTGAGCCAGGTGATGAGCACGATGATCACGACGATGCCGAGCAGCGCCGCGGTGATCAGCTGGGCGATCGGGCCGGACGGGTCGACGGTCTGCGTGGCGCCGCCCTCGGCGGCCAGGACGGTCAGTCCGTGCAACGTGTCGGTCGGCGTGGTCCCGCCGGTGGGTGCGTGAGGCATCGGTGCCCCTTCCTGGAGCCGCTGCCTCGCGGCTCCGTCGCCTTCGTGTGGGTGTCGTGACGCCCGGACGATCGCCGTGCGCGACCGTCCCCAATAATCTGACAAATCAGACTGTACAACGATCCGCCGCGCGGCATCCGCCCTGCGGCGCAGTCTGCCGCTTCGATGGAGACCGCGTCACACCGACGCGTCCGACGTCCTGCACCGCACAACCGGAGGAACGATGACCACCGCCCGCGGGCTCCACGCCCACGTGCTCGAGACCCTCGGGCAGCGCATCGTCGACGGGGTGCTGGCCACGGGGGCGGTCGTCCGGCCGGAGCTCGTCGCGTCCGAGTTCGGCGTGTCGCGGTCGGTCGTCCGCGAGGCCCTGCGCGTCCTGCAGTCCCTCGGGCTCGTCGAGCCGCGACAGCGTGTCGGCACCCAGGTCCTGCCGACGTCGTCGTGGGAGCTCCTCGCGCCGACGGTGATCCGGTGGCGCGGGGCGTCGCCGGCGTACTTCGCGCAGCAGCGGGAACTGCTGGAGCTGCGACTCGGTGTCGAACCCGTCGCGGCCGCACTCGCCGCGGGTGTGCCCAGCGCCCCGGGTCCGGGCGACGCCGTGCTCGAGGCGGCCAGAGCGATGCTCGACGCGTGCGACGCCGATGACAGCCGCGCCTACCTCGAGGCGGACGTCCGCTTCCACCGTGCGCTCCTCACCGGGTCGGGCAACGCCGTGTTCACCCACTTCGCCGGCACCGTCGAGGCGCTCCTGCGCACCCGCACCTCCGAGTCGCGCGACACCATCACCCGGTGGACGCACGACGCGGCGTCCCGGCACGAGGCCGTCGCGCTGGCGATCGTCGCGGGCGACGGCGCGGCGGCCGGCGAGGCCGCGACCGCGCTGCTCCGCGTGACCCGCGACGAGTTCATCGCCGAGGCGCCCGGCTCCTGAGCGCAGGCGCCGGGGCGGGGCCTTCCGGGGCTGGGCGTACCGGGCAGGAACGGGCGGACGGGAGGCGCGTGGCGGCCCCGGCCCCGCGCCTCCCGTCCGCCCGTGGGTCACGACGCGAGACGGTGGCGTCCGCGCGAGACGGCGTCCTGGAGTTCGGGACGCCGCACGCCTGGCGGCGCCTCGCCGCGCTCGGCGGCGCCTCGCCGCGCTCGGCGGCGCCTCGCGGCGCCGGCGGCGTCCCGCGCAGCGCCCGCGCCTCAGCTCCGGGTGCGGAAGAGCCGCGGCCCCCGCAGGCGGAGCCGCATCGTCACCGTGCCGAGCCACCGGTCGTACTTGAAGCCGACCTTGCCCATGCGCCCGACCTCCTCGAACCCCAGCCGCTCGTGCAACCGGATCGACGCCTCCGCCTGGCGGTCGGCGATGACGGCGATGACCTCGCGGACCCCGGCGGCGCGGCACTCGTCGAGCAACGCCTCCATGAGCGCCCGTCCGAGGCCCTTCCCGCCGGACGCCGCCCCCAGGTAGATCGAGTCCTCGACGACACGGTTCGACCGGTCGCGCGGGTTCCACGGGTCGACGAGCGCGTAGCCGAGGATCTGCCCCGAGGGGTTCTCGGCGACGAGGAACGGCAGCCCGCGGCGTCGGACCTCGTCGTAGCGCTGCTTCCACCGGGCGAACGTGAAGGCCGACGGGTCGAACGTCACCGACGAGTTCCGCACGTAGTGCGTGTGGATCTCGCGGACGTCGGGCAGGTCACCCGGTTCGGCGGCACGGATCGTGAACGTGAACGCGGCCTCCGCGGGCACGGGCGCGCGCAGGTGGCGGGGCAGGACACGCCGGCGCTGGTATTCCTCCTCGAGCACGGGACGAGCCTACTGTCCACCGCCCCGACGGCACCGCGGTCAGGCGGGCAGCGTCCAGTCGACCGGCTCGGCACCCTGCTCGCGGAGCAGCGCGTCGACCTGCGAGAACGGCTTGCTGCCGAAGAACCCGCGCGATGCGCTCAGCGGCGACGGGTGCGCGGACGCCACCACGGGGGTGTCGCCGAGGAGCGGCCGGACCGAGGCGGCCTGTGCACCCCAGAGCACGGCGACGAGCGGTGTCCCGCGGGCGACGAGCGCGCGCACGGCCTGGTCGGTGACGGCCTCCCACCCCTTGCCGCGGTGGCTGCCGGCGGCTCCGGCCTCGACGGTCAGCACGCGGTTGAGCAGCAGCACGCCCTGCTCGGACCACGCCCGCAGGTCGCCGTGCTGCGGGGGCGTCACGCCGAGGTCGTCGTGCAGCTCGCGGTAGATGTTCGCCAGGCTGCGCGGCACGGGCCGCACGTGCGGGTCGACGGCGAAGGACAGCCCGATCGGGTTCCCGGGCGTCGGGTACGGGTCCTGTCCGACGACGAGGACCTTCACGTCGGCGAAGGGCTGCGTGAACGCCCGGAGTACGACGTCGCCCGCGGGCAGGTAGTGCCGGCCGGCGGCGACCTCGTCGCGGAGCCAGTCGCCCATGCGGTGGACGTCGTCCTCGACGGGGGCGAGTGCCTCGGCCCAGCCGGGGTCGACGAGCTCGGCGAGCGGACGGGGCCGCACGCGCCTAGGCGCCCATGGTGGCGACGGAGACGGTCTCGTCGCCGGCGACGACGCGCCACACGCTGCCGGTGCCGCGGACCTCGAGGGCGCCCTCGCCGACGACCAGCGCGGTGTCCTCGTCGATCGCCAGACCGGCCGTGACGAACTCGGCCTCGGCCGCGGCGATCAGCCGGGCGAGCGTGCCGGCCTGCACCGCGTGCACGTCGATGGTCAGGTCGACCAGCCCGAGGCCCTCGCGGAGCTCGACCTCGTCGAGCCCCTCGGACGCGTCCTGCGGGCAGACCTCGACGCCGCCGATGCGCCATCCGCCCACCAGGGCACGGTCGGCGGCGACCATCGCGCCGGCCGAGTACCCGAGGTACGGCAGGCCGTCGGAGACGAGCAGGCGGAGCTGGTCCACGATCGGCTGGATCGCGTCGAGGTAGTGCGGCGTGACACCGCCGCCCACGACGAGCGCGTCGACGTCGCTGAGGACCGTCGTGGCGAACTGCTCGCCGGGCGCGACCTCGGTGACGAGGACCTCGGCCTGACGCGCACCACCGAGGACCTCGGCGATGTCGGCGGTGGAGGACGGCGACGCACCGGACGCCCCGGCGACCGACAGCAGCGCGATGCGGGGGACGCTCCGGCCGACCGCGGCGGAGCGGGCGGTGGCCTCGGCGAGGAAGGGGGCGGCGACGTCCGCGGCGACGACGGGTCCGCCGCCGACGAGGTGGATGCTCACGACTCGGCCGTCACGGGGGCGAGTGCGCTCCACGGGAAGGTGATCCACCCGTCGACACGGCGCCACACGTGGTCGGGCTCGAGCACGGTGCCGGGCTTCGAGTAGAGGCAGGCGCTCCGCACGTCGGCGCCGGCGTTCCGGATGATGTCGACGACCAGGCGCAGCGTGCGACCGGAGTCGGAGACGTCGTCGACCACCAGGACGCGCTTGCCGGCGAGGCTCGGGGCGTCGAGGGCGGGCGAGAGGATGACCGGCTCGTCCAGCCGCTGCTCGACGTCGGTGTAGAACTCGACGTTGATCGAGCCGCACTCCTTGGTGCCGAGCGCGTAGGCGACGGCCCCGGCGATGATGAGCCCACCACGGGCGACGGCCACGACGACCTCGGGCTCGAAGCCGGACGACAGGACGTCCTTGGCGAGCAGCCGTGCGGCGTCGCCGAACTCCAGCCAACCGAGCACCTCGGGCCCGCTCGTCGCGGTCACGGTCGAGGGAGCCTGTGCGGCTGACCCGGGTTCGCTGCTGATCGGCATCCGACCACGGTACCGGCAGGGAGCCCGCCGCCGCGACCCGCCGTCCACCGCCGCGCGTGCCGGGACCGGCCGGGAGGACCCGGGACGCCCGTCCGGTGCGCCGAGCGGGTCCCCGGCCGGTGGCTCACCCGCGCGGTGCGAGCGGCCCGCGGGCGAGCTTGTGCTGCGCGGACTGTGCCACCGGTCGCACGGTGACCAGGTCGAGGTTGACGTGCGCCGGCAGCTCCACCGCGTGCACGATCGCCGCGGCGACGTCCTCGGCCACCAGCGGCTCGGGCACGTCCGCGTACACCGCAGCGGCCTTCTCCCGGTCGCCGCGGAAGCGCGTCAGCGCGAACTCGTCGGTCTTCACCAGGCCCGGCGCGATCTCGACCACGCGCAGCGGCTCGCCGTTCAGCTCGAGCCGGAGCGCGCCGACGAGGGCGTGCTCGGCGAACTTCGCGGCGTTGTACCCGCCGCCGTTCTCGTACGCCACGTGTCCGGCCGTGCTCGTGACCGTCACGACGTCGGCCACCCCGGCGGTCGCCGCACGCCGTCGGAGCTGCGGGAGCAGGGCGGCGGTGACCCGCTTCGTGCCGATGACGTTCACCTCGAACATCGCGCGCCAGTCGTCGACGTCGGCGTCCTCGACGCTCGCCGACCCGAGGGCGCCACCGGCGTTGTTGACGAGCACGTCGACGCCGCCCAGCTCGTCGACGCGGGCGGCGAGCGCGGCGACCGCGTCGGCGTCGGTGACGTCGGTCACCAGGAACGAGGCACCGGTCTCCGCGGCGAGCGCCGCGAGCTTCTCCTGCCGCCGGGCGACGGCGAGGACCTGCCACCCCCGTGCTCGGAACAGCCGCACGGTCGCCGCGCCGATCCCGGAGCTCGCTCCGGTGACGACGGCGAGGCGCTCGGTGGTGTCGGGACGTGACGGCATGGGTTCCTCCAGGGGGGTCGGCGTCCCACCGTACCGATCCTGCGGGGGCACGATCCGGTACCGTGACGGGCGATGACGACGGACGCCGCTCCCCCAGCGCCCTCGGCCCCGGCGACGCCGCTCGAGCCGGGTCGCGCACCGCGCCGGATCCCGATGTGGGACACGGCGCGCTTCGTCGCGGTGACGCTCGTCGTCGTCGGGCACGCGATCCAGCGCCAGACGGCCGGCAGCGAGCACGCCCTGGCGCTCTACACGTTCATCTACGCGTTCCACATGCCGGCGTTCGGCGTCATCAGCGGGTACTTCTCGTCGGCGGCCACCCCCACCGCGGCACGGATGCGTCGGACCTTCACCGACATCGTCGTGCCCTACATCGTCATGCAGACGATCTGGACCGTCGTGCAGGCGGTCGTCGAGGGCGGGAAGGACTTCAACCCGACGAAGCCCACCTGGACGCTGTGGTTCCTGCTCGCGCTCGGCGTCTTCCGGCTGATCCTGCCGTACCTGGCGATCCTGCGGTGGCCGCTCGTCTGGGCGGTCGTGCTGAGCATCGGCGTGGGCTACCTGGACAACGTCGACTCGACGTTCTCGCTCGGACGCGCGATCAGCCTGCTGCCGTTCTTCCTGCTCGGCTGGCAGGTGAAGCAGTGGGGCGTCTTCGACCGCTGGTACGACGCACCCCGGCGGACGGTCGTCCGGGTGCGCGTCGCCGCCGCCGCGGTCTTCGCCGCGTGGGCGGCGGCCTGCCTGCTCTTCATCCCGCAGTTCAAGGACTTCGACCTGCACCACTGGTTCTTCTACGACGACTCGTACTCGGGCCTCGGCGAGGACGCCTGGTGGGCGGGTGGCGTCCGGCTCGGGCTGGTGCTGCTGGCGACGCTGCTGACCGCGTCGTTCCTGCTGCTGGTCCCCCGCCGGACGGTCTGGATCACCCGGTTCGGTGCCGCGACGATGTACGTGTACCTGCTGCACACGTTCGTCCTCTACCCGATCCGTGAGTCCGGGATCCTGGCCGGCGAGCACTCCGCGTGGCCGTACGTGCTCCTCATGGTCGCCGTGGCCTGCGCGGTCGCCCTGTTCCTCGCGCAGCCGTTCGTCCGGCGCGGCATGCGGTGGCTGCTCGAGCCGAAGGTCGACTGGCTGTTCCGCCGGGACGTCGCGGACCGCTGAGCCCGGTCTCGGCCTGGCCGGGAGGCGCGCCCCGGCCGACCGACGTGCGTTACGTCGCGAGGCGCGTGCGCTGGTGCCGGCCCGGCCACCTGCGTACGGTGAGCGGCGTCGCAGTGCTGCACCGGGCCTCCCGGCCGCCGCCCGCGACCCGATGACCGTCCGGACC
>Ga0256408_1002037_pt1 | contig 10414 bp, 13 predicted proteins | sample PhyAR1_FD_185998 | JGI IMG/M metagenome (GOLD analysis project Ga0256408, IMG submission 185998) | Leaf surface microbial communities from alfalfa plants in UC Gill Tract Community Farm, Albany, California, United States - DLSL A.R1 | ecosystem: Host-associated > Plants > Phyllosphere >...
ATCTTTTTCAGACTTGAACGTGCGTCCTTCAAGCATGCCTTTTAATAAGCGGTTACCGGCTTTGATTTCTTTGATGCCTTCGACAATTTTACCGGTGGGTAATAACAGTAACGTAGTCCATAGTCCGGCTTCTAAGCGGCTAGCTGCACCGCCACAGTTAGAGGGTCTTTGCCAGAGAAGAGGCGATACAGATCATACAGGTCGGTGAGTTCTCCGCTAATGTCGATGACCGTTTTTAGGCTATCCTGCAACATCAACCATTGTAAGTTAGTGGACGCATCTTCGTTGCAGGTGCCGTTAATATAGACTTTATAAACTGTAAGTCCATGACCGGCAGCTTCTTGATATTCTGCCACAATTTCCATTCGTTGCATCGGGCAACTATCATTATAATCAGAAAGCTTTCGGTACCATTCGTAATTGGTATACTCTATTTTACTATATTTTCCGGTTTTTGCATTGAATCGTAATGGTAGGAAATACATAATTTTCGTCGATTATACCTTCAAATAGACAGTAAGCCATCTTTTTTAGATTAATAATTTATTGGTTGATTATAGCCGCCTTTATTAGGTAAATCTTCTTCACAATCACTAGATACAACTATTTGACACTTTTTATCCCATAAATAAAGCATTAAATCTCCTACCCTTTTTATATACCTTTTTTTTTTCTGTGTTTTTGGTACTATCTATATCTAAAAAGTAAGGAAAATATAAAAATCCATCTGGAAACTCTTTTGATTTTTCTTCATCAAATTCTTTATTTTTTGAAATATCAATAGTGAAAAATTCACTTTCTATTAATAAAAAGCGATCATTTTTAACTCTAAAAACTCACTTATTTTTTTTGCTAACTCTTCAATTGACATAGAACTGTTAATAAACATTTTACAATATAAGTCGTCCATTTTTATTCCACTTCCTCATTATTTAATTGGTAAGTAAGGGGGCTTATCAAACTTTCCGCCTTCTAAAATAATTGATATATCTGCCTCAATACCTAGAAGTTCTTCTAACTCTTTTCTTAAACCTCGTAATTTTGCTTCTCCAGCTTGGATTTTTCCGGTCTCTATAGCATGAAGCATTGTTCGTTCTTTTGCTGAACCCGGATTGGGAGGACCAAAACATTTTTTTATCAAATCATCAAATTGTTGCTGACTAACTCGTACACCAATGTCTATGTCGGAAGTAGCTTTTGCAGTTCCTCCGGCTCGGCTACTTTGTACAAAGATATCCTCACTAATATTAGCTAATTCTTTTTTTTGTAAAGCGCTCATTTCATCGAATTGTGTTTGGCTTAATCCCTTCGACAATTTTACTAGTGGGTAGTAGTAATAGGGCCGTCCATAAACCAGCTTCCAAGCGGCTAGCTACTCCGCCAGTTAAAGGATCTTTACCAAAAAACAGGCGATAAAGATCATAATTACCCGTGAGTTCTCCGCAAATCTAGTTTTCTTCTTAAAACATATTCTTTTAGTTTGCTAATAGAAAAATCAAATTTTTTAGAATCACTGATAGTACTTAAAGTATGGATATGCAAATCTATTTTTTTCATAACGATCCTCCTAACTTAGTTAGACATTTTAGTATTTATTTAGCGTACTTTTTAATATAAAGAACAAGCTTATACATGATAAACTTAACTTCTAAAAATTCATGTCAAAGAAAGTTTTTCAATAACGATTTTAAAATCATCATTTTCACTTAAGTCAATCTGTAAAATTTCTACTCCTTCTTTGGCGCATTTTTCTATTTTACTGATCTTGTTTTTCAGATACTTTTGTATGTCAGATTGATCGAGAGATTTCTCAATAATAGTAGGATAGAGTTCAACATCAAAAACGATTTGATTCAGCGATTGAGAAATAGAGTCTAGGCTATTTTTATCTCCGACTTCAATCAGTTAGTAAAGCACTTTTTTATTTAAGAATATCTATAAAATATATACATCCTCATTTATTTTAAGTTTTTCTGCTTCTAAAACTACTAATTTACTCCAAATTTCTAAAATAACTTTTCCACAACCATTATATTGTTTCAACCAAGACTCTTCTTTGCTATCTAAAGAAATATTAATGATATCGTTTGATAAATTAATACTTGTTAATTCTAAATAATCATCTTTTTCAAGAGGATATATATTTTTTCGTTCGTCTGTAGTATTATTTATAAAATAGAATGTACTAATATTTATAAACTCTATACTGTAATTTGTTATTATCTCATTTTCTAATAACTCTAATTTCAAACTCAACTTATTCTCTAAAATATCCATCGAATAGTACAATATTTTTGTTTCAAACAATTCATTCATTTTTTGTTGAACAGACATTCTGATTTACTTCCTTCGACGTATAGTTATTCCACATTAACATAGTCACAATGGTCTCTATATTAAATATCAATATTTTTATTTTTTTCAATCCATTCTTTTCCCCACAAGGAGCAATTATATTCTGGAGCTTCTCCATTTTTGACACTCATCCGGTTTATCAGAACACGCCCTTGCATAATATTAAGAAATTTCTCAATTGCATCAAATATGTCAGCAAATATATGTTTACCTGTAACACTCGCTTGGTCAGCAGTTAAATACACTTCATATTTCCCATCAGCATATTCTATTCTGATTTGATAGTCTTGCTTATTATTATCTTCACCTTCAAATATTGAATATCTTAATTCTTCATACCCTAATAAAGAAATATTTTCTTCAATCAACTTTTTATATTCTTCTAATTTTGAGGTCATTTACTTTATCTCCTTTAAAATTCCTAATTTTTCATACCAGCTAACAGATGTTCCTAACTTGATTTGTGTGCCTCCACCAGAACCAAAAACTTCAGCTATTTTTCCGGATTGAGGATTGGCCATGTCTTCCAAATTAAAACCATAGTCACTCATTAGTTGTTTTAATTTTTGTTGATCTACTAAACTTAAATTATCAAATCCTTGTTGTACATTTTTTATATTGATATCTTTGACAACTTCATATTGATGGTATTCCATAACACTTTCTGGATAGGGCAGCCCTCGAGATTCATAATTGAGTACTTGTCCATTTTCTACCGGACTAGTAAATGTTCCCGAAACAGCTCCATATCTATCAAGAATTTTCCCCTTTTTTAAATCTGCATTTTTCACGATTGGTTCTCCTAATTCGTCTAATTCAAATCCGTTATGATTAGGCCATTTGATATTCCCAGCCTCGTCTAAGTAATCTGCTGAACGTACGAGAATACCATCTTTTGATTTATAAGCTATTTCTCCATTATTTAAAGTTATTTTTTGGGGTCTAAAACTATTAGCTGCTTTTTCAATTTTTTCTATTTTAGACACATCTTCAAAATAACCGGCTTTGTTTAAGATTCTCAATTCATCGGCAGTTAAATCCATTCCTTTTAATAAGCGGTTTCCTGCTCTTATTTCTTTGATGCCTTCGACAATTTTGCCGGTGGGTAAGAGTAATAATGCAGTCCACAAGCCAGCTTCTAAACGACTAGCTGCTCCACCAGTAACTGGATCTTTGCCAAAAAACAGGCGATAAAGATCATAAACACCAGTAAGTTCTCCGCCAATGTCGACGACCATTTTTAGGCTATCCTGCAACATCAACCATTGTAGGTTATTGGAAGCTTCTTCGTTGTATTTCCCGTCAATGTAGACTTTATAAACCGTAAGTCCGTGACCAGCCGCTTCTTGATATTCTGCCACAATTTCCATGCGCTGTGTTGGGCAAGAATCATTGTAATCAGAAAGCTTTTGATACCATTCATAGTTGGTATATTCTATCTTACTATATTTTCCGGTTTTTGCATTGAATTGTTTGGCTTTGCCGAGATCACTTAACGCGGTTTTTAGTTGCGTGCCGATCGCTTTTATTTCACTAAAGTCATTGGCATGAGTGTTTTCAAACGCTTCATACTTTTGTAAAAGGTCGACTTTTTTCTGCTTTTGGTCAATTTGAAAATCTTTGTACATCACGCCATAGCCGCCAATAATTTCCAAAGCAATATTTCCGGCAATTTTTAGCAGCAAGTCCTGTTTTTCTTGTTGAAGCCGATTGATTTTTGCCTGTAAATCCGCTAATTCTTCGGTGTCTAATGTTTTGGAGGTTTCGCCAACTTCGCTCTCGAAACTGGCTAAAAAAGAAGCGAAGATCTCGCCAAAGTCACAATGATAATTGTGCAGTGCTTTAGAAACCAGTGAATAAGGCGCCAGTGCTTGCTTGGCCGAATCCCAGCCTGGACCAGTCAAACTAGTTGAACTAGCGAATTGTTCAAGCGTTGCTTCAACTGTATTGAAACTGGGTAGACTCTCCAAACGGGCACATTGCGAGGACGTATAGGCAGGTTGCACCTCTGAATAACTAAATTTAGTCATGGGCTTCCGCCTTTCTTTTGGCTGCATAATAAGCGGTAGTCAGTTCCTCTTCTTTAGCATAGAGCTGTTTCTTTTTCTTGGAAAAACCTTCTTCTATGTCTCCAAAATAACGCTTCGCAGCACTACTTTCTTCTTCGAGTTCATGTAACTGATCTGCGGCATGGGTAGCAGCAACCGTTCCTTGGCTCAGATAGGCGACCTCCTCCAGTAACTGCTGTTCTTCTTGAAGTAAATAGTGCCAATGCTGTTGATATTCTTCCCATAATCGTTTCTTTTTGACTAATGCACTTTTTTCTTCTTCAAGTTCATTCAATTGTGTTTGAAATTGTTCAAGTATTGGTTCATTGGGCATGTTCAATCACCTGCTTCGCTGCTTGGTCGGCTTGTTCATAAGCAGCACTAATGGATTGAATATTCGTTGCATCTTGTTGAAGACTAGACTCAAAAGAGCGCATTAAGGATTTTGTATCCGCTAAAATCGCTTTTAACTCACTGACAGCAGAACCATTAGAAATGGAAATTACCGGTTTTTCACTAACATAAGGTGTTTGTGCAGACGCACTTAACCCGGCAACAATTACTTGTGCTTGTTGGGCATCATTTTTTATTTTGCTCATAGAAACACTCCTTTTTCTATGAGTTTACTATAAACCAAATTATTGATAAAGGTATTTTTAAAGTGATAAAAAAACAATGAATAGTAATAATTTATGAAATCATAAAATAAGTTCGATGAGTTTTGTTTTCCTGATGAGGTGGAGCAGCTACACATATATAGTGTTGATGAAAGATAAGGATATTAATGTTTTAAATTAAACAAAAAAGTAGAATGGTACTCTAAATAGATAGCATTCTACTTTTTATTTATTCTTTCCCTAGGTCTTTTTTATAGCTGTAAGATTAAAAAAATAGTCCACACTTGTTGCATAATATCGAGCTAACTTTATTAATGATTGGCTGGGCATATCCAAATTACCTGTTTATTATTCCCACTCAACGTAAATCACATTACATAAACGTTGCTATAACAACATTTAGCCTTATAATTTTCCGTTTTAGTAGGGAAATGGTAGGGTTATATTTTTACTGCCTGATTTCCACTAAAATTAGGTATTTTTGATTCCTTTGCAAAAGTAAATTGGATGTTTCCCGTCATTTGTTCAGCAAGTCCCTCATCATTACGACTCCAGAGATGCGCATAGTGTTTCAATGTAATTTCTGGTGACGAATGTCCCAAACGTTGAGATACAACAAGGATATCCGCATTAAATTCATTGATTAGGTAACTGACATGTGAATGGCGTAATCCTTTTCCTTGGATAGGATGAACTTTTGCGAGTTTAGCATAGCGCTCAATGATACGTTGAACGGTTGAACGATATAAAGGTAAATTTGTATAACTCAAAATAAATTGTTCAACACCATGATTTTTCTGGATTTTTTTCCACTCTGTCAGCATTGAAACAGTATCATCATCTAATGAAATGATCCGCATACCGCTCTCGGTTTTGGTATAAGGTTTTCGAATGAAATCATTCTGATTCTTCATATCCAAAGTATGGTGAACTCGTAACTTCTTTCGCTTCAAGTCAACATCATTCCAGTTTAAAGCCAGACCTTCACTGACACGAACACCCGTCATATAGTACAGCCAAATCATTACAAAACACATATGCTCATAAAAATCATTTTTATAGACAACAGATAGAACTTTTTCAAATTCCTCCTTTGTCCAATAGGCAACAACTGACTTTCCTTTGGGGATTGCTTTAGTTCTCATAGAAATATTTTCATTTAAGAACTGCAAAGTAACGGCGTAATTTAGTGATTTACGAAACATACCATACATCAATGAACTGTATGCCTGAGAATATCCGCTGTGAGTTAGTAACCAAATACGATAGTTCTCGCAGTCTAGTACAGTGATTTCTCGCAATTTCTTATCGGCAAAATGGTCAGTAATTTGTCTTAATCCACACTCTCGTGAAGACCAAGTGCTTCGCTGTACAGAAGATTGATAATGAGGAATGTAAGATTGCTCCATAAATTCTTCATAGGTTAAATCATAGTTGGCAAAACCATTACTTTTTAGATATTCACTTTTAATACGCATGACTTCTTGGTGCGCTGCTTTTGCTGAGGTAAACCGTTTTCCTAACTGGTCTTTTGTTCCTTTTTTCTGAATCCGTTTACCAGTAACTTTGTCTAAACCAAGTTCAATTAGATACGAAAAACGCCCTTTAGCATCTTGATACACGCAAGGATATTTTGTTTTCGCCATGGTTATTCCTCCAATTCAAGAGGAATACCGATAATTTCTTCAACTATATGTCTGGGTACAACCCCGACCCTTTTATTATTATAGTATGGATAACCTGCGTTTACCATCTTAATTTTTGCCTGCCGAATAATTGTTACGGATTGATTTGTTTTAAAGCCCAATTTTTCAAGGTCTGTTTTTGAAACCATATTTTTCTTATACATAGAATTCCTTTAGGTTAAAAATCGCTAGCTGATTTTTAACGCTGCTTTTTTGTAGCCAGCAGTTGCTATCATAGAAATAGGTGCGCATTTACTTCTTAACTTAATTATCTATGATTGATTTTTTCTTATCAGACCTGAAAAAATGATACAATGACTGATATAGCAAGCTTATTTAATTTCGGAGGTGAAATTTAATGGATGAACAACAAAGAAGGATAATTGAAGAGCTAAAACAAACATGGTATACCACAAAAGAAGCAATAGAAGAGTTGGCTGAAAATGGTAAACAGATATCGAAGGCCTCTTTTTTACGTGCATTGTCAGAAGTGGATTTTGACAAAGAGGTTGGATTTGTCGGTAAGCCTAAAACTAAAAAAGAAAAAACTGGTGGTAAAGGACGTCCTTTTACTTTATATAATCATGCAGCAGTTGAAGCAGTACGAACTTTTGCACTTTCTGATACGCATAAAAAGATTCAAGAAGAGCCAATCGATCTTTTTGTGAATGATGAATGGAAGAAAGAAATAACTGTGTTCTTGGAAAGTTATTTAACAAGTAATTATAAAGATGAAAAAATTAATGGTGCGGGGATCGCTGATATTACTGAATATGTAAATGAACTTGTAGATAAAGTTGTGATTAAAAACTACTATAGTTTAATAGGACAAAATAAATTGTTAGTTCAGAGAAACAATGAGTTAGAGCGGACTAAAGAAAGACTTATTGCGGAATCAAGTGCGATAGAAGCGAGAGCAGGCGAGTTGCAGCAGATGGCAGGCTTTATAAAGCAACATAGTAAAAGTACGGATGATTTGTTGATTAATCGGACAGATGCGTATTTTGAGCAGTTGGTGGGGTTGAATAAGAGGCTGGATGAGATAGCTAACAGCTTAACGAAGGAAGAAAGAGAATAAGTTTTTGAATCTTTGACAGGTTTATACAGAATCAAAAAAGAATGCACTCAGTCGGGCATTCCTTTTTGAAATATTAAGCTATTCGTTAAATTCTATATCCTCGTTTATTTTTTTGTTGATATCTAAGCTAAATTGAACATCAAGTTCATTGACCAACCAGCCATTCAGATAACAGTTCTTAACGAATTCATCAATTCTGTTTATTCCATTAATTTCTTTCAATGTTACTACTACACCGAAACGAAGGCCTTCACCATCTTTAGGATTTAATCGATTATTGGTTTTAACTTCCATGCCCCAGTTCTTATTTTTCTCATAAGCTTTTTTTGGCCGATTCCGACTTTTCGGTTTTTCGGCTACATATTTTACGTTATCCCACTTTCTAAAGTTGGATCTAGCATCAGATTCCAAAAGATAGTATTTTTCGGTATTTAAGTCTTCATCTTGATTTTGTTTATCCCCTTTAATATCATTAATCTTTCCATGATCATTGATTCTTCCAAAATGAATATTTAGCTCAGTATTTGTGTAGTCAACGCCTTGAGTTCGATCACAGGTAGGGAAATAACACATTGTAGCTCTTGCTACATAAGGATATTTATCATCTTGAATTGGGATTGGAAAACTATAATTGTAGGTATTCCATTTTTCACTTATATCTGTGACCAAAAATTTGATTTCATCATCTTTTGTCTGGATGATATCTCCTATTTTTATTGGTACAGTTCCATGTCCATATAAAGAGATTTCTTCAACTGTAGGTTTATCATTCCAACCTTTTGCAGCATCTATAATTAATGCCTTAGCAACTTCTCTATTTAATCCTAGGACATCTATAAGGTATGACAATTTACGAGCAATCCATGGAGCTGCAAAAGATGTTCCAGCAACATTAGTTTCTCCCGAAGGTTCGTAAGCTCTAATGTATTGTTCGCTACTTCCACCATAATAACTAACATCAGGTTTTGCAAAAAAAGATAGGGCAATGCCTCTTCTAGCATATTTTGTTGACAATCCATTTTTAGTTACAGCGTTTACTACCATACTGTTGATTGAATCAGCAGGAGAACCTATTCTATTTATGTTTTCCTCAGGTTTGTTTGTTCCTGCAATAACAAAAATAACATCATATTGATATTGAATTTGATCTAATATTGCAGCTTCAGCTGAAATAAAATTATCATTAATTTCCTGATTACTTCCTAATGAAATATTCCATACTCGTATATCTTTGTTGTTTGCAATGATTTCTTTTATTCTTTTTATTATTGTAAAAGATGAGAAATTTTTACCTGCAGCAACACCAAAATGTCGTACCTGAAATCTACCACAATCATCTTCAAGCCATGGATTTAATCTTGGTCCATCTACAATGATTGATGTTACAGCGGTACCATGTTTGTAGTCGTTCGCTTCTATTGGATAGCCATTATCAACCTTTTGGTGGTATTCTACCCACTTGCTAAAATAGACAGTAGTGTCAAATAATGTATCAATGACACCTATTGTCGGCTCCGTAGTTGGGTCAGGAATATACATCGCTTTTTTTGGATAATTTTGAGTAAAGTCTGCTGGAGATAAAGTAGATAAATCAGTTGTTGACATTGCTATAAGATATGGTGCTTTCTTAAGTAAAAGCTCTATTTCATTTTTATTTAACAAAATTGTGTGGTCATCTAAGATTCTTCCAGATAAAATATCGATACCTATTTTTTTCAATAGTTCTTTTGTGTCCATCTTCGTATCATATAAAGTAACAATACTCTCTTGAATTTCTTGTGAAGCTTGTTCTATTTCAAAATCTTCAATATAAGAAACATCAGCTATTATTTGTTTAAACAGGGATTTACTTATAACTGAGTTATCAAAAGGTATACTGTTCATTTTCTTATGATTGTCAAAAGTAACTTTGTTTATATGACCATCAAATTTATTATTTAGAACAGTTGTTGCATTCTGGAGCAAACGCATACTTTTCTCCACATCATCATTACTGATATAATAAGTGATGATATGTTTAGTTTTACTGTCATTAAATTTAGCACCTACAACTGCTAAATCGGAATGCTTTCCCTTAAGCAAACCACCAATTCTATTACTTTTGGCGACAATCTTATTATAGTGCACACTAATCAAAATTCCGCTAAAAGGTCTTGTTTCTTGTAGCCAAAAAGCTCTAATTTGTCCTAGCTTATTCTGTAATCTAATTAAGTCTTTATTTGAAACTACTTTCTTACTATTCATGCTTGCTCCGCCTCCGGTAAGGCTTCTGGCAGCTTGAACAAATCTTTTCCCCCTCAATTCCAATACTTTATTTGGCATTAGTTGTCTCCTTCATTTAATCTTCTAGATACGGTACTTTTTGATTCACCTGTTAATTTTTCAATTTCTCTTACTGTAAAACCTTGTGAGTGAAGTTGTTTTATACTTGTTTTTTCAAGATCGCCTATCAGATTATTGTACAATCTTTTTAAATAATCATAACTATTATTTACATCGCTGAATGCTAAAGATGTTTTAATGACATTCTTTAGTTCTCCCGGATAAGGTAAGTCTTTTGAGGTAACAAGTATCTTTCTGAATAGTCTCACATCTTTTGAAAGATTTTGAAAATTTTTTATAAAGGATGAA
>Ga0256408_1002041_pt1 | contig 10362 bp, 9 predicted proteins | sample PhyAR1_FD_185998 | JGI IMG/M metagenome (GOLD analysis project Ga0256408, IMG submission 185998) | Leaf surface microbial communities from alfalfa plants in UC Gill Tract Community Farm, Albany, California, United States - DLSL A.R1 | ecosystem: Host-associated > Plants > Phyllosphere >...
CGTCGAGTTCCTCCGCCCGATCCCCTCGGTGGGCCTGATCCCGCTGGCGGTGCTGGCTCTCGCCGTGCCGCTGCAGCAGAGCCTGCTGATCATCACGTACGGCGCGTTCTGGCAGATCTTCATCCAGGTGCTCTACGGCGTCGCCGACGTCGACTCGGTCGCCATGAGCACCGCGCGCAGCTACGGCTTCACCTGGTGGCAGCGCGTGCGGGATGTCGTCTTCCCCACGATGCTCCCCTACCTGCTCACGGGCATCCGGCTCGCGGCGGCGGTCGCGCTGATCCTGGCCGTCACCGCCGAGCTGGTCATCGGCACCCCGGGGCTCGGCCGCCAGCTCAGCCTGTCGAAGGAGGCCGGGCTGTACGCCTCGACCTACGCGCTGGTGCTGCTGACGGGCATGCTCGGGGTCGTCATCAACGTCGGCGTCCGGGCCGCCGAGCGCCGCCTGCTGTCGTGGCACCAGTCGGTGCGAGGGGACGCCTGATGCGCCGCGTGCTCGTGGCGACGGCCTACACGCTCGGCCTGCCGATCCTGCTGATCCTCATCTGGTGGCTCGCGAGCCTCGGCGCCACCAGCATCTTCGTTCCCAAGCCCGGCCCGCTCGTGGCCGAGTTCTTCGAGACGTGGATGGGCGACCGGTTCTTCACGGACGTGCTGCCGAGCCTGGCGCGCTTCGCCGTCGGCACGGCGCTGGCCATCGTGCTGGGGGCGCTGATCGGGCTGCTCGTCGGCCTCAACCGGGGCCTGCGCGACTTCACGGAGCCCGTGTTCGAGTTCTTCCGCGCCACCCCTCCCCCCGTGCTGATCCCCGTCCTGGGCCTGCTGATGGGGGTCGGCGACGACATGAAGGTCACCGTCATCGCGGTCGGCGCCATCTGGCCCGTGCTGCTGAACACGGTCGAGGGGGTGCGCGCGGCGGACGCGGTGCAGACCGAGACCAGCCGCTCGTACGGCATCCACGGCCTGAACCGCGTGCGCTACCAGATCCTGCCCTCCGCGGCCCCGCAGATCCTGGCGGGGGTGCGGCAGGCGCTTCCCGTCGGCATCATCCTCATGGTCATCAGCGAGATGTTCTTCTCGTCATCCGGCCTGGGCTTCTCGATCATCCAGTTCCAGCGCAGCTTCGCCGTGCTCCCGATGTGGGGCGGCATCCTGCTGCTGGGTCTGATCGGATTCGCCGTCTCCCTGCTGTTCAAGCTCGTCGAGCGCCGCATCCTGCGCTGGTACTACGGACTGAAGGATCTCCAGAATGCCTCCTGAGAACAACGCCCCGCCGATCACCGGCCGCGGTCGCACGCTGGCGCCCGAGCAGACGCTGCTGTCGGTCCGCGGGCTGAAGAAGGTCTACGAGACCGACGGCGGCGACATCGAGGCGGTGCGCGACCTGACCTTCGATCTCGGCCGCAACGAGCTGACCTGTCTCGTCGGCCCGTCGGGCTCGGGCAAGACGACGCTGCTCAAGTGCATCGCCGGTCTGCTCGAGCCGACCAGCGGCGAGATCGTGCTCGACGGCAAGCGCGTCACGGGGCCGCCCAAGAAGATGGCCGTGGTGTTCCAGGAGTACGGCAGGTCGCTGTTCCCCTGGCTGCGCGTCGCCGAGAACGTCGAGCTGCCCCTGAAGAACGCCGGGGTGCCCAAGGCGAAGCGGGCCGAGCTCGTGGCGGAGGCGCTCGAGAGCGTCGGCCTGTCCCATGTGCCGCGCTCCTACCCGTGGCAGCTGTCGGGCGGAATGCAGCAGCGCGTGGCGATCGCCCGAGCCATCGCGTACCAGCCCGAGGTGCTGCTGATGGACGAGCCGTTCGCCGCCGTCGACGCGCAGACCAGGGCCGACCTCGAGGATCTCGTGCGCTCGATCCGCGAGCGCCTGGGCGTGACGGTGCTGTTCGTCACCCACGACATCGACGAGTCGGTGTACCTCGGATCGCGCGTGATCATCCTGTCCTCCTCGCCCACCGTGATCCAGGAGGACCTCATCATCGACCTGCCGGATCAGCGCGACCAGCTCGAGACGCGGGCGCTGCCCCGGTTCACCGAGCTGCGCCACCACGTGTACGAGCAGATCCAGCTCGCCAAGCGCGGCTTCCGCCCCGATGAGGCGCGACTCGGCTGACGCGGCCGATGCGCGGGCGGGCGACCGGCTGACGCGGGGTCGCCTCGCCGCGCTCGGCTTCGTCGGCATGGCGGGGTCGCTCTCGACCGACCTCTATCTGCCCGCCTTCCCGGATCTGCGGGCCGACCTCGGGGCGACCGCGGCGGCCGTGCAGCTGACGCTGACGGCATACCTGGTCGGATCGGCGCTCGGACAGTTCGGGATCGGCACGGTCTCGGATGCCCTCGGGCGCCGGCGCACCCTGCTGACCGCGTTCTCGGTGTTCGCGCTGGCGGGGTTCGCCGCGGCCGCGGCGCCCTCGCTCGAGTGGGTGGTGGCGCTGCGGTTGGTGCAGGGGGTGTGCGGGTCGGCCGGAGCCGCACTCGCCCGGGCGATCGTGGCCGACCTCGCCACCGGCGAGCGGGCGGCGCGGGGCATCAGCATCCTCATCGCGACGATGGGCCTCGGTCCCGTCTTCGGCAGCCCGCTGGGTGCGCTCCTGACCTCGTGGGGCGGGTGGCGGGCGGCGCTGCTCGGGCTCGCACTGGTGGCGACCGCCATGCTCGTCGTCGCCGCGCTGGCGATCCCCGAGTCGCTCCCGCCCGAGCGCCGTCACCCGGCGCGCATCGGTCCCCTCGTCGCCAGTCTCGGGCGGCTGATCCGCGACCGCGCGTTCGTGTGTCTGGCGCTGGCCTTCGCGATCGGCTACGCGGCGCTCATCCTCTACATCGGCTCGTCGTCGTTCGTGGTGCAGAACGTGTTCGGTGCGACCCCCCTGGTGTACTCGCTCACCTTCGCCGCCGGGTCGGTCTCCTTCGTCCTCGGCGCGTGGCTCAACGCGCGCGTGGTGCGCAGGCTCGGCACGGCGGGCGCCCTGCGGGCGGCCCAGCTCACGACGCTGGGTGCGGCCGTCGCGCTGCTCGTCCTCGCGCTGACCGGCGCGCTCGGGCTCGTCACGTGGACCCCGCTCGTGTGCCTGTTCACCGCGGGCTGCGCGGGGACGATGTCCGACGCGTCGGCCCTGACGCTCGACCGCGCCGCCTTCGCCGCCGGCGCGGGATCCGCGACCCTCGGGTTGTTCCAGTTCACGCTCGGGGCGGTGGCGTCGCCCTTCGGCGGGCTGTGGGGCGACGACACCGCGGTGCCGGTGACGGCCGGCATGACAGGCGCGGCGCTTCTGGGTCTGGCCGCCGCCGCCCTCGCCCGGGCCGGACGGTCGCCCGCGACCGCGGATGCCGGCGCGCACGGGCGCTAGCTAGCGGCCCGGAACCTCGCCGCCGGGCCACTCGCCCCGGACGCAGCCGCACGAGTCGCGGCGGACGAGCTCGGGCGCGAACACCCGGGCCGTGCCGGATCCCTCGCCGCCGAAGAGCGCCTCCAGCGCCGCCTCCGCCATCTCGGCGACCGGCTGCGCCACCGTCGTGAGAGGCGGCCAGCAGAACTCGGCGTCGTCGGTGCCGTCGAAGGCGACGACGGCGACGTCGGCGGGGACGCGGATCCCCTCCTCGTGCAGGGCCTTGAGCAGCCCCTTCGCGATCTGGTCCGAGCTGACGAACAGCGCCGAGGGCACGTCGCCCGCTTCGATCAGCCGGCGGGCGGCCGCATACCCGCCCCGGGGGGTGAACGTGTCCCAGACCAGCGGCCCCGGGGTCACCCCGAGCGCATGCACGGCCTCGCGCCATCCCGCCTCGCGGGCGTCGAGCCCGCCCTGCGAGGTCACACCGGCGATGAGCCCGATCCGGGAGTGCCCGTGCTGCGCCAGGTGCTCGACGGCGATCCGCGCCCCCTCGCGCAGGTCCACCCCGACCGAGGTCATGTGCAGGGTCGTCGCATGCTGGTTCATCACCACGTACGGCACGACCCCGCGGTCCAGCACCCCGGCATCGGGGACAGCGAGGGTGCTGCACACGATCAGACCGTCGACGCCGCGCGAGACGAGGTTCTCGAGCAGGCGCTGCTCCCCGTCCGCCTCGGCGTCGCTGTTCACCGCGATCACGCTGTAGCCGCGCCGGGCGGCGGCGAGCTCGACCGCGTGGGTGACCATCGTGAAGAACGGGTTCGTGGCGTCGGGCACAACGATGCCGAGCGTCTCGCTCGAGCCCAGGCGAAGCGCGCGCGCCGCGCGGTTCGGGCGATAGCCGAGCTTGCGGATCGCCTCCCTGACCCGCGCCTCGGTCTCGGGGGTCAGCTTCTTCGTGCCGTTGATGACGTAGCTGACCGCGGCCGAGCTGACGCCCGCGAGGCGTGCGACATCGTCGCGGGTCACCGCGTTCCTGGGGTTCGCGGACTTGCTCGCCACGCGTTCATCCTAGGAGTCGGTCGCCTCACACACCCGGGGCGTCCCCGAAGTCCGGGATCGGCAGACGCTCGCCTCCCCGGAGGGCCGACTGGTGCGCGACGATGCCGGGCAGGGTGTACCGCGCGGCCTGCCACGCGTTCACGGGCGGCATCTCGCCGTGCGCGACCGCCCGGGCGAAGTCGTCGACCAGGAAGTGGTGGCTGCCCTCGTGTCCGTTGGGCAGCCCGCGCAGCTCCTGCGGCAGCCGCGCGGCGTCGTGCACGGGCGCCATGCCCGAGATGAACGCGTCGCGCAGTGCCGGATCCACACCGGCGAGCGACGGGTCGTCGGCGTCCATGCTCGCCGCGGTCGCGAGCTGCTCGGTGACGTCGGTGAAGCCGTGCTTGTCCTGCCACACCGCCGATTCGACGAGCTGCTCGAAGCTGCCCTCCGTGCCGAAGTAGCGGAAGCGGCTCTCGCGCAGGTGCGACGGGTAGCCGACCCGGCGGAACTCGTTGATCCGCATCGATCCGCCCGCCGCGAGCTCGAACAGCGCGGTGGCGTTCGAGAAGTCGTTGTCGAACATGCTGACCTCGCGGTCGAACACCCCGTCGCCGCGGTCGTCGCGCACGCCGATGCAGCTGACGCTCACCGCCCGCCCGCCGATCGCGCCGATGACACCCCCGACCGAGTGCGTCGGGTAGAGCATGGGCGGGTAGCTCGCCGTGCTCTTCCAGTTCTCCCCACCCGAGAACTGGTACGCGGCGTAGAAGCCCAGGTCCATGTCGTGGACGTAGTCGCCCTCCGCGTAGAACACCCGCCCGAACGCTCCCTCGGCCATCCGCTTGCGGGCGTAGACGGTGGCGGGGTTGTAGTGGCTGGTCTCGCCCATCATGTAGGTCAGCCCGGTGCGCTGGACCTCGGAGATGATCTGCTCGATCTCGGTCACGGCGACCGCCATCGGCACCGCCGAGTAGACGTGCTTTCCCGCCTGCAGGGCGCGCACGACCAACGGCCCGTGGGTCCACCGCTGCGTGAAGATCGCCACCGCCTCGATGTCGCTCTCGAGCATCGCCTCGAAGCTCGGGAACGTCCCCGCGAGGCGCTGCGCCGACACGAGCGCCTCGGCGCGCTCGGGAAGCACATCGGTCACATGGACCTCGGAGATCAGGGGGTGCGCGTGGAAGAGCTTGGCGAACTGACCGGAGAACTGGCCGGCGCCCACGATGCCGATGCGAAAAGTCATGGCGATGACATTGACACATCGCGGTGACACGAGTCAACGACTTTCTGGAGGCAGTCTGCAGGGCAGGTGCTCGAACGGATGGACTCGGATCGAAGCCCTTGCCGAGATTTTGGTTACTCGTGTAGGTTCCCCGACAACAGGGGGAACCATCACACGACGGAGTGAGAATGACCACCACTGCAACGCCGCCCATCGCCGCGGTCGAGCCCCGACATCGAGCGGCGCCACCCGCGTCTCCACGCCGACGGCGACGAAGCGATCTCGGCGTCGCGCTCATCTACATCGCGCCCGCCGTGATCGGTCTCGTCGCCTTCTACATCGTCCCCACGATCCGGGGCCTGTACCTCAGCTTCACCGAGTACAGCGTCCTGGGTGATCCGGAGTGGGTCGGCACAAGCAACTACGAGGCGCTCGCGCGCGATCCGCTGTTCTGGAACGCGATGGTCGTGACCGTCGAGTACGTCGTGATCAACATCCTGCTGCAGACGACCATCGCGGTCGGGCTCGCGCTCCTGATGCACCACGTCGCCCGGTCCACCCTGCTGCGCGGGCTGCTGCTGTTGCCCTACCTGATGGCGAACGTGATCGCCGCGATGCTGTGGTTCTGGATGCTCGACTACAACCTGGGCATCGTCAACCAGTTCATCGAGTGGGCCGGCCTGCCGCGGGTGGCGTTCTTCGGCAGCGCCGAATGGGCGATCCCCACCCAGGCCCTCATCAACACCTGGCGCCACATGGGCTACACCTCGCTGCTGATCTTCGCGGGGCTCCAGGCGATCCCCCCGACGGTCTACGAGGCATCGAAGCTCGACGGCGCGGGGCCGGTCCAGACCTTCACGCGGATCACCCTGCCGCTGCTGCGCCCCGTGCTCGCGCTCGTCCTGGTCGTCACGGTCACCGGCTCGTTCCAGGTGTTCGACACCGTGGCGGTGACCACCGGCGGCGGCCCCGTCAACGCGACGCGGGTGCTGCAGTTCTACATCTTCCAGAGGGCCTTCTCGCAGCAGGAGTTCGGCTACGGGTCCGCGATCGCCGTCGTCCTCTTCGTCATCCTCGCCGTCGTCGCCTTCATCCAGATGAAGTTCCTGCGCGGCAACGAGTCGGACCTGGATTGAGGAGCAGCGCATGACCATCACCTCCCTCATCGTCACGTCCGGACGCGGCGCCCGGCGCCGGATGCGCGGGCGCGACGTGCTCCCCTGGCTGCTGCTGATCGCCGCGATCGCGGTGAGCGTGCTGCCCTTCTTCTGGGTGCTGCGCACGGCCCTCTCCACCAACGGCGAGCTCGCGGCGAACTCGGCGAGCCTCCTCCCCGCCGGCTTCTCGCTCGGTGCGTTCCTCCGGGTGTTCGGCCTGCAGTCGCCCGAGGAGGCGGTCGCCCAGGGCGGCTCCGGCGCCTCCATCGACTTCTGGTCGTACCTGCGCAACTCGGCGGTGTTCGCGTCGGTCACCACCGTGTGCTCGGTCTTCTTCAGCTCGATGGCCGCCTACGCGTTCTCGCGGCTGCGCTGGAAGGGCCGCGACAAGGTGTTCGCCCTCTTCCTCGGCACGGTGCTGGTGCCGCCGATCTTCACGGCACTGCCGAACTTCCTGCTGATCCGCAACCTGCACCTCATCGACACCATGCTCGGGCTCGTCCTGCCGTACCTGTTCATGACCCCCTTCGCGATCTTCTTCATGCGGCAGTTCTTCCTGAGCATGTCGCGCGAGGTCGAGGAGGCGGCCATGATCGACGGCGCGCGACACGGGCGCATCTTCTTCCAGATCGTGCTGCCCAACGCGGTCGGCCCCCTGGTCACCCTGATGCTCCTCACCTTCATGACCCAGTGGAACGAGTACTTCTGGCCGCTGCTCGTCTCCGGCGACAACACCCGGGTGCTCACCGTGGGGCTCGGTGTCTTCAAGTCGCAGTCCCCGCAGGGGGCGCCCGACTGGTCCGGCCTGATGGCCGCGACGCTCGTCTCCGCGCTGCCCGTCATCGTGCTCTTCATCGCCTTCGGCAAGCGCATCGTCAACAACATCGGCTTCTCCGGCACCAAGTAGGACCTCGAAAGGACACCTGATGAATCGCCCCATCCGCTTCCTCGCCACCGCCTCCGTCGGCGCGGTCTCCGTCGCCGCTCTCGCCGGCTGCGGCGGCACCTCCGGCTCCGCCGAGGGCACCATCGACTACTGGCTGTGGGATGCCAACCAGCTCCCCGCCTACAAGCAGTGCGCGGAGGACTTCCACAAGGAGAACCCCGACATCACGGTGAAGATCACCCAGACCGCGTGGGACGACTACTGGAGCAAGCTGACCAACAGCATGGCCGCCGGAACGGCGCCCGACGTCTTCACCGATCACCTCGCGAAGTTCGCCGATTTCGTCAACAGCGACCAGCTGATGCCGATCGACACCTCCGACATCGACATGACCCAGTACGCGGAGGGCCTGGCGGATCTGTGGGTCGGCCAGGACGGCGAGCAGTACGGCCTCCCGAAGGACTGGGACACGGTCGCCCTGTTCTACAACAAGAAGTTCGCCGCGGACGCCGGCCTCACCGACGAGCAGATGTCCGCGCTGACGTGGAATCCCGAGGACGGCGGCACCTTCGAGGAGGCGATCGCACGGCTCACCGTCGACAAGAACGGCGTCCACGGCGACGAGCCGGGCTTCGACAAGGACAACGTGGCGGTGCACGGCCTCGGCCTGAACGCCTCGGGGGCCGGCAACGGCCAGACCGAGTGGTCGTACCTGACCGGGACCACCGACTGGACGCACACCGACGAGAACCCCTGGGGGACGCACTACAACTACGACGACGAGCGCTTCCAGGACACCATCGCCTGGTGGGCCGGCCTCGTGCAGAAGGGGTACATGCCCGAGCTCGAGACCACGGTGGGGGCATCCATGCCCGACAACTTCGGCGCCGGTAAGACCGCCATGACCTCCGACGGATCCTGGAGCGTCGGGCAGTACGTGGGGTACAAGGACGTCGAGGTCGGCATCGTGCCGACCCCCGTCGGGCCCAACGGCAAGAACGCCTCGATGTTCAACGGACTCGCCGACGGGATCTGGGCCGGCACCGACGACAAGGAGTCCGCGGTGAAGTGGGTCGAGTACCTCGCCTCGGCCGCCTGCCAGGACGTCGTGGGCGAGCACGCGGTCGTCTTCCCCGCCATCACGAGCTCGACCGAGAAGGCCAAGGCGGCGTTCGCCGACAAGGGCATCGACATCACGCCGTTCACGCAGCACGTCGACGCGGGGACGACCTTCCTGTTCCCCATCACGGACAACGCCGCCAAGATCCAGGGCATCATGGAGCCCGCGATGGACGCGGTCGTCTCCGGCCAGGCCGACGCGTCGACCCTGAGCGACGCGAACGATCAGGTCAACGCCCTGTTCGAGTGACCCGCGAAGCGGGGGCGGCGCCGTCGGGGCGCGCCCCCGCTCTCGCATCTCACCGCTCCAGCGGCCACCCCGTGTAGGCCTCCGCGAGGAACGCACGGCCGTGCTCGGATTCGACGACCGAGCGGAGCTCCCCCACCTGGCGCCGGCGATCGAAGTCGCTCGCGCCCGGGGCGCCGTGCAGCATGTTCGTCATCCACCAGGAGAAGTGCTGCGCCTTCCAGATCCGCCCGAGCGCGCGCTCCGGGTAGGCGTCCAGCAGGCGCGCGTCACCCTCGGTGAGCAGGGCACGGAGGGCATCCGAGAGCAGCACGACATCGGCGACCGCGAGGTTCATGCCCTTCGCGCCCGTGGGCGGGACGGTGTGCGCGGCATCGCCCACGAGCACCACCCGGCCCCGGCGCAGCGTGTGCGCCACGAAGCTCCGGAAGCGCAGCACGTCGCGTTGGAAGATGGGCCCCTCGTGCAGCGAGGTGCCCGGCACCCGCGCCTGCAGCATGTCCCAGAGCTCGCGCTCCGAGAACCGATCCGGATCCTCGTCGGGCTCGCACTGGAAGTACATACGCTGCACGGTCGGGCTGCGCTGGCTGATCAGCGCGAAGCCCTCGGGCGAGTTGCTGTAGATGAGCTCATGGGCCGAGGGCGGGGCCTCGCACAGCACCCCGAACCAGGCGAAGGGGTACTCGCGGTAGTAGCCGCCGTGGGCCCCGGTCACGGTCTCGCGGGTGACTCCGCGCGAGCCGTCGGCCCCCACCACGACGTCCGCCTCGATCTCGATGCGCGCGCCGTCCGCGGCTGTCGCGATCACACGCGGGCGATCCGACTCGGCGTCCGCGACGGCGGTGACCTTCACCTCGAAGCGCAGATCCTGTCCCGCCGAGAGGCGCGCCGCGATGAGGTCCTTCAGCACCTCGTGCTGCGGGTACAGATAGACGCTGCGCCCGACCGTGGCGGCGAAGTCGATCCGGTGCCCCTCCCCGTCGAAGCGCAGCTCGATCCCCTCGTGGCGGCGGCTCTCGTCGGAGGCGCGCGTGGACGCCCCCGAGTCGCGCAGGATCTCGACGGTCCCCTGCTCGAGGATCCCCGCGCGGATGGTCGTCTCCACCTCCTCGCGGGTGCGGGACTCCAGCACGATCGACGCGATCCCCTCGCGGTCGAGCAGATGCGCGAGCAGCAGCCCCGCAGGGCCCGCTCCGATGATCGCCACGGCGGTGCGCTCGGTCATGTCGTCTCCCTCGACGTCTTCGTCCCGTTCCGGCGGGTATGCCCCCGAGTCTGGTCAGCGCGACGCCCCGTTCTCGAGCGAGTGCCCGTTGAACGGGAAACTCATTCGAAGGGTGCGTCGAGCGCCCGCGAGATGC
>Ga0256408_1002042_pt1 | contig 10359 bp, 8 predicted proteins | sample PhyAR1_FD_185998 | JGI IMG/M metagenome (GOLD analysis project Ga0256408, IMG submission 185998) | Leaf surface microbial communities from alfalfa plants in UC Gill Tract Community Farm, Albany, California, United States - DLSL A.R1 | ecosystem: Host-associated > Plants > Phyllosphere >...
TATTCAGTAACAATTTGTGTTGGGATATAATCTATAATTGAATCTCCTGAACTTATAGGTTTGCTAATGTCTTTAAGGAATTCTTGCAAGAAAAATAATGTTTCTCTTTCCTTATTTTCGCTATCGTCAAAAATACTTCCGACACTTGGAATGTGACTCAAATCTACAAGTCTCACTTTGTGTTTATTTCGAAAAATACCAGTTGTATAGAAAGGCTTGTCTTTCGAAGTGAAATCCACGACTTCTGCTATTGTTAATTTCTTATCGCGGCTACAGTAAAACATAGAAATTCCTGACGGATTCATTCTTCCATATGCTTTAGCTAAATTTTGAGGTGCGGAAGCAATATCTGATACTTTTTTAACTTCATCTTTATTTGAATGTTGCCTTGCTCTATAGAATATAGTATTTTCTGGAAGTTCAATAATCAAATTAAATTTGCTTATGGACTTTTGAATTCTTTCTAGAATGTAACATGGATCAACATATTGAAAACCTTTAAAGACATCTTTAAAATAGAAAACAAATCTAGCTTTGAATTTAACAGTTTCTTTAAAATGATTCCAAAAATTTTCTAAATCTTCTGATTCAGAATAAAATTCGTTTTTATAACAATATATTGAATCATTATTTAAATGTTGGTAGATATCTTCTGCTAACTCATTGTCTGTGATATTCAGATCCAGTTTATCGTCATCCCAAATATTTTGAAAATCAAATGTATCACCATCATATCCGTGCCGACCTTCTTTATTCAAATATCTAGAATTAACCGGATCTTCAAATAAATAATTTATTCCTGTAATTATTGTTTCAAGCAAATCAGAAAGAGGAACAATAATCCGTTTTTTTTCACAATACGAACATTTACCAATTTTTCCTTCTTTCCTTATTTTTTTCTTGAGGAATTTTTCCCCTAGATGGTTTGCACAAACAAATGTATCTGTATCTAAATCATATAATTCGATATCGACATTCTCACCTGGTTTTCTGTGATGTTTCATAAGAATTAATATCTGACTAATATAATCAATCGAACATTAAACATCTAATATGGCATAAACAAAGATATTTAATCCATTCTGTAAGACATTCAAAAAAACAAACTATCCTCGGGCATATTATAAATTATTGTTTACTATCTATTAATCTGATCGTCTAATTTTTTAATTAACTCACTAATCGTACTACTTAATAATTTATATTCGTTTGTTATTTGCTCTTGACTTTTATTAGCTAAAAAGAATAATTTTGCAGAAATCAAATAAAGAAATACAATAATTTCCGATTTTTCATTTACATAATTTTCTTTTTTCCATCTTTCTATTGATTTTGCCGATAGTCCAACTAGAGGAAAATCAAATTTCTTGCTCTTATTGACAATATTTATAACCTGTCTTTGTGCTGTAATTCTATTTAAAAATTCATCCATAATATTCTATTAAACCAAGTTTCAATATTATCCAACTCGGAAGATATTTTTATTAACGAAAAGTCTGTTACTGCTTCTCCAACCCCTCTTGTAGAAAGCAATCTGCTTTGTTTAAGTCTCTCATATACTTCGCTATCAATTTGCAAAGAATATTCATTTATTTTAAGAGCAGAGTCTCTTGAAAACTCGTACATTTTTAAATAACCTAATGCAAAACATGAAGCAAAATTTCTGATGGATAAAAAGATCATAGACAAATCAAAATCTATAGAGAATTCATTTCTCAATATAGAATCTTTTGATTCTAGAAATAAATCATGAAATTTTTTTAGGTCACTTTTTAAAGATGTATAAGGATTAGGTTCTCCAAGTAAAGAAATAAAAGATTTTTCATTTGTAGAATATAAACATTTTGATTCAACATATAAATGCCATGCGAAAGGATTACCCTCCTTCCATAAGCGTTCTAACCTTTGGAATGTATAAATTGAATATTGCTCCTTATCCAAATCCTTTAACACTTCATCAGAACCTTTCAAAACCAATATATCAATATCAGAATATATATCAATTTCACCCCTAACTATTGATCCAAATGCGTAAATTTCCATTATCTTTTATTATATCTTTTAATGATGATTGAAGTAAATAGGGCAAAAAAAATAAATCTAAGAATTGTAATTAAAGTGAGTAAAAACTCAGGATATGGTTTAGGCTTATCTACACCCATAAAAATAGAAGGTAATGATATAAATGATTTCCAATAGTCGGATAATAGATTTGGATTTTCAAACCAATATACATGAATGCAAGAAAAAACCAACCAAAAATATAATCCTGTCAAAATTAATTTTTTTGCACTCTCTCCGTTTCCCCAAATAAAGTCCTGCAATCGGAAATAAATCCATTTAAAAAACATTTCGACACGGTTCCAGCCCTTATACTTTTTTCTATAATAAGCAGCTTTAGAATGCCAGGCTTCAAACAAATATCTCTTTGTTGCTTTTAATTCAATTCTTATTGCTTTATTAACAGATTCTGCCTCTCCAATACTTTGAAAATTGACTCGTAATGATCTAGCAAATTTTAATGTTAAATTATTTTGACTAGGACAGTTATAATCCAATATTTCGTTATCAATAAATGTTTTTTCAAAATTTGCATATTCAAAATTACAGCCTTCGAAAGAACTTTTTGGAAAATTACAATTGACAAATTTACAACCTGTAAAATTGCATGAATCAAAATTTATATTTCTAAAATAACAATTTTCAAAATATGAATGACTAAAGTTAACTTTCTTAAAAGTAAGATTTTTTCCGCTTACCCTAATAAAATATTGATGATGAAAGACAGCATTACTAAGATCTTTTTGAAAAATTAAATCTTCTAATTTTTTTCGACCGCTACTTTTAAAGTATTCATCATTTATATGTTCGTCAGATAGTTCATTCATTAGAAATTAGTTTAGTAAATTTAAATATTTAAATTAGTTCCTACTATTTACCGAAGTATATAATTTTGTTACATAGTTGTTTAAATATACAAAAGTTCTGGAAATAGCAGATAACAATAATATTAGAAAGATTTAATTTAATTATATTAGTTATATATTCTAAATAACTCAAATAAATAAATTACAAATTTGCTACTTTTCACATCTTGTAAACATTCGGAATTAATCATTTTTTGAGAAGTATTTTTTGTGCAAGTTTTTACTTATTTTTTACATTTTGATGATCAGATTATTAAGTATATTGGGATTGTAAAATCCCCTATTTTTTATGCACTTTAACAAGGCTGCTTGGTTTCAATACTCTTTCTATTCGGTTAAAACCATGGGATTTAATATGCAATTTTATTTTAGGAGTTCTAATTCTTCAAAAATCTGCATGTTTAGGTTAAATATAGTTAAGGTTTCATGCTAATTCTAACTGCACGTTAAGTTAGTCTATCCATTTTTAGTGCAAAAATAGAAATTTTTGAATTTTTATTTTTAGTTTTAATAAAAATTCATTAAACAAATGTCTTTACAGTATTTATTTGAAATTATTAAAAATAATCAACATCTTTTTAACACGATATTTGGTTTGGGCACTTTAGTATCTGTAATTATTGCAATTTTAACTTTAAAGGAAGTTATAAAACAACGCCAATCAATGTATAAACCCGAAGTCCTTATAAAATCCTTTTATCTTTCAATTTCTAAAAATCCATTATTTAAAGAACCAGAAGAACTTTTAGAATATAAAATAGCTCCATTCAACGATTATTCGATTAATTATAATGATTTGCCTTTTTCTGCAATAAGAAATTACAAAATAGAAAATGTTGGATTTGGTCCTGCAAAAAATATAGTATGCAAATGGGAATTTGACGCACAGAAAGCGATAAACAAAATAAAAGAAATGTTACCAGAAAACATTCATTTTACGTTTATGGAAAGTCTTAATCTGTATATATTGGATATTGAAGATAATCCGGATTTCTATTATAGTGCAAATGCAGATATTTATCAACAAGATATCAGTTACATTTCTCCAATAAATGTTTCAGACCATTATCATTTACACTCAATTCCTGAAATAATTATATTTACACATTATCTTTATTTAATTTTCAGTAAGCAACTAACACAGATAAGTATGCCTAACTATGGAATATTTAATTTTAAACACTTTCCGCAGCCAAAACTATGTGTTAAATATCAAGATTTAAATAATAAAAAATATACAAAAGAATTTCAATTTAATATTATAGCAGTAAGCACTCAACCTGAAGAAAATATTGTAATGGATAGAGATTTCGCCATGCTTCAATTTGAACCTAAAAACTATTAACTCCAATTATATTAATTGAATACATGGAAAATAAAAATTATATAAATCATCTTAAAGCGTTAGCCAAAGAGTATGATTTAGAAAATATTTCATTACTAATTGGTGCAGGGTTTTCAAAAAATGCGCTAATAGATTTTCCCAGTTGGGATCAATTACTTAGTGATATGATAATTGAGTTGTACAATTCAGAATTCAAAGATAATTCACATAAAATAATTATAAAAAATCCGACTAAGAGAATCTTGAATAAAAACTTCAAGCAAGAAAAAATACAAGAAATTATTGCTAAAGTTGGATACTTAGAAATTGTTTCATTATTTCTTAAAAAGAGAGGAATGCGTGAAGCAATCGAAATATACATAGAAAATAGAACCCCATATGCTGATAATAATAAATTTATAATCCCTTACAAACAGAAAACCATTGATATTGATAATAATTCATTGTCATTACATGAAAAAGTTCTTGAAGGCAAATGGGAGCAAATATATACAACTAACTATGATAATTTATTAGAATATACAGCTAAGATTAAATCTAAAGAATGGCAAGAAATAACTAATGGATATGATTTGTCATTTTCTGATACAAAAAAAAATATAATAAAAATACACGGTAGTTTAAGATCTATTGAAGAAAGATCAGAAAATAAAAATTTTGTATTTGATAACTGTCATGATCATTGCTACATTATTACTAAAGAAGATTATGAGAATTATCCTGTTCAACATGAAGCATTTACTCAATTAATGAGAATATCATTATTAAAAGGTGTTTTCCTTTTAATTGGATTCTCTGGAAATGACCCGAATTTTCTTTCATGGCTTAAATGGATTAAAGATATATTAGTCAAAAAACAAAAAAATGATGGTGAACCAAGAGTAAAAGTATATGTTATTACAATTGATGATAAAGAAGTTAATTCAGAATTAGAATTATATTATGCAAACCATCATATATCTATAATTCCTTTAAGAAATAATTATATAAAGGAAGAGATTAAAGCAAAAGGAAATTCTCCAAAAGAATTAATTAATAATTTACTTGAATATCTATATAATTCAAACAAAATAAATACAAATAATTATACCGAATTTTGGAAGAATATATATAGAAATAAAACTTCAATTGATACGGACTATTTACTAAATTTAAGTAAAGAAATAGGATTCAAAAAAGAAATTAACTACCAAAGTCTATATTTAAGTAAAATAAATTTGCCAGATAAAATTCTAACAATTGATGAGATCCAATTAGCTTTATTAGCAATTTCAGATATTGGCAGTACTTTTGATCTATATGGATTCAAAGATACAATTTGCAATTCCATTAATGATTTATCTTTCGGTTATAAGGAGTTATATTCTAAAATTAAAAATAGAAATTTAGTATTAATAAATTCAAAAGAGCCATTAGACAAGTTAGATAAAAAAGATTTATTATACCTAAATGAAACATTAAAGTATGCTTTTAATCTTGATTTTATAGGATTAAGATTAAGATTAGAAAAATGGAATCCAGAAGGTATCTACAATATAAATAAAGCCTCACTGATGTCATTATTTGACGTCCAACTTGCTAAGGACCAACTTTTAAAATATATCAATAATGAAAAAGATACCGACCAGAATAAATTTTTAGCTATTCAAACGATTAATTTTCTAAAGGATTGGAATGAGAAAAATTATTCAACAGTAAATTATATAAATCAAAATATAGATAGTTTTTATGATATAAGAGATGAATTACTTTATGATATTATAACTACTAAAAAGAAAGTTAAACCATTTGGAACTTCTTCAGATGATTTCGTCAAAAGTAAAATTAAAGAAGCGATAAGATTACTTAACTTTTTTATTGATAGTAGTCCCCAACTAACATCAAAGTATTATGTCAATATTGATTCATCTGATTGGTATCAGTTATTTAAAGAACTTTACCTTCATTATCCCTACCCTTGCTTTTATTTCAGTTTACAATTTAATAATGATACCATTTTACGAATAAGCCAAGATTATGCATATGCAGACGATTTAAAACTGGAGACAGAATTTTTCCTTTTAAAATCATTAAATAATTTAATTGATAAAAATGTACCTCAAAAAATATTTTTGTCTACATTCTTAATGTGTAGTAATCTATTATGTGCTGTAAATCCAACTAAATGGGAAAAAAAATTCATACAAATTTGGGATCAATATTTAATCCCAATTTTTCAAGATAATGATTTGAAAAATGCAATTTTTACATTTGTAAAAGCCGGGCTTCCACAACTTAGAAGCACTAAAAATAAAATAAAAATATTAGTTGATTGTATTTCTTATCGTGAGAAAAACTTTAATAATTCTATAGATTTACTTTACTATTTGAAAATAAATAAAAGCAAAATAGATACTGATTCAAACACTATAATTAATAATTTCATTAAAAAAATATCGAAACCATTTGAAATTTCAATTGCTGGAAATATCTACAAAATCTTGTCCTTAGAAAATATAAATATTGTATCACAAAAAATTAATTTTTTTTTAACGTCTAATAACACTATCCCTGATAACACAATTTATGCATGTGCATATTTTTTAAGTATAACAAATAATGATATTCAAGCGTTAAAAAAATATATAATAGAAAATAAAAGTCTTTGGGATACAGGTATTGGTGAAAAATCGGCTACTTTGCCTGATTTTATAAAATTATCAAGGTTTGAACGATATATTAATTGGAGTAATGATGAAGTTCAGGCAATCTATTTGAAATTAAAAAATGAACTAAATAAATTACTAAACAGTCGCTATTACAAAGAAGATGATCTTCTTTTTAAAAATACCTATACCGATTTATTATATGAAATGTCACTTTTTATTAAAAAAAATAAAACTCATCTATCAAAAGAGCAGGATCTGAGCACGGTTGTTAATTCTTTAAAATTAGAATTAAAAAATAATAGAGGATTTGATGTTTTAAACGAGGGTTTGGTTTCAGATGATCAAGAGCAAGTATATAATTCGTTAAGTATATTATACCGAGAGATTAAAGAAAGTAAAATTGAAAACTATACGTATCAATTACACTTACTTGTTTCACGGGTTATAAATAAAAGAAAAGAAGGACTGATTTATTGTTTCGATTATCTCGATTATTTCATAAAAACATATTTTGTACGGAAAAAAATTCCTGATGATCTTCAAGAATCTTTAATTTTAGGAGTGAATCAATATAATAAAGATGAATTAATTGCTTTAAATTTAGATGTACCTAAAATGAGTAAATACTTAATTAATCTTGCTGAAATTCTTTTAAAAAAAGGTAGTAATTCAGATGGAATTGAATATTGGCTTAAATTCAAAAAAGAAAAAAGATTTAATTAAATAGTTAAAATATATCATTCGGCTTTTTATGACCGATTTTCTTTACATCAAATTTATATCAAATCCTACAAACTAATTAATTCAGTTTTTCCATAGTCCGATTGATAAATTCATGTTTTTAAGTAGTTATTTTATTCTAAATGTTGATAAGTAAGTTTCTTAAGGAGTAAATTTAGCCACTTTAAAAGAACATTATTTTTTAAATCTGGTGAAAGAAATAATATTTAATTATAATAGACTTTAAAAACATTCAAAGAAATATAAATTTATTTTTTAGCTTTCATATTCTTTATTTCTTCATCCGTATGATGATCCAGAATTTTAGCATAATGATAAAATGTCGCCCTAGTCAGTCCCAAAGGCTTGTAGATATCTTCTGTCCGCATTGTTGGATCTTTGTAACTTGAACGAAGAAGTATTAGTTTGGAAATTGTTTATTGAGTATATCCCTTCGGCCTTTCTCCTAACCTTCCTCTTGCTCTTGCAGATTGTAGACCGGCATTGGTTCTCTCTCTGATTAATTCTCTTTCGTATTCGGCCAAGGAAGCCATAAGGTTTAAAAATAAGCGGCCATTAATAGTTGAAGTATCTACACCATCAACAAGACCTTTTATTATAATTCCGTTATCACTCAAACTTAAGACGAGATCAATTATGTTTTTCAAACTTCTCCCTAATCTGTCCAACCTCTAGACATAGAGTTCGTCCCCTTCTCTAAATTGTTCAATCATCTTATAGAGTTCAGGACGATTTTTTGTTGTACCGGAAATTTTCTCCTGATATATTTTCTCACAACCTTCTTTTTCTAAAGCTTCAATTTGCAAATCCAAATTTTGATCCTTGGTCGAAACCCGGGCATATCCAATTTTCATATTTTGTTACATTAAACTCATACTTGGTAAATTTATGAAACTTTGTTTTATGATATGAGATTTTGAGAAAACAAAAAGAAAAAATCAAGTGCTTAGACTCGACCAATTATAAAATCTCAAAATACTACCGAATAACTGAGCCATTATCAATTTAGGCAGTTAATCTGCTATACTCGTACAAACCATTCATTCATATCTTTAAAATCGTGATATTGTACAGAACAATCCTCAACATCATCATATTCTTTTTTAATTTTTGCTGCAACAAACTTTCCGTTATCATCATTATCCAAAAAGAGCAATATTTTCCCATAGGCTTTTAAAATCTTTTCCGCTTTAAAAAGCATTGCCGTAGAATTTAAAACTAAACAGTCGCAGGTCAAATTCAACTGACTTTCAACATTGCGAAAGCTAAGATAGTCAAAGAACCCTTCGAAAACAGCAATCTCATTATTCGTATTATTTGAATTGTTGATCCAGGTTACATCTTTAGAGCCCAAGCAGAGTTTAGCATACTTATTTCTTATTTCAAAACCATCCGAATCATTTTTAAAACCAATTCCGAAATATTTTCTACCTTTAAGTTCATAATGTACTTCGCGTACCCTCTTCTTTTGCTCAGAAACTTTCCGTGATTCCAAGTATTGAATCAATGCAGGGTGCCTGACTTCGGCGACTTTTACTATTCTGTAAGAAGCTTCAGATTCTTCACCAAACCGCTCGATATTAACCGGAAAATTAAACGATGACAGGTATTTCAATGCTTCCGCAACGGAGCATTTCTTAATTTGCTGGACAATGGAAATCACATCGTAACTCTTCCCTGTTCCAAAGTCAAAAGCCGTGTTCCTAATAAAATCCACGCAGAGACTCGGTACTTTTTCTTCCCTGTCCAACGCAAAGTAAAAAGCAGTTCTGCGATTTTCTTTGGCAGGAAAAAGGCAGAACAACTCAAGCACACAACGGATGCTGACATTTTGTTTGATTTTTCCGCAATTCATCTTTTTTCTTTTTTAAAGCACATTTCTCTTACCAATTCCTTTTAAACAAAAAATAACTTTTTCATCCTTTTCACTGTACTTTTAGCAATTCGGTGTATTGCAATCTTGTAAAGCGTTCGGATGATTTTCGGAATGAGTCCAATTCCGCTATAGAGATCAGTTCATTTCCGAAATTAACATAAGTATAAATCCGAAAAAGCACCCTTTTTGAAATGAGTGCAAATCCGTTTTTAATAGCAATCAATGGAAACTTATCCGCAATCGTGAGATGTAATCAACAAACGGCAAGCTTATCAGACTTTCAGGAATGAGTCCAATTCCGATATTTAGATTCTAATCCTCGGTCTTTTAATACATCATTAACACCAGCGAGCGGAATTCCGAATTTGAAAGCAGTACAATTCCGAAATACGGATGAGTACTATTCCGAATTCAAAGAATAACCGGATAACCATTTGGCAGCAGTTTTCCAATCTTGCTTTCACGATAGAGTTTAATAATATTCTCCTGGATTTCTATCAAAAATCCCCTACCCTGGAATTCGGTAGAGCTTTTTCCTTTTAACCTGGACGTTCTGATCAATTCGCTGAATGCCTTTTCAATCAGCTCGCGTGTCTGCAGAATGTTTTTATACTGGTAGGCAAACTGTAGCATTTCATCCTCCCGTAAACCATATCTTTTCCTGAAATATCTTAGCCGTCCCGTAATATCAATTGGCGACTTATCCAGCCCCATCTTTTTTTCAGGAACAGCGTCCGTTGTATAGGGTATGATCGAGATCATATCCCCTTTATATTTGAAGTGGAATGATAAACTATTAAACCGATCAAGATTTAATCTCAC
>Ga0256408_1002046_pt1 | contig 10338 bp, 8 predicted proteins | sample PhyAR1_FD_185998 | JGI IMG/M metagenome (GOLD analysis project Ga0256408, IMG submission 185998) | Leaf surface microbial communities from alfalfa plants in UC Gill Tract Community Farm, Albany, California, United States - DLSL A.R1 | ecosystem: Host-associated > Plants > Phyllosphere >...
TTCGCGAATTGCACGAGCAGACCAGTAAGTCAGAGCCGCCAAGGTTCCGGTTGGGTTGTAGCCCAAGCCCTGTGGGAAGGCTGATGCTCCCGGCACAAACACGTTTGGCACATCCCAACTTTGTAGGTAACGGTTAATGGCGCTGGTTTTTGGATCATCGCCCATAATCGCCCCACCGTTCATATGTGTGGTTTGGTAGACGGTAGTATCAAAATGGGTTCCCTCACTCTTAGGTGAGCCGCTAATCATCGCTGGGTTCATCGCCTCAGCAATGTTACGCATACGACCATGCATAAACTGCGACATTTTGATGTCATTTTCCTGCCAGTCGAACGTCATACGTAGCAATGGCTGGCCATAAACATCTTTATAATTTGGATCTAAATCCAGATAGTTAGCACGATAAGACTGGTGCGCGCCGTGCGCGTCCATAGAGACATGATGAGGATAAACATCAGCGACTTCCGCTTTCCATTTGCTTCCCCACGCTGGAGTTCCTGGACGCGTTGGCAAACCTGAAATCGGTTTAGTCCCGGCCTGGTTTACCCAGAACGGCGAACCACCGACGAAACCATATTTGGCGTGGTCAAAGTTATCAGCGTTAAAGTCATCCACACCAACACCCGCTCCCCCAGCACCAATAAAGGTATTGGTAAAAATATCTTTATTGAAGAAGGCTTTAATGGTCGAAATATTCTGGTAAGCGAAGTTACGTCCTACAACCCCTTCATTGGTTATCGGGTTGTAAGGCTGTCCAATGCCAGACAGCAGCATCAAGTGCACGTTATGGAATTGGAATGCAGCCAGAATAACCAAGTCAGCAGGCTGCTCAACCTGACGTCCTTGCGCATCCACATAGGTCACACCGGTGGCACGCTTCTTGTCATCGGTCAGATTAACGCGCAGTACATGTGAATTGGTGCGCAGCTCAAACTTAGGCTCTTGACGCAATGCCGGCCACACGTTCACGTTTGGAGAGGCTTTGGAATACATGTAACACGCGTAACCACTGCAGTATCCACAGAAATTACATGGCCCCATTTGGGCACCATAGGTGTTGGTGTACGGGCCAGAGGTGTTTGCCGATGGCAAATCATAAGGGTGATATCCCACAGATTCCGCTGCTTGGGCAAACATCTGCGCTGAGAAGGTGCGCTTCTGTGCCGGTAGCGGGAACTTGTCAGAGCGATCTGGCGCAAACGGGTTTCCCCCTTTGCCCTGACCAATCACTTTCCCCTTCACGCTCCACGGCGTACCTGAAGTACCAAAGACTTTCTCAGCCTTATCAAAATACGGCTCGAGTTCTTCATAGGTGACACCGAAATCCTGAATAGTCATTCCTTCGGGGATAAAGTTTTTGCCATAGCGCTCTTCATAATGGCTACGCATACGAAGTTCTATCGGGTCTACTCGGAAATGTACCCCAGACCAGTGCAGACCCGCCCCACCTGTCCCCGTTCCCGGCAAAAATGCCGCTAGCTGACGATAAGGCAACGCGGTTTGAGAGACGTTATGGCGGATAGTTACGGTGCTTTTGGATAAATCCTGAAATAACTTACGACGCGTGTTGTAGGTTAATTCGTCAATCACCTGTGGATAAGCACCATCAGGATAAGTATCGCGGTGCGGCCCACGCTCTAGCACCACCACGTTGAGACCCGCTTCGGTTAACTCTTTTGCCATAATGGAACCCGCCCAACCGAATCCCACTACAACCGCATCCACTTTCTTCATTGTATTCGCCATGATTTATCCTCTCTCTCCGCGAATAGATACCGGAGGGAACGGATAACGTTCACCGCGCTCAACCCAGTCCATAAAATCTGCACGTGCGCCTGGGAAGTTGATTAACGTCCAGCCAACCATCCCTTGGTTACCACCATGGATTGGGTCGCTAAAGAAACCTTCACGGGTGTTTTGCAGCAAGAAAGAGAAAAAGGTCTTAGCCGGAACCTGAGTAAATTCAGCCGTCCCGCCTTCCATTTGGCTTAATAGATCGTCTTGTTTGTCCTGAGGTAGTTCAGCAAAGATCTTACCCGCCTGTTTTTTAGCGTAGTCATTGGCCTCCGCCACACCTAAACGATAGATCTGCTGCGGCGTTAACGGGAGTTGATAACCAAAATCATGCTCAGCATCAGGATTGAATGGCCCTTGCATATACCACTGTGCACCTGTTGCATACGGTGTGTTCATCTGACGATCGATGAACTCAGGTACACCGGCTTCCAGCGCGCCAGGACCACGATCGTCATTAGGGATCAGGCGTGCAACGGCTGCTTGCACAAACGCATATTCTTCAGGAGTGAAAAAGGTTGGATTATAATCCCGCGCCTTATTCTTTACGGGCGCTTTAGGTTCTTCTGCGCGAGCAACTATAGGAGAAGCCAATGAACCAAGTCCAGCTCCACCGATAGCGACTGCGGGTACTAATGTTATTGTTTTTAATAGGAAATCTCTTCTTGAGTTTCCTGAGTTTTCTTTTGCCATGACATTACCCATCTACAAAATGTTATCAGTTATTTAACACCATTCCCTTGATGAATGTGTTGTTATGAAACATTTGCTTACGTTACACTACGTTTAGAAATGGCAGTTTTAGCGAGGAATTTGATCAATTGTTACGGGTAACTTACTGATAAAGGAGAGAAACGTTTAATGTGATTTTATGGTTTATGGAACATTACAAACCGCACAAAATGTTGATTACGTGACAAAATAGGCTGTATAAACCCAACAAATTTATATACAACCAACGAATTTTCCTATTCATTTATCCTAAGAGAAATCCATTTATGTTAATAACTCTCATGTAACCCTATATGAATGAGTCACACTTTTAAGCCAATATCAGAGATTAGTCCTCCTTAACGAACCATCCAATAACAGCATAGCTGAAGTCCAGCTAAATAATGCTTAGCCTAACACTCTCAATTAATGGCTAAGCTCGCGACCACCTTCGTAAATCAATCGTAATGCAAACGCCCCCACCACAGCGCCAATCACCTTGCTGATCACACGCTGAATACGCGAATAGCCACGGCGTACCACCGAGAGAGAGAAGGCCTGACTAAGGAAAATACGCCAAATAACCGAACTCATCACAATGCCAAACCATGTTAATAATTTGGCCCACGTCGGCGTTTCAGCACTTAACGTGACCGAAAAAATACTAATAAAAAACAGCACGGTTTGCGGGTTAGAAAGATCGGTAATCAACCCACGGCGGAAAAATACCGCACCTTCACCGGGAACCAGCTTATGCAAAGCGCCAATTTGAATATCATTTTGATTTTTGACGACGCCATAGGCATACCAAAGCAAATAAAGGCCGCCCACTATTTTGATTATTGAGAACAGGCTTTCAAACTGCGTCATCAAAGCCACCATACCAAACAAACCAAGACCAGAATAAATGGCATCACCTAGCGCCACACCTAGTCCTGTGTGAACGCCTGCACGCCGTCCAGAGGATAAGCTGGTCTGAACCACCACAAAGAGGTTGGCTCCCGGATTAAAAAAGGTCAGAACAAACAAACCAACAGTGACCCAAACCGCATGTAATGGTTCCATTATTTTTCCCAAGTCCATTGAAGTTAATGGCATTATGGGAAGCTATTCATCGTAACAACGTGCGCCAACTCACTGTTTATAAACAACACCCATTAGGAATTATTTTATCTTGGTGATCCCTCAGTTTTGCGCCCCTTTTCTTCCCATCACGAGGCAAACTGGCTACAGTGATCTCCTCGCTGCCAGTCTCACTCATTGGATTTATCCCTATGCTATTACATCAACGCTCAATAACATCGACAGACCAGCCTAACGCGACGTTTCTCAATCTTGATAATCAACAACTTGAGCAGCTTGATAACATTAAATTAAATGAAGGGCTGACCGGGCTTAGCGTCTATAACAACCAGCTACGCGACTATCCAGAGCAAATTGACGGCTTAGCTAAGCTACAGGTTCTCAATATATCCTGTAATCAGATCTCACATATTCCTGATTCCATCGGAAAGCTTCGCGCATTGGAAATGCTCGATCTCGGGCATAATAAATTATCTGAATTGCCTAACTCGCTCGGACAGCTAACTGAATTAGTCTATCTCTACTTAAGTAATAACCAGCTCAACGACATTCCAACGACGTTGTCAGCATTACAAAGCCTGCGCTACCTGAATATTACGGATAACCATTTAACAAGCATTCCAGAAACCGTTTTTGCTATGCGCTCCTTAGAAGAGCTACGCTTATACAATAATAAGATATCGTTATTTGCTGAAAAGATCGGTGAGCTGACAAATCTCAAAGAGCTGCATTTAATGAATAATCATCTCAGCCAGTTCCCAGACCAAATCAATCAACTCACTCAGCTCCGCGTGCTAGACATATCGGGTAACCGCATTAAATCTGTTCCTGATGCCTTAACGCAATTAAGCCGCCTGCAGGATCTTAATTTCAGATTCAATAATCTGTCTGAGTTACCAGAAAGTATTGCCGCCCTTACTCAGCTACAAACGCTGGATCTGCGAGCAAATAATCTCACCTCATTGCCAGACAGTATCTACACGCTCAAAAACCTTAAACGGCTCGATCTGCGTTGGAATTCATTTAGCCACTATCCGGCACAGCTGGCTCAGCTCGAAGAAAACGGCTGTCTGATTCACATCTAATTTAGTAAGTTATTACCACTGTTTGGGCAAATGACAGATGTCGCTTAAGATTACGGTTCTGCTAGAAAATCATACCCGCTACGCGGATTTAACCAGCGGTGTAGGATTAAGTTTATGGCTGGATGACGGCGAACAACGGATCCTATTTGATACGGGGCAGGACCAGCGTTTTTGTCATAACGCGCAGCGCTTAGGAATAGATTTAAACACCGTCTCTTGCGTGGTGCTTTCACACGGGCATTACGATCACTTTGGTGGGCTTCCTTATCTGATTCCCTACACTCCGCACAAGCCTAAGGTCATATGTCACCCCGATGTATTCCTCACGCGCTATGCGGGGGGCTTTATCGGTTCTCGTGCCGTCAAAATTAAAAAAATATCCCCTGAAAATAACCAAACGCAGCTGCAAACCCATTTCCCATTTCAGCTTTCACGCCAGCCCGTAAACATCGGCACGCGCTTTACTTTTGCCGGAGAGATCCCCCGCAGCAATCCCAATAAACGCTACGGCTTAATTGAAAATAATACCGGTTATGAAACTGACTATGTCAGAGACGATAGCTGTTTGATTTGGCGTGGAAGCCAAGGTTTAGTGATCGTTGTTGGCTGCTCCCATTCAGGCATCTGCGATATTATTGGCTATGCCAAGCAAATCACCGGCATAGAAAAAGTCAGCGCCGTTATTGGCGGCCTGCATTTACGTAGCGCGGGGCTGCCAGAGATGCTACGCACCCGACGCTATTTCCAACAGCAAAAAATTACACTCGTTTATGGCTGCCACTGTACCGGTGGCTGGGGTCGCTTATGGTTAAACGCTCACCCGCTCAATACCGGCGAGACCCTCACTCTAGAGTCACCACAGCAGGATGAGATTTGCTCAATCCATATTCCATAGATATAATTCGCAGCTAATCTAAAGAGAATTTATCTCTTGGTATTGAGTGTATTTCATGGTTTGTACCTACTTCAAAAAGTCAGTCACCAGACGCAGCTCCGCGCAATCGAAAGATGAAGCGTTGTTCGGAGCCTAATCAGCAGCCACTCGCTGCTTAAACTCTTCATCAGCCAGTGCGGTTTGGTCGTTTAATTACGTCGCTTTGTGCTAGCTGAAATTGAGGGTTTATGTCTCTCGCCACGCTTTATCTGTGGCCTTGATGTTGCAAAACATCCGTGACGGATTGTTGAATTAGACAATCTTTAAGCCGGGCCGCCAGCAGTGCGACCCGGCTTTTTTATTGAAAAACTTGAGTACCAATACCATGACGCAACAACTTCATTGGAAAAAGGACATCACCCTTTTCCTCTCCGCCCAAACAGTCACTCTGCTTGGTTCATCCATCGTGCAATACGCCATTATTTGGTACATCACGCTGACTACGTCTTCAGGGCTGATGATCACCATTTCGACGCTGTGCGGTTTTTTACCTCAGCTCATTATTTCGCTGTTTGCCGGTGTTTGGGTAGACCGTTATAACCGCAAGTATGTCAGCATGATTTCAGACGCGGCTATTACGCTGGTGACGCTGCTACTGGCCCTTTCATTTATCTTAGGGTACAAGCCGCTATGGTTGATCTTTGCCGTGTTGGCCGTTCGTTCCTTTGGTACGGGAATTCAAACGCCCACGGTAAATGCGATCATTCCTCAGCTGGTACCGAAAGACCGTTTGATAAAAATAAATGGAATCAACAGCACCTTAAGCTCGATGAATATGCTGATTGCACCGGCGGCCAGTGGCGTCCTGTATGCTTATTTCTCCATCGAGAAAATCTTCTTCGCCGACGTCATTACTGCCGCGATTGGCTTAGTGTTGATGTCGATGCTAAAGATCACCAAGCTCACAAACGACAATCTTGACGGTCAATCGACAATCAAGGCTATCGGTGAAGGTTTCCGCTACTTACGACAAAATTCCTTTATCCGCTATCTGATTATGTTCCTGATTGTCATGATGCTCTTGATAAGCCCCGCGGCATTTATGACGCCTCTGATGGTCAGCCGTTCGTTTGGCCCAGAGGCATGGCGGTTAGCCATCAATGAAATGGCGTTTAGCAGCGGCGCTATTGCAGGCGGGATATTGATTGCAATGTGGGGAGGATTTACCAATCGCCTACGCACCACCTTATTCGCTGGCGGTGCCTATGGCTTATTCATGATCGCACTGGGCTGCGCGCCTCTATTCAGCATCTATCTGGTTTTTAATTTCCTGATAGGGATCACCATGCCGTGCTTTAACGCGCCGGTGACTTCTCTTCTGCAAGAGAAAGTGATACCCGAAATGCACGGTAGAATTTTCAGCTTGGTGCAGGTCGCCAACTGCTGTGCTTTACCGCTGGGTATGGTGCTGTTCGGCCCGCTTGCCGATCATTTCCGCATCCAGCATTTGCTGATTATTGCCGGAGTATTGGTGCTTCTTCTCTGTGTTCAGCTATTTGTGAAAAGGAAATTAGCTGAATAATAAATCAAATCACAGCAGGGGTTCGCCTCTGCTATATTCCTCGGCCAACAAGCCGAAGACCCAGTCATCATGCCATTTACCCTGTAGAAAATAATTTTGTCTCAAACAGCCTTCCTGCTGAAAGCCGCTACGTACTAACAATCCCCGCGATGCCTCATTATCAGACGTCACCACCGCCTTTAGCTTGTGATAGCCGCACTGTGAAAATGCAAAATGAATCAGCGCTATAAGAGACTCTTTGCCATAGCCTTTACGCTGAAATTGTGGGCTGATGATAAAACCAACTTCGGCCATACGATGTGGCATCCATTCAGAAACAAAGCCGGTTAATCCCACCCGTTGACCCGAGCCCCGATCAATCATGACTAAACACAGCCATTGGGGCAGTTCTTGACGCCATTCAGGTAAGCGGCTCTCGAAAGCAGCCAAAATCTGCTGCTCTGTTTGCGTGTCGGCAATCAGTGCCATAGCTCGCTCATCACGGTAAAGATCGCTGAAAAACGCCCAGTCTGATTCATTTATTTGCCGCATGATGAGTCTTTGAGTTTCGAGCATTACCATCTATGCACCCTTAAAAATCGATCACTCTGCCGCCAAATGTCGGACAACATCCCGACGAATTTATCTAGCCTAAGCACCCATCATGATAAAAAACTAGAGGCAAAATAAATTCCCGTGTAAAATCGCAGCCGTTTTTCTTCTTTGAACATTTTATGAGCGTAATATATGCACCAACCGCGTATTGGTTTTGTGTCTCTGGGCTGTCCAAGTGGTAAAGAAATGTATTAGGTTTATTCCCCAGCAAAATAAAAACACTCAGTGAAACTTAATGAGCTAATTTTTCAAATGATAATCATCATAAAACTATAAATTATTTTTAGTGGTAAGAACATATACTAAACAGGGAAAATATTTTCTTATAATGATACATTCCCCCTGTTGTAGGGAGAACATAAAATTAATTATTTTTTTGTTTTCTGATTATTTTTTTCAGCTCTTTATCAGTTAATATTTCTTTTCCTATATGCAGCATTGCATGACAGTTTGCACATACAGGCATGAGGTCATTTATCGGGTTTATTTTATATTTTTTCTTAATTGTTGAAATAGGATTAATGTGATGAACGTGAATATAATCACGACCTAAAAGTCCATAGGTGGCCTCAAAATTAAAACCACATATTTTGCAAGTATATCCATGATAATCAAGGCACTCCTTTCTTGCCTTTGGATTTCTTTCATAATAGATGCTCCATTTTTCTTTTTTATCTCCCTCATAATATTCATCTTCTACTTCAGGTAAATACTCATAATTTTCTTGCTCTGTGGCATACCACTCGCTACCAATCTTAATTAAGTACTTTAATTTTATAACATTTTCAAATGATTCTATTTTTGCTGCTTTGCTAGTATCATTTTTTTGTTTACGCTTCTGGCTAAAAGTATAGAGCTGATAACCTTCGAACATCACTTTATTCAAATGTTCACGAGCTTGAGTGTATCCATGCTTAATATCACCATTTTCATTTTCTTGCCAATTGTCTGATAATATTAGCACTCGCGTACCATCTTCCGAGCGGAGATCTTCCCATGCACCAAATATAATTTTCTTACTTACTTCATCAATGAAAGACCAACTCCATGCCCAATTTTTACATGTAGCCCCTAATGACTGAATGAAATCTGTTCGCGACATAAAAACCCTTATTTATACTATGATAGTAGAACGCTATTATCAGTACAGAACTAGCAACAAAATCTAATATTTTTATTGAGTTACAATTGACTGATTGGATATGAATTTTCGGTACTTGACCCATCGCTATATATTTCAGAAATCATTAATTCATTGCCATTAACCGAATATTTCACCACGCTATCAGCCGGTTCATCACGCCAACGCCCTAAGCTATCAGGGTTATTTGAGGCCCACATAACTTGATCACCAATTAGCTTACACTTAATCCCCCAACGAGTGTTGTCGTTCTGTCGGACATAATTAACATACGCTATACCCGATTTAACCTTACCCAATTTCATGATCTTGTGATCACGACCAAACATAGAGGCTGCAGCAGCTTTGCAGACTTGCCCAACATCAACCTTTGCCGCGTACAGTGAAGAACTGAATAAAAGTGGAAGCACTAGAAGTTTTTTTATCACAAACGGCTCCTCGTTTTAAATGTTCTATCATTATCGCCAATCTAAAAAATAACTTTATCCAAATTTTTTAACATTCAGTGGCGAGATGCCCATATCGGTTATGCATCATTTTTAAAGCTGTGCACCAAAAACAACCAGTAGAGTCACGGCCAAAAGCCGTGTAAAATCGCAGCCGTTTTTCTTCTTTGAACATTTTGTGAGCGTAATATATGCACCAACCGCGTATTGGTTTTGTGTCTCTGGGCTGCCCGAAAAACCTAGTGGACTCCGAACGTATTCTGACCGAACTGCGCACCGAAGGTTATGATGTAGTCCCCCGCTACGACGACGCCGAGCTCGTTATCGTGAACACCTGCGGTTTTATCGACAGCGCCGTGCAAGAATCGTTAGAGGCTATCGGTGAAGCGCTCAACGAAAATGGCAAAGTGATTGTTACCGGCTGCTTAGGGGCAAAAGAGAACCAGATCCGCGAAGTTCACCCTAAAGTATTGGAAATCACGGGGCCACACAGCTACGAAGCCGTGCTTGAGCACGTACACCAGTATGTGCCGAAACCAACGCATAATCCGTTTACCAGTTTGGTGCCGGAACAGGGCGTTAAACTCACGCCGAAACATTACGCTTACCTGAAGATATCTGAAGGCTGTAATCATCGTTGCACGTTCTGCATCATCCCCTCCATGCGCGGCGATCTGGACAGCCGTCCAATTGGCTCAGTCTTGGATGAGGCAAAACGTTTGGTTGATGCGGGCGTCAAAGAGCTGCTGGTTATCTCGCAGGATACCTCGGCCTACGGCGTTGACGTCAAACACCGCACCGGATTCTGGAACGGACAGCCGGTGAAAACCAGCATGATCGGCCTATGTGAACAGCTTTCCACACTCGGCGTTTGGATCCGCTTGCATTACGTTTACCCCTATCCGCACGTTGATGACGTCATTCCATTGATGGCAGAAGGCAAAGTGTTGCCGTATCTGGATATTCCACTTCAGCACGCCAGTCCAAAAATCCTTAAACTGATGAAGCGCCCTGGCGCAGTTGAACGC
>Ga0256408_1002052_pt1 | contig 10311 bp, 9 predicted proteins | sample PhyAR1_FD_185998 | JGI IMG/M metagenome (GOLD analysis project Ga0256408, IMG submission 185998) | Leaf surface microbial communities from alfalfa plants in UC Gill Tract Community Farm, Albany, California, United States - DLSL A.R1 | ecosystem: Host-associated > Plants > Phyllosphere >...
TGGTGAAAAACCAAGATAAAGGAAATGACATGGATAAATTCAAAGATCAATTAGAAGAAATTGCGACTCAAGCAAAAGTGAATGACAGCGAATTTACAACAAAAGTAATCGGTGAAGAACTAAAAGAAGCGAATGTAAAAATCAAAGATGACGCATTCCAAAACATCTTGACACCATTTACTTCAGCTACAACAAGTACATCTTCAACTGAAGACTCAGCAACAGCAAGCTCAGAAACAAAGAGTTCTGAAACAAAATCAACTGATTCTACTGAAGCATCAGAAACAGAGCAAAGCACGACTGAATCAACAAACGAATAAGCATTGCTCAGCTCTCAGCAATGAAACAAGCATAATAGCCAAATAGGTTGTGAGACAAGCACGAGCAAAAAAGCCGAAAATGATCTTTCATTTTTTCGGCTTTTTTGTTTATTTCCAATAAAAATACTTCTGATATACTATTCATTCAGATACAGGTACTTTGAATTCATTTCCCCTTGATGATATTTATTAAAAGTCTTAACTGAGTCGTTTAATAATGTTTATTTGAAAAATTATATAGAGTCAGTAAATTCAACTTCCTCTCCTGTTTGTAACTCAAGGATTTTTTTTGTCAAGTTGGTCCAATCGATCACTCTCGGTGGGTCTAGCCATACTACTACACTAGTCGAAAGACTATCATATACATCATTCATATTAGTGATCACAATATCTGCCTGATGGTAGAGATTGGGATCAATGATCACCACATTCAAATTAACATACATAGCTAGGTTCTTTTTGATGAACGCATTATAAAGTTCTCCATAAGAAAAATCGATTGCAATTTTGATTGGTACTTTTAAGTGTTCCACTGGAATCACATGGATCAGTAGCATCAAGTAATTAAAAAAAAGAATGCTTTTATTTTTCGAGAAGGCACTAAACTCATGCGCGATATGTTTTGTATGTTCGAGTAAAAAAAGATAGAATTCTGGATAGGTTTGATAAAAAAAATGCGTATCGATTTCTATTTTATTAAACTTTTCTATTGGGTAATATTTACTAGTGAAATGGATTCTTGCAAGACCTTCTGATAATTTATTTTTTATGTCATTTGTTAGTCGAGTGAATCTCTTTTCAAATTTATTGATAAATGTATGATTTAATACTTGGATTTGACTATCTTCATTGCGATTGACATAACTGTCGTCTAGTTTATTATAAATATACAACCAAGATAAAAGATAATACGTATAACTGAACGATTCCAAAGACAGTGCTTCTTTGAACATCACTATTTTTTGTTCATTGAAAAAATGAATGATTTCATCTGCTATATTCAACTCTTCTCTCCTATTTTCAATCATTCCAAGTGCTAAGTAATGAAAAAGTTTTTGCTTTTCATAGTTGGAGAACACGAAATCTTGTTGCAATAAATCAATCAATCGCTCGACTTCGTTTATCAACTTTTTATCATAGATATCTATAAAATCTAGATTGATCAATAAAAATAAGTGATATAAAAAAAACAAACTGTTTTTTCTATCTCCACTCATCTTACCTTTTTCAATAATGATGTTGTACATAGCCAATTCATGTTGTACTATTTTCATTGTTTTGTATGCAACAGAATAGCTCACATGGTGCTCGTCCATAAAATCTTCTAGAGTAGTAAAATCCCTTTTAAAAATTGAAATAAGCAACGTGGTTGATAAAGATTGTTGGATATACTTCGAAAAAATATAATTACTTGTATAGTCACCGTTGATTTCCAAAATAATTTCTACATTTTCAATCGATAATTTGAAGCTCTCAGTGAGCCCCCAGTTGTCAATGTCACTATTCAAATTGTCGATTGTCTTTTTTACTAAAAAAGAAGACAAATTCAATTCTTCTTGCAACTTTGTGAACGATTCAGACAAAGTGACACTCTTTTCCAGATACTTTAGCAAATCATAGCTTCTTCTATCTTCTTTACTTAGTAAAAATCCATAATCCATTAGTAATCAACTCTTTCTTCCATAAATTGCTGTACCTACTAATCCACTGACAAGATCTAAATAAAAATTAGCGGTATGTCTTCCTCCTCCCCCGCTTAGTTCATCATTCATGATTGCTTCTACCGCCTGACCATCAAATAAATCTTCCGACAAATAAAATCTTTCACGCCTTAAAGGATTCCTTTCTTGTCTGGTTCTGCTTAACGCTCCTTCCTCTTCTCCCACCTCTTGCGTTTTGGTTTCTTCAGGTTCAGCCATTGCCTCTACACTTTCTTCAGACACTTCAGAAATCTCCACTTCTTCAATCAAAGTAGAATCTTCTATAAGATGCACGTTATCTAAAGGTTCAATTTGTTGACTAGGATCAGCAGGATTATAAATTGGATTTTGATTTTCATCCGCATAGACACTTGTCTTTACTTGAAAAAGTGATAAGAGCAATGTACTCCATAACAAAATGTTTTTATATCTCTTCATCGTCATTCACACATATTGCCAAAGCGCATAGTTCCCTATTATGAGGAAAAGCAGAATGATCAGAATAGGAACTACACTATATTTCACAATACTCTTTCTTATTATTTTTACATCCTGAGTTTCATTGACATACTCTACTCGTTTTTCTTGTTTCTCTTCAAGTAATCTAGCGGTGATAACCACTCTTTTATCTGTAAGTGTCGGTTGATCACAAGTAATTACTGTCAATTGGGGATGGTCAGTATTTTCTAATACACTCAGATCTGTCTCCATCACTATTTTATTTTCAACGACTTGATAGTATAAGGACTCTGACAAATACCTCACATGAATAAGATCATTTACTTCAAGATTTTTCACATTTCCTAATAAAACTTCTGCCATTCCTAAATGATGCCCAAATAACAATAAATTTTCACTTTTAGGTTTTCTTTCTGGATACATCATTCCTGCGCCAAAAAGCATCTGCTCATTGTTCAATCCAGCAAAAATTGGAACATGGATCTTTTGGCTAGGAATAACTATTTCTCCGATTGCAGGACCGATATTGTCTGAGCTAGCAGCTAGATAGCTTTCTAATGTAGGTAAATGAATGACTTCATCTGATTCTTGAAGGGGTAATTCGGAAGAGATTTCTATTCTTGCCAGTTGAAGTTTCATCAATGTCACCGTATTTTTTATTACAGGAAATGAAACCAAACTAATTCCTATTACAAAGAGCAGATGGATCACCAATTTAATCTTCTTTTTCCTCATTTTTCTTTTTTCTCCAAATCAACCAAAGAATCAACAAGACAACTAATACTAAAAGTAATACTCCAATTAAAAGATAGATCCATGTGTGGTCTTCTGGGATCGTCACGTCTTTTGCATTTAACTCTCTTGCAACTTGCTGGTCAATTGTAAATTCTTTTTCAAGTTCCCAATAATTTTTATATTTGATTGGTTCATTCTCTGTTTCTCTGATAAATTCGCCTTCTTCATCCTCATTCGCAAAAATAGTTGCTATGATTCGATAGTCACCTGGTTCTAAGGCAGCACCATTCAATGATGTCGGGAAAGCAAAACGGGTATTAGGTGCAATCTGCAATCTTTCCTTATTTTCCTCATATAAAACGGCATCGCTCCCTTTTTTTGTGATTCTGGTTTGGATATTCACTTGATTGATATATGTTTTTTGATCATTTTGCAGCGTAGATAAAATAACATTTCTTGCATTGATCTGCCCTGGTTCAACTTCATGGAGTACTAAATTAGGCGCTACTTCATTTTCAGTTTGTCTCATCAATAACGCTACAACATAGGAATATTCATTTTTTATGGACAATCCTTGTTCATTATTCTCGTTTTGCTCATTCTCACTTATTTCTTTGAATGTGATCCCTCCTGCTAAAACACCATCGAATGCTGTCTTTGGCATAGTGACTTGGAAAGCTATTATTTCATTACTATTTGGTGCGAGCGTCACTGTCTCTGGATACGTCACATGATCTTCCAGATCAATCGTCAAACTATCATCTTTTTCAATCAAATTTTCACCATATTCAACGACTACATTTGAATTGGTGGTTGCACTTTTTAAAGAAATGCCGATTTTTACTTCGTTATCTGTATCATTTCTTAAATCTACTGACAATTCTTCTCTCTGTTCTGGATCAAGTTTTATATCGAAGTATGTGATATTTTTATCGATTTGACTGTTTGGTGGTGTCGTGGTGACAGCAAAATTGAACTCACTTGCTGACACTGTCACATTGAACAAGAAAGTACTTAAAATAAATAATAGCATCCTAAATAATTTTAGTTTTCTTTTCACTGTATTTGCTCCTTTACGTATGTAAGGTTTTTGAGATCATCGAAAATCGTCATCGTTTCGTCCCATAAAAATAGAGGAAATAGAAGAACTTCCTCCAAAAACAAGAGGGATTTCACAACAATCTAGAAAACAATCGCTGTGAAATCCTTCTCATCTTCGTGAAAAGTACTTACAGAATTTCTCTCATCTCAAAATCCTTGATCCATTCATTAATTTCCAGGGGTATCTGATAATGTCCAAGTCAGCTTAGTTGCATACTGTTCAGCATACTTTGTCGTTGAACCAGGAACGTTCAATTCAATACTTGCATTCGCTGTGGCAACATTTCCCCAAGCAAATAAGTAAGTTCCTGCACCTTTACCTGCACTAGCAGCCATCACATTTGATTGTGCCCCAGCTGCATCTAAAACAATTGTCGCTTCTCCATCAGGTTCTTCCGATGTTGAAGCGGTTACCACGTTACCATTTCTTAGTCTGATTGTCGCACCGGTCAAAACTTTTCCAGAAGCGGAAGTAAACTGACCTTCTTGATTTACTTTTAGACTCCAACCAGTTTCCGTTCCACGATTATCTGTCACCTGCACATAATTAGGCCCTTCTTTAATATCAGTCATTGGGTTGCCATGCTCATCAAGCGCTCTATATTTTTGTGAAGCAGCAAAATAAGTTTCATCTTTAGAAGTGATTTTTTGCACGCCAAAATCTAGACTTGAAGCGTAATCGATCGACAATGGCCCATTCGTGCCGGGATCAGGATCGCCACCAGGATTAGTCGGATCAACTGGGGCAACCGGATCAACGGGGTTAGTCGGATCGACCGGTGTCGTTGGATCTGTATTAGGTATAAATTGAACGACACCATTTGAAGTATACACTCCTCCATCTGTTGCAAAGGCTGTTGATGGTAGGGCAAATGTACTCAATGCAATCGTTGACATAATTAAGTTGGTTGTTTTTTTCATTTTTTATTTTTCTCCATTCCATGATTCATTTTAGTTAGGGGACATCTTCTAGTGACCAAGATAATGTCCCTACGAACGTTCCGATTCTTTGAAACTCTACAGGAATAGTTGCTTTTATTCCTCTATGGTTTTGCTTATCTAATAAATCTGACAAGTTACTCTCGCCTTTTTGACTACTGGCGCTAATGATTATGCTAGATTCTCCTATCTCCATTGCTCCATTCGTTGTTATAAACGAAAGCACACCTGGCATCTCAAATCCGTTGTTTATTAACGGTTTATGTTGTTTTAGTTGTAATCGCCAACTGCTAGTAGCCCGTTCATCGATGACTTTTAACTGACCAGTCGGTTGACCAAAAACAGTTAATGTAGTTGATGCTATTTTGTGACTGCCAAAGTCAAATCGCGTAGGTGCTTCAGAAAGATAGAGTCGTCCAATCCGATAATAAAAATAGATGTCGTCGGTTGTCTCTGAAAAAACGTCTTCTGTATTCCCAGAGTCTGAAACAAAAATATAGCCATCAATTACAAGTGGGTTTTCTTTATATGCTTCACCGATGGTACCAGTAAGAGTTTTCGATTGCGCAATCTCTTGCAATGTATCTATGTCTTTATAATAAACTTGAATTGTTTTTTCTTGAGATTGTGCAATGGTGATATTTACTTCATTTGTCTTTTTAAGAAGCACCGTTTGCTCCAAATACTCAAAATTGGTTGTGATCACTTTTTCTGGAGTGTCATCCTCAAGTACTGTTTCTAGTTCTAAAACTAATGGTTGGTTCGAAACAAGATGATTTCCTAACTCTACAGTGACTCGATGATCAACAATCGAAACATCTGCATCATTTACTGGCTTTCCATCAAGGGTGATCGAACGAGGGACAGGCCCCAATTCCTCTGGAAGCACAATACTAGCTTTAGGATTTCTTTGTTCTAGCGAAGAACCTTCTACATTTAGCATTTTCCTGATAAAGATCCGATCATTTTTTGATGCCTCGACTGATCGCCCATACTCTCCGTCATTTACTTTTACATCTGCTTCTGATGTGACATTCGTTGGTAATTGCGTCATTGCCAACGCATTTTCCTGCACGAATGTTCCTGTGGAAGAAGTAAAGCCCCAGTAAACATCCGTCCCACCAAATTGGGTAGTTAGATTTGACACAACATGAGAGTTACTTCCAACACCGCTTAAATCATATGTCAATCTTCTTTGTGCTGCATTCCAGTGGACTGTCAACATGCGCCAGGTGCCATTCGATAAAAAGGTAGGAGCTAAAGTTACGCCAGAATGCTCTCCTGAATAATGATTATTATTTGATTTTGGGGTGACGAATGCGACGTGACCAAATCCAGTATCTGCACTAATCTCTCGGTCCATTCGATTGGAAGTACCCGTATTTTTATACGTATCAAACTCAATCGACAACGCATTCCTAACAAATGGGCGATTTGCTGCTGTTGCATAAGCGCCTAGCCCCATCCCTGGTGAACCGATCACCTGTTGAGGCGCTGTACTCATTCTTGGATCATTGGTTAGTGTAAACGTCATGCCGTCTCCAGCACTGCCTCGTTGATCTCCTAAATACAAATAACTTTTGAAGGTGAAATCTGAGAGCAAACTTACTTTTTCTTTCGACCAGATCGCCCCGATCTGTGAAGGACTCGCTGGATTCAACTGCAACAACTTCCCGCCCTCTAATAAACTTGTGCTTGTTCCAATCTGAGGTTGAAACACCTGATCGATGGGAATAATATTTGGATCATTCGGCAAACTTATGGCGTAGGGGGATATACTCGAACGAGCAACTTCTTTATCAATTTCAAGTTTGCTCGTTTGTTGATCCTCTTTCTCGTCTGTAGAATCTTCAGAAGTATCCGCTTCTTCCTTTGTTGAATCGCTTGTTCTTTGTTCAATTACTGTTTTTAACTGTTCCTCACTTGATAATGACTCGTCATTTCCCTCCATCACTTCAATAGTCGAACTGGTCTCACTTAGTGGCTGTTCCTCAGTAATAAGAGGAGAGATAGTCGCCGTTACTATCGTGCTTAAGATAAGTGTGAATAGTTTTCCTCGTATCATCTCTTTTCCCTCCTACTTCTTACATTCCTGGAACATCTGTCAACATCCACACTAGGATTGTTTGATATGTGACTGCATCTTTCGGTGTGGCACCAGGTACTGACAGTTGAATATCTTTCGTAACATTTATAGATTGGCTCTCCCCATATTCATCCCGCTCTTCCATTTCCATCACTTCACCCCAATGTGTTGACCAAGTTCCAGCTCCAGCTCCTATCTTCGCTGTCACTAGTACAGACTCTTCACCAGGTATTAGAACGACTTCATCCATCGCTTCAGGCTTTTCGACATTCAACGCGTTACTGTTCACTGTAGGTCGTGCTAACCTGATTTGTGCACCTGTCAACACGTTATTTAATGTTTCACTCGTTGCCGTCAATTGTTTTTGTTGTTTCACTTTCAACGACCATCCGCTGTTCGTCCCCCGATGATCTGAAACTTGGACAAAATTAGCTGTGTTGAATTGATCCTCATGATACGATTGTGCCCTCGCAAAATATACCTGATCTCTATTTGAAATACGATTTCTCCCGAATTTCAAACTGGAGGCATAGTCAATGGATAAGGGGCCATTTGTTCCTGGATTAGGTCCATCTGGATTTGTCGGATCGACTGGTTTAACAGGTTTTTCAGGATCTGGATTCTCTGGATTTACAGGGTCTGTTGGCTCCATGCTTGGAACAAACTCGACTAGGCTATTTGATTCATAATGTTTATTCTCTTCGGCGTGGGCTTCGATTGATAAGCCTGAAATCCCTAATAAACTAACTACCGAAACACTAAACAAAAGTTTTCTCATCGTTTTATTTCCCCTTCAAGGAAATTAGTTGGGTGTATCTTCTAGAGACCAAACTAACTTAGTTGTATATTGTTGTGCCAATTTAACTGATTTACCTGGAATCGTTAATTGTACTGCATCCTGGTTATCTGCTTCATTTGCACCAAAACGATAGACCCAAGTTCCGACTCCTGTGCCAGCCTCCGCATTGATTGCCAATGTTCCGCTTAATCCTGGAGTCAAGGTTAACCTATTATTAACAGTTGTAGGCGCATATTGTGAATCGACCACAGAATCTGCCTGTCCTTTAGTAAAAGCCAACTCTGCCCCCACAAGCTCATCTCCGTTGATCGTTTTAAACTGTTCTGGTTGAGAAATACTTAACTTCCACCCAGTCAACGTTCCCCGTTTGTCAGTCACTTGAACATACGTTGGTTTCTTAGAACCATCTTGCATCTCATCTGGTGCTGCATAGTAAGTTTGTGTCGTCGAAGAAATCTTTTGTGTACCAAATTTAAATTTTGATCCATAGTCGATTGACAATGCGCCACCTGTTCCAGGTCCTGGAGGATCGACTGGTGTGACTGGTTTTTCCGGATCAGGATCTTCCGGATCGACTGGTGGTGTCACTTCGGTTCCGCCCGCTTCAAATGTGATGGTTCCATCTGTGTTATATTCTTTTGGAAATACCTCATTCGCAGAAACTTGCATACTCCCTACGACAATTCCAAGTAGAACAATTGTTGATAGCATTGAAATTTCTTTTTTCATCTTATTAATCCCCCGTTTTTCTTTTTATATGAATCATCAAAATAGCTAGTACACTCAATAGAATAAAACCAATTTGCGTATATATTGGTTGAAGATTCTCACCTGTTCTTGGTAAAACACTCAAGCCAGTAACTAGTTGATTGTCCGAATGACGCGAATGACTCGGATTTGTGTCAACTGACCGATGTTCATCTTCTTCTGCATACTCGTAATTCCCATAAAAACTAGTCTTTCCAATCGACTCCTTTTGTTCAACCGCTCCAGTTTTTACGGCAGTCATTATAAGCATGACGATAAATAAAGACACGATAACTGATAAACTCTTTTTCATTTCTCTCTCCTTTCTTATAATTTGATTAATCGTTATCGAGTTAAATTATAATAAATTTTTCTTTATTTTAATTTTTTATTATTTTGATTTATTTCAAAAAAAAAGATTCAGGACATTTAGCATTCCAAAATCCGGGAAAGTGTTTAGTTAATAAAGATTTTTATATAAGAAACTACCTAATTAAAACTCCATAATAAATCATAACAGTTTCGTCTGGTAAACTTCCAGATTTTCCGCTTACTTTCAAGTTCAAACTTTTTGCCTTTTCCTGAAAAAAAATTGGCTCCGCGCGATTTTTATTCATGTTATAGAATAAAGTATTAACTAAGGGCAAGACTACAAAAAAAAGAGAATCTCTCTACGTTCAACCCAACTAAACGATACCTTTAGGTAAGCAAGCTGTTTTCTAAAGTAAGAGAAGGGAGTGTTTTTTATTACAGAACAACTATGTATATATACTCATTTGTTTTTCAGAAGAAATGAATGCTCCTTTTCCATATCGATAAAATAACAAGTGTTTTATATAAAGCCACAAAAAAAGATGTCAGCACCCTTCACCAACATCTTTTTTTGTAGGTGTAACAGAACACAACTCCGAAAATCAGCAACAAAGGAGTTGCTTCTGGAACACCTTTTATTCAGTTTTAGAAAGGGTGAGACAATGATCGTCACAGACTCTGAGAAGATTGTTCATTACCGTTCTTACTTATTTCTGTTTTGGTACATAAAAACTACGATTATCTAAACCAAATATTCGATCTGTATATTTCCCTGGCTCTGTTTGACGAATCGCAGTAGTCATCATTTGCATTGAAGCATCGATCGTGTCGATTTGGTGTAATACTTCCGCTTCCATGATTCGAGGACGAACAGGCGAACCATATTCTAACAATCCATGATGTGATAGAACCATATGACGTAAGATCAGCACATCTTCTTCTTCCTCACTGATTTTCAACGCTAAACAAGCTTTTGTTATTTCTTCATCAATTAAAACTAAATGCCCTACTAAATTACCCGCTAATGTGTATTCTGTTGCCATTGAGCCGGACAACTCGATCACTTTTCCTAAATCATGTAAGATAATCCCCGCATAAAGTAGTGGGCGATTC
>Ga0256408_1002056_pt1 | contig 10291 bp, 8 predicted proteins | sample PhyAR1_FD_185998 | JGI IMG/M metagenome (GOLD analysis project Ga0256408, IMG submission 185998) | Leaf surface microbial communities from alfalfa plants in UC Gill Tract Community Farm, Albany, California, United States - DLSL A.R1 | ecosystem: Host-associated > Plants > Phyllosphere >...
GATTTTGGCCCTCAGTTAAATAAACATTGGTTAATTCATCATCTTTGGATTTTAACTTCATACAGCTGGTTGGTCGACTCTTATATGTGCGCCACGGCTCAAAGTCGGACATTTTAGTTTGCTTAATCATGCCTTCTTTTGTCATGAAAACAAAGGTTTTCGTACTGCTGAGCTCTTGATAAGGAAACACAGCGATAATCGACTCATCCATTGATAAATTTAGAATTGTTTGGGAAATATGCTCGCCCATTTCTTTCCATTTTAAATCAGGCAGTTCATGCACGGGGCGGTAGATAGCATTTGCTTTATTTGTAATCAGCAAGAGATGATCTAACGTATTGACCTGACCAGCATAGAGTAAAAAGTCGCCGTCTTTCATTCCGATTTCTTCCGGGTTGGAAGCAGTGTAAGAACGAATGCTACTGCGTTTCAAATAGCCTTCATGGGTCACGGTGACGATGACATCTTCTTGAGCGACCAGTACTTCGGTCTCGATTTTTATTTCTTGAATTTCCGCTTCAATTTGGGTTAAGCGAGTATGACCATACTTTTTCTTCACTTCCCGTAGCTCTTTTTTCATGACAGCAAATAGTTCTTTGTCATTGCTTAAGATTTTAGTTAATTCTTCAATTTGCGCAGCTAGCTCTTGCGCTTCTTTTTGGAGCTCTGTAATATCGGTGTTGGTTAAACGATACAGTTGAAGAGTCACAATGGCTTCTGCTTGTTCTTCTGTAAAGTCATATTTGTTCACTAAGTTCTTTTTCGCATCTTTTTTATCTTTACTGCTACGGATGGTAGCAATCACTTTATCTAAAATTGAAAGAGCTTTGATTAGCCCTTCCACAATATGCTGACGTTTGCGAGCTTTGTTTAATTCATATTGGCTGCGGTTGATAATTACTTGTTTTCGGTGAGCTACATAACTTTCCAATATACGTTTTAAACCAACTTGTTGTGGCGTCATGTTGTCAATGGCTACCATATTGAAGTTATAGTTGATTTGAAGCTCGGTATTCTTAAATAAATAATTCAAAATACCTTGAGCGTTAGCTTCTTTTTTTAGCTCCACGACAATTTGCAAACCGGTGCGATCACTTTCATCACGAACTTCTGCAATCCCATCAATTTTTTTGTTCAAGCGAATTTCATCAATTTTTTTCACTAGTGTCGCTTTATTAACTTCATAAGGAATTTCTGAAACAACAATTTGTTGTTTGCCACCTTTTAACGGTTCAATTTTAGTTTTTGAACGTAAAATCACTTTGCCGCGTCCGGTTTCGTAAGCTTTTTTGATTTCGTCTTTCCCTTGCAAGATCCCTCCTGTCGGAAAATCAGGTCCGGGAATATAGTCCATCAGCTTTTCTAAACTAGCGTTGGGATGGTCAATTAGATAAATGGTTCCATCTATAATCTCCGTTAAATTATGCGTAGGAATTTCCGTGGCGTATCCAGCTGAAATTCCGGTAGAACCATTGACTAAAAGATTGGGATATTTAGCTGGTAATACAGTTGGTTCTTTTTCAGTATCATCAAAGTTCCAAACAAAATCCACGGTATCTTTGTCGATGTCTTTTAATATTTCACCGCTCAACTCTGATAAGCGGGCTTCCGTATAACGCATAGCTGCCGGCGGATCACCGTCCATACTGCCGTTATTTCCATGCATTTCAATTAAAACTTCACGTAATTTCCAATCTTGGCTTAAGCGTACCATTGCTTCATAAATACTGCTGTCTCCATGGGGATGATAATTCCCCATGATGTTTCCTACTGATTTGGCTGATTTACGAAAGCCTTTATCAAAAGTATTTCCATCTTTGTTCATGGAAAATAAGATTCGGCGTTGAACTGGTTTTAAGCCATCTCGAATATCAGGCAGCGCACGTTCTTGAATAATATATTTGGAATATCTTCCAAAACGATCGCCCATTACTTCTTCAAGCGTCATTTCTTGAACTTCTTGGCGGTTTTCCAAATTAGTCACTCCCTACTCTAAATCAAACAAACTGATGGTGTCGACTGCTTCAGTTTGTTGCTGTGTCTGTTGTTGTTTTTCTTCATCCAAAATCATATCAGATTTGGATGGAGTGATTTCTGTCTCACTGTCCTTCCGATCTAAAATACTGCCATCTTCTTCCAATGTAAATTGAACATGTTTTTCGATCCATTTTCGTCGTGGTTCAACTTTATCGCCCATTAAGGTAGTTACTCGACGTTCTGCTTGGGCAGCATCATCAATTCGTACACGAATCAGCGTTCTGGTAGTTGGATCCATAGTGGTTTCCCAGAGCTGTTCGGCGTTCATTTCCCCAAGCCCTTTATAACGTTGCAACATGTAGCCTTTGCCTACCTTTTGGGTTGCTTCAGCTAATTCTTCATCCGTCCAAGCATATTCAATCACAGCTTTTTTCCCAGTCCCTTTGGAAATTTTATATAACGGCGGTAATGCAATGTACACTTTACCAGCTTCGATTAACGGTTTCATGTAGCGGTAAAAGAAAGTTAGCAAGAGAACTTGAATGTGGGCGCCATCTGTATCCGCATCGGTCATGATGATGACTTTATCATAGTTACAGTCTTCAATTGAAAATTCTGGTCCAACACCAGCGCCGATCGTATAAATCATCGTGTTGATCTCTTCATTCTTTAAAATATCCTGCATTTTGGCTTTTTCAGTATTGATCACCTTGCCTCGTAAAGGCAAAATAGCTTGAAACTTGCGATCCCGGCCTTGTTTGGCTGAACCGCCGGCAGAATCTCCTTCGACAAGATAGAGTTCATTACGTTTTGGATTTCTTGATTGAGCCGGAGTTAGTTTCCCAGAGAGCAAGGATTCGCCTTTTTTTCGTTTTTTTCCATTACGACTTTCTTCACGAGCCTTGCGGGCTGCTTCCCGTGCTTCTCTCGCTTTAATTGCTTTACGGATTAGCGCTTGGCTCATTTCGCTATTTTCTTGTAAATAAAAGCCCATTTGCTCTCCAACCACGTTATCAACACTTGTTCGTGCTAACGGTGTACCCAGTTTTCCTTTTGTTTGTCCTTCAAATTGCAAAAGGTTTTCAGGAACACGAACAGAAAGGACAGCAGCTAACCCTTCACGGAAATCACTGCCTTCTAAATTTTTGTCTTTTTCTTTTAACAAGCCAACTTTGCGAGCGTACTCATTGTAAGCTTTCGTCATAGAGGTTTTCATACCAACTTCATGCGTACCGCCGTCTTTGGTACGGACATTGTTAACAAACGATAAAACATTTTCGGAATAGCCATCATTGTATTGATAAGCCAATTCCACTTCAATGCCTTCTTTAGCGCCAGAAAAATAAACGATCGGTGTTAAGGTATCTTTTTCTTCATTTAAGTAAGCCACAAACTCTTTAATGCCTTCTTCAAAAAGAAAAACTTCTGCTTTTGGTTCTTCACCACGCAAATCAGTTAAAGAGATTTTTACTCCTTTTAGTAGAAACGCTGATTCGCGCAAGCGCTCTGCTAACGTGTCATAAGAGAAATGGATGGTTGAAAAAATCGTCTCATCCGGTAAAAAAGTGACACTGGTTCCATTTTTCTTTTTAGTTTTGCCTACTTTTTTTAGTGTGCCGACGGGTTTTCCGCCATTTTCAAAGCGTTCAACATATTCCACGCCGTCCCGGACAATTCGAACTTCCAGCCATGTTGAAAGAGCGTTGACAACGCTGGCGCCTACTCCGTGTAAGCCGCCAGAGGTTTTATATCCTCCTTGTCCGAACTTACCACCAGCGTGTAGGACGGTGAAGATAACTTCAACTGTCGGAATACCAGAAGCGTGCATCCCCGTGGGCATCCCCCGTCCAGAATCGACCACGGAAATGCTGTTGTCTTGATGAATGGTAACTTCAATTTCATTCCCAAAGCCGGATAAGGCCTCATCGACAGCATTATCAACAATTTCATAGACTAAGTGGTGGAGTCCGCGACTATCAGTCGAGCCAATATACATACCTGGTCTTTTTCTTACTGCTTCCAATCCTTCTAACACTTGAATGGAGGCATCGTTATATTCATTGTTTGCTTTTTTTGCCAAAGAAAAAACTCCTTATACTTAGATTCTCAAGGTCAAGAAAACGACGTTGCACCATCGTTTGTAATTACAGAAGAAAAATTTCTCGAAAGAGAGGGATGATTCGAGAAATTTTTCTTGAATTCGTAAGTCAGGTGTTTTCTCGCCATTCATTAAAAGATTTAGGAAAGCTTGAATGTCCACAGCTTACTTCCTAAAACCATCATTACAATAATACTCTAAATGAGCTGAAAAAAAAAGAGCTTTCCATTTTAGCAGCTCTTTCTTTAAAAAATGTTAGCCTTGAGCGTTTGACAGCTTAGCTAATTCGATCTTAATACAGCGATCCATTACTACTTGCCGTCCATCTGCCAATAAGCGCTGAGCGGCTAACTCATTTTTCAATCCTAGCTGCGCCCAAAAAACCGGTGCCTTTGTTTGCAACGTTTCAGTGGCAACTTCGGGTAAATACTCACTCCGACGGAATACATCAACGATATCCACTGCTTCTGGAATTTCCGTTAAGGAACCATAAACCGATTCACCGAGAATTGTGGTTCCTTTTTTTAAAGGATTTACCGGGATAATTTGGTAGCCATGCGCTTGTAGCACTTGCGCAACTTGATAACTTGTTCGTTCCGGCTTATCACTTAGACCGACAACTGCAATTTTGTGTGCTTGTTTTAAGATTGTAAAAATTTCTTGTTGACTGGGATTTTCAAAGGCCATTGATCTCCGCTCCTTTTTTGAACTATTCATATTATAGCGTCAAAAGAGTCAAAGATGCAAAGCTTATTTTCTGCCAAAAATGGATTACGACAGTTGTGGCTCTATAATTTTACATATTGTTTGCTGATTCTATTCATGATAAAATATAAGCTAGTTTAAATCAGAAAGAGGTTTCTTTATGAAAATTGTTCTATTACTCTTCATCGCCTATTTGTTAGGCTCAATCCCTTCAGGCGTTTGGATTAGCAAGTTTTTTTACAAAAAAGATATTCGCCGATTCGGCAGTGGCAACACAGGCACTACCAATACGTTTCGGGTATTAGGTAAAAAAGCCGGAACGACGGTTTTATTAATGGATATTTTAAAAGGAACATTGGCGACTTGCTTGCCTTATTTATTTTCCTTAAACGTAAATCCATTACTCTTTGGTGTAGCTGCGGTAGTGGGTCATACGTTTCCAATTTTTGCCCACTTTAAAGGCGGTAAAGCAGTAGCTACGAGTGCTGGTATGCTATTGGCGTATAGTCCTGCATTTTTTATTTATTCTTCACTTATTTTTGTTATCTGCTTATACATTACCAGTACAGTTAGTTTGACCAGCATGATCAGTGCTGTTTTAATCACTCTTTCAACGGTGATTTTACCTTTTTCAGTACCTTCGATTTTGCCACGATTCGACTGGTTATTAACAATAATCGCCATTGCGTTAACGACGTTTATTTTTATTCGTCACAAAGAAAATATCCATCGCATTAAAAATGGCACGGAAAGTCACTTGTCTTTTGGGTTAAAGGCTAAGAAATAAGTCAGCCTTATTTCTCGCTCTATCGAAGAAATGCTGGACCGATAGATAGCTTCTACCGGTTTTTTTGTTGAAAAAAAACTAGGAACCCTTATCTCGTAGACATAAAAGTTCCTAGGATAGCTTATTTTACGCTAATCGTATAACTTGTTTGGAAACGTCCTGCCGGTGACAGTTGATTAATACCGATCTTGTCTGAAAGAACACCATTGGTTTGGACAGCATCAGCGATTCCGCACCATGGTTCAATGCAGACAAATGGTGCTTTTTTGGCTGCTGGAGACCAGATACCAACAAATGGCATATCTGTGATAGTTAAAGTTATGCTGTGTGGACTTTCATCTGACATAATGCAAAAACTATTCGTACCTTTTGTTTCAAAGATCAACGCATCATTTTGAAAGATTGCATGAGTAAGGTTTACATCCGTATTCGTTTGCGCCAATGTTTTATTCTCAAAGTCAGCATAAGGACCCTGCAAGGGAATTTGCGTCCGCGATTTTTTGGGAGTAAAACTTAAATAATAATCTTCAAACGACAGAGAAGAATCTAATGGGACATTAAATGCCGGATGACCGCCAATTGAAAAATACATAGTTTCTTGGCCGCTATTTTCAACCTGATAATGGACTGTCAATTCTTGGCCAGTCAAGCTATACGTAATCACTAAATGGAAATCAAAGGGATAATTCTTTTTGGTTTCTGCAGTGGCTGATAAGGCAAAGGCTACCGTTTCAGCTCCTTTTTCAATTACTTCAAAGTCCAAGTCTCTAGCAAATCCATGCTGCGATAAGTGATACGCTTGGTTTTGGTAGTGATACGTATCTTCTTTTAAGCGTCCGACGATCGGAAATAAAACAGGTGCATGTCGCGCCCAGTAGTTAGGATCGGCTTGCCATATATATTCAAGGCCGTTTTCCTTGGCTTTTAAACTAATTAATTCTGCCCCTTTTTCTGCAAATGTGGCAGTTAAAAATTCATTTTCAATGTGCACGGTCATTTATTTGCCCCCTCATACCTTACTTATTACCGATGTTTGTCCAGCTCTTGGATAAACTGTTGGTTTAAAACCTTTAAATAGGTTCCTTTCATACCGAGTGATCGAGATTCTATAATACCAGCTGATTCTAATTTTCGCAAAGCATTCACAATCACAGAACGTGTAATTCCGATGTTATCGGCAATGTTTGAAGCAGTTAACCGCCCTTCTTCACCTTCTAGCGCATCAAAAATGGCGTAAACAGCTTTTAATTCGCTATAAGACAAGGTATTGATTGCCATTTGAACAGCAGTAGCGCTCCGTACTTCTGCTTCAATATTTCTAGATTGCTGGTACAAAATTTGCATGCCGACAACGGTAGCGCTGTATTCTGCTAACACTAAGTCGTCTTCATTAAATGAATCTTGGATGCGCGCTAGAATAATCGTTCCTAAACGTTCACCGGCTCCATACAAAGGCACGATAGTAGTTAAACCAGAAGAATATTTTTCTCTTGATTCAATTGGAAAAGCCGTTAGATCACTGTCAATAGCAATATTGGCTTCGGTTTTTGATAGCTTGCCGACTGCATCTGTATAATTTTGTGGAAACTTCTTTGCTTCAAACATATGCTTAATTCGCGCATTGTTAACGTCCAGTTTTTCATTGTATCCTAGCAAAATACCTGTACTGCTAATAATATACGCATTGCTTTTCAAAATGTCGCCTAAAATCATCGCCATTTTGTCATACGGCAGTTCGGCTTTTAAATCAAACGTATTTTTTTGCTGCAGCAGTTCATTGATCTGACGCGTTTTTTCTAATAACGTAGCCATTTTTTCTCCCCCAATTTTCTATAAAATGTAACGACTTAAATCTTCGTTTCCAGCAATGTCATTTAATTTCTCATTTACATACGCTTCGGTAATTGTGATAGCACCCATTTGCATATCAGGGGCTTCAAACAATAAATCTTCCAATAAATGTTCTAAAATTGTGTGCAATCGACGAGCTCCGATGTTCTCTGTATCTCGGTTAACATCATAAGCAATAGTAGCAATTCGCTCAATCGCTTCTTTTGTAAAAGTTACATCTACATTTTCAGTTCCGATCAAAGCAATGTATTGTTTCACTAGCGCATTGGTCGGTTCAGTAAGAATACGAATAAAATCAGCCGCCGTTAAATCGTTTAATTCTACGCGAATCGGAAAACGCCCTTGTAACTCAGGAATTAAATCGCTAGGTTTTGATAAATGAAAAGCACCTGAAGCGATAAACAAAATGTGATCCGTTTGAATAGGCCCGTACTTAGTATTTACTTGTGAACCTTCAACAATTGGTAAGATATCTCTTTGGACGCCTTCACGAGAAACTTCTCCGGAAGTTTGTTGGCTTTTTGATGTGATTTTATCCATTTCATCAATAAAGATAATACCGCTGGACTCTGCTAAACGAATTGCTTCACTATGAATATCAGCATCATTAACAATTCTATCCGATTCTTCTCTGACTAAAAGCTCTTGGGCCTCTTTAACCGTCACGGTTCGTTCAATTTTTTTCTTCGGTGATAAAGCGCCTAGCGTTTCACTTAAATCAATGCCCATTTGTTCCATACCACTGTTCATAGCCGGCATTGTTTTTTTTGGTTCTTCAATTTCAATCGTGACTTCTCTTTGATCAAGCAAGCCTTTTTCCAACTGCTCTAGAATCGTTTTACGATTCACTTTGATTTCATCAGTCACCTCTTCTTGCGGCTCCTGACTTTGTTGAGCAGCAGTAAGCATGCTCATCATTTGTTCAAATTGGTTGCCTGTTTGTTTCTGCTCTTTTTTGATGCCAGGAACCAACACTTTCACTAAGCGTTGATTGGCTTTTTTTAGCGCTTGAGCATAGACACGGCTGTATTGCTCTTTTTCAACAATTTGAATGGCATTTTCAACTAAATCCCGCACCATTGATTCTACATCACGACCTACATATCCTACTTCAGTAAATTTAGTGGCTTCAACTTTTACAAAAGGCGCTTTAACAATCTTGGCTAAGCGACGAGCGATTTCTGTTTTTCCGACACCTGTCGGTCCGATCATCAGCAAGTTTTTAGGCGTAATGTCTTGTTGCATTTTTTCTTCCAGCTGTAAGCGACGATACCGATTTCTTAGCGCAACTGCCACTGATTTTTTGGCAGCTTGCTGACCGATAATGTAGTTGTCTAATTCTTTTACAATTTCTTTGGGTGTTTTGTTTAATTCATTCATCAATAATCCCTCGTTTATATTTCTTCTACTATAATATTGTGATTAGTGAATACACAAATATCCGCTGCAATATTTAAAGCATTTTTGGCAATTTTCTGAGCGGACATAGATTGATCACCAAAATTTTTCATAGCGCGAGCTGCAGCTAACGCAAAATTTCCACCAGAACCGATAGCTAAAATACCGTCATCAGGCGTGATTACTTCGCCAGTACCGGATACTAATAACATTTCTTTGGCATTCATCACAATTAGCATGGCTTCTAATTTTTGCATAGCCTGCTGTGTACGCCATTCCTGAGCCAGTTCAACGGCAGCCCGAGTTAAATTGCCATTGTATTCATTTAATTTTCCTTCAAATTTTTCTTCTAAAGTAAAAGCATCAGCTACACTGCCAGCAAAACCAACAACAACTTCATCATTGTAAATTCTTCTGACCTTTTTGGCTGTTCCTTTCATAACAACGGATTCGCCCATTGTAACTTGACCGTCACCGGCCATCGCAAATTTACCGTCTTTTTCGACGGCACAAATCGTTGTAGAGTGAAACTGAGATGCTGCCATGGTAATTCCTCCTATTTTTCTCCTCACGCCCGCGGATGAAAGCTACGGTAACTTTTTTGCAAGCTTTCTTTGGTGACATGAGCATAAATTTGTGTAGTGGACAAGTTTGCATGTCCTAACAACTCTTGAACGGTGCGCATATCAGCACCGTTATTTAATAAATGAGTAGCAAAAGTATGCCGCAACATATGAGGATGAATATCTGAATTTAACGTACTTTTTTTAATTAACTGATTTAACACATATTCAATGCCAGTCGGTGTAATTTGATCTCCGTGGTGATTAACAAAAGCATAGGGATGGTCTTTGTGATGTCGACCCGTCAATACAGCACGGCCATTTTCTAAATAATCTTTTAAGGCATCTGCAGCAAAGCTGCCAAATGGAACATAGCGATCCTTATTGCCTTTCCCGTGAATAAAAAGAACCGTTGAATCAAAATCAACTGCCGCCAGCGTTAAATTGGCACATTCGCTGACTCGAATTCCGGTTCCGTATAACACTTCTAACAGAGCTTGATTTCTCAATTCAAGAGGCTGGGCTCCTTGTGCAGCCTTAAAAAGCGCCTCCATTTCCTTTTCATAAAAAAAGCGCGGCAAACGCAACTGTTTTTTTTTCATATGAACATAGGAAAATGGATTTTCAGTCACCGCTTCATTCCGCAATAAAAACTGGTAAAAAGAACGTAAGCTAGCAATTTTACGACCAATGGAATTCCGACCATATTGTTGGTCATATAAATAACTTAAATAAATACGGACATCTAAATGATCGATGGTTAAATAGTTATCATTGCCTGTCCCTTTAAGAAAATGAAAGAACTGATCGACGTCTTCTTGATAGGCAAGTTTGGTTTTTATGGAGTAGCCTCGCTCAACAATTAGATAACGAAAGAAAAGTTCAGGCCAATTCTTACCAGCCATCTAATCC
>Ga0256408_1002057_pt1 | contig 10290 bp, 6 predicted proteins | sample PhyAR1_FD_185998 | JGI IMG/M metagenome (GOLD analysis project Ga0256408, IMG submission 185998) | Leaf surface microbial communities from alfalfa plants in UC Gill Tract Community Farm, Albany, California, United States - DLSL A.R1 | ecosystem: Host-associated > Plants > Phyllosphere >...
TAAGCGATATTTTCTCGAATGCTTCCCGGGAATAAAAAGACATCTTGTTGGACGATACCAATCTGACTTCTTAAAGAGGCCAAAGTCAACTCTTGAATATTCAGTCCATCAATAAAATATTCCCTACTGTTACTTCATAAAAACGCGCCAGCAATTTGCACAGCGTGGTTTTACCAGAACCGCTCTGTCCAGAAAATGCAACAGTTTCACCGACTTCAATGTGAAGCTTGCTATGATCCAAGACATGCGTACCATCTCCATATGCAAACGAGACATCTTCATAGACAATCTCACCTTTTAAATGCGAAATCTCTATTGCATCAGGACGATCCACTATCGTTGGTTTTTTATCAATTTCTTCAGTGAATCGTTTAAACCCGGCAATTCCTTTTGGATAGCTTTCAATCATCGTATTAACTTTTTCAATTGGACGCACAAATACATACGATAGAAAAATAAAGCCAACGAATTGATCAGCAGTAATCTCACCTCTAATTGTAGAGCAGGCCCCAAAAATCAGCGCAAATACATTGATTAAGCGAATCAACAGATAATTATAGGCAAAACTGATAGCCATCACTTGATAAAAAAGGATTTTAAAACGGCGATATACTTGATGCAAGCCTTCAAAACAGCGCTTTTCAAGCGACTTATTGGCAAAAGACTGCGTCACTCGAATTCCGCTGACAGAAGCTTCAACGCCTGTATTAAACTCGCCTAAATCCTCATAAATTTGTATGTTAACTTTCGTCAATTTTTTTATTGAAAAAGACTAACGCTACAGTGATGAACGGCAGTAACATAAACATAGCAATTGCAAGCCGCACATGGATTCTAAGCTTAATACAAAGGCACCCAGCAACGTCATAATTGTAATAAAAATATCTTCCGGTCCATGATAGACTACTTCTGAAATTTCGAATAAGTCCGTAGTTAAGCGACTCATTAATTTGCCGATCTCTTCATTGTCATAGTATTCAAAAGATTGCGTCTTTAAATGTCCGTGCAGTTGGCGTTGCATATCTGTTTCAATATCCACATCTAATGTGTGTCCGTAAAATACCATAACATACTGCAGCATGATATTTAACATATAAAATAAAAATAGACTGGCATAAGCTAAGGGAATATAACGAAATTGCCTTTAGGCATAATTTTATCGATTACCTGATAACCACCAACGGAAAAGCCAATTCTAACCAACCAGCCAGAATCGCACACCCAAAATCCAATAAAAACAATGAGTTGTAAGGCTTATAATAACTAAAAAACGCTTTAACATTTTTTCTCTCTTTCTTTTTTCAATCATTTTCATTATACGGTAAGTTTTAAGGCAAAGGCTTTTGTTACATTGTGCTTAGAAAAATAAGAGACTGCTCACTTTTTCTAGTTAATGATGCTTAACTTTTTTTGTTTATCCATTAAAAATGTTTTTTCACAAACTTTTGTTTTTAAGGAGAGCTCTTCTTAGGACTGGTCTACGTATTTTGGTAAAAATAACTATAATTTCTTTTATTTATCAAGCTTTCTATTCGTTTTTCAATTGATCAATATGAGAAAATTTTTGCTGTTAATTTGTGAAATTTTTCGTTACAATAAGATAGGATTTTTTATTTTGTTACACTACAAACCAGTTGAAGAGGTGCACTTTTTTAATGAAAGCAATTGTTTTTGATGTTGATGATACGTTGTACGACCAGCAGCAACCCTTTAGGAATGCTATAGAACAGGTATTTCCACAAGTAACTGCCACTGATTTGCATCAGCTGTATATTCGTTTTAGACATCATAGTGATGAACGATTTCCACAAGTAATGAGTGGTGACTGGAGTTTAGAGTTTATGCGTTATTTCCGCATTAACGAATCTTTGAAAGATTTAGGCTACGAAGAGGTTCATCAGAAAACGGCTTTGTTTTTCCAAGGCGTTTATGAAAAAGAGTTAGACAACATTGTGATGCATCCGGAAATAAAAAAATTACTGGATCGCTTAAAAGCTTGCCAAATTCCAATGGGGATTATTACCAACGGTCCAACGGATCATCAGTCTAGAAAAGTAAAACAATTACAATTAGAAAATTGGATTCCCAGTGAAAGAATTATTATTTCTCAGAGTACTGGCTATCAAAAACCGGAAAAAGAAATTTTTCATCTGGCCAGCCAACAGTTCCAAATGAATCCTGAAGAAACGTTATATGTGGGTGATAGCTTCGAGAATGACGTAGTTGGTGCCAGAAATGGTGGTTGGCACGCTCTTTGGTTCAATCACCGCTTACGAGCATTACCGGCAAATGAAACGGCTTTTTATCAAGCTGAAGTTACTTGTTTCACCCATCTTACCTCCACAATCGAAGCACTACTTCAACTCTCTGTTGGCGCTTTGGAAAAGTAATCTATAGCAACGTACTGTTGTCTCAGTTTACCAACAAAATGGGCAGCGTCTTAAAGTCGTCTCAGAGACGGTTTTAAGACGCTGCTTTCTTTGTATTCATTTATACAATCAGTTACCGCCAGCGAAATTTAGCTGTTTCTTTTATTAACACTCCAAACGGTCTATTCCCTAATTTTTCAGGCTGGTTATTCGTTTTGGACGGTAGTATTTACCAGTTATTCGCCAATACTTAAAATGGTGCGAATATCTGCTTCTGTCATTTTCGCCAGCTGTTCGTCGTTGCCTTGAATCACTTTTTGGAACAACTCTCTTTTTTCTTGTTGCAGCGAATCCATTTTTTCTTCCACAGTTCCTTCGGCAATCATCCGCCAGACTTCAACGACGTTCTTTTGTCCCATGCGATGAGCTCTTCCAGCAGCCTGCTCCTCGACAGCCGGATTCCACCATAAATCATACAAAATTACCGTATCAGCACCTGTTAAGTTTAACCCGGTTCCTCCGGCTTTCAACGAAATTAAAAAGACATCTTTAGCACCAGCATTAAACGCATCGGCCATCGCTAAACGTTCTTTCGGTTTTGTACTCCCCCGTAAATAGAAGGTCTCCAAGCCCAGCTGATGTAACTCACTCTCTAACAGCGTCAACATACTGGTAAACTGTGAAAATAGCAGCACACGCCGATTGTTTTCTTTAGCAGTAATCAAAAAGTCTTTCAACTGGTCAACTTTACCAGCACCGCCGCGATAATCTTCCATAAAGAGCCGTGGATCACAACAAATCTGCCGTAGCCGAGTTAAGCCGGCTAAAATACTGATTCGATTCTTTTTAAAAGTCGTATGATCCATCTGCCCGACACTTTCTTGCATTTGCTTTAAATAAGCAAGGTAGACTGTTTTTTGTTCTTCGGTCAAAACACTGTAAAGATTATTCTCGATTTTTTCCGGTAAGTCTGCCAGCACGGTTTTCTTATCTCGTCGTAAAATAAACGGTTGAATCATCTTGGCAATCTCTTCCGGAGCCATTTCTCTAAAAACAACTTTTGAAGGAAATAAGCCCGGCAAAATCATTTGGAAAATAGACCATAATTCATCTAAATTATTCTCAATCGGCGTCCCACTAAGTGCAAAGCGCTTCGGCACTTTTAAGCTTTTCAAAGCTTGGGCCGTTTTAGTACCGCTATTTTTAACCATTTGTGCTTCGTCTAAGATTAAATATCCCACTTGCAATTGTTGATAAAGTTCAATGTCTTGACGTAAACTAGCATAGGAAGTAATTAAGACATCCTGAGCAGGCAATTGGGCTAGACGTTCTCGCTCCTGTTTGGAGCCAACCACAACTTGGGCAGTCAAGTCTGGGGCAAAGCGTTTGATTTCAGCCAACCAATTATATGTTAAGCTTGCCGGTGCCACAATCAGGGCGATCCCATGATATCGCTCTTCTTCTTTTTCTGAAAGCAAATATGCAATCGTCTGTAACGTTTTTCCTAAACCCATTTCATCAGCTAAAATGCCGCCAAATTGATAATGACTTAACATTTTTAACCACTTAAAGCCAGCTTCCTGATAACTTCTCATAGTAGCCTGCAGACCTTGCGGTAAGTTTACTTTAAATGTTTCCGGATGGGTTAAATCCTGAACCATTTGTTTGAATGAATTCGAAAAATGCGTGTGTTGATTGTCTTCCAAAAGACTTTCTACTAACAAACCTTGATTTTTAGGTAATTGAAGCGTACCGTTTTCCGTCTTTACATTCTTTCTTAAGCGAGTTAAAACAGCGCTAGTATGATAGAAGGCTTCCGAATCAAATGAGAGAATTTCGCCCGTTTTCAACGTATAGAAAGCTTCGTTGCGCAGCAAGCTATTTAATACTGCATCCACTTCATCTTCGGCAATTCCAGATATATCAAAACGAACGTCCAACCAAGAATCTTCCTGCGAAACTTCAATGGTCGGTTGATGCTGTTGGGCATCTAAAAACAACTCTCGCAATTTCCGTCCCATCTTCACTTCACCTAGTTGACGAAAAGCTGGTATTTCAGCTTTAAAGAAATAATATAAGGCTTCGCCTTTAGGCAAAGCTTTTTCAAATCCCGTTGCCATTTCTCGATAACCGAACTGCTGCAGTTGTTGGATAATTAGTGCTTCTTGCTGTGAATTGCGAATCACTTCTTGGCCTGGTTGCGGCGCTATATTATGGCGTTCATCACTAGAAAAAACTGTTGCACCATATTGATAATCCACTCGAACGTTAATGGTTCCTTTACGTTTTTTGAAGACAAAGACTGCTGCCAAAGGCTGCTGGCTCACTACTGCTTTGACTTCCTCAGCAATGGTTACTGTACCAATTTTTTCCAATAGTGGTAAGACTTCACTGAACAAGTCGGAAATCGTTTGTTGTTGATAGAATATTTCCGGCTTTTCTAAGCGTTTCACCAATTGCTGCAACGTCGTATAAACTGCTTCTTGCTCCTCGGTTAACAGATAAACCTTATCACCAGCCATAGCCCAGTGATAGTGCGCCAGAAAAGCCGTCAAGTGATTGTGAATAGATAATCGAAAAGTAGCTTCATTTACTTTAGTTACATGAAATTCAAGGGGCAAGCTGTCTTGTGAAAAAGTCAAATAACGGACTTTTTGATGCTGATTAACAAACTGAAAATGCCCTGTTTCACACATCGCCGTTACCAACTCCTGACTACGGGCGATCGGCAATGCTAAATAACGACGATCAAGTTTTCCTTTCACTTGGACACCGTTTAATCCTAGCAATTGGCTCGTTTGATAAATGGCCGCCAACTCTTGCAGGAGCGTTTGAACTTCAAGTGGGAAAGCTGCTTTTTGTAAGGAGAATTGATGCTGTTTATTCACCATAAAAGTCGTTTCTTTACTGAAAGCTTGTAAAAATTCACCAAAATTTTTCACCACATAAGTTTTGGCTTTTGGCCCTTGCAGACCAACTTTAATAGAAATACCAATTACGGACAATTCAGGGTAGTAACTATTAGTTTCAATAACATCTAAAACAAATTCCACTTGCAACGGTTGTAACTGTTCTTTTTGCAACGGCGTTCTTAATTTCGCAAAGCCTTTTGTGAACATTGCCGCTGTGGAATCGGTCGTTTTTTCAAAGATTGTTGCCGGCTGATCCGTTTGAATGAGTCGCGAAACACCTCGCTGCTTCAAAGCCAGCTCAACAGCCACCGTATGTTTACAGTATTTGTGTTCCATCCAATAAGGACATTCACAAATATCCTGTTCTTTAGCCGTTCCATCCAATTTCACCAAATAAAGTTCATGACCTAACACTTCTGCCAACCATACTTTTTTTTCCGTGTTTTGAACGATGGATAACACCCGACCGCTTTTCATATACTCTCTGCCTCGCTCAACGATACGTTCCGGGATACTCCATTTCATACAGGCGCCTCCTTTCTAAACAAGTTGGTAACGGACCCGACTTTGTCCATTGCCGTTCGTTTGAATTTGTAATTGTTGCGGAATACGAGCTTTCAATTCACCCACGTGACTGATAATTCCGATCATTCGTCCTTCGTTTTCTATCGTTTCTAACGCCTCCATTGCCATTTCCAATGATTCTTCATCTAAGGAACCAAAGCCTTCATCGATAAACAGCGCCTCAATCATAACGCCACCAGCTTGTGTTTGAATCACTTCTGCTAAAGATAGTGCTAAGGCTAAAGCTGCAATAAAGCTTTCACCACCAGAAAGCGTATGTGCACTTCTGACAGAACCGGAATTATCGTCATAAATATTAATTTCCAAGCCCGTTTGATTTTTGTAGCTGCCGGCTTGACGGTTAAGTTCAAATTGATAGCGGTTATTTGTCAACAAGTCTAAACGCTGGTTAGCTACGTCCAAAACTTCTTCCAAAAAGTTTTGCAGCACATAGCGTTCCAAGCTGATTTTTTGCGGATTATTGCCATTTACGGCATCACTTAACTGTTGCAGCGCAGTTACTTCTTCATATTGATTATCTATTTTTTGCAAATTATTTTTTATTTCTTTTATGATCTCGTCATTTTTAGTGATTTTTTCTTGTAATTGATAGTAACTGGCTTCAGTCGTTTCAATCGCCAGCTCTAATTCGTTTAGATCCTTTTGTAATTGTGTAGTGTCAGCCAATGTATCCTGCGAAAGCTGCTGTTCAATTTCTGCTAACTGAGCTTGTAGCTGTTGCTGCTTTGACTCAAATTGCTCAATCTGCGTTTGAATGTCAACCAGTTCAGACAAACGAGCAAGCCATTGTCGAAAAGTTGCTTCTGTAATTGTTTGTTCCGTCAAAACAGCGGCCAAATTTGCTTCCAACTCCGTAAGACTTGTTGTCAGTTCCGCTAAATCAGCGTGCACATGTTGTTCTGTAGTCTCCAACACTAACTGCTCCTCTTGCAGTTTTTGCCCTTGTTTCTCCAACTGAGCTTGCAGTTGCTGCCATGTTGAGATTTTTTGGGTTAACTGTTGTTGCTGTTGTGTCAGCTGTTGGTAAGAAGCGTTCGGATCACTTATCTGTTGCTGGATGATTTGAAATTGACCGGCTGCATTGGACAATTGCTTTTCAAAGTCACTGATTTTCAAAGCTTGTTCCGTTAGCAAATCAGCGTGAGTGGCCAATTCGTTAGTTACATCTTCTAGTTGCTGCTGCGCTACTTGAATATGAGCTAACTGATCATTAAGGGCCTGTTCAGCGTGGTTTAAAGCAGCAGTAATTGCAGCTATAATTACGCTTGGTTTTGCAGTAGACCAAATTTGATCAATTAATGACATAAAAGGAGCTACAGCCTCTTTTAATTGGACTTGATTTTGAGATAATTCAGCGGCTAATTCTGCCTGTTCTTTTTGCAGTTGTTCAAGTTCCGTTGCTAATCGGACCACCGTTTCCTCTTGCTGGTGCAAAGCAGTTTCATACGCATTTAGTTGTGTTTCTGCTGTTTCGATATCAGTCAACGTAACGGTTTGATGCTCTGCTTGTTCAGGATGTTCCAATGAGCCACAGACCGGGCATGGTTCACCTTCAATCAGCAGTAGGCGCAAGCGTTGAATTTGTAAAGCCGCCCATTGGCTTTTTTGTTTTTGGAACGCTGTTTGCAATTCATCACGTTTTTTTTGCTCATCCGTTAATTGTACCAAACATTCTTCATGTTGACGTGCCTTTTGCTCGAACTGCGTCGTTTGCTCCGTTAATTTTTGCCAATCGATTAAAACGTGCTGCCATTGGGCTTTCTGTGAAGCTAGAGTCAATTGTTCTTTTTCTACAGCAGCAGCTGTTTCACAACTGGTTGTTAATGCTTGTTTTCTGGTCTGTAATACGGCTTTTGCTTCCTGCAAAGCAGCTTGGTTTGTTAGTTCTTGTTGTAATTGCTGCTCAATTAGCTGACGTTCTTGCCGGAGTTGTTCGTACTGCTGATAAAGAGGCAGCTGTCGGGTGATTCTTTCTAACTCCGTTTGAGCATTTAAAATATCAGCCGCTTGTTCTTGCAATTGTTCTTGATCTGTTTGCCATTGCTTTCGTGCAGTTTGATTGTCGCTAAAGGATTGTTTATTAGCATCAAGGCGAGCTTGAGTTTGTGCAAGTACAGCTCGTTTTTCAGTAACTTTATCCAATAAATTTTGATGCTGTTGAGCCCAGTGTAACTGCTGCTGAACTTCTTTTAAATCGGCAATCAATTGTAACTGAGGCGCTTGTTGAGCCTGTTGTTCCAGCAAATCTGATTTTCGCTGTTGTAATTTGAGTTGGGTTTCAACTTGATGTTGCTCTTGTTCTTTTTGTTGCTTTTCTATTTTCAGCAAATCCAGCTTTTGTTTGATTAAGTGCTGTCGCTGTAACAGTGTTTGCTGTTGTTGCTCACTCCAAGTCAGTGTTTCCGTTATCGGCAACTCCGTCTGCGGTTGTTCTAACCAGAACAGTTGCTTAGCCTTTAACTGTAGCGTTTGGTGGGTAGCTTGAATTTGGCTATTCACCGTTTTCAACTGCTCTTTAAGCTTTTCAGCAAACATTTGATACAACTGCGTGCCAAATAAATTTCGCAGCACTTTTTCTTTATCACTACTGTTAGCGATTAAAAAGGTTCGGAATTCCCCTTGCGGTAATAAAACGATTTGTGCAAATTGATTGGCATTTAAATGAAGCAATTCTTGGATAACTTGGTCTACTTCACGGGCTTTTGAGTAGGAACGCAACTCTTTACCTTGAAGATCTTTGACAATCAAAGAAACTTTTGCGGCTTGTTTGCGGCTGCCCTCACCTTTTTTCTTTAACAGTTCCTGTTCTGGCTTCCGTGTAATTTCATAAAGAAATTCGCCGTGAGTAAAGGCCAAAGTGACTGCTGTCGGTTCGCTGGGATCTGCAAACGTTGAACGCATTTCTTTTCCTAAGCGTAATTTGCCCGAGCTCTCACCAAACAAAGCGAAGCTCATTCCATCAAAAATCGTTGTTTTACCGGCACCAGTTTTGCCACTGATTAGAAATAGCGAAGACTCCGCAAAACGAGTAAAATCAACCGTCTCATTTATATAAGGGCCAAAATTTTTCAGCGTAAGTGTCAATGGTTTCACGGCTACTTCCCTCTTTCTGCCTGTAACATCGCTGTCAGGCTGTCTTTTATCCATTGTAGTTGTTGTTCAGATAAAGGCTCTCCTGTGACAGATGCAAAAAACTCAGCGATTAATGTCTTCGGTTCATTAGGCGTAGCCGTTTTTAAAGTCGGTTGGTTTAATGTAGTCCGCCCGTTTACTCGCTCCATACCTAGAACTCTTGGGTATATTTGGCGCAACTGATTCATCATGTTGGGAATTATCGCTCGATCCGTCAACTGCAAATACAAATAATTTTCTCGCTCGACTGTTTGGTAAAAACTTGCGCTAGTTAACGTTTTAAAATCTCCACTCACTACTTGAATGTCTCTTAAAGGCGTTAAAGGATGAAAAGTAAAAGACACCTCCTGAGTCGTGTCTACCAGCCAAACTCCTTTCGTATGCGTCCGCTCTGAAAGAGAAAATTTGACAGGAGAACCGCTATAGCGAGCATTTACTGCTTGTAAGGCATCTTTACTATGAAGATGTCCTAAAGCTACGTAATCAAAGGCGCTTAATAAAGTGACCGGCACCGTATCTAAACCACCAACGGTCAGTTTGGTTTCAGAATCCGACTTTTGGCTACCGGCGGCAAAAAAATGACTGACTAAAACATGCTTTTTATCAGGAGAAAAAAGCTGCTGCATTGCTTCTATAACGGATTCCATCGCCTGTTCCACGGTCCGAATCGTATCATCTTCAAAATACAAACGCGCCGCAATTGGTTCAAAGTATGGCAATAAGAAAAATTGCGTATCTGCCATTTCAATCGGTTGAAATGCTTGTTCCAAACGAGTATGCAAATGAAAATGGGTATGCGTGAACCACGGGCCGCCCGTTTCCAGTCGAACACTGCTATCATGGTTTCCCGAAATCGCCAAAACCGGGAACCTTTCAGTCAGATTTAACTGAATCATCATTTCATTAAAGGTTTCCACTGCTTCTACTGAAGGCACGGAACGATCATATAAATCTCCTGCAATCACGACTGCATCAACTTGTTCTTGTTGTGCGAGCGTTAAAATCTGGTCAAAGGCATGCTTTTGTTCTGCCAACAAATCGTAGCCATGAAGCTTTTTACCGATGTGCCAATCGGCAGTATGTAAAAATTTCACTTATTCCACCACCTAAAAAAAGTCCTTCTGATCATTATAACAAATTTTCACCATTTTTTTTAGCGTCTCATAAAAGGTTACGCAAAACAAAAAGCGAGACAAGCGGCCAATGACCATTGTCTCGCATAAGTAGCGGATTAATGGCAAGCTGGATTTCATCTTGCCAGCGCTTATTACTTTTCTAGCTGTTCTTTATTA
>Ga0256408_1002058_pt1 | contig 10289 bp, 10 predicted proteins | sample PhyAR1_FD_185998 | JGI IMG/M metagenome (GOLD analysis project Ga0256408, IMG submission 185998) | Leaf surface microbial communities from alfalfa plants in UC Gill Tract Community Farm, Albany, California, United States - DLSL A.R1 | ecosystem: Host-associated > Plants > Phyllosphere >...
ATGCGGATAGCGGAAAAGCTTAGATCCATCAAAGGCCGCTTCATTGTATCGTTGAACGACCGTTCCGAAGTACGAGAGATATTTGAGGGTTTTCGGATACTTGCGGTTCCATTGACTTACACAATATCAGGTGGCGAAGGAAAGCAGGTCACGGAGCTAATTATAACATCCGAAAGAGACGCAGATAACGTTAACCCGCCAGTCTAAATAAAATGTAAAAAATAATAGCAGGCACGTAAGTGCCTGCTTATAAATAACCATCAACTACTTTGAATTCGATCTACGTATTCTCCATAGTTTATATGACCGATCATCATATCTATATCATCTTTTATTACTTTACCAGAATTGATCAAATACTTATACGCTCTGAGACGATTCCGATATCCTTTAGTAAGTCTAAGCTTATTGCCATCGACTAAAAGGCCATGAACCTTTAGTCGACGTGGTAAAATAGATATTTCTGTTTTTTCGTCGGAGAGCTTCCAAGGCGTTTGTTCGAAGATCATTGTGACTTCATGAAGTAGATTTACCGGGGGAGTATCAACTCCAGAGAAAACAATATCGTCAGCGTATCGCGTAACTTTGCTACCATATCTCTCGGCAACTTTATTGAGTTCTACATCAACTTCATTTAAACAGATATTGGATAAAATCGGACTTACTGGAGACCCTTGAGATAGTCTGTTAAAGATACATGTCAATCCAGCCAAAATATCTAAACTGGCCGCAGAATGATAACCCAACGCCTTTAGTGAAGACCTAATTTTCTCTTCTGGTGTCGTTCTGAAGAAATCTCGAATGTCAAATGAGGCAACCCAATGTGCACCTAAGTGAGTATGAGCTGCGGTTATGTGTGAACGACCACCCACAAATCCATGTGAAATAGTGCTCAGGTTAGCGCATTTTTCGAAATGATATGAAAGCCATTTTTGAATTATCTTTAGTGAAACTCTTGGCGCCTCAATAATGCGCTCTTTTTTACCAGTTGTTATTGGAAATACTCTGTAATATTTTGAACTATGTTTAACCAATGACCAAGTAAAGCCACGGTTAAATCCCAACATAACTGAAAGAGCTTCTATAGAGGTCACAGGCGGAAGACCTAACGCCCATAGCCTTTCTATTTCACTCCGCTCTAAATCAGAACACATCGTACCAATAGCATCAATCAACTCTTGCACGGAGGTGACGACAAAACCTTGGCTATGTAATAACTCTGGTGGGAGTCTCATTTAGCAAAGCACACTTTCGAGAGCACCGACAAGATCGGTGGCGTTTCGAAGGAACGTCGCCGATGTTGGCGGGCCCTTCTAATGTTAGTCTTAGCAAACGGGCATGATGCACACCCTCGCCTGAGACTCCCACAACTTACCTAGCTTTTTCGCCTAGCTAATTCAAGTGCTCTCGAAATATCGGGGCTCCGTTTGTTTTTTTCAGATCCTAGCATATTAAGTCCCTGTAAAGTCAAAAAGTACGTCCCTGGCATTCTCCAAGAAATATTCCCTGCTTTTCTGATTTTATCCAACGCATGTGCCAACCAAACCTCATTAGGTACATCAAATCCTTTTTCCAATAATCGGGTAGAAATTTGATTTAATGAAATAGGCGCACCAAGACGAATTACGCGAATAATAACACTCATAGTGGGAGTATTTTGTTTTTTCGTAAAACTAATACGAACTTCTTTTCTTGAAAAAGCTCTAACAAAGCCGTTAGTTGCATTAGCAATGGCATCATATTTTTCTTCTTCGAGAATAGTCTTCGGATCAATCCATATATCTATGTATTCTTCATCTTCTATCGAAAAAGAATTTCTTACTACTTTTTCAAAAGAATTGAACAGAAAGGATTTTATAGTCGCATCAATATTTTTCGAGTTATCATCCACTAATATAAGTGAAACATTATAGCCCTCCATATTAAGTAGAGCTTGTATTGTTTTAATCTGACTTCTTCCGGGTATCCTCACTCCTTTATCATTTATCCTTCCTGAAAGAAAAATGATAAAATTCTCACCATTTTCATAATCTACCGTAACCGGTCCGGCCATGTCTATTTTCAATGAACTTAGTATATCTTCAATGCGTTTTAATTTACTAATATTAGACATCAAACTTATCCCAAGCATTTACAATGGATTCTGATAAAATTCTAACTTCATTTTGCCATTTATAAGCATCGTCAATGCTGACCGTATTCAAAGAGAATTTATTGCTATCTTCGAATACAACACTCGTATCGAAATTATAGTCTGCAACCACGCGAACACTATACGCAACCTTAAATATCTTTGTTAGCTGCTTAACTGCACGCTGAGCAGATTCAATTGATCGGGTAGTTTCACTATCACCAAGCTTATAAGCCTTTAGATGTTCTCTCTTCAGTCTCCTGTGGATAGTTCCTTCCAGCGTCTCTGGGTAGCTCTTATGTGGATTCTGCGCCCAGCTTGGGTCCATGCGCTTGAAGGCTTCCCTCATTACTAGAAAGCAAGCATAATAATATCTATTATAAGCTGAGCGGGCGAAAGCCTCCCTATCGACTTCGTCGCATCGTTTTGCTTGCATCTGAAGGTGCCGTCCGACTTCATGCATAAATTATATCACACACCTTTTCAGATAACGTTGTTAAATTGAATAACGCGACTAAGTCTTTTCGTCAATTTATGCTTTTTCTTGCCAGACTATAGATTCGGCACGATGATTTTTATGTTCTCATCCCGATTTATTGAGTCATTTGAATCGATTACAAGACCGGGTGTTAAAACAAAATCGTGCCGGAGCAATAGGCCCAGCATGCACTAACATTAAACTCGGATCTCTCGATGGGGGCAGACCAATATGACACCGATGGAGAAAAGCTTATCGACAAAAGTTAGTGGCAATAATTAACTAGTGGCCGAATTTCCGTTTTTAATAGTCTTGTCTATAATGGGATCGACTGCCTTAAATGCCTTAAACATACTCTTCATGTCGCTATAAACAGGGTCTAAATCCTCAGATTTGCGAACAGATAGAAGGCTTTTTCTGAAATCATTCAGAGTTGTTTGTAGTTCCTTAACGGCAGCAATATCTTGAACTGAAAGGTTTCGGCTATACGAGTTATAGCCAGAATATTGTTTAGAAAGACTAGCCGCAATTTCGTCTCTTTTCTGGGAATCGAGCTCACCGTGATTGATTAAGCCCGAAGTAAACGATTGAATTAGAACAAGCATATTTTCTCGTTCTTTTTCAAGGTTCTTAACAGCGTCAACCTTCATCTCTTCTATTCTATTAACGCGAGCTTCATAAAGCGACCAACCAAGCAGAATACCGCCTAGTGCCCCCAACAACAACGTTGAGCACACCGTGCCGAGGATGTGCTCACGAAGAAACGACGCCACTCCCTTGAACATGGTTTATCTCCTTAGTCCCCTCACAGCGTTAATATACCGCTCTAGCCAAATAATATATAGGGAATTATTTACAAATATTTAGGGCTGCGGATCATCTGCCACAATTGTAACTGATGCACCAGTTTTCAAACCTACATCCCGTTTCGCGGCTTTTCGCTTGGGGCAAACGACTTTTTCCCATAGATCAAAGTTAGCGTGCATTTCCATGCTTTCGCGAATGTCCGCCTCCAACTGCTCATCGCAAATTGATTGCGTTGCATTCGCCGAGTTAGCAATAATTACATCTGTGGCATCTTGCGCCGACACTCCTGTTACCGAAAGTGCCAACATTGCAGAAACGTATCCTGCAAGCATAATGTCCTTCATAGGGCGCCCAAAATACCCCGGCGAGTGGATTTCAACACTCACGCCACCAAAATACTTCTTATCGTAATATTCTTCAATTGCATCATGAAAAGATAGGTTTAGGAAAGCCTCTAACTCACCTTTCTTCAATGCAATATATTGGGACGCAAAATAGTTTGTAAGATCAAAGGCACTTGTGAGATCTTTTACATCAATATCTTCTTCCGAAACACGGATAAAGCTTCCCGATGTCTCTTTCCATATATACTCACCGTAGGCAAACTCGTAAATATCTCTTTTATCTCTCTCTTTTGTAACCTCTATAATGGCCTGTCTATTTTGCATCAAACGGATGAGGCGGCGATTGAACTGACCCTTTGACATGTTAACGGGTAGCCATTTGACTTTTCGCGCGGGAATTTTCTCAAGTCCGTATCTCTGGCTCATGACGAGGAATGCAGGATCAAATGCACCCTCAATTTCACCTATGTAGACAGTAGAATTGTAGCCCTTACCAGGAACAATGATTAAATCACCCTGTTTTGCCTCAGCATATAGATCATATACTTCGTGAACAAATCTTGGCGCTTTAACCGAAGGGTTCTTTACTTTATAATCAACTGGATTTCTGCTCGGCTCCGCATCTTTCTTGCTGCCGCTGCGATGCCACAACGAAATGCGTTTAGCCATTCTAAGGCGGTTGCGAAAATCTTCATCTCCAATTTTGATGGCTACGGGTAAAGTAACCCCTGGGATGTCAAGGAAAACAGAGTTTGTTTCGATGAAATCGGCATAAAATCGCTTACCATCGCCTGGATGGAGAACAAAAATCTTGTGTTCATCAGGAATAAATCTGATTTCTGGATCGATTATAACTGTCACTCTACCCCCCGCAGTGCGTTCATATTTTAACTAAATGACTACACAGAATCCCACTCTCCTTTCAATTACTAGTAACATTCATCCCCACCTTTATATTTAAAATTGCCAAAGGCGATAGTTTGTATTTAGCGCTTAACCTATTGATTCAACTAGCCAACATATGACCGCTGTTTGGAATAAAGTCGGTTAATTACAATAACTTAATAAGGACTCTGACTCCGTTAGTCCTGGTTCGAATCCAGGTTCCCCAGCCATTTGATTTCATTAGATAATTTGCAATTTTTAGCCGCAAATCTCGGCCATTTCTTTTGTAAACTACGCAAAACACCATTTTTTTCGACTGATAACTTATTGTTTATATTGCATTTAAATTGCGGAACAACGGTACCCCATCGAGATACCTAGACGCAAACTTGCATTCCTTTGTAATCCATCATTACAGCGGTCTCTCGCTGCAATGATGGGGGCTTCTCGGGACGGTTGACGGTGCGTATTCTCTTACTCATCCCTTATCGATATTTTGCTTTCGGTCGAACGACTCTCGGGCCGTATGGAAATTATCGACGTTTTCGACGATCCAGGTCCAAAGAGGAACCATCCGAACCAGCAGCTCCAATCCAGTGTCCGATAGCGAATATTCAACGTGAGGGACAACTTCTTCAAAGTCATGACGTAGCACAAGGCCATCTCGCTCCAAGTGGCGAAGAGTGCGCGTCAACATGCGTTGCGTTATACCATGCATGCGTCGTCCAATCTCCGTGTGGCGAAGTTGGCCGTAAACGCCAAGCGTATGAATTATGCCAAGCGACCATCGATTACCAGCGTGCGCGAGCACTTCTCGCCTTAGCCCATCATCATCATCCCGGAGTCCGTCACACACTCTTTGAGAGTATTTGAGAATATCGTCACGGCTTAAAGTTTTGATTTCAGTATCACGCATGTACCCTTCTTTCAGACTTCCAGATGAGATGCCAAATGAAAGCGGCAACCCATCAATCATATTGGAGTTTACACCATGAATAATACAAAATCCGCCGTGAAGTCCCGCAATATTCTTGTGCTAGGAGCCGGTGAACTCGGCATGCCAGTTCTGAGGAATTTGGCGCATCGCGCGAAGTCCATCAACGGAACTAAGATTAGCGTATTGCTGCGTGCCAGCGCGGTCGAATCACGCGACCCAACCAAACAACGCGACATCAATGAACTCCGCGGTTTGGGGGTCGAAGTCGTAGTTGGTGATCTTGTGAACAGTTCTATCGATGAGTTAGCAACTGTATTCTCGCGCTATGACACCGTAATCGGTTGTGCGGGCTACGCTGCGGGCATCGACACTCCAATGAAACTTGCGAAGGCAGCGCTACAGTCCGGTATCCCACGCTATTTTCCTTGGCAATTTGGGGTCGACTTTGAGGCTATCGGCCGCGGTGGTCCGCAGGACATCTTCGATGCGCAGCTTGATGTAAGGGAGTTACTTCGTTCTCAGGACAAGACCGAATGGGTGATTATCTCCACCGGTATGTTCATGAGCTATCTTTTCGAGCCTGAGTTTGGCGTTGTTGATCTTGAAAACAATGCAATCCACGCACTTGGTAGCCTCGATACCGCCGTGACGTTGACCACACCTGAAGACATCGGTGTACTTACCGCCGAGATCGTCTTCTTTGAACCAACGATCAGCAACGAAATCGTGTTCCTTGCTGGCGACACCGTCACCTACGGTGAAGTCGCAGACAAACTCGAGACTGCGCTGGGGCGCTCTTTCAGCCGATCAGAATGGACTGTGCCATTTTTGATGGAAGAACTTGCGAACGATCCACAAAACATGATGCGCAAGTATCGGGCGGCTTTCGCAATGGGACGAGGCGTGGCCTGGGCTAAGGCGGGCACGTTCAACCATCTACATAATATCCCGGTCACCGACGTCTCCGCTTTGATAAATGCCAATCTGCGAGCCGGTCATCGCAGCGGCGAATAGTTATTAGATAGGCATAGCTTGCCAGAAACAAGCTATGCCTTACTACAACACTATAAAGGGCACCGGAATATACCGTAAAAAATCGCTTCAAGATATTTTGCATTTTGCAGCTAACCCATTGATTCATGAAGGGCGCAAAATGTATCATTTTGCAAAATAATGAATATATATCAATAGACTGGCTGGGACTCTGACTCCGTTAGTCCTGGTTCGAATCCAGGTTCCCCAGCCATTTGATTTCATTAGGTTTTTTCCAGATTTTAGACTAGATCTTGAGCTGCTTTGGTTTGTAAAATGTGCAAACCAGAATTTTTTTATCCGTATAACTCACTGTTTTTGTTATCGTGTTATCTCCGAACAACGGTACACTTTCCAAACCTTTTGGTATCAGTTGCTTGCCACCCCTTTTGCGCAGCATTATTGGATTGATCTGCTCGTGACTGAAAATTGGTGGAAAGCGGACAAAGGCTCCCAGACTTAACCTTATCTCTCAATCATTTTAGGTGACCTGCATCCCAGGCACATTCAGCGATGTACGGTAGGCCGTCGGCGAGATTCCGATGATACGCTTGAAGGCATTGCTGAACGCACTTTCGGATGTGTAGCCAAGCGACCGGGCAACGCTTGCTACGGGCGTCTTTTCTTCGCGAAGCGCGCGTTCGGCCAGCCGCATGCGCCATTCGGTCAGATACGTCAGCGGGGCGACGCCAGCGACGTTGCGGAAATGGAGTGCGAAAGACGTCCGCGACATCGCGCATGAACGGGCGAGTTCCTCCAAATGCCATGAGCGGTCTGGGTGACTATGCATAAGGCGCAACGCCGGCGCGACGCGCGGATCGGCCAGCGCCCGCAGCCAGCCTGGGGGCATGTGGCTCGATGAGTTCAAATGCGAGCGTAATATCTGAATGAATAGCAGTTGCGTGAGCTGCGCCGAGGCAAGCTGCGAACCATGCAGCGCTGTATCCTTTTCGACCACCAGTCTGTCAATCAGCCAACGGAAGGTCGCCGTCTCCGGCGCCGCTGCGCGTGAATGGATCCACACGGGCAGGATTTCTGACAGCAGCCGGCCGCGCGTTGGATCAACCGTCACATGGCCGCCGATATAGGAAAATGCATCGCCTTTACCGAGCTTGACTGTCGTACAATCCGGCGCGGAAAACAGGCTCATTGCATCGATAGGTCCAACGCCGGGACGGTTCGTCACCACAAAAGACCGCCGCGCCGCAAGCAGACCAACATCGCCTGTCTCGAACAAGATCGGTTCCGGTTCTCCTTCGAGAAGCAACCAACAACTTCCCGTCACAATGGCAAAGAACTTGATCTTGTCCTTGGCGGGAAAGCTGATTGCCCAGTCGTCGCAGCCGGCGCTGAACCCGCCAGTCATGACCGCCTCGGCGCTGGTCAGCCTCAGAATATCGGAAAAGGGATCAATGCTCATTTCCGTACTATCGCGCAAGCAATACGGACTTTCAAGCATTTACAGTTCAGGGGCACGGCCTTACCCTCTCATCAATCAATTAATCAGAAGGAAGACAACATGGCTGGCGAAACTGTACTCGTGACCGGCGGCACTGGCTTCATCGCGCAATATTGCATGATTGCGCTACTCAACGCCGGATACAAAGTGCGCACGACCGTGCGTTCACTCGGGCGCGAAGCCGAGGTTCGCGAGCACCTCAAAGTTGGCGGCGTCGATGCCGGCGATCGCCTGAGTTTCGTGGTAGCCGACCTCTCCAGCGACATTGGCTGGGCCGAAGCTGCCGATGGTTGTAGCTACGCCATGCATGGCGCATCGCCGACGCCGTCGGGCGACCAAGTCAAATTGGAGGATTGGGTGCAGCCCGCAGTAAACGGCAATCTGCGAGTGTTGCGCGCGGCCCGCGATGCCGGCATGAAGCGCGTCGTGCTGACATCCGCCTTTGGTGCCATTGGCGTCGGCCACGGGCCAGACCATCGCCGTCCTTTCGACGAAACCGACTGGAGCAATCTGGATGGCAATGTCGCGCCGTACCAAATCTCGAAAACGCTGGCCGAGCTTGCTTCGTGGGATTTCATCGAGAAGGAAGGCAGCGGGCTGGAATTGGCGGCAGTGAACCCGACCGCTGTCTATGGCCCGGCGCTGGGAGCAGACTATTCGCACTCAATTCGGCTCATCACCAACATGTTGGAAGGTCAGCCCGGTTGCCTCAATGTCAATTCCTGCTGTGTCGATGTCCGAGACGTTGCCGACCTGCATTTGCGTGCCATGAGAGACCCGGCCGCCAAGGGCCAGAGATTCCTTGCTACCGTGGGCGAAGCGATGCTGATGGTCGAGATAGCACAATTGTTGAAGGATCGCCTCGGCAAGGTCGCCGACAAGGTATCGACCACGGTTTTGCCTGACAACCAGGTGCGCAAAATGGCAGAGACGAACCCCGCGCTTAAAATGCCAGCATCCCTGCTCGGCTACGACATGAACGCGAGTGGCAAGAAGGCCGAGCAGCTGCTAGGCTGGAAGCCACGCTCACGCGCAGAAGCAATCATCGCCTCCGCTCAGAGCCTGATCGATCTCGGGCTCCTGAAGTCCTGAAGTCCGACGAGCTCGAATGTCCACTTAGAAGTCGTTAGCTGACGTTCAATCGACCCGAGTTAAGCAAGCATTTAGACATTAACCAATCGGATGAAACTGCTGTAAATTGGTTTGCATTTCGCAGCTAAACCATTGATTCACAAAGGGCGTGAAATGCTTCATTCTAGAAAATGATCTATATATATCAATAGACTGGCTGGGGCCCTGACTCCGTTAGTCCTGGTTCGAATCCCGGTTTCCCAGCCAAAAATTTCTTCGATAAGATCAACGATTTAGATAAATTAAACGCTCTGTGAAGAGCCGTTTTCATGTCACGTTTTGCTGCAAATAGATTCCCGGCAATTACAACTACTTACAAAAACCCACAGTAAATCCATGCAACATGGAATGCAACACGCTCATCTCTCCCAGTAATATGCATAAGAAGCATCGCCTATAATTTGCGGCGATCTCAGTAGATGAACAGAGATTTAAAATAATGCTTTAACAAGGAAGAGTTTAAGGTTTTATACTTTGGCATAACCGTTACAAATTTAGCTTCACCGTTCTTTGGAACTCCTGCAATTGGCGCATTAGTTAGCAATGGCCAAACATTAATGGCCTTTTCTTAAAAATTCTTCGTGAAACATGCCCGATGCTTGTTTCAGTGAAAGCCCTGCCGCCTTGATATGCCGTGCCGTTGATTTTCCTGTCGTCAAAAAGGCCACCTCAAAGGGCGGTCGAATCTTTGGTACCCATCGCATTCGAAAGACACATATCCAGTTCATTGAACGGTCATTTTGAATGTTTGTGGCACGGGTGGCACATAGTTCACGAGATATTTTGCGTGTTAGCTGAGTTGACCGCAACATCCGGAACCACCTGCAGCTGAATGTGTTCAGTTCAATGGCGGGCGCGAAACCAAGATTGGATATGTGCCATGTACAAGTTTGCAGCGATCGCAGCGGTGGCTATTTCGGCTTTCGCCTTCACAGTTTCAGCAAATGCGCAAAGTATCGAGCTGGGTCCAAACGGTATCCGAGTAAATCCTGATGGGAACCGCCAAATTGAACGTGATCGCCGTTCTGATCGCGACGAAATAAGTGAGCGTCGCGCAACGCGAATTGCTCGCGACGAAGGAATGG
>Ga0256408_1002059_pt1 | contig 10286 bp, 8 predicted proteins | sample PhyAR1_FD_185998 | JGI IMG/M metagenome (GOLD analysis project Ga0256408, IMG submission 185998) | Leaf surface microbial communities from alfalfa plants in UC Gill Tract Community Farm, Albany, California, United States - DLSL A.R1 | ecosystem: Host-associated > Plants > Phyllosphere >...
ACGTTGGACACCGTCATCGTCGACACGCCGGCGGCGCGCGCGACATCGGACATCGTCACCATCGGCATTCCCTCCCCGTCAGCATCCTGCCACCTCGCGCGCGACCGGCCCGCGATCTCCGGACAGCATGCCGGCGTCGTCGAACTATATCGATAAAACTTTCCCTTGACGTCGCCCGATCCAGCGCTTAGTTTGACGTTAAAATCCCACCGCACCGGAGGCGCGATCACCCCTCGCCGCCGGGCACAGCAACGCCCGATCGACGCTGACCGGGCCGTTCTCGAAGGAGAGACATGACGCAGGAGACGACTGTGCGCACGAGGCGCCGGTTCGGACGGGGCGCGATCGCCCTCGCGGTCGCGGGCACGCTCGTGGCGCTCGCCGGCTGCACCGCCGGCGGCGCGGAGGGCGGAGAGGCCGCCGCCAGCGACGCCACCGCGGGCTCGATGGAGGACTACACCGCCGACACCACCTTCACGGCCACCGAGCCGCTCGACTTCTCGCTGCTGTGGACCGACTGGCCCGAGGTGCCCGTCACCGACTCGTGGCAGGTCTTCGACGAGATCGAGAAGCGCACGAACGTGCACCTCGACCTGACGAACATCCCCTTCAGCGACGCCACCGAGAAGCGCAGCCTCCTCATCAGCGCGGGCGACGCCCCGCAGATCATCCCGCTCGTCTACACGGGCGAGGAGAAGCAGTTCGCCGCCACCGGCGCGGTCGTGGCCCTCAGCGACTACGAGGACTACATGCCCAACTTCCAGAAGTACGTGAAGGAGTGGGACCTGCGCGAGATGGTCGACAACCTCCGCCAGGACGACGGCAAGTACTACATGATGCCGGGCCTGCAGGAGGTCTCGGTCCCGACCTTCACCCTGCTGGTGCGCAAGGACGTCATCGAGGAGGTCGGCGCAGAGGTTCCCGAGACCTGGGACGAGCTGCGCACCGTGCTCGAGAAGATCAAGGCGAAGTACCCCGACAGCGCGCCCCTGGCCGACGGCTTCGAGGGTCAGTCGATGCTGAACTACGCCGCGCACTCCTTCGGCACGGTGGCCGGCTGGGGCTTCGGCAACGGCACGTTCTACAACGAGGACAAGGGCGAGTTCGAGTACGCCGCCACCAACGACGGCTACAAGCAGATGGTCGAGTACTTCCACGGCCTCGTCGAGGACGGCCTGCTCGACACCGAGTCGTTCACGGCGGCCGTCGAGGGCGGCAGCACGGTCACCGAGAAGCTCGCCTCGGAGAAGGTCTTCGTCGCCTCGGGCGCCAACGGCACCGTCCAGGAGTTCAACACCGCGCTGGACGCCGCCGGCGTCACCGACTACGAGGTGCTCCAGATCGCTCCCCCCGGCGGCCCCGCCGGCCAGATCGTCGAGCCCCGCAACTTCTGGAACGGCTTCATGCTGACCAAGGAGGCGGAGGAGAGCCCGAACTTCATCGCGATGCTGCAGTTCCTCGACTGGCTCTACTACAGCCCCGAGGCACGCGACATGCTCCGCTGGGGTGTGGAGGGCGAGACCTTCACCAAGACGGACGACGGCACGTACACGCTGAACCCCGAGTACTCGCTCAAGGCGTTCAACATCAACCCCGAGGGCAAGACCGACATCCAGAAGGACCTCGGCTTCTCGAACGACCCGCTGTCCGGCTCGACCGAGTCGCGCGCGCTGAAGGAGTCGTACAACGTCCCGGCCTTCGTCGACTACATCGACTCGGTGCTCACCAACCGCACCCCGCGCGATCCCTTCCCGCCGGCGCCGCTGAACGAGGGCGAGCTCGAGCAGGCGTCGCTGATGGCGACCCCGCTGAAGGACTCCGTCGACACGAACACGCTGAAGTTCATCCTGGGCGACCGTCCGCTCTCCGAGTGGGACGCGTTCGTCAGCGAGCTCGAGGGTCAGAACCTCCAGGGCTACCTCGACCTGATCAACGGCGCCTCCGAGCGCTGGGCCGAGAACAACGGCTGATCCCCTTCTCCCCTGAGATCCGGTGGGGCGCCGCCCGGCGCCCCACCGGATCCGCTCGCATCCTGGAGACCCCATGACCACGGTCACTCGCACCCTGCGCCGGAAGGCGCGGGTGCCGTGGAGCAACACGCTCCGCCATGACGGCGTGCTGTACGCGATGGCGCTTGTGCCGATCGCCTACCTCGTCCTCTTCCGCTACGTGCCGATGATCGGCAACGTCATCGCCTTCCGCAAGTTCCGCCCCGGCGGCAACATCCTCGGTGAGGAGTGGGTGGGCCTGCGCTACATCAGCATGTTCATCAACGACCCCACCTTCTGGCACGTGTTCTCGAACACCGCCATCCTCGGCGGGCTCACCCTGCTGGTGTGCTTCCCCCTGCCGATCGTGCTCGCGCTTATGCTCAACGAGGTGCGCAAGAAGGCGTTCAAGGGCGTCGTGCAGTCGATCACGTACCTGCCTCACTTCCTGTCGATCGTCATCGTCGCCGGCATCGTGATGCAGCTGCTCTCGCTGGAGGGCACCGTGAACCAGATCATCACCGCGATGGGCGGGGAGAAGATCCCGTTCCTGCAGCGGCCGGAGTGGTTCCGGACGATCTACGTCGGCTCGGAGGTCTGGCAGACCGTCGGATGGGGCACGATCCTCTATCTCGCGGCCCTCACCACGATCGACGAGTCGCTCTACGAGGCGGCCCGCATCGACGGCGCCGGCCGTCTGCGGCAGACGTGGCACGTGACGCTGCCGGGCATCCGCCCGACGATGATCACGCTGCTGATCCTCAACATCGGCACGTTCCTCAATGTCGGCTTCGAGAAGGTGCTGCTGCTGTACATGCCGCTCACCTACGAGACCGCCGACGTCATCTCGACCTACCTGTACCGCGTCGGTCTGGTGTCGAACAATCTCAGCTATGCGGCGGCGATCGGCCTGTTCCAGGCCTGCATCGGCCTCGTGATGGTGCTTTCCGCGAACCTCATCTCGCGGCGGACGGTGGGAGCGAGCCTGTGGTGATCCTGGACCCGGTGAAGACCGAGGAGCGCGAGAGCGCGCGCACGGAGACGATCGTGACGGGGCGCCCCCGGCGCACCCGCCCCGGCGGACTCCCGCAGGAGTCGAAGGGGTACCGCGTGTACCTCGGGTTCAACGCCGTGGCGCTCGTCGTCATCTCGGCGGTGACCCTCTACCCGTTCGCGACGCTGATCGCGCAGTCGTTCTCGTCGAGCGGCGCGATCAAGGCCGGGCTGGTGAACCTGCTGCCGGTGGGGTTCAACCTGGACACCTATCACGCGGTGACCAACGACCAGCACTTCTGGCGCAGCTACGGCAACACCGTGATGTACACCGTCGTCGGCACGCTCGTCGCGATGGTGCTCACCACCCTGCTCGCCTATGTGATGAGCAAGGAGCACCTGCGCGGGCGCAACGTGCTCATCGGCATCGCCGTGTTCACGATGTTCTTCAACGGCGGCATCATCCCGAACTACGTGCTGATCTCGTCGCTCGAGCTGAAGAACACCATGTGGGCGGTGATCCTGCCGGGCGCCATGTCGGTGTTCAACCTGCTGGTGATGAAGTCGTTCTTCGAGAACCTCCCACGTGAGCTCGAGGAGGCGGCCCGCATCGACGGTCTCGGCTGGTGGGGCATCTTCTGGCGGATCGCGATGCCGCTGTCGAAGCCGGTCATCGCCACGATGACCCTGTTCTACTCGGTGCAGTTCTGGAACGACTGGTTCAGCGCGTTCCTCTACCTCGATCAGACGGATCTGTATCCGCTGTCCCTGCACCTGCGGAACCTCATCGCCGGCGCGACGACGACCACGGCCGAGAGCGCGGCGGCGGTGGGCACCACCTCGGCGGCCATCAAGGACAACGTGAAGGCCGTCACGATGGTGCTCGCGATCATCCCGATCCTGTGCGTGTATCCGTTTGTGCAGCGTCACTTCGTCTCGGGCGTGATGCTCGGCGCGGTCAAGGGATGACACCCGTCTCCCGCGCATCCGTCGGCGGGGCCCCCACGGGCCTCGCCGACGGGTTCGGCTATCTGCTTGTGCACTTCGTCGAGGATCAGGCGGGCCACGCCGAGAAGATCTACTTCTCGCTGTCGGTCGGCGACGACCCGCTGCGGTGGCGCCGGTTGAACGGCGGCGATCCGATCCTCGAGTGGACCTCCGGCACGACCGGAGTCCGCGACCCGCACATCGTGCGCGGGCCGGGCGGCTTCCACCTCGTCGCCACCGACCTGCGGGTGTGGAAGCCCGACGGCGTCGACTGGGAGGGCTACCGCCACCGGGGCAGCCGGGACATCGTGGTCTGGGACTCCCCCGACCTCGTGACCTGGGACGCCCCGCGCGCGGTGTCCGTCGCGCCCGCGGGAGCGGGAATGGCGTGGGCGCCGGAGAGCGTCTACGACCCCGTGCGCGGAGACTTCCTCGTGCACTGGGCCTCCGGGCTCGCCGGCGACGGCGGCGACGGGCGCACGGGCCCCGCCCGCATCCTGGGGGCGCGCACGCGCGACTTCCGCACCTTCGATGCCCCGCGGACGCTGCTCGAGCGCCCGGGAGGGGTCATCGACATGACCATCGCCGTGCTCGACGACGGCCGGGTCATCCGGTTCGCGAAGCAGGACGACGGGCACCCCGGATCGTGGCGGATCTTCCAGCAGGTCGGGAGCGGTCTCGACGCCGACGACTTCCAGACGGTCGCCCGCGACCTCGGCCAGCACGTCGCCGAGCACGTCGAGGGCCCGCTGGTGTTCCGCGCGCACGGGGGCGAACGCTGGTTCCTCTGGGTTGACCAGTACTCGCGGTTGCCCCAGGGCTACCACGCCCTGACCTCGGCCGACCCGGCCGGCGGGGTGTGGGAGCCGGTGCCCGAGGCCGACTTCGACCTGCCGCCCGACACGAAGCACGGCGCCGTACTGCCCCTGCGGCGCCACGAGCACGAGGCCCTGCGGGCGCGCTGGGGCGCGTGATCAGCCGATAGGCGTCAGCCGACGATCCGCGCGCCCGGCACCGGTCCGTGCGCGTGGATCGACGCGTAGCCGGCGCGCTCGAGCTCGGTCCGAAGCTCCAGCGCGTGCTCGGACGAGGCGCACAGGAACGCCAGCGTCGGGCCGGATCCGGAGACGATGCCCGCCAGGGCGCCCGATGCCTCGCCGTGCTCGAGAACCGCGGCGAGATCGGGCCGCAGGCGCAGCGTCGCGACCTGGAGGTCGTTGCGCAGCGACGCGGCGAGCATGTCGGCGTCGCCGGCGCGCAGCGCGTGCAGCACCTCGACGTCGACCGACGGCTGCTGCGCGACCGGACCGATGTCGACCTTGTGGCGCTCGCGATGCAGGTCGAGCTCGCCGTAGACCTTCGGGGTCGACACGCCCTCGTCGCTCGTGACGAGGACCCAGTCGAACCGGCCCCGCGCCAGGGCGGGGTTCAGGACGTCGCCGCGGCCGGTGCCGACGGCGGTGCCGCCCTTCAGCGCGAACGGCACGTCGGCGCCCAGCTGCGCCGCGAGCCGGTGCAGCTCCTGGTGGGTCAGGCGGGTGTCCCACAGCGCATCGCAGGCGAGGAGCGCCGCGGCGGCGTCGGCCGAGCCGCCGCCCATGCCCCCGGCCACCGGCACCTGCTTGTGGATGTCGAGGTGCACGCCGCCCTCGTAGCCGGTCGCCTCGGCGAGCAGCTTCGCCGCGCGCAGGGCCAGGTTGCGGTCGTCGGTGGGGACGCCGTCGAGATCGATGGTCTCCGAGCCCGAGACCGAGAGGCTGAAGGTGTCGGACATCGTGGCGACGACGTCCTCGTAGAGCGAGACCGCCTGGAACGCGGTGGCCAGCTCGTGATAGCCGTCGCCCTGCAGGGCGCCGACCTCCAGGTACACGTTGATCTTGCCCGGGGCGCGCACCCGCACCGAGGGGGTCTCCTCCGCGAACGTCATGCGTCGAGCCGGAGGGGCAGATCGGAGGCGCTTGTGGCGGAGATCACGATCCCCAGGCTACCGATGCCGCGAGGGGTTGCCGGCCACGGCCGGGCGCCGGGCGGCGGCGACCCGATGCGACGCGGCGGGACGTCAGCGGATGACGCGGGCGATCCGGACGAAATCGTCGATCGAGAGCTCCTCGCCGCGCGCGGTCGGCTTGACGCCCGCCGCCTCGAGGATCTCCGAGGCGCCGGCGGCGGTGCCGCCGAGCACAACCGCGAGGGCCTGGCGCAGCATCTTGCGGCGCTGCTGGAAGGCCGCGTCGATGATCTGGAAGGTGGCGCGTCGCTCCTCCTCGGTGCCGCGGGGCTCCGGGTCGCGGCGGAAGCCGACCAGCACGCTGTCGACGTTCGGCACGGGCCAGAACACCTGGCGCGACACGGTGCCCGCCAGGCGCCACGCCCCGTACCAGGCGGCCTTCACGCTCGGGGCGCCGTAGACCTTGCTGCCGGGAGGGGCGGCGAGGCGCTCGCCCACCTCGGCCTGCACCATAACAACGCCGCGCTCGAGGAAGGGGAAGGTCTCCATGAAGTGCAGCAGCACGGGGACCGACACGTTGTACGGAAGGTTCGCCACGAGCACGGAGGGGTCGCCGGGAAGCTCGGTCACCCGCAGGGCGTCGGCGTCGACCACCGTCAGCGCACCCTCGGGCACCCCGTGATCTGCGGCGGTGACGGGAAGTCGCTCGGCGAGGCGGTGATCGATCTCGACCGCCGTGACCTGCGCACCGGTCTCGAGGATCGCCAGGGTGAGCGATCCGAGCCCCGGCCCGACCTCGACCACGCGGTCTTCCGCCGAGACGCCCGCGACCGACACGATCTTGCGGACCGTGTTGGCGTCGACGACGAAGTTCTGCCCCAGCTTCTTGGTGGGCGTGACATCGAGGGCGGCGGCGAGCGAGCGGATCTCGGTGGGCCCGAGCAGAGTGACCATTCGTCTATCGTCCCAGGTCAGAACTGGCCGTAGACCGCGAGCGTGTTCGCCGCGATCTGCGCGCACAGCTCGTCGACGTCGGCGCCGAGCTGGTCGGCCATAAAACGCACCGTCATGGGCACGAGGTACGGCGCGTTCGGGCGACCGCGGTGAGGCACCGGGGTGAGGAACGGCGCATCGGTCTCGACCAGGATCCGCTCGCGCGGGGTCACCGCCAGCGCGTCGCGCAGGTTCTGCGCGTTCTTGAACGTGAGGTTCCCGGCGAACGAGAGGAAGTACCCCTGGTCGGCCGCCTCGCGCGCCATGTCGGCATCGCCCGAGAAGCAGTGGAACACGGTGCGCTCGGGCGCGCCGACCCGGCGGAGCGTGTCCAGCACGTCGCGGTGCGCGTCGCGGTCGTGGATCTGCAGGGCGATGCCGTGCTTCTTCGCCAGGTCGATGTGCGCCTCGAACGATCGGTGCTGCGCGGGCCGCCCCGGCTCGTCCGTGCGGAAGTAGTCGAGGCCGGTCTCGCCGATCGCCCGCACGCGGGGGTGGGCGGCGAGCTCGTCCATGACCTCGAGGGCCTCGTCGAGGCGGCCGGCCTCGTCGTACACGGGCGCGTCGTTGGGGTGGATCGCCACGGCCGCCAGCACCCGCGGGTCGGCCTCCGCCGCCGCCACGGCCCAACGCGACGACTCGATGTCGCCCGAGGCCTGCACCACACCCGCGATGCCGACCCCGGAGGCGCGATCCAGCTGCTCCGTCAGGGTGAGCGGGTCGTCGCCGTCCGTGATCTCGAGGTGGCAGTGATTGTCGTAGACCGGGATCGCGAGCGGCGCCGGGGCGTCCGGGTACCGGAGCTCCTTGCGCCCGTCCTTCGGCCGCTCGCGGACGTAGGTCTCCGGCACCTGCGGGTCGGCCACCGTCAGTCGGCCTGCTCGATGCGCGGGAACAGCGGCTGCAGCGGCTGCGTGGCGGTGCCCACAGGCAGCCGGCCCCAGGTGCCCGCCTCGCGGATCGGCTGCGCGCCGAGCGCACCGAGCGCCGGCTCGGCGCCCAGCGCGGTCCAGAGCTTGGCGGTCGCCTGCGGCGTCACCGGCGACAGCAGCACGGCGAGCGCGCGCAGCGCCTCGGCGCAGGTGTAGAGCACCGTCGCCAGGCGCTCGCGGTTCGCCTCGTCCTTGGCCAGGGCCCAGGGCTCGTTGACCGTGATGTAGCCGTTGAGCTCGTCGACGATCGTCCAGATCGCACGGATGGCCTCGTCGATCCGGAAGCGGTCGATGGCCTCATCCGCGGTGGTCACGGCCTCGGCCACGACCTTCTGGATCGCCAGGTCGCCGTCTGTGTAGTCCCCCGGCTGCGGCACGGCGCCGCCGAAGTACTTGCCGATCATCGCGATGGTGCGCGAGGCCAGGTTGCCGAAGCCGTTGGCGAGTTCCGCCTGGTAGCGGGCCGACAGGTCCTCCCACGAGAACGAGCCGTCCTGCCCGAAGGCGATGGCCGAGAGGAAGTAGAAGCGGTAGGCGTCGGATCCGAACACGTCGGTGATCGCGTGCGGGGCGATGCCGGTGAGCTTCGACTTCGACATCTTCTCGCCGCCCACCAGCAGCCAGCCGTGGGCGAAGACGTTGTGCGGCACCTCGAGCCCGGCGGCCATCAGCATGGCCGGCCAGATCACCGCGTGGAAGCGCAGGATGTCCTTGCCGACGATGTGACGGGCGGGCCAGCGGCGCGCGAAGTTGTCGTCGTCGGCGCCGTAGCCGACCGCCGTGGCGTAGTTCAGCAGCGCGTCGAACCACACGTAGATGACGTGCGACTCGTCCCACGGCACCGGGATGCCCCAGTCGAACGCCGAGCGGGAGATCGACAGGTCCTTCAGGCCCTGCTGCACGAAGGCGACGACCTCGTTGCGCGCCGACTCGGGCTGCACGAAGTCGGGGCGCTCGCGGTAGAGCTCGAGCAGCCGATCCTGGAACTCGCTGAGCTTGAAGAAGTAGTTCTTCTCCTGCAGCAGCTCGAGGGGCTTGGAGTGGATGGCGCAGACCTTCAGCCCCTCGAAGGGGCCGGTGCCGTCGACGATCTCGGACTCGGGCTTGAACTCCTCGCAGCCGACGCAGTAGAGCGCCTCGTACTCGCCCGCGTAGATGTAGCCGCGGTCGTAGACGTTCTGCAGGAACCGCTGCACGCTGATCTCGTGCCGCTGCTGCGTGGTGCGGATGAAGTCGTCGTTGGCGACATCGAGCGTCTCGAGCAGCGGCTGCCACTCCTCGGAGACGAGCTTGTCGGCCCACTGCTGCGGCGTCAGGCCGTTGGCCGCCGCGGCGCGCATCATCTTCTGGCCGTGCTCGTCGGTGCCCGTCAGCATCCACGTGTCGTCCCCCGCCTGGCGGTGCCAGCGCGCGAGGGCATCCGCCGCCACCGTCGTGTAGCCGTGCCCGATGTGGGGCACGTCCGAGGGGTAGTAGATCGGCGTGGTGATGTAGAACGAACGGCCGGAAGTCACCACCCCAGCTTATTGGTCGTAAATGTGCGGATTACGCGAGCGGGAGCTTCAGATCGCGCAGGGCCCGGTTCGCGGGGGCGAGCGTGTCGGCCAGCCCGCCGAACAGCGGGATCAGCACCGCGTATGTCTGGGCCGACGCGGGATCCGGATCCAGGCGCGCCCGGATCTCGACCAGCTCGGCGGCCGCGTCGAGCGAGTCGATGAGCCCCAGCGCCTTCATGCCGAGCAGTGCCGCACCGAACCCGGATCCCTCGCCGTCATCGAGCAGGGCGAGCGGCGTCCCGAACGCGGCCGCGAGGGTCGCCGGCCACAGCGGGTGCTGCATGACCCCGCCGGTCGCGCGGATCTCGTGGATGTCGAACCCGGCGCCGCGCATGGCGCCCAGCACCAGCGCGAGCTGCATCGCGACGCCCTCGACCGCGGCGCGCACGAGGTGCCCGCGGTGGTGCGCCCGGGTGAGCCCCACGTAGGCGCCGCGCGCGCCGCCGGCCCAGCGCGGGGCGCGCTCGCCCAGCAGGTGCGGCAGCATCAGCAGCCCGCCGGCCCCCACGGGCACCGTGGCCGCCTCGTCGAGCAGCGTGGCGGTGGGGGTGTCGGCGGCGATCTCGCCGCGCAGCCACTCGAGGGCCACGCCGCCGTTGTTGATGGCGCCGCCGACGACCCAGCGGTCCTCGGTCAGGGCGTAGCAGAACACGCCACCCGCCGGATCGACGGCCGGGCGCTCCACCGCCACGCGCAGCGCGCCGCTGGTGCCGATCGAGCACGCCGCGACTCCGGGGCGCACCGCCCCCACGCCGAGGTTGGCGAGGGGGCCGTCGCCCGCCCCGACGATCACGGGGGTGGTGGCGGCGAGGCCGGTCGCGGCCGTCGCCTCGATCGTGAGACCGGGCAGCACGGTGGTGGTCGAGACGAGCTCGGGCAGCTGGGCCTC
>Ga0256408_1002061_pt1 | contig 10279 bp, 8 predicted proteins | sample PhyAR1_FD_185998 | JGI IMG/M metagenome (GOLD analysis project Ga0256408, IMG submission 185998) | Leaf surface microbial communities from alfalfa plants in UC Gill Tract Community Farm, Albany, California, United States - DLSL A.R1 | ecosystem: Host-associated > Plants > Phyllosphere >...
CCTGGCTACCCCGGCTCCCGGCAAAGAAAATCGCCGCTTCGCGGTGCACTCAGCTTATTCCTTCAGGCTTTCGGGTCGGGCACCAGCCTGCATCCCTGCAGGCTATGCCCTCTCGGCGCGTCCCTGCACCTCGCCCCGGCCTTACGGAAACGCTTCGACGATTTTCAGCCGGATTCACGCTCCCTCACGCTTCTCAGCTATCTGAATGTGGCACCGGTGTTGAGTCCCCGCTGAAACCGGCGAACCGGAGACCGGATGACAAGGGCTGGACGCCAGGGATGGCGGCCAGAGGCGAATCGAGACAGGATGTCGAGTTGAGCCGACCGCAGGCAGGCGGTCGGGAGGTGAGCGCAGTGCGAAGCACCGGTTTCATTGCGGGGCCGCGGGGATTGACAAGGGGGGCCCGGCGGCCCCCCTTGTCACGTTCACGGGTTGTGTAATGCCATGTTCTGCTGAACCTGAGGTGAACGGAACAATCCGCCGGGCTTAACTGACTGGCATTAAGGTAATCCGCCGGGCTTAACTGACTGGCATCAGGGTAGTCTGCCCGGCGTTTAACGCTTACTGCGCCTCTTTCTTCTTACCCAACGACGGCGTTTCGTCGAAGAAGTTCCAGGGTTTGAGCAGGGTATGCACCCACTCGGTCGGCATGATGGGCCACTCCTCCGCACGGGCCACGTGCGTAGTCCCCGTGGTCATCCACACGACGTCATCCTGGTTATCCAGCGATTCATTATCCTTGCTGAACTGGCCCAGCCCCTTATCCTGGGCGGAGCGGTTCGGGAATTTGCCTTCCGGGTACATCTCGTTTGGATGGTAGCGGGTCACCCACAGCTGTTTATCCATAAAGCTCAGGCGATGATAGATCCACTCGTCCGGGGCGAATTTGGCGCCGGTCGCCACCGGGTGCGTACCGCCTGCATAAGGGATGATCTGGTAGGAGACCGGGTTGCCCATGCGGTTCTCTTTGCTGGTGTTGCTCAGCAAACGAATGGTGCCCGGGTCAAATTTCTGCGCGGCCTGCTGCTCAGAATCAATGTTGTACTGGTTGATCTGCAGAGTACTGGTCCGCGGGCCGCCTGCGGTATTCGGCTTCACTTCCGGGTCCATCGCCACCAGGCTGTTGTTGGTGCCATCCACGTCCAGATCCAGACGGAAGTTATAGATATGCTGGTGGGTGGTGCCGACGATGTTGTGGTCTATCAGCGTGCCGTATTTTGTATCGTCTTTCGCGCTCGGGTCGTGCATGGTTTTCGCCATCACACCTTTCACCGCTTCGATACCGGTCGCCCCGGCATCAATGCCGATGGTGCCGTTTTCGTGGAACACCCAGTCGAAGATGTAGTCGTAGTTCCCTACGGTACTGATCCAGCGCACCACCAGCTCCCGACGCTCGGTGCTGACGTTCGGCTGATTCATCTCCTGGTGTTTATACTCCGGCCCGGCGTAGCGTTCGAAGATTGCGATGGCTCGCGGGATCTCCATAGGCGCACCGGTGTAGTCCGGGATGGTCTGATTCAGCAGCACGGCGTTGGATGGCACATCTTTGCCGCGCACCAGCGGTGAAGTAAGGGTCCCCATGCCGTAGTCGCCAGAGTCAAGATAGGCCTTGAAGTACCAGCCCACGTCCGGGTCACCGTAAGGAACGATCATTCCTCCCAGGGATCCTTCGTACATCACCTGACGTTTTTTACCGTTATCGTTGAAGGTGACGGTGGAGATAACAGGCCCGACGCGTGAGTCGAGGCTCAGGTGGAAGTCCCAGTTTTGCCAGTGGATCATATTGCCGGTGATGGTGTAGTTCTTGCCTTCCGGCTCCGTAATATCCAGTGGCTTATGGGCGACCGGTTCGCGGTCGCGGCCATCATAAGGACGCGATTGCATCGGCACCGGAACGATCGCACCTTCTTCGATTTTGACGATTTTCTTCTCGATCAGGTCAACCACCGCCACCAGGTTTTCAATCGGGTGCGCCCAGTAGTTCCCGTCCCCGGTATCCAGATAGCTCACCACTTTCAGCAGGCGATCTTCCTGTTTCAGGCCATCTTTGCCGTCAAAGTAGCCGACCGTCAGCGGGGTGGTCATCACTTTGCTCGGGTCATTGATACCGCGTTTTTTCAACGCGTCGGCATACTCCTGGCTGCCGGTGACGATCTTCTGCACCGCCATAAAGTCATCCAGCAGCACCATGCCGTGGGCATCTTTGATCGGCTCCCAGTGCAGGATCTTCTTATCCTGCAAATCCACCAGCGCTTCGATAACAAACTTACCGTCCAGCATGGTGATATTCGCCTGACGCGGCGTATCCACCGCCGTGCCATTCAGCACAAAATCCCACACTTTGGCTTTTTGCGGCTCGGCCAGCGCAATCTGGGTAAAGCGGGTGTTAGGTTTGAAGTCCGGCGAGGCTTTCACAATCTCGACGGCCTGTTTAATTTCATCTGCGGATAGCGCATTCAGGGGATGCGGAGTCTTTTCCACCTGGAAGGTCTGGTCGAGGCCGGACTGGAACACATCGTTAACAAAGGTATCGGAGATCCAGGCCTTGTTATCTTTTATCACTACCGGCACTTGCAGGGTCAGCGGTTTGCCGTTGACGATGGCAGTGGTCGCGCCCGGCTTCACTTTGATGAAGGCCCCGTCTTTGCTGATGGTGTAGATCTGGGCGTAGTCGTCCCATTTCACATCAGCACCAAACTCGGTCAGGGTTTTATCCAGCTCGACCATATGCGCTGCGCTACCGTGCGCCAGCGCCTGGCCTGAAAAGAGACAAGCAACGGCCAACGCCAGCACCGTTTTACGTGGTGAAAAGAGTAAGGAGCTTCCCATGATTAACCTCTGTTGTATGTGTTGTTATCCACTCGAGACCGCTGTTCTGCGCGCGGTTTATTCATTGCCAACATAGCAACAACGCTGTGCGTACCGTTTGCCTGCATTTGCCAGATGTTTTGTCAGATGTGCCAGAAGCCGGGTAACGTGCGCGACGTTACCCGGAGGGAGAGGGATCAGGCGTCAAAATCCCCGTGTTGACGTGAGACGAGGGTCAGGATGGAGTAGAGGGCCACTGGCTGCTGATGCTGGTTGAAGATCTCCACCGCCCATTCGACCACACCGGTCGGTTTCTCTTCCGCCGTGCGCTGTTTCTTCAGCGTCTTGCGCTTACAGGTCAAACGCACCTGGATGGTATCGCCCGGTTTGACCGGCTCAATAAAGCGCAGGTTTTCCATACCGTAGTTAGCAATCACCGGCCCGACGCCCGCATCGACGAACAGCCCGGCCGCAGCGGAGATCAGGAAGTAACCGTGCACCACGCGCTCGCCAAAAATCGACTCCGCCGCGCCAATCTTGTCCATATGGGCGTAGAAATGATCCCCGCTCAGACAGGCAAAGTTAACGATGTCTGTCTCGGTCAGGGTGCGGCGCGGCGTCAACAGGCTGTCGCCCGGCTGTAACTCTTCAAAGTATTTGCGGAACGGATGGACGCGGTCCTCCTGTACCTGAGCGCCACGCACCCACTGCTGGCTGATGGCGGCCAGCATGCTCGGGCTGCCTTGGATCGCGGTGCGTTGCAGATAGTGTTTCACCGCCCGCAGGCCGCCCAACTCTTCGCCGCCCCCTGCGCGGCCCGGGCCACCGTGGACCAGTTGCGGCAGTGGGGAGCCGTGACCGGTAGACTCTTTGGCAGACTCTTCGTTAAGGATCTGAATACGGCCATGCGCGCGTGCGGCCCCGGCGATAAACTGACGCGCCAGGCGCAGATCGGCCGTCACCAGCGTCCCGGCGAGGCTACCTTCCCCGGCACGGGCGAGGGCCATCGCATGTTCGCGGCCCTGATACGGCATCAGGGTGGCGACCGGTCCAAAGGCTTCGGTGGCATGCACGGCCGGGGTTTCATCCGGCTGCGGGCAGAACAGCAGCGTCGGCGGGAAGAACGCCCCGGCGGCATTCAGGTCAGCTTTACCGCCGAGACGGATCTGACAACCCGCCGTGACTAAAGCATCCACTTTCTCCTGCACGTCAGCACGCTGTTCAGCATTGACCAGCGACCCCATTTTGATGCCTTCCTGAGCCGGATCGCCATATGCCACTTTTTCCAGGCGGGCGATGAGCGCCTGGCTGACAGCCTCCACCTGCGCCTGCGGCACAATAATCCGGCGGATAGCGGTACATTTCTGTCCGGCTTTGGCCGTCATCTCACGCACCACTTCGCGGATAAACAGGGCAAATTCTGGCTGCTCTGGCGTCACGTCATCACCCAGCACGCAGCAGTTCAGGGAGTCGGCTTCCATGGTAAAGGGAATCGATTTTGCCACGATGTTCGGGTGGACGCGCAGCATCTGGCCGGTAACGGCGGAGCCGGTGAAGGTCACCACGTCCTGATGATCCAGTTGGTCGAGCAGATCGCCCGCGCCGCCGCAGATGAGGCTGATCGCCCCCTCAGGCACCAGGCCGCTGTCGACAATCGCTTTGACCATGGCCTGGGTCACCTGCGCGGTGGCCGTCGCCGGTTTAATGATCGCGGGCATCCCGGCAAGCCAGGTGGGCGCCAGTTTTTCCAGCATCCCCCAGCAGGGGAAGTTGAAGGCGTTGATGTGCACGGCCACGCCGGATTTGGAGGTCAGGACGTGACGCGCGGCAAAGCCGCCTTCTTTTGACAGCGGGATCAGTTCATCTTCCGGCCACAGGGTGTCGTCCGGCAGTTCGCGGCTGCCGAGGCTGGCGAAGGTGAATAACGTGCCGATCCCCCCTTCGATATCGACCCAGCTGTCGGCGCGGGTCGCCCCCGTTTGCGCGGACAGGGCATAAAACATCTCTTTCTGGCTCAACAGATGTTTTGCCACCGCCTTCAACATGGCGGCACGTTCGATAAAGGTCATGGCATGAAGCGATTCGCCGCCTTTCTCAATGGCGTAACGACGCGCGGCGGCCATATCCAGCCCTTCGCTGGTAACCTGCCAGAGGGCTTCGCCGCTAATGGCGTGCTGAATCGTGCGCTCACGGCCCCGGCCAGACTGCCAGGTGCCGGACAAAAAGCTGGCTAACTGCTGCATTTTTCTCTCCAGGTGGTTCGTGATATCGCTATAGATAGTTTGATTATGAATCATAAAATGCAAGTGATGTTTTAATGATTTGTTAACATTGTGATCTTGTCTGACTATTCCTGCCCCGTGCTCCCTGCTATCAACGGCGGCTTAGCAAAAGGCTTGCGAGCTACATCACAAAATAAACAAACACTCCTTGGGGTTATATTTAACCTTTGTGTAACTTTTAAGAAACGAAGTGATTCACGATCGAATGAGGTTTGCTTGTTAAACGAATCATAAGGGTAATGACGTGACCGAAGAACAACGCTTTGAACAGCGAATCGCGCAAGAGACGGCCATCGAGCCGCAGGACTGGATGCCTGACGCGTATCGCAAGACGCTGATCCGCCAGATTGGTCAGCATGCCCACTCTGAAATTGTCGGCATGCTGCCGGAAGGGAACTGGATCACGCGCGCCCCGACGCTGCGCCGCAAGGCCATTCTGCTGGCGAAAGTGCAGGATGAAGCCGGGCACGGTCTCTACCTCTACAGCGCAGCGGAAACGCTGGGCTGTGCCCGGGAAGACATCTACCAGAAGATGCTCGACGGCAAGATGAAATACTCCTCCATCTTCAACTACCCGACCCTGAGCTGGGCCGATATCGGCGTAATTGGCTGGCTGGTGGATGGCGCGGCCATCGTTAACCAGGTGGCGCTGTGCCGTACCTCCTACGGCCCTTATGCCCGGGCAATGGTGAAAATCTGTAAAGAAGAGAGCTTCCACCAGCGTCAGGGCTTTGAAGCCTGCATGGCCCTGGCGCAGGGCAGCGAGGCCCAGCGTCAGATGTTGCAGGACGCCATCAACCGCTTCTGGTGGCCAGCGCTGATGATGTTTGGTCCAAACGACGACAACTCGCCGAACAGCGCCCGCAGCCTGGCCTGGAAAATCAAACGTTTCGGCAATGACGAACTGCGTCAGCGTTTTGTGGACAACACCGTACCGCAGGTAGAGATGCTGGGGATGACCGTCCCGGATGCCGATTTGCACTTTGATGCCGAAAGCGGTCACTACCGTTTTGGCGAGATCGACTGGCAGGAGTTTGATGAGGTGATCAACGGACGCGGTGTCTGCAATCACGAACGCCTGGCCGCCAAGAATAAAGCCTGGGAAGAGGGGACGTGGGTGCGCGAAGCCGCCCTGGCGCACGCAGAAAAACAACACGCCCGCAAAGTCGCGTAAGGGGAATCAAGATGAGCAAAACCTACTGGCCGTTATATGAAGTGTTCGTCCGCAGCAAACAGGGTTTATCCCACCGTCACGTGGGCAGCCTGCACGCCGCCGACGATCGCATGGCGCTGGAAAACGCGCGGGATGCATACACCCGCCGCAGCGAAGGCTGCTCCATCTGGGTAGTGAAGGCGAGCGAAATCGTGGCCTCGCAGCCGGAAGAGCGCGGTGAGTTTTTCGACCCGGCGGAAAGCAAGGTTTACCGCCATCCCACTTTCTACACCATCCCTGATGGCATCGAGCACATGTGAGGTCCGGGATGAAAACGTTAACGCATTATGTTCTGCGCCTGGGTGATAACGGCCTGGTGCTCTCCCAGCGTCTGGGGGCCTGGTGTGGCCACGCCCCGGAGCTGGAGATCGACCTCGCGCTGGCTAACATCGGCCTCGACCTGCTGGGCCAGGCGCGCAACTTCTTGACCTATGCCGCCGAATTGGAAGGCGAGGGCGACGAAGATACGCTGGCCTTCCAGCGTGATGAACGTCAGTTCAGCAACCTGCTGCTGGTGGAGCAGCCGAACGGCAACTTCGCCGAGACCATTGCCCGTCAGTACTTTATCGACGCCTGGCATGTGGCGCTGTTTACCCGTCTGACCCAGAGCCAGGATCGGCAACTGGCCGCCATCGCCGCCAAATCCATTAAAGAAGCACGCTATCACCTGCGCTTCAGTCGCGGCTGGCTGGAACGCCTGGGTAACGGTACCGCGCTCTCCACGCAAAAAATGCAGCAGGCGGTTAACGACCTGTGGCGCTTCACTGCCGAACTGTTCGAAGCCGATGAGATCGACCTGGCGCTGGTGGCCGAAGGTATCGCCGTGGATCCACGAAGCCTGCGTGCCGAGTGGGAAGCCGAAGTCTTTGCCGGGCTGAGCGAGGCAACGCTGAGCGTGCCGGACGAGTCGGCCTACCGCAGCGGCGGTCGTAAAGGGCTGCACACCGAACATCTGGGGCCGATGCTGGCAGAGATGCAGTATCTGCAGCGCGTCTACCCCGGCCAGCAGTGGTAACGCAGGAGATCGCCATGCAACGTTTTGCTGACCTCGCCCCCGCCGCCGTCCCGCAGATCTGGTCTTTGTTAAGCCAGATCCCGGACCCGGAGATCCCGGTGTTGACCATTACCGATTTAGGGATGGTGCGCAGCGTGACCCCGCAGGGTGAAGGCTGGGCGATCGGCTTTACGCCGACCTATTCCGGCTGCCCGGCCACCGACCATCTGATGGGGGCGATCCGCGACACGCTGACAGCGCATGGCTATGCACCGGTTCACATTGCCATTCAGCTGGATCCGGCCTGGACCACCGACTGGATGACGCCGGACGCCCGTGAGCGTCTGCGCCAGTACGGCATCAGCCCACCAGCCGGACACAGTTGCCATGCGCATCTGCCTGCCGGGGTGACCTGTCCACGCTGTGCCAGCACCCACACCACTTTGATCAGTGAATTTGGTTCCACGGCCTGTAAAGCGCTTTACCGCTGCGACAGCTGCCGCGAACCCTTCGATTATTTCAAATGTATTTGAGGTCGCCATGACAACGTTTCATTCCTTAACGGTGGCAAAAGTAGAACCCGAAACCCGCGATGCGGTGACCATCACCTTCGCGGTTCCCCAGACGTTGCAGGAGGCGTATCGCTTCCGTCCGGGCCAGCACCTGACGCTGAAAGCCCATCTGGCAGGCGAAGAGCTGCGCCGCTGCTACTCCATCTGCCGCAGCGTGCAGCCAGGCGAGATCAGCGTGGCGGTTAAGGCCATCGACGGCGGGCGCTTCTCGCGCTATGCCCGGGATGAGATCAAACAGGGGATGGCGCTGGATGTGATGGTACCGCAGGGCCATTTTGGCTATCAGCCGCTGGCCGAGCGGGAGGGCTGCTATCTGGCGATTGCCGCCGGTTCCGGCATTACCCCGATGCTGGCGATCATCTCCAGCACCCTGAAAACCGAACCGCACAGCCAGTTCACCCTGATTTACGGCAACCGCAGCAGCCAGAGCATGATGTTCCGCCAGGCGCTGGCCGACCTCAAGGATAGCTATCCGACCCGCCTGCAGGTGGTCAATATCTTTAGTCAGGAGACGCTGGACAGCGAGCTGCTGCACGGGCGTATCGACGGCGAAAAACTGCAGGCGCTGGCAAAACACCTCATCGACTTTAGCCAGTTTGACGAAGCCTTTATCTGCGGCCCGGCGGCGATGATGGATGAAGCTGAACTGACGCTGAAAGCGCTGGGGATGCCGGAAAAATCGCTGCACCTTGAACGTTTTAACACTCCAGGCACCACGGTGAAACGCGCCCACGCCGTCCAGGCCGAGGGGCAGAAAGTGACGGTGCGCCAGGACGGACGCGACCGCCAAATCACCCTCACCGCCGATGACGAAAGCATTCTCGACGCCGCGCTGCGTCAGGGTGCCGACCTGCCTTACGCCTGTAAAGGCGGGGTCTGCGCCACCTGCAAATGCAAAGTGGTGCGCGGCAAAGTGGACATGGCTACCAACTACAGCCTGGAGCCGGACGAACTGGCGGCAGGTTACGTCCTGAGCTGCCAGGCGCTGCCGCTGACCCACGACGTCGTGGTGGACTTTGATGCGAAGGGGATGGCATGAGCGACCTGATTGTCACCCGCCACGGCCGGGTGCTGCACCTGACCCTGAATCGCCCGGCGGCCCGTAATGCACTGAATAACGCCCTGTTGAGCGAGCTGGCCGCCACCCTGGAAGCCGCTGCCTCTGACTGCGAGATTTCAGTGTGCGTGATTGCCGGTAACGAACGTTTCTTTGCCGCCGGGGCCGATCTCAATGAGATGGCCGAAAAAGATCTGGCCGCCACCCTCAACGACATTCGCCCCCAGCTGTGGGCGCGGATCAATGCCTTTAACAAACCGCTGATAGCCGCGGTTAATGGTTATGCGCTGGGTGCCGGGTGCGAGCTGGCGCTGCTGTGCGATCTGGTCATCGCCGGAGAAAACGCCCGCTTCGGTCTGCCGGAGATCACCTTAGGCATTATGCCGGGGGCAGGCGGCACGCAACGGCTGATCCGCAGCGTCGGGAAATCCCTTGCCAGCAAAATGGTGTTGACCGGCGAAAGCATCACCGCCCGTCAGGCACTGGCGGCAGGGCTGGTGAGCGACGTTCATCCCGAAGCCTTAACCCTGGAATATGCCCTGCAACAGGCGGCACTGATGGCACGCCATTCGCCGCTGGCTTTGCAGGCGGCGAAGCAGGCGTTGCGTCAGTCCCAGGAAGTGGCCCTGCAAGCCGGGCTGGCGCAGGAACGCCAGCTCTTTACGCTGCTGGCCGCCACCGACGACCGCCGGGAAGGGATCGACGCCTTCCTGCAAAAACGCACCCCCGACTTTAAAGGACGCTAACCATGGATTTCATTCTGAGTCATGTTGAGCAGGGCGTGATGACCCTCACCCTGAACCGCCCGGAGCGACTCAACAGCTTTAACGAGGAGATGCACCTGCAACTGGCCGAGTGCCTGAAGCAGGCCGAGCGCGATGACAGCGTGCGTTGCCTGCTGGTGACCGGAGCCGGACGCGGTTTTTGCGCCGGGCAGGATCTTAACGACCGTAACGTGGACCCGAACAGCCCTGCGCCCGATCTCGGGATGTCGGTGGAGAAATTTTACAACCCGCTGGTGCGCCGTCTGGCAAAACTGCCTAAGCCGGTGATCTGTGCGGTGAACGGCGTGGCTGCCGGAGCCGGTGCCACGCTGGCGCTGGGCTGCGACATCGTGATTGCCGCGCGTTCGGTTAACTTTGTGATGGCTTTCAGCAAGCTGGGGCTGGTGCCAGATTCCGGTGGCACCTGGCTGCTGCCGCGTCTCACGGGCCGCGCCCGGGCGATGGGGCTGGCTCTGCTCGGGGAGAAGATCAGCGCTGAGCAGGCCCATGCCTGGGGGATGATCTGGCAGGTGGTGGATGATGCCGAACTGACCGACACCGCACGTCAGCTGGCGGTGCATCTGGCTTC
>Ga0256408_1002066_pt1 | contig 10266 bp, 10 predicted proteins | sample PhyAR1_FD_185998 | JGI IMG/M metagenome (GOLD analysis project Ga0256408, IMG submission 185998) | Leaf surface microbial communities from alfalfa plants in UC Gill Tract Community Farm, Albany, California, United States - DLSL A.R1 | ecosystem: Host-associated > Plants > Phyllosphere >...
CCCGACGGCCCCGTGTCGCGCGAGCTGGTCGACGGGTGCATCCGGGCGCTCAAGGACTGGCCGTGGGCGGAGCGGCCGACCGGCGTGGTGGCGATGTCGTCGCGTTCGCGTCCGGAGCTCGTCGGGTCGCTGGCGCAGGCGCTGGCGTCGATCGGACGCCTGCAGTTCCTCGGCACGCTCGGTCGCAGCGGCGGGGAGCCGCGGGGCGACGGCGCGACGAACAGCGCCTACCGCCTGGCCGGGGTGTGGGACACCTTCGTGGTCGGCCCGGAGCTCGCGGCGGCGCTCGGATCGCACCGGGGATCGGTGCTGCTCGTCGACGACCTCGTCGACAGCCGGTGGACGGTGACCGTTGCGGGACGGGAACTCCGCCGTGCGGGGGCGTCGGCCGTGCTGCCGTTCGCGCTGGCCACCGTGGCCTGACCCCGCCCGCGACCCCGGTCCGTCAGGCAGCGCCGATCGCGTCGAGCTCGGCGACCGCGTCCGACGGGAGCACGAGCCCGGCGCCCGCGACGTTCGCCCGCAGGTGCTCGACCGAGGACGTCCCGGGGATGAGCAGCACGTTGGGCGACCGCTGCAGCAGCCAGGCCAGTGCGACCGACAGGCGGGACTCCCCCAGCCGACCGGCGACGGCGTCGAGCGCGCCGGACTGGATCGGTGAGAACCCGCCGAGCGGGAAGTACGGCACGTAGGCGATGCCCTCGGCTGCCGTCAGGTCGACGAGGTCGTCGTCGCCGCGCTGCGCCACGTTGTACATGTTCTGCACGCACACCACCGGGGCGATCCGGAGCGCCTCGAGCAGCTGCGCCCCCGTGACGGTCGAGAGCCCGAGGTGCCGGATCTTCCCCTGCTGTCGGAGCTCCGCGAGCGCCTCGAACTGCGGGGCGATGCTGCCCGGCTCCGGGGCGTCGAACCCGCCGACGCGCAGGTTCACGACGTCGAGCTGCTCGAGGCCCAGCCGCTCGAGGTTGGCGTGCACGTCCTCGACGAGCTGCTCCGGCTTCCGTGCCGGCGGCCACTGCCCCTTGTCGTTCCGGCGGGACCCGACCTTCGTCACGACGTGGACCTGCTCCGGGTACGGGTGCAGGGCTTCGCGGATGATCTCGTTCGTGACGTGCGGGCCGTAGAAGTCGGCCGTGTCGATGTGGGTGATGCCCAGTTCGACCGCGGTGCGGAGGACCCGGACGGCCTCGTCGCGGTCGGCGGGCGGGCCGAACACCTGCGGACCGGCGAGCTGCATCGCGCCGTAGCCGAAGCGGGTGACCTCGAGGTCGCCGAGGTCGTACGTGCCGCCGGGGAGCGTGTTCGTCGTCATGGCTCGACGATGCACCCGATCGCTGCGCTGCGCCTGGCTCCGGTTGTCCCCTGGTCCACGAGGACCCCGTCGGCGCTCAGCGGCGCGGCGGCCGGACGGGCTTCGGGAAGGTCGAGCGCATGTGGTCGCTCGTCAGGACGTCCCCGATCCCGATCATGAGCAGCGAGAACAGGATCTGCTCGAGGACCATCCAGAACGGGTAGAGGCCGGGGATCGCCGCGACGACGAGCGTGACGACCGGGAAGATCCGACTGAACAGCCGGAGCCGCTGGTACGCCCAGTAGTACCCGAGCTGGGCTCGCCAGGCGAACACGTACAACGTCAGGGTGATGAGCAGCACGACGGTCGCGCGGAACCACACCGCCCACGCGACGGTCTCCCCCGCGCGGGTCAGCAGCACGGCGACGACGATCGCGGCGAGCCCGACCAGGGTCTCGGCGACCAGCAGCCACCGGATCCAGCGGAACGAGCGCACGGTCTCGGGGTGGGCGAGCATGTCCTCGCGGATCACGTAGTCGGCCTGGCGACCACCGGCGAGGCGGTCCAGGTGCAGCCGGCACCACAGACGGTCGGCGAGGACAGGGAGGCTCACGGAGTCCATGGTGCCGCATCCGGCGGGGCGGGCGGACACCGTGCCTCCCGGCCGGGTCCGGACCGGGTCGTGCCGGTCTCAGTCGGTGGGGACGAGCAGGGCGGTCCCGAGCACCTCGCCGGACTCGTCGTCCACGACGGCGGCCGTCCGGACGTCCGCCTGCAGCGACGTCGGATCGGTGATGATCGCGGTGTCCCCGGGGACGGCCGGCACCACGGTGAAGGCGGGTGCCGAGGCCAGTGCGGCCGCGTCGAGGTCCACCCGTCGGGACAGCACGAGCCGCAGCGAGCGGTGACCGGGCGGCAGGGTCAGCCCCTGCACGCGGACGGCGACCGACGAGCTCTCGGCGCGCTCGATGCGCACCGTGCCGGCCACGCCGTCGACCGTCGGGTCGAGCGTGCCGGCGACGGGCAGCGCCCGGGCCACCCAGTCCTCCACGTCGCGCCGCGTGCCCTGCTCGGCCGTGGTGTCGGGGATCGGCGCGCCGAGGGCGTTCGACACCCCGAGCGGCACCCGGGTCCCGCCGTCGGACGGCTCGGCGGTCGGACCGAGCGGCGCGGCCCGGTCGTCGTGGCCGTCGTCGTGGCCGGCACCGGCCCCGAGCCAGGCGACCCCGAGGCCGGACACGACGACGGCGAGCACCACCAGGACCGTCGCCGGTCCCCACGGTGCTCGCCGTCGCACGTCGTCCCCCCGGACCGCGCTAGGAGCGCTTCCGGCGCTCGCGCACGCGCATGTTGACGTTGATCGGGGTCCCCGCGAAGCCCCAGACCTCGCGCAGGCGGCGCGTGATGAAGCGGCGGTACTGCGGGTCGAGGAACGCCGACGTGAACAGCACGAACGTCGGCGGCTGGCTCGACGCCTGGGTCCCGAACAGGATGCGGGGCTGCTTGCCACCGCGGACCGGGTGCGGGTGCTCCTGCACGAGCTCGGCGATGAAGGCGTTGACCTTGCCGGTCGGGATGCGGGTGTCCCACGACTCGAGCGCGGTCTCGAGCGCCGGCACGAGCTTCTCGAGGTGCCGGCCGGTGCGGGCGGAGATGTTGACGCGCGGGGCCCAGGCCACGTGGGCCAGGTCCTGCTCGATCTCGCGCTCCAGGTAGCGACGGCGGTCGTCGTCGAGCAGGTCCCACTTGTTGTAGGCCAGGACGAGCGCGCGGCCGGACTCGAGGACGAGGTCGATGATGCGGAGGTCCTGCGTCGAGACCGGCTCGGTCACGTCGAGCACGACGACGGCGACCTCGGCCTTCTCGAGCGCCGCGGTGGTGCGGAGCGACGCGTAGAAGTCGGCGCCCTGCTGCAGGTGCACGCGCTTCCGGATGCCGGCGGTGTCGACGAAGCGCCAGATGCGCCCGCCGAGCTCGATCTGCTCGTCCACCGGGTCGCGGGTGGTGCCGGCGAGGTCGTTCACGACCACGCGCTCCTCACCCGCCGCCTTGTTGAGCAGCGAGCTCTTGCCGACGTTCGGGCGACCGAGGATCGCGACGCGACGGGGTCCGCCGACCTCCTGCTTGGCGACCGCCGAGGTGTCGGGGAGGGTCGAGATGATGAGGTCCATCAGGTCCGCGACACCGCGGCCGTGCAGGGCGGAGACCGGGTGCGGCTCGCCGAGGCCGAGGTTCCAGAGCTCGAAGGCCTCGAGGTCGCGGCGCTCGTCGTCGGCCTTGTTCGCGACGACGATGACCGGGCGGTCGGTGCCGCGGAGCATCTTCACCACGTGCTCGTCGGTGGCGGTGATGCCGACGGTGACGTCGACGACGAAGAGCACGGCGTCGGCGAGGTCGACCGCGACCTCGGCCTGCGCGGCGACCGAGGCGTTGATGCCCCGGGCGTCCGGCTCCCAGCCGCCGGTGTCGACGAGCGTGAAGCGCTTGTCGTTCCACTCGGCCTTGTAGCTCACGCGGTCGCGGGTGACGCCGGGGACGTCCTGCACGACGGCCTCGCGCCGACCGATGATGCGGTTGACGAGCGCCGACTTGCCGACGTTCGGGCGACCGACGATCGCGAGCACCGGGTAGGCCGGCAGGTAGTGCAGGCCGTCCTCCCCGATCGAACCGGCGTCGAGGATCGCGACGTCCTCCTCGTCGAGCTCGTACTCGTCGAGACCGACGCGGAGCGCGTTGGCGCGCTGGTCGGCCTCGGCTTCGTCGAGTCCGGCGAGGCGCTCACCGAGCGCGTCGTCGTACTCCGGGAAGTCGTCGGTGTCGTGGCTGTCCTGCTGGGCCATGGTGGGGTTCCTCGTGTGCGACCGGAGCCGCGGTGTCGGTGGCCGTTCCCGGCCGGGCCGGTCACCCGGCGGTGGTGACCGGGCGACCCGGTCGTGGTGACCGGACGGCGCCCGGTCTGCGTCAGTGCGTGGCCGCTCGGGCCAGGTCGACGACCGCCTGGACGGTCTGGTCGAAGTCGAGGTCGGTGGAGTCGAGCGTCGTGACGCCGTCGGCGGCGTTCATGAAGTCCACGACCTTCGCGTCCGCGGCATCCCGTCGGGCGAGTGCTGCGGAGGTCTCGGCGGCCGACTGGGTCGTGACCTCAGCAGAGCGCCGAGCCATCCTAACCGACTCGTCGGCCGTCAGCAGGATCCGGACCTCGGCATCGGGTGCGACGACGGTCGTGATGTCGCGGCCCTCGGTGATGATGCCCTGCGCGTCGGCCTTCCGCATGACCTGGCGGAAGAGCTGCACCAGGCGCTCGCGCACCTCGGGCAGCTTGGCGATGTGCGCCACCGCGGCGGTCACGTCGGGCGTCCGGATCGCGTCGGTCACGTCGGTGTCGCCGACCCGCACGAAGTACGCGTCCGGGTCGGTGCCGATCGTGTAGTCGAAGGTGTCCCAGCTCGCGAGCACCGCTGCCGGGTCGTCGAGGTCGACGCCCTGCTGCAGCGCGTGCCAGGCGAGCGCACGGTACGCGGCACCGGTGTCCTGGTAGCCGAAGCCGAGCGCGCGGGCCGCAGCCCGGGAGACGCTGGACTTGCCGCTGCCGGCCGGTCCGTCGACCGCGATGACCGTCTTGGCCACGAACGCGCCCTGCGGCAGGCCGGACGGCACCGGAGCGCTCGTCGAGCCCGGCTCGCCACCGCCCTGGCCGTCGAGGCCCCCGGCGACGTCCCCGCCGCCGCCGATCGGGCCGGGCTGGGCGCCGGGCGTGGGCAGCCCGGAGTCGGGCCCGTCGGGCCCGCCGGTGACGCCGGACTGCTCGAGCGCGGTGTGCGTGTCGTGGTTCAGGCCCATGCTGCTGCGATCCTCCATCCGTGACCCTCGAGCTCTTCGACGAGTCGTTGTTCCTGCTCGGGCACGACCGACACCTCGACGATGCCGATCGGTGCGCCCGGTGAGTGTTCGAGGCGCATGTCCTCGAGGTTGATGCCGATCTCCCCGATGAACGCCAGGAGTGCGGCGATCTGGCCCGGGGTGTCGTCGACGAGGACGACCACCTGGGCGAAGCGCTTGGTGGTGCCGTGCTTGCCGGGCAGGCGCTCGACCCCGCGGTTGCCCGAGGCGATGGTCTCGGCGATCGTCCGCGGCGAGCCCTGGCCGTCCGGGTCGCCGAGCGCGCGGAGCACACGGTCGAGGTCGTCGCGGAGGTCGGCGAGCACCGGCCGGATGTTCGCGGCGTTCGCGCCGATGATCTGCACCCACAGGCCCGGGTCGCTCGCGGCGATGCGCGTGACGTCGCGGACACCGCCGCCGGCCAGTTCGAGCGAACCGTCCGGGGCCTCCTGCAGCCGCGCGGCCATCAGGGTGGAGACGAGCTGGGGTGCGTGCGAGACGTAGGCGACCGCCAGGTCGTGCGCGGCGGGCTCCATCGGCACCACGGTCGCGCCGACGTCGAGCGCGAGGTCCTCGACGACGGCGGCGCGCTGGTACGTGATGCCGTCGTGTCCGGCGATGACCCACGGCCGCCCGACGAACAGGTCGGCCCGGGCCGCGGTCGGACCGCTGCGTTCGCGGCCGGCCATCGGGTGCGACCCGATGTAGCGGCCGACGTCGGCACCGACCTCGCGCAGGCGCGCCAGCGGTCCGGTCTTGACGCTCGCCACGTCGGTGACGACCGCGTGCGGGAACGCCGCGAGCTCGCGCTCCACGACCGCGGCCACCACGTCCGGCGGCACCGCCACGACCACCAGCTCCGGCGCATCGCCGTCAGCGGGGCGACGGCCGGCACCGTAGTCCACGGCGAGGGCCAGGGCGGCGGGCGAGACGTCGTCGAGGACGACGTCGACGCCCTTCTCGCGCAGGGCGAGTCCGATCGACGCGCCGAGCAGCCCGGCCCCGACGACCCGCACGGGACCGCGGAGCCGCCGGTCGATGTCCGGTTCGGCGGTCGGGGCGGGAGCGTCGGTCACGCGGTCAGCCTACCGACGCCTCAGTCGGCGGTCTCCTCGTCCTCGGCACCCTGTGTGCTGCCCTGCGCCTCGCGGGCGATGCGGAGGAGCCCGCCGAGCTCGACCGTCGACAGCTCGCGGACGCGGCCGATCGGCAGCGAGCCGAGCTGCAGCGGCCCGAACGAGCGTCGGACGAGCTCGAGCACCGGGTGGTCGACGGCGTCGAGCATCCGTCGGACGATCCGGTTGCGACCCGAGTGCAGCGTGACCTCGACGAGCGACTCGCCACGGGCCGACTCGAGCAGACGGACCTTGTCGGCGGCGATCGGACCGTCCTCGAGCTCCACGCCCTCGAGCAGGCGCTGCACGGTCGCCGGGTTGACGTTCCCCGCCACCTTCGCGATGTAGGTCTTCGCCACGCCGAACGACGGGTGCGCCAGCACGTGTGCGAGGTCGCCGTCGTTCGTCAGGAGCAGCAGCCCCGAGGTCTCGGTGTCGAGTCGGCCGACGTTGAACAGCCGCTCCTCGTACCGGTCGACGAACTCGGACAGGTCCCGTCGGCCGCGTTCGTCCTGCAGGCTCGAGACGACACCGGTCGGCTTGTTGAGGAGCACGTACCGACGCGAGGTGTCGACCTGCACGGGCACGCCGTCCACCGCGATCTGGTCGGTCTCCGTGACACGGCGTCCGAGGGCGTCCACGACCTCGCCGTTCACCGTCACACGGCCCTCGACGATCAGGTTCTCCGCGACGCGACGGGACGCGATGCCCGCAGCGGCGATCACCTTCTGCAGGCGCTCCCCCTCGGCCTGGAGGCCCTGGTCGCCCCCGGTGGACGCCTCGGCTCCGTCGGCATCCCAGTCGGGGATGACGGGGCGCTCGGGCGTGCCCTCGAGCGGTGCTCCGTGGTCGTCACGCGCGCCCTCCGGGCGCGGCGTCGTGCGGGGGTCGGTCCGGGGACCGCGGCCGCGGTCGCTGTTCCGGGCGGTGGTGGTGCCACCGACGTAGCGGCGGCCGTTGTGCCACACGGTGCTCGGGCGGCCGTCCGGGCCGCGGCGGTCCTCGCGCGCCGGGTCACGGCGGTCGTCGCGGCGGTCGTCGCGGCGGTCGTTGCCACGGCGGTCGCCGGCTCCGCCGCGGTCGTCCCGCCCGCGGAAGCCACCGGCACCGCGGTCGTCACGCCCACGGGAGCCACCGCCCTGGCGGTCGTCGCGCCCGCGGTACCCGCCCGGGGAGCGGTCGTCGTCGCGGCGGACGAACCCGCTGTCCCCGCCACGGCGGTCGTCGTCGCGGCTCACGAAGCGGCCACGGTCACCGCCCGGTCGGTCCTCGCGACCGCGGTACCCACCGCGGTCGTCGTTGCCGCGGGAGCCACCGGAACCACCGGAACGGTCGTCACGGCCACGGTAGCCACCACCGGTGCTGCCGGAACGCTCGTCACGCCCGCGGTACCCACCACGGTCGTCGTTGCCCCGGTACCCACCACCGGTCCCACCGGACCGGTCATCGCGGCCACGGTATCCACCGCCGGCACCACCGGAGCGGTCGTCACGCCCGCGGGAGCCACCACGGTCGTCGTTGCCTCGGTAGCCGCCAACGGTGCCGCCGGAACGCTCGTCACGTCCGCGGTAGCCACCGCCTGTGCCACCGGAGCGGTCGTCACGCCCGCGGTACCCACCACCGGTCCCACCGGAACGGTCGTCGCGCCCGCGGTACCCACCACGGTCGTCGTTGCCGCGGTAGCCACCACCGGTGCCACCGGAGCGGTCGTCGCGCCCGCGGTACCCACCACCGGTCCCACCGGAACGGTCGTCGCGCCCGCGAGAGCCACCACGGTCGTCGTTCCCGCGGTACCCACCACCGGTGCCACCGGAGCGCTCGTCGCGCCCGCGGTACCCGCCACGGTCGTCACCGGACCGGCCACCCGCACGGCCGGGACCGCCGTCGCGGTCGCGGGGCGCGCCTCCCGTCCGGCCACCGCCGTCGCGACCGGACCCGCCTCGCGGGCCTCCTCGTCGTTCGTCCTCATACGCGGCCATCGGGGATCCCTTCGTTGTGCCCGAACCCGCCGACGCCGTCCTCCAGGAGGGGCGAGATGAGCGGCAGTTCGTCGAGCGAGTTGATGCCGAGCTGCTGGAGCAGCAGGTCGGACGTGACGTAGTTGATGGCACCCGTCTCGGCGTCGGTGAACGACTCCTCGATGAGGCCGCGCGCGACGAGCGTGCGGACGACACCGTCGACGTTGACCGCGCGGATCGCGGCGATCTGCGAGCGGGTGATGGGCTGCTTGTAGGCGACGACGGCCAGGGTCTCGAGCGCAGCCTGGGACAGCCGGGCGGGCCGTTCGGCCTCGACGAACTGCTCGACGACGTCGTCGAGGTCACGTCGGACGTAGAAGCGCCAGCCGCCGCCGACCTCGCGGAGCTCGAAGCCCCGGCGCACGGTGCCGTCGACACCGTCGAAGTCGGCCACGAGTCGCTCGATCGCCTGGCGCACGACGGGGACGGGGGCGCCGACCGCTGCGCCGAGCGAGACGAGGGACTGGGGCTCGTCGGCGATCATCAGGATCGCCTCGAGCTGTCGGTCGACCGGCTGCTCGGTCCGGGGCCCGCTCGCCGCGTGGAGGTCCTGCTCGATCGCGCGGGCGTCGGCGACCTCGTCGGCTCCCCCGGGTTCGGCGCTCGACGCGGAGGCACGTGCGTCATCCGTCATAGTCGGCTCCCAGGTCGGCGAGGCTCTCGTCGGACCAGTGTTCGGCGGTCCACCGGAGTGTCAGCTCCCCCAGCGGTTCGAACTGCTCGAACGAGATCGACGCGTTCCGGTACAGCTCCAGGATCGCCAGGAAGCGAGCCACCACGATACCCGTCTCCGCGACGCCGGCGACCAGTTCGCGGAACGGCACGTCCTCGTCGCCCCGGGTGCGGAGGATCGACACGACGATGGCCGCCTGCTCGCGGATGCTCACGAGCGGCGCGTGCAGGTGGTCGAGGCCGACGGTCGGGATCTCCCGCGGCGCGAAGGCGAGCGTGGCGATCGCGGCGAAGTCCTGCACGGAGAGGGTCCACACCAGCTCGGGCGTCCGCGCGCGGAACCGTTCCTCGAGGCGGACCCGGCGGACGTGGCGGCGGGACTCCTGCTGCCACTGCTCCCCGAACCACTCGGCGGCCTGCTTGAACGCCCGGTACTGCAGGAGCCGGGCGAAGAGCAGGTCGCGGGCCTCGAGCAGGGCGACGTCCTCGGCGTCGACGAGCTCGCCCTGCGGCAGGAGCCCGGCGATCTTCAGGTCGAGCAGAGTCGCCGCGACGACGAGGAACTCGCTCGCCTCGTCGAGTTCGTCGGCTGACTCGGCCTGACGCACGTACTGGATGAACTCCCCCGTGACGGCGCCGAGGGACACCTCGGTGATGTCGAGCTCGTGCTTCGTGATGAGCGAGAGCAGCAGGTCGAACGGACCGTCGAAGTTGCGGAGCCGGACCCGGAAGCCGGGCGCCGTCGTGGTGCCGGCGGGCGCGGCGAGCGGGCCGGCGGTGGTGCCGACGGTGACGTCCGCGGCGTCGCTCGGCGAGGTCGCGTCAGGCGACGGCGCCACGCTCGACGAGCTCCCTGGCGAGCGCCCGGTACGCGTGCGCCGCGGCGTGTTCGGGCGCCGTCTGCGTGATCGGACGTGCCGAGACGGTGGCGTCCGGGAACTTCACGGTCCGGCTGATCACGGTGTCGAGCACGTGGTCGTCGAACGTCTCGACGACGCGCTCCATGACCTCGCGGGAGTGCAGGGTCCGCGAGTCGTACATGGTCGCCAGGATGCCGTCGAGCCGGAGGGCCGGGTTGAGCCGGTCGCGCACCTTGTCGATCGTCTCGATGAGCAGGGCGACACCGCGCAGTGCGAAGAACTCGCACTCGAGCGGGATGAGGACGCCGTGCGCGGCGGTGAGCGCGTTCACGGTGAGCAGCCCGAGCGACGGCTGGCAGTCGACGAGGATCAGGTCGTAGTCGTTCGAGACCTTGCGGAGGACGCTCGCGAGGATCTGCTCGCGGGCG
>Ga0256408_1002072_pt1 | contig 10240 bp, 8 predicted proteins | sample PhyAR1_FD_185998 | JGI IMG/M metagenome (GOLD analysis project Ga0256408, IMG submission 185998) | Leaf surface microbial communities from alfalfa plants in UC Gill Tract Community Farm, Albany, California, United States - DLSL A.R1 | ecosystem: Host-associated > Plants > Phyllosphere >...
TACCCAACCACTAGCCGGAGCCTTATCCGGCTACGAGCCGTTTACCCTGCCAGGAAGAACCTGAACGCCGGGTTATGGGTCTCGTCATGGCAGTCGTAACCCAGCTCGTTGAGGCGCGTTTCGAAATCCGGTTCATGCTCACCCAGTTCGAACGCCGCCAGCACGCGGCCATAATCGGTGCCGTGGCTGCGGTAATGGAACAAGGAGATGTTCCAGTGCGTGCCCAGAGTATGCAGAAATTTCAGCAATGCACCCGGTGATTCCGGGAACTCGAAGCTGAACAGACGCTCCTGTAACGGTTTCGACGGACGCCCGCCTACCATGTAGCGAACGTGCAGCTTCGCCATCTCGTCGTCAGAGAGATCCACTACGCTGTAACCACCTTCATGCAGCAAGGAGAGGATCTCCTTTCGCTCGTCCAGACCGCGGCTTAAGCGCACCCCGACAAAAATGCAGGCGTCTTTGGCATCGGCAAAGCGGTAGTTGAACTCCGTCACCGAACGACCACCTAACAGCTGGCAGAACTTCAGGAAGCTGCCCTTCTCTTCCGGGATGGTCACCGCCAGCAACGCTTCACGCTGCTCCCCCAGCTCGCAACGCTCGGAAACGTAGCGCAGACCGTGGAAATTAACGTTCGCGCCAGAGAGCACGTGGGCCAGACGCTCGCCGCGAATGTTGTGCTGCGCGATGTATTTCTTCATCCCCGCCAGCGCCAGCGCACCGGATGGCTCTGCCACCGCGCGCACATCCTCGAAGAGGTCCTTCATCGCCGCGCAGATAGCGTCGCTATCAACGGTGATGATGTCGTCGAGATATTCCTGGCAGACGCGGAAGGTTTCATCCCCGATGCGTTTCACCGCCACGCCTTCGGCAAACAGCCCGACGCGCGGGAGATCCACCGGATGACCGGCATCCAGCGCCGCCTTCAGGCAGGCAGAGTCTTCCGCTTCCACGGCAATGACTTTGATCTGCGGCATCAGCTGTTTGATCAGCACCGCGACCCCTGCCGCCAGCCCGCCCCCACCGACCGGAACAAACACCCGATCGAGATGGGCATCCTGCTGCAGCAGCTCCAGCGCCAGCGTGCCCTGGCCAGCAATCACCATCGGATGATCGAAGGGCGGCACCCAGGTAAAGCCCTGCTGCTGCGCCAGATCGATGGCTTTGGCTTTCGCTTCGTCAAAATTGGCACCGTGGAGCAGCACTTCGCCGCCAAATCCGCGCACCGCATCGACTTTAATATCTGCCGTTGCCACTGGCATGACGATCAGGGCTTTCAGCCCCAGTCGCGCAGCAGAGAACGCCACGCCCTGGGCATGGTTGCCCGCGGATGCCGTGATCACACCCCGCGCTTTTTGCTCGTCGGTCAACCCGGCCATCATCGCGTAGGCACCGCGCAGTTTGAAGCTGTGTACCGGTTGACGGTCTTCACGCTTCACCAGAATGACGTTATCCAGCCGCGAAGAGAGCTTGTCCATTTTTTGCAGCGGCGTAACCTGCACCGCTTCATAGACCGGCGCACGCAGCACCGCCCGGAGATATTCTGCCCCCTCAGGGGCAGACGATAAAGGTTGGGATTCGGCCATCATCAGCCCCCAAGTTTGGATTTATCGCGCACCGCGCCTTTATCCGCACTGGTGGCAAGGGTAGCGTAAGCACGCAGGGCGAAGGAGACTTCGCGCTGACGATCTTTCGGCGTCCAGGCTTTGTCCCCACGCGCGTCCTGTGCTTCACGGCGGGCAGCAATTTCCTGAGGGCTCAGTTTCAGCTGAATACCACGATTCGGAATGTCGATTTCGATCAGATCGCCATCTTCGATGATCGCGATGTTACCGCCGCTGGCCGCTTCCGGCGAAACGTGACCGATTGAGAGACCGGATGTCCCCCCTGAGAAACGACCGTCGGTGATCAGCGCACAGGCTTTACCGAGACCCATAGATTTAAGGAAGGTCGTTGGGTAGAGCATCTCCTGCATCCCCGGCCCGCCTTTCGGTCCTTCGTAGCGGATCACCACGACATCGCCAGCGATAACTTTGCCGCCGAGGATCGCTTCCACCGCATCATCCTGACTTTCGTAGACTTTTGCCGGACCGGTGAATTTCAGGATGCTGTCGTCCACGCCAGCCGTTTTAACGATACAGCCGTTTTCCGCGAAATTACCGTAAAGCACCGCCAGGCCGCCATCTTTGCTGTAGGCATTTTCCAGCGAGCGAATGCAGCCTTCCGCGCGATCGTCATCCAGGGTGTCCCAGCGACAGTCCTGGGAGAACGCCTGCGTGGTACGGATACCTGCCGGGCCGGCGCGGAACATTTTTTTGACGGACTCGTCTTTGGTCAGCATCACGTCGTACTGATCCAGCGTTTGCGGCAGCGTCAGACCGAGCACGTTTTTCACGTCACGGTTCATCAGCCCTGCGCGATCTAACTCCCCGAGGATCCCCAGCACGCCACCCGCACGGTGAACATCTTCCATGTGGTATTTCTGCGTGCTCGGCGCAACTTTACACAGCTGCGGCACTTTGCGGGACAGCTGGTCGATGTCGGTCATGGTGAAATCAATTTCTGCTTCCTGGGCCGCGGCCAGCAGGTGCAGAACGGTGTTGGTGGAACCGCCCATGGCGATATCCAGGGTCATGGCATTTTCAAACGCCGCTTTGCTGGCGATATTGCGCGGCAGTGCGCTGGCATCGTCCTGCTCGTAGTAGCGTTTGGTCAGCTCAACAATGCGTTTACCGGCGTTAAGGAACAGCTCTTTGCGATCGGCGTGGGTCGCCAGCAGCGAGCCGTTACCCGGCTGAGACAGACCCAGCGCTTCGGTCAGACAGTTCATCGAGTTGGCAGTGAACATACCGGAACAGGAGCCGCAGGTCGGACACGCCGAACGCTCAACTTGCTCGCTCTGCTCGTCGGAGACTTTCGGGTCAGCACCCTGAATCATCGCGTCAACCAGGTCGAGCTTGATGATCTTGTCGGACAGTTTGGTTTTACCCGCTTCCATCGGACCGCCGGAAACGAAGATCACCGGGATGTTCAGGCGCAGGGAGGCCATCAACATCCCCGGGGTGATTTTGTCGCAGTTGGAGATGCAGACCATCGCATCGGCACAGTGGGCGTTAACCATGTACTCCACCGAGTCGGCAATCAGCTCGCGCGACGGCAGTGAATAAAGCATGCCCCCGTGCCCCATTGCGATCCCGTCATCCACGGCGATGGTATTGAACTCTTTCGCCACGCCGCCAGAGGCTTCAATCTGCTCGGCAACCAGCTTCCCGAGATCGCGCAGGTGCACGTGACCCGGTACAAATTGGGTGAAAGAGTTGACCACGGCGATAATCGGTTTGCCGAAATCGGCGTCGGTCATTCCGGTGGCGCGCCACAGCGCGCGGGCGCCCGCCATATTGCGGCCGTGAGTGGTAGTGGCGGAACGGTACTTAGGCATGCGTTATTTACTCCCGTCTATCTGGTAAATGGGACGGTGCGTGCCGTCCCATATTTATGCTTATTGATTAACCTGATCCAACCAACCCCATTTATCTTCGGTTTCACCGGTAAAGAGGCCAAAGAATGCTTCCTGGATACGTTTGGTCACCGGACCACGGCGGCCTTCGCCCACCTGGATGCCGTCAACGCTGCGCACTGGCGTGATCTCTGCCGCGGTACCGGACATAAAGATTTCATCGGCCAGGTACAGCGATTCACGGGACAGAACCTGCTCGCGCACTTCGATGCCCAGATCCTGCGCCAGCTTGATGATGGCGTCACGGGTGATGCCCGGCAGGGCTGAGGAGGTAAACGGCGGCGTGAACAGAATGCCATCTTTCACTTCGAACAGGTTCTCACCTGCACCTTCAGAGATATAGCCGTTCACATCCAGGGCAATACCCTCCTGATAGCCGTGGCGACGGGCTTCGCTGCCAACCAGCAGGGAGGAGAGGTAGTTACCGCCCGCTTTTGCTGCGGTCGGGATGGTGTTTGGTGCCACACGGTTCCAGGAGGAAACCATCGCGTCGATCCCCTGCTCCAGCGCTTCTGCGCCGAGGTAGGCTCCCCACGGGAACGCGGCGATGATCACATCAGTGGTGTAACCGGCTGGCGGGTTGACGCCCATACCCACATCGCCCACAAATACCAGAGGACGAATATAGGCGCTGGTCAGGTTGTTTTTGCGCAGGACGGCGCGGCAAGCTTCCATCAGCTCATCCACGCTCTGGGAAACCGGGAAACGATAAATTTTGGCTGAATCACGCAGACGCTGCATGTGTTCGCGATGACGGAACACAACCGGACCTTTGTGTGAGTCGTAGCAACGGATGCCTTCAAAAACAGACGTACCGTAGTGAAGCGCGTGGGACATCACGTGGACTTTAGCGTCCTCCCAGCGAATCATCTCACCATTGGACCAAATGAAATCAGCTTTTTTCGTCGTCATTTTTCTTCCTTTGCGCTCAGGCGCGAATTTGTTGTGTTTGTGATGTAGCGGCACGCTGCTGGATATCGACCCGGGCGACGTCGACCAGTTTGCTCAACTGGCTAAACAGTAATTCGACGGGGCGCTGGCTGGCAACGGTCAATTCGATATTTATGTTTTGCGCGTCGGTGGCGGTTTCCATGTTCATCGAACATATCTGGAACCCACGATGGCGCACCACGCGTAATACACGTTCTAACGTTTCCGGGTTGAAGCGAGCCTGCACGGCGACCTGATGTTGCATCATGATAATTTCTCCAGCATTTGTGAGTTACTGGCGCCGGGCGGCACCAACGGCCAGACATTCTCAAGTTCGTCGATTGAGACATGAAGCAGGTAAGGCCCCTTGCTTGACAGCATTTCATCAAGTGCCGCTTCAACCTGGTCTTTACGGGTGATGTGCTGGCCAGGAATGCCGAAGGCGCTGGCCAGAACGAGGAAATCGGGGTTATCGGTCAGGGTGGTTTCGCTGTAACGCTCCTGGAAAAAGAGCTGCTGCCACTGGCGCACCATGCCTAAACGTTGGTTATCCAGCAGTACGATCTTCACCGGCAGTTGCTTGCGCTTGATGGTGCCCAACTCCTGCACGTTCATCATGAAGGAGCCATCACCAGAGACACAGATCACCGTATCGTCCGGGCGCGCCACCTGGGCACCTACCGCAGCTGGCAATCCGAAGCCCATCGTGCCTAAGCCGCTTGAAGTAATGAAGTTTTCCGGGCGCGTGTAAGTCATGTGCTGCGCTGACCACATCTGATGCTGACCCACGTCGGTGGTCACGACACTGTTGGCCGGTTTGCGATCCGACAGCTGCTTGAGCAGCAACGGCGCGAAGATCGCGTCGCCAGGATGGTCGTAGCGCCAGGCGTGTTCGCGGCGCATTTCTGCCGCATGCTGCCGCCACGCATCGATCGCTAAAGTCTGTTGTAACGCAGGTAACAGCGCGTTGAGATCGCCCTGCAAGGCCACGTGTGCCTGGCGGAGCTTATTCATCTCTGCCGGGTCGATATCCATATGAATGACTTTGGCATTCGGTGCGAAGGTATTCAGCTTGCCGGTTACGCGATCATCAAAACGCGCACCCACAGCGATCAGCAGGTCACACTCCTGCACGGCGAGGTTGGCGGCTTTCGTGCCGTGCATCCCCAGCATGCCAAGGTAGTACGGGTAATCGGCATCCACCGCGCCCAGCCCTTTTAACGTGCAGGCAGAGGGCATCCGGGTAGTGGCAATAAATTCGCGCAGGGCCGGAACCGCTTGCGCCATCCCTACTCCGCCGCCTACATAGAGGATCGGCTTTTGCGCATGGGCCAGCATCTGGCTGGCCTCGCTGACTTCTGCAAATGGAAACGCATCATCATTCTCAACGGTGGAGAAGTGCGGCTCCAGATCCCCTAACGCAACCTGGATATCTTTCGGGATATCAACCAGCACCGGGCCTGGACGGCCTGAGTTTGCCACCTCAAAGGCTTCCGCCATGACGCGCGGCAGCTCTTCCAGGGATTGCACGAGGAAGCTGTGTTTTGTGCAAGCCAGTGACAAACCGAGAACGTCCACTTCCTGGAAAGCATCGGTGCCGATGAAAGGGGAAGCGACCTGGCCGGTGATGGCCACCACGGGAACAGAATCAAGCAGTGCATCAGCCAGACCGGTGATCAGGTTGGTTGCGCCCGGGCCGGAGGTCGCCATGCAGACGCCGGTTTTCCCGGTTGCACGCGCATAGCCAATGGCCGCCATCGCTGCACCCTGCTCGTGTCGGCACAACAGATGTTCCACGCCGCCGTCATACAAAGCATCGTAAATCGGCATAATTGCGCCGCCCGGGTAACCGAAGATGGTATCGACTCCCTGCGCTCGCAACGCATGTACTACCCACTGTGCGCCATTCATAGTTACTTCCCCGTCGTAAATCGAGAGAAACAGAATTTTGTGCTACTACTCATGTTCTGCTCCTCGCTTATGTTTTAAGGTCATAAAAAAACCCCCGGACCTTTCGGTGCGGGGGTCTTAGTTCGTTAAGGCTTGATTATTAAGCCTTTCCTCGTCCAAGTGCAGCCCCGCACGGTGGGATAATAATCACCACCACGCTAATCACGACCAGGCTAATCACTAGTAGAAGGGCTGTCATTTTCTGTTCTTTTTGCATCTTGTTCGAAGGAATACCTAAAGAGTTATCACAGATATCGAACCGAACACAACATTTTTTTATAATCCACTTTCTTATTACGCTAATAATTTAGATAAATATCATTGTTTTTTATGACAAAAATAGAAAATGAATTAATTTCACTTTTTTGTGCGCAGGAGAGGCGAGAAGAAATGCTTATTACGATCTGCGAGCGGGCTTCCATGACGATGAAAAGATTACAATTTCGTAAAAATATTCAGGAACAGGCCGTGTAAAAACACCCTTTGCCGGTAAAGGTCATCACATCACCGTGACATAGTGGCGCTTCAAGGAGGGTCTTTATGTCACTGTCGGTTGTTTATACCCGCGCTGCGTTAGGCGTCAAAGCGCCGCTGATTTCCGTTGAGGTTCACCTCAGTAATGGCCTGCCGGGCTTAACCCTGGTCGGCCTGCCAGAAACCACCGTCAAGGAAGCCAGAGACCGGGTACGCAGCGCAATCATCAATAGCGGTTATACCTTTCCGGCCAAAAAGATCACCATCAACCTGGCACCTGCCGATTTACCTAAGGAAGGCGGGCGATATGATTTACCTATCGCCATTGCGCTTCTCGCTGCCTCTGAGCAGCTCTCCTGTTCCAGACTGAGCACATACGAGTTCGTGGGTAAGCTGGCGCTTACAGGCGCATTAAGAGGGGTTCCCGGCGCAATATCGGGTGCCCTGGCGGCCATTCAGGCTGGCAGAGAGATTATTGTCGCCAATGATAATGCTGCCGAAGTTAGCCTTATTGAACAAAAAGGCTGTCTGGTGGCCGGGCATTTGCAGGAGGTATGCGCCTTTCTTGAAGGCCGACACGAGCTGGCTGCGCCCGTTCAGGAGCCATTCGCGATAGAAAAGAGCGACCGGGACATCAGAGATATCATCGGTCAGGAACAAGGTAAACGGGCGCTGGAGATCACTGCGGCTGGCGCGCACAATCTGCTGCTGATTGGCCCCCCTGGTACCGGTAAAACCATGCTCGCGAGCCGACTTGATGGCCTGCTCCCGCCACTCAGCAACCATGAAGCGCTGGAGAGTGCGGCAATCCTGAGCCTCGTTAACGCCTCATCGATGTATAAGCAGTGGCGTCAGCGCCCTTTTCGCGCACCGCACCACAGCGCCTCGCTCGTGGCCATGGTGGGCGGGGGCGCGATTCCCGTGCCGGGTGAGATCTCACTGGCGCATAACGGCATTCTCTTTCTGGACGAGTTACCTGAGTTTGAAAGACGTGTACTGGATGCCTTACGCGAGCCTATCGAATCCGGGCAGATAAATATCTCCCGCACCCGCGCAAAGATCAGTTATCCCGCTCGCTTTCAGCTTATCGCCGCCATGAATCCCAGCCCAACGGGGCACTATCAAGGCAACCATAATCGCTGTTCGCCAGAGCAGACGCTTCGCTATCTGGGGCGCTTATCGGGGCCATTTCTGGATCGCTTCGATTTATCGCTTGAGATTCCGCTACCGCCGCCAGGGTTATTAAGCCAGACGCATACCAAAGGAGAATCCAGCATCACCGTGCGAAACAGAGTGATTGCTGCGCAGGAGCGACAGCGGGTAAGACAACATAAACTCAATGCTCACCTGGATAATGCGGAGATACGCAGGTATTGCTTACTTGCGGCAGAAGACGCCCTGTGGCTGGAAGAGACCCTTACCCGATTTGGCCTGTCGGTGCGTGCCTGGCAGCGGCTGTTGAAGGTGGCCCGTACGATTGCCGATCTGGAAGAGAGTGAAACGATTGAACGCAGGCACCTGCAGGAAGCCCTGAGCTATCGCGCTATCGATCGCTTGCTGCTGCACCTGCAAAAGATGCTGAGATGAAAAAAGGGGCCGTAGCCCCTTTTTCTTAATCGTCTGACTCGGTGTAGTCTTCCGCACCTTCCATCTGTGGTTTACCACCAGACAGAGTATGGAACCGTTTTGGACGCTTGATACGGCCCATATACTTGATCCATACGCGCTCCGCTTCCGTTACCGGCTCACGCTCGCCACGGCAGACGGCTACAAACGATTTTTCGTCTTCAGTGGTGGGTTCACGTTTTCCCAAATCCAGTTCATTGAAGGCATAACCGTGGCGCTCAAGCAGTTGTGCTTCTTTGATGGTGAAATCACCATGGCGAGAAAATCCGCGTGGATAATTTTTATTGTCGAAAAAACGATTAGTCGTCGTAAAGCTTTCCGCCATCCTACACGCTCCTATATCTTTGGCCGAGCTATTTATGGCGCGGAGTATTAGTTACGCTTGACAGAGCGTCCAACAAAACATTTAAATCATAACGACAAATTATTTTGCGGAGAAAACCGTGGATACGGAATTGCTAAAAACTTTCCTCGAAGTGAGCAGAACTCGCCACTTCGGGCGCGCCGCAGAAGCGCTTTATCTGACTCAGTCGGCGGTGAGCTTTCGTATTCGTCAGCTTGAAAATCAGCTTGGGGTGAACCTTTTCACTCGTCATCGCAACAACATTCGCTTAACGCCCGCAGGTGAAAAACTTCTGCCCTATGCAGAGACTCTGATGAACACCTGGCAGGCCGCGCGTAAAGAAGTAGCTCATACCTCAAAGCATAATGAGTTTTCTATTGGTGCCAGTGCCTCTTTGTGGGAATGCATGCTAAGCCCCTGGCTTAGCCGTTTGTATCGCTCTTATGGGCAGCTACAGTTCGAGGCGCGCATTGCGCAGCGGCAGTCGCTGGTAAAGCAGTTACATGAACGACAGCTGGATCTGCTGATCACCACCGAAGCACCGAAAATGGATGAATTTAGCAGCCAGATCCTCGGGCAATTTACCTTGGGGCTTTATGCGGCTGAACCTTCGGCCATGAAGAGCGACCTGAATTATCTGCGACTAGAGTGGGGACCTGATTTCCAGCCGCATGAGGCGGGTTTGATTGCCATTGATGATGTGCCGGTCCTGACCACCAGTTCCGCTGAGATAGCCTGCCAGCAACTGGCATCGCTAAAAGGCTGCACCTGGTTACCACAGCGCTGGGCGAGTCAGAAATCCGGCCTGTATACGGTGACGGATTCAGTCCTGCTCCAGAGGCCACTGTATGCCATCTGGCTACAGAACAGTGACAAGCAAGGGCAAATTAAAGATCTGCTTAAAATCAATGTGATGGATTAAGAGAAATGTTGCAGGGACGCAACGCAAAGAGGTTAAAAAAGGGAAGTTTGGGCTTTCTTAGACGCAAAAAAAATCCTTTGCCGAAGCAAAGGATCCTTTATATGGCAGGGGCGGAGAGACTCGAACTCGCGACACCCGGTTTTGGAGACCGGTGCTCTACCAACTGAGCTACGCCCCTAAATTTCTTACCACTAAGCCTGCTAATAAAGCAGGCTTAGTTTAAATAGGTGGCGGAACGGACGGGACTCGAACCCGCGACCCCCTGCGTGACAGGCAGGTATTCTAACCGACTGAACTACCGCTCCACCGAATACTTCTGTAACCACCGGGTTACTGCCCCGGTTCACTACGTAATTTGATGCCTGGCAGTTCCCTACTCTCGCATGGGGAGACCCCACACTACCATCGGCGCTACGGCGTTTCACTTCTGAGTTCGGCATGGGGTCAGGTGGGACCACCGCGCTACAGCCGCCAGGCA
>Ga0256408_1002079_pt1 | contig 10222 bp, 7 predicted proteins | sample PhyAR1_FD_185998 | JGI IMG/M metagenome (GOLD analysis project Ga0256408, IMG submission 185998) | Leaf surface microbial communities from alfalfa plants in UC Gill Tract Community Farm, Albany, California, United States - DLSL A.R1 | ecosystem: Host-associated > Plants > Phyllosphere >...
TCAGCATGAGCGCGACGAGCATCACGGCGATCGTGGTCCCGGTGAGCCAGGGGCCGGGTGTGACGGCGAGCCCGCGCATCACAACGGCGGCGAGCCCGAACAGCAGCCCGATGATCCCGTCGACCAGCCACTGGGTCGTGCTGACGGGTCGGATCAGCGGACCGATCCGCTCGCGCCAGCCGCGCGTCGTGCTCTCATCCATCCTTCTCACCGTACGGGCGCGACGTGCCCCGCACATCCGTCGCGCGATGTATCCGCGCCCGCTCCCTCGCCGGCGCGCCGCGCCTAGGCTCGAACGGTGGAACCCCTGCACGACGCCGCCGTCCGCCATTTCGCCTCCGACAACTACGCCGGCGCCCACCCCGAGGTGATCGCCGCGCTGGCCGCCGCGAACGGCGGGCACACGGTCTCGTACGGCGAGGATCCGTACACCGCGCGGCTGCACGCGCAGTTCGTCGAGCTGCTGGGCGAGGGCGCCGAGGTGTTCCCGGTGTTCAACGGCACGGGCGCGAACGTGACGGCGCTGCAGTCGATGCTCACGCGATGGGGCGCGGTGATCACGCCGGCGCCCGCGCACATCAACACCGACGAGGGCGGGGCGCCCGAGAAGGTGGGCGGGTTCAAGCTCATCCCCGTCGCGACCCCGGACGCTCGGCTGACGCCGGATCGGATCGAGGCGGTCGCCGGGTCGCGGGGCGTCCACCAGGCCGTGCCGCAGGTGGTCTCGATCACCCAGTCGACCGAGCTCGGCACGCTGTACTCGGTCGACGAGATCGCCGCCATCGCCGATCGCGCCCATGCCCTGGGTCTCGCGCTCCACGTGGACGGGGCCCGCATCGCCAACGCCGCCGCCGCCCTCGGGGTGCCGCTTCGCGCCCTCACGCGCGACGCGGGCGTCGACGTGCTGAGCTTCGGCGGCACCAAGAACGGCGCGATCGGCGCCGAGGCCATCGTCGTGCTGAACCCCGACGCGGTCACCGGCATCGGCTTCCTCCGCAAGAGCGCCATGCAGCTGGCCTCGAAGATGCGCTTCGTCTCGGCCCAGCTCGTCGCGCTGCTCACCGACGACCTCTGGCTGCGCAGCGCGTCGCACGCGAACGCCATGGCCGCACGCCTGAGGGCGGGGATCGAGTCCGGGCTCGCCGACGGGACGATCCGCGACGTCGCGTTCACGCAGCCCACGGAGGTCAACGGCGTCTTCGCGACGCTTCCGCCCGGGGCGGCCGACCGCGTCCGCGCGCGCGGTTTCCGCTTCTACGACTGGGACGAGTCGACCGGCGAGGTGCGCTGGCTGACGAGCTTCGACACCACCGAGGCTGACGTGGACGCCTTCGTCGCGGCCGTCGCCGACGCCACGGCGGGCTGAGCCGCACCGCCGCTCGGGCCGCCCGCCGCTCCCGCCACGCGGGTCGCGACACGCCCGGGATACACGGCTCTTGCGCGGAGAACGCACGTTCTCATATGGTTTCAACCAAGCGAGAACGAACGTTCTCAACCAGGCCGAAAGAGGACATCATGGGTTACATCACCGTCGGACAGCAGAACTCCACCGCCATCGAGCTGCACTACGAAGACCAGGGCCAGGGCCAGCCGGTTGTGCTCATCCACGGCTACCCGCTCGACGGCAGCAGCTGGGAGAAGCAGACCGTCGAGCTGCTCGCCGCCGGCTACCGCGTGATCACGTACGACCGCCGCGGCTTCGGCGGATCCTCGAAGGTCGCCGCCGGCTACGACTACGACACGTTCGCCGCCGACCTCAACACCGTCCTCGAGACGCTCGACCTGCGCGACGTCATCCTGGTGGGCTTCTCGATGGGCACCGGCGAGCTCGCCCGCTACGTGAAGAACTTCGGCAGCGAGCGCATCGCGAAGCTCGCCTTCCTCGCCTCGCTCGAGCCCTTCCTCGTCGAGACCGACGACAACCCCGAGGGCGTGCCGGCGAGCGTGTTCGAGGGCATCAAGTCGGCCGCCCAGGCCGACCGCTATGCCTGGTTCACGAACTTCTACAGCGACTTCTACAACCTCGACCAGAACCTCGGATCCCGGATCAGCGAGGAGGTCGTCCGCGCCAGCTGGATCACGGCCATCGGCAGCGCCCCCGTCGCCGCGTACGCCGTCGTCGACTCCTGGATCGAGGACTTCCGCCCCGACGTGGCCGCGGTCCGCGAGGCGAACGTCCCCACCCTGATCCTGCACGGCACCGAGGACCGCACGCTGCCGATCGACGCCACCGCGCGCCGCTTCCACGAGGCCGTTCCCGCGGCCGAGTACGTCGAGATCGAGGGCGCCCCGCACGGCCTGCTCTGGACCCACGCCGACGAGGTCAACGCCGCGCTGCTCTCGTTCGTGCAGGCCTGATCCTGCTTTCGCGACCGGATCCGAGAACGATAGTTCTCGGATCCGGTTATCCTTGTACCCGGGGAGGAATCGACATGACCACCGACGCAGACGCCCGCACGCAGATCATCCGGGCGGCCAGCCGGCTGTTCTACAGCCAGGGGATCGGACGGGTCGGCATGGACGCCGTGCGCGACGCCGCCGGAGTCTCGCTGAAGGCGATCTACAAGCAGTTCCCCTCGAAGGAGGACCTGGTCCTCGGGGTGCTCGGCAACCTGCACGACCGGTGGAACAGCGACATCGACGGGGCGCTCGCCCAGGCGCAGAGCCCCCGCGAGAAGCTGCTCGCCGTCTACGACTACCTGTCGGTCTGGTTCGACCGGTCAGACTTCCGCGGCTGCGGCTTCATCAACGCGTTCGGCGAGCTGGGCGCGGGAAGCCCCGCGATCGCCGAGGCCGTGCGCGAGCACAAGCTCTCGTTCCTGGCGATCGTCGACCAGCTGGTCGCCGATGCCGGCGGGCCCGCCGAGCTCGGCCCGCAGCTGGCGATCCTCGCCGAGGGCGCGCAGACGACCGCGGCGATCCTCGGCGACGCCGAGATGGCGACCGTGGCGCGCGGTGCGGCAGAGACCCTGATCGACGCCGCGTTCGCCTGATCAGCGCAGCATGCCGACGCTGGCCAGCGCGGCGCGGATGAGGGTGGCGCGGCCACCCTCCATCTCGGAGGCGAGCGTCGCCGACGACGCCTCCTCCGGCGTCATCCAGGTGACTTCGAGCGCATCCTGACGCGGATCGATCGTGCCCGTCACCGGCACGACGAACGCGAGCGACACGGCGTGCTGGCGGTCGTCGTGGTAGGCGCTGACCCCCGGGATCGGGAAGTACTCGGCCACGGTGAACGGCACCGGCGACGGCGGCAGCAGCGGGAACGCCATGGGGCCGAGATCGTTCTCGAGGTGGCGGAACAGCGCGTCGCGCACGGTCTCGCCGAAGCGCACCCGGCCCGACACGATCGTGCGGGTGATCTCGCCCATCGGCGTCGCCCGCAGCAGGATGCCCACCTGGGTGACCTGGCCCGTCCCGTCGGTGCGCACCGGCACCGCCTCGACGTACAGCACCGGCATACGACGCCGGATCTCGGCGAGCTCGATGTCGCTCAGCCACGCGGGGTTCGCGCCGCCGCCCGGCACTCCGCCGAATCCCGCGGCGCCCACCGCCGAGAAATCGGCGTCGTCGTCCGACGGCTGGTCCTGGGGGTCCGGATCGGGGGTGCGCACGGCCATGACTCCTGTATACCCGGTGCCTCGGGCCGACGCGCACGCCGGGGCCCCGCGAGGCGCCCGATGGGCGGCGCCCCCGGCTAGCCCCGGAGCTGCCCGAGCCGCTTGTCGAGGAAGACGCGCACGTCCTCGAGCTCCAGCTCGGAGACGGCGTGGCGCAGGGCCGGATAGATGCGGCCGACGAGGTCGGAGTGCGCGGGCAGCCAGTCGGTGGTGTGCAGGACGAGCGCCTCGGGGATGACCTCGTCGAGCGCTCCGCGACCCCAGAACACGGGAGGGCGCAGCTCGGCGAGCTCGGCGTCGCGCGGCAGCTCGCCCGGTGACGCGTAGCCCGACAGGTTGACGACGAACGAGATGCGCGCGGGGTCCAGGCGCAGCATCTGCAGCGCCACCGCCCCGCCCTGCGAGAACCCGAGCAGGCCCACGGGCGCGTCGCCGGCCACGTCGGCGATCCAGGCGAGCACCGCCTCGGCCGCGAGGGTCGTCGGCGTCGCGTCGCGGGCTTCGAGCCCCTCGATCGGATACCAGGATCGCCCGGGCGTCGGGAACGGCGGCGCCAGCGGCGCCCGCACGGCGGCGATCGCGAACTCTGCGGGCAGATGGGGCACCAGCGCGAAGAGGTCGTGCTCGTCGGCGCCGTAGCCGTGCAGCAGCACGAGCAGGGGGCGGCCGTCGGGCTCGCCCGACCACAGCACCGCGTCGGGATCGAGGGAGAGAGTCACCCGCCCAGTCTCTCCCGGCCCGCCGACATCCGCACCCGGAGGCGGCGCCCCACGGGCCCGTGATCCGCACCGCCGACGCCGGGCCGCCGCACAGTGGGAGGGCGACGCCGGGAGCGCAACCCCCGCCTCGATGTCGGAGGCCCAGGGCAGGATGGTGGGGTGGATGTGCTGGATCGGTTCGCCCCCGCGACGCGGGACTGGTTCCGTGGCGCGTTCACGAAGCCCACGGACGCGCAGGCCGGCGCGTGGGAGGCCATCTCGCAGGGGCGCCACGCGCTCGTGGTCGCCCCGACCGGGTCGGGCAAAACGCTCTCGGCCTTCCTCTGGGCCATCGACCGGGTCTTCCGCGAGAAGGATCCGACGATCGAGCGCACCAAGGTGCTCTACGTCTCGCCGCTCAAGGCGCTGGGCGTCGACGTCGAGCGCAACCTGCGCTCGCCCCTCGTCGGCATCTCGCAGGCCGCGCGGCGCCTCGGCACCGACGCGCCGAACGTGTCGGTGGGCGTGCGCTCGGGCGACACCCCGTCGGGCGACCGCCAGCGCCTCGTGCGGCACCCGCCGGACATCCTCATCACCACGCCCGAGTCGCTGTACCTCATGCTCACGAGCCAGGCGCGCGAGACGCTGAGCGAGGTGCACACCGTCATCGTCGACGAGGTCCACGCCGTCGCCGCGACCAAGCGCGGCGCGCACCTTGCGGTGTCGCTCGAGCGCCTCGATCAGCTGCTCGACACCCCCGCGCAGCGCATCGGCCTGTCGGCGACGGTGCGGCCCATCGACGAGGTCGCCCGGTTCCTCGGCGGCACGGCGCCCGTCGACATCGTGGCACCGAAGGCGTCGAAGACGTTCGAGCTGTCGGTCACCGTGCCCATCGCCGACATGCAGAACCCCCCGCCCGCGGCGAGCGCCACCCCGGCCGCCGAGACCGGCGACGACGGCGAGTGGTTCCAGCCCGAGACCACCGAGATCACGGGATCGATCTGGCCGCACGTCGAGGAGGCGATCGTCGATCGCATCCTGGGCGCGAAGTCGACCATCGTGTTCTCGAACTCGCGGCGCCTGGCCGAGCGCCTCACCGCCCGCCTGAACGAGATCTACAGCGAGCGGCTGGGGCTCGACCTGCCGGATCCGGCCGTCCCCGCCGCGATGATGGCCCAGGCCGGCCAGACGGCCGGCGCCGACCCGGTGCTCGCGAAGGCGCACCACGGCTCGGTCTCCAAGGAGCAGCGGGCGATCGTCGAAGAGCAGCTGAAATCGGGCGAGCTGCGCTGCGTGGTGGCGACCAGCAGCCTCGAGCTCGGCATCGACATGGGCGCGGTCGACCTGGTCATCCAGGTCGAGGCGCCGCCCAGTGCCGCCAGCGGCCTGCAGCGCGTGGGGCGCGCGGGCCACCAGGTCGGCGAGATCTCCCGCGCCGCCCTGTTCCCCAAGCACCGCAGCGACGTGCTGCACACGGCGATCGTCACCGAGCGCATGCTCGCGGGGCAGATCGAGTCGATCGCGGTGCCCCAGAACCCGCTCGACATCCTCGCGCAGCAGACCGTGGCGGCGACCGCCCTCGGATCGATCGAGGTCGAGGGCTGGTTCGAGACCGTGCGCCGCAGCGCGCCGTTCCGGTCGCTGCCGCGCAGCGCGTTCGAGGCGACGCTCGACCTGCTGGCCGGGCGGTACCCGTCCGACGAGTTCGCCGAGCTGCGGCCCCGTGTGGTGTGGGATCGCGACGCCGGCACGATCGAGGGGCGGCCCGGCGCGCAGCGCCTCGCGGTGACCAGCGGCGGCACGATCCCCGACCGCGGCCTGTTCGGCGTCTTCATCGCCGGCGAGACGCGCAATGCGCGCGTGGGCGAGCTCGACGAGGAGATGGTCTACGAGTCGCGGGTGAACGACGTCTTCACCCTCGGCACAACCAGCTGGCGCATCGTCGAGATCACCCACGACCGCGTCAACGTGCTCCCCGCGTTCGGCCAGCCGGGCAAGGTGCCGTTCTGGCACGGCGACGGCCTCGGTCGCCCCGCCGAGCTGGGCGAGGCGCTCGGCCGGTTCGCGCGCGAGCTGACCTCGACCAGCGCCGCCAAGGCCGAGCAGCGCCTGATCGACGCGGGCCTCGACGACTACGCGCGCCAGAACCTCCTCGGCTACCTGGCCGAGCAGAAGGAGGCCACGGGGTCGCTGCCGACCGACCGCACCCTCACCGTCGAGCGGGGGCGCGACGAGGTCGGCGACTGGCGGATCATCCTGCACTCCCCCTATGGCATGCACGTGCACGCGCCCTGGGCCCTGGCGGTCAACGCGCGGATCCGCGAGCGCCTGGGTGTCGAGGGCTCGGCCGTGGCGAGCGACGACGGCATCATCGCCCGGATCCCTGACGCCGAGTCCGAGCCGCCCGGCGCCGAGCTGTTCGTCTTCGACCCCGACGAGCTCGAGCGCATCGTCACCGACGAGGTCGGCGGGTCGGCGCTGTTCGCCTCGCGCTTCCGCGAGTGCGCGGCCCGCGCCCTGCTCATGCCGCGCCACAACCCCGGCAAGCGCAGCCCGCTGTGGCAGCAGCGTCAGCGCTCGGCCCAGCTGCTCGAGGTGGCCCGCCGCCACCCGACGTTCCCGATCATCCTCGAGACCCTCCGCGAGGTGCTGCAGGACGTCTACGACCTCCCCGCCCTGCTGCGGATCGTCCGCTCGATCGGCGAGCGGCGGATCCGGCTGGTCGAGACCGAGCCCTCGCAGCCGTCGCCGTACGCCCGCGATCTGCTCTTCGGCTACGTCGGCGCGTTTATGTACGAGGGCGACTCGCCCCTGGCAGAGCGCCGCGCGGCCGCGCTGTCGGTCGACCCCTCGCTGCTGTCGGAGCTGCTCGGCAAGATCGAGATGCGCGAGCTGCTCGATCCCGACGTCATCGCGCAGTTCGAGGCCGAGGCGCAACGGCTCGCCCCGGATCGGCACGCCCGCGGTCTCGAGGGCGTGGCCGATCTGCTGCGCGTGCTCGGTCCGCTGTCGACCGAGGAGGTGGCCGCGCGCCTGGAGGAGGGCGACCAGGCGGCGGCGCACCTCGAGGCGCTGGTCGACAGCCGCCGCGCGATCCGGATCGCCCTCGCCGGCCACGACCGCTACGCGGCGATCGAGGACGCGGGGCGCCTCCGCGACGCCCTGGGCGTTGCGCTTCCCGTCGGCATCCCCGTGGCGTTCCTCGAGCCCCTCCCCGATCCGCTCGGCGACGTGGTCAGCCGGTACGCCCGCACGCACGGTCCGTTCACGACCGCGGCCGTGGCCGAGCGCCTGGGTGTCGGCCCCGCCGTGGCCCGGCACGCGCTGCAGCGCCTCGAGGGGCAGGGGCGCCTGGTCAGCGGGTTCTACCTGGCCGACTCGGGCGTCTCGGACGAGCCGGAATGGTGCGATGCCGAGGCGCTGCGGCGCATCCGGATGCGCTCGCTGGCCGCCCTGCGCGGCAGCGTCGAGCCGGTCTCGCCCGAGGCGTACGCCCGGTTCCTGCCCGACTGGCAGCACGTCACGCGCCCGCTGGAGGGCATCGACGGCGTGCTCGCCGCCATCGACCAGCTCGCGGGCGTGCCCATCCCCGCCAGCGCCTGGGAGTCGCTGGTCCTGCCCTCGCGCGTGAAGGACTACACGCCCGCGATGCTCGACGAGCTGACCGCGACCGGCGAGGTCGTCTGGTCGGGGCACGGGTCGCTCCCCGGCCGGGACGGGTGGATCGCGCTGCACCCGGCCGACGCCGCCCCCGTCACGATCACCCCGTCCGACATCGAGATCGCCCCCGACTCCCTCGAGACCCGCCTGCTGCACGCCCTCGCGGGCGGTGGGGCCTACTTCGCCCCGCAGCTGAAGGAGCTGGCGCAGGGCGAGACCGAGATCGCGACGGTCGAGGCGCTGTGGAACCTCGTCTGGGCGGGACGCGTCACGAACGACACCTTCGCCCCGATCCGCTCGCTCATCGGCGCGGGCTCGCAGGCGCACCGTGCCGCCCGTCGCACCCCACGCACCCGCCTGTACCGCGGGGCCCGCCCCACCTTCGGCACCTCCACGAGCGTGAACGCGCCGCGGCCCCAGGCGTCGGGCGGGCGCTGGTCGCTGCTGCCGCTGCTCGAACCCGACGACGCCGTGCGCGCCACGGCCACCGCGTCGCTGCTGCTGGATCGCTACGGCGTCGTCACCCGCGGTGCCGTGCAGAACGAGGGTGTGCCGGGCGGCTTCGCCCAGGCGTACCGGGTGCTGGCGAGCCTCGAGCAGGCCGGGCACTGCCGCCGCGGCTACCTCATCGAGAAGCTGGGCGCCGCGCAGTTCGCGACCTCGCCCACGATCGACCGGCTCCGCCAGTTCACCTCCACGGTCGACACCCCTCCCCTGCGTGCCGTCACCCTCGCGGCCACCGATCCGGCGAACCCCTACGGCGCCGCGCTCGCGTGGCCGGCGCTCGAGGCCGTCAAGCACCGCCCGGGGCGCAAGGCCGGCGGCCTCGTTGTGCTGGTCGACGGCGCACTGGTGCTGTACCTCGAGCGCGGCGGGCGCACCGCCCTGGCGTTCACCGACGACGAGGCGGTGCTCGCCGCCGCCGCGGCCGATCTGGCCCGCACCGCGCGCGACCGACGCCTCGAGACCCTCACGATCGAGCAGGTGACGGGCGAGTTCGTCTACGGCACCGCCGTGGGCCGCGCCCTGCGCGAGGCGGGCTTCGTCGAATCGACGAAGGGGCTCACCCTGCGCAAGCCGGCCCCGGGCACGCGGGGGTAGGCGCCATGCCCGAGGGCGATACCGTCCACCGCACCGCGCGGCGGCTGAACGCCGTGCTCGCCGGGCGCGAGGTCACGCGCTTCGACATCCGCGTCCCCGGCAGCGCGAACGCCGACCTGCGCGGCCAGGTGGTGCACGAGGTCGCGGCCCACGGGAAGCACCTGCTGCACCGGATCGGCGAGACCACCCTGCACTCGCACCTGAAGATGGAGGGCGAGTGGCACGTCTACCGAGCCGGGGAGCGCTGGCGCAAGCCCGCCTTCAAGGCCAGGGCCATCGTCGGCACCCGCGACCACGAGACCGTCGGCTTCGAGCTCGCGATGGTCGAGGTGCTCCCCACTCGCGACGAGAGCCGGGTCATCGGCCATCTCGGTCCCGACCCGCTGAGCGCCGACTGGAGCGCGGAGGCGGCCGCGGAGGCCGCCGCGCACATCGCCGGCGACACGCGGCCCATCCATGTCGCGATCCAGGATCAGCGCCACGTCGCGGGATTCGGCAACGAGTACGCGAGCGAGCTGCTCTTCCTGCGGGGGGTGCACCCGCAGCGCCCCGCGACCGAGGTCGACGTCCCGCCGCTGCTGGATCTCGGCGTGCGCACGATCCGGCGCAACGTCGAGCTGCCCGTGCGGGTGTTCACCGGCGACAGCCGGCGAGGGCAGGAGCGCTGGGTCTACGGTCGCGAGCGTCGCCCGTGCCGCCGCTGCGGCACCCCGATCCGGCGCATGGCGCTCGGCGCGAGCGCCACCACCGAGCGCGTCGTCTACTGGTGCCCGCGCTGCCAGCCGGCCTGAGTCCTACCGGTTGGGCCCGCGGCCGCCGCCGCCCGCCGCGGTGTCAGCGCCCGATGTAGCGCCCCTCGCGATGGTTGAGCGCCAGCACCAGGCCGATGAGCACGGCGCCCAGGGCGCTGAGCACAACGATGTGCCACGGCAGCACGAACAGCGACATCAGGATCACGATCGCGTCCACCGCCAGCTGCGACCACCCGGCGGGGAAGCCGGTGCGCTCCTGCAGCAGCAGGGCCACGATGTTCACGCCGCCGACGCTGGCGCCGTGGCGGAACAGGATCAGCAGCCCGACGCCCGCGAGCAGGTTGCCGCCGAACACGGCATAGACCGGGTCGACCCCCGCGAGGGGCAGCAG
>Ga0256408_1002081_pt1 | contig 10213 bp, 8 predicted proteins | sample PhyAR1_FD_185998 | JGI IMG/M metagenome (GOLD analysis project Ga0256408, IMG submission 185998) | Leaf surface microbial communities from alfalfa plants in UC Gill Tract Community Farm, Albany, California, United States - DLSL A.R1 | ecosystem: Host-associated > Plants > Phyllosphere >...
CAAAAGGACCAATGCCGGCTGGTGTTGGCAGAACTCCTGACAAAATTACTGCAAAACTAGTAAAGGAAACCACTTGCAAACAATCAATGGCCGGATGTCGGACGACTAAGACTACATAAGGAATAATATACCAAAACAACAATTTAGCTAAGTTCCAGCCATAAATTTGTAATAAAGCCGAGCGATCCTGAGTGATTGTTTGAACAGTTTCTCGTAAAGAATAAATTTGTAAATTGCACTGATCCACCCAAGCTCTCAACCCTGCCCGTTTAAAATATTTATTGGCCAAAATAATTAATAAAATCTGTAAATTTAAGCTACTGGACAAAATCAGTAAAGCAACAATAATCACTACTGTCAATACAACACCTGCAATAATAAATGGAATCATACGCGGTCCGTTTTCATAGAAAAGTGAAAATTGAATAATCAAACCGGCAATTGCCCACGTGATAACTGCAGCTTTATACATAATCATATGCAAGGCGGTGATACCCACTCCTTGAGAGACCGCCAAACCTTTTTTCTTATAAAAATAGATTTCCGACAACAACGTTCCGGTACCAAAGGAGACGACACGATAAAAAGCAACATAACAAGAAGTAAAAAAACCATCCATAGTTGTAAAATCCTTAGTGAAATATTGCGTGATTTCTTTGATAGAACGACCTTCAACCAACTGATAACCCACGCCCAAAAGAATAATGGCTACGACAACGAGCCAGCTAGTTTCTAAGAGTTGGCCAAAAATATCGCTTAACGAGTTGTCCATTATATAAAAAATAACACCAATTACAATTGTTAATAAAACGATATTTAAAAAAATTTTCGTTTTTGGTTTCCCTTCCATACTTGCTCCTTATTTGTTTAATTAAAATTTTTAACGGTAATGATAAAATAGAAAAATAAGAACCAGTACCATCATAACAGCTCCTGCAAAGTAACAGCAAAAAAAGCGCATTTTCTGAGTTTTGTGATGAAATTGTTTGCCACCAATCAGGCCGCCTAAGCCACCACCTAAAAGCCCCAGGCAAAGTAGACGCCTTTGCGGAATCCGCCACCGGTTCTTTCGAGCTTGTCGCTTATCGTAAGCCATCATGCAGTATACCAATAAATTAATCAGTATAAAATAAATAACAATACTTTCAGTTAACACCGAGTTCCTCCCTCACATCAGATCATTTTGCTAGAGCATTCCCTCTCACATTTTTTAATGGAAATCACCGTTCTTCCGGTACAAAAATCTGCAAACCATGTTTATACATCGTTAACTTGACCGGTAAGTCATCACAGGGATCACCATCGACACGAGTAGCTACCCGCTTGTGTTGCAAACTTTTGATCTCCACTGCTCGTGCTTGGAAATATTCCAAATTTGGCAGCTCGTAGAATTTGCCTTTCAAAATCTTAGGCAAGCGTAAGACGTAAGGGAAAAAATGCAGCTGTGGCAAAATTGTGACATGAAAGAGGCCATCATCTGCAGATGCGGAATCATCAAAATTCGTAAAGCCCCCTACTGAATTAGTCATAGTAACCGTTAATAATTGAACTTTGCCTCGCCACGTCTTCTCGTCAGTTTTAATTGATAACGCATATCTTTTCTTTTTAAATAGAAGTTTAATAAAATTTCTAAGAAAGATTCTTTTCCCAAACTTTTGTTTTTCTTTTTGACTGATTTTTGCCGCTGTATCGGCTAGGATGCCAATCGTCATAGTACTGATAATCGCTCGATCATTGACCATCCCATAATCAACACCTTCTGAGTAACCGTCCAAAATCACTTGACTGGCTGCTTCAATGTCTAAAGGAATGTTGAGGACGCGTGCCATATTATTGACGGTGCCTCCCGGTAATAAACCAATTTTTAACTGGTCCAATACTTCTCGAAAATCTTCGATCATGTGGTTAATGGTACCGTCGCCACCAATTACCACAAGAATAGTAATCTTATCAATTTTCACTTTATTAACTAAGTCTTTACCTGCCACCTTTGGTCCAGTGGCTTGCAAAACAAGTGACTCTTCCTTCCAACCATGGTCGATGGCATAATTGCGGAATGTTTCGGCTATTTTTTTCCCTTCATCTTGTCCAGAAGATTCGTTGTATAAAATCATTATTTTTTCCATTCGCCTGCTCCTAGCTTACAAAGTGTCGTTAATATATGTGAAATTAATCCTCGTGTTTCATTGCTATCTTACGCCATGGCAAAGAGTGGTTTACAGTCAATTGACTGGTTTGCCACTCCTTATCTTATGATTCGTCTAACTTATTTCGCATTTAATTCAGCAATTTTAATAATCACATCAGTCGCTTTTTCCATCGCTTGTAAAGACACAAATTCGAAGCGTCCGTGCATGTTTTCACCACCAGCAAAAATATTAGGGGTTGGAATTCCCATATAAGAAATTTTCGAGCCGTCAGTGCCACCACGGACAGGTTCAATAATTGGTTCAATTTGTAGTTCCAACATGGCTTGCTTAGCAATTTCCACTACTGAAAGATCTTGTTCAATGATTTCTCGCATGTTGTAGTATTGATCATACAGTTCCAGTTTTACACGTTCTTCGCCAAATTGGTCATTCAATTGTTTTTGCAGATCAATTATCTTCTTTTTACGTTGTTCAAATTTTTCCCGATCATGATCACGGATGATGTAAGTCATAGTTGCTTCTTCAGGGGTACCGCTTAATTGAGCTAAATGAAAGAAGCCTTCATAACCTTCCGTTTTCTCAGGAACTTCAGCTGGTGGCAGCTCATTGGCAAAATCGATGGCGACTTGTAAGGCGTTAATCATGGTATTTTTAGCAGTTCCCGGATGAACATTTTTCCCTTGAATCGTGATTTCAGCTTGAGCCGCATTAAAGGTTTCATATTGTAATTCGCCAACTGGTCCACCATCCATCGTGTAGGCAAAATCAACATTGAAGGCCTCGGCGTCAAACTTATCAGCACCAACGCCAATTTCTTCATCAGGACCAAAAGCAACTCGAATCGTTCCGTGTTTTATCGTTGGATTTTTGATTAAAATTTCCATAGCAGTCATGATTTCCGCAATGCCGGCTTTATCGTCGGCTCCCAACAGAGTTGTACCATCTGTTGTGATCAACGTTTCACCACGATAGTTTTTCAAATTGGGAAAGTCGATTGTATTTAAAGTAAACTTTCCATTGACATCCAATTGAATGGTGGATTCACCATCATAATGTTCAATAATTTGCGGAGCGACATTTTCCGCATTAAAATCGGCCGTATCCATATGTGCAATAAAACCGATAGACCGTACATCATGACCAACATTACTTGGTAAAGTTGCCGTCACAAAGCCATTTTGCTCATTATAAGAAACGTCACTCATCCCTAATTCTTCTAGTTCTTTTTTAAGCGTTTGAGCAAAGACCACCTGTGTTTGCGTAGATGGCGTTGTTGTACTTTTAGCATCCGAACGAGTTTCGGTTTTTACATAGCGTAAAAAACGCGATAATAAATTTTCATACATCATGATTCACTCCTTGAGTTTCATTTTTTTTAGTAAAATCTGAATGGATTAGTATCCACTTGCGATTCAATAAAAGTTACATCCCAATGTTCGCGTTCTTTCCACTCATTAAATAAAGCGACCAATTTTGGTTTGCATAATGCTTCAATATAATGCCCTGGATCAATCACCGGTAATTGTTCCGTCAACATATCATGGGCCGTATGATAATAGACATCGCCGGTAATATACACATCAGCCTGTTTTTTTAACGCATCATGATAAAATTTTTCACCACTACCGCCACAGATGGCGATTCGTTGAACTGATTTTGTGTCATCCGCTGCAATAAGACGCAAGCCATCCAATTGAAACGCAGCTTTTATTTTTTCCACGAACTCTTTTAAAGAAAGGCTAGTCGGTAGTGTGCCAATCCGACCTAGACCATATGTTTGCTGTTGATTGTCAATAGTATAAAGATCATAAGCCGGTTCCTCATAAGGATGGACCGCCTTCATAGCTGCAAGAACCTCTGCCTGTATTGTTTCTGGAAAAATCACTTCTATTTTGGCTTCTTGAACCACTGCTTCTTTGCCAACTTCACCGATTGCTGGAATTGCGCCAGTTTCCGGTGTAAAACGGCCTGTTCCAATCAAGGAATAACTGGTATTAGAATATGCTCCTTGCTGGCCGGCACCTGCCGCTCCTAAGGCTTGTCGCATGCGATTGGCAGCTTCTACCGGTACAAAAACCGCTAGCTTTTTGAAAGAAATCGTATGAGTTTTGGTTAAGTATTCTTTTTCTTGAATACCTAATAACTCACAGAACCAATCATTTAGCCCAGCAGGAATAATATCCATGTTTGTATGTGCAACATATACCGCAATATCGTGTTTTAATAGATCGGCATACATTTTTTCTTGAAAATGGTCTGTTAATAAATGTTTAATCGGTCGAAAGATGGGGGGATGCTTGGCAACGATCAAATCGACGTTTTTCGCAATTGCTTCGGCCACTACTTCTGGTCGAACATCCAAAGTTACCATTACCTTTTCTAGCGGCTTATTAAGGGTTCCAAGCTGCAATCCCACTGGATCACCGGCTTCAGCCAGCCAAGTAGGACAATAGGCTTCAAACGCACGTAAAAAAATTTGTCCATCAAGCATGCTGCAGCACCTCCAAAATCAGTTGACATTCTGCTTTCATTTGCTGTATTTTCTGTTGATATGAGTCGCTGGCTTGACTCAGTTGTGCTAAAACAGCTTCTCTTTGGTGCAATTCTCGCTGCCATTTTTTGGTAAAAACAGCGCCTTTACTAGTAAGTAATTTAGGGCCAAACAACAACTCTTTGCGTGGATAAAGGGTTGATTGCGGTTGTTTTTCCGCAACGATAATTTCGTATATTTTGCGATTTTCTTCTAAAATTTTTTCATCAATAATTGTATAACCGTGTTTCATCAACCATTCCCGCAAAAGGGGTTCACCAATATTGGGTTGTAAAATAAGCCGTTCGCTTCCTTTTAATCGGCGATTTTTGCGACCTGCTTCCAAAATATCTCGAATCAGCGCTCCGCCCATCCCACAAATCGTAATCACTTCGATTTCATCTGTTGCTTCAATCGCTGCTAAACCATCAGCTAAACGCACAACCATCTTGTCCTGAACCTTTGACTTGTTGATTTGTGCTTGAGCGGACTGGAAAGGACCACTAGCGACTTCACCGGCAACAGCAAAGCTTATTTGTTCTTTTAATAACAAAGCAACCGGTAAATAGGCATGATCTGAACCAATGTCTGCCAGACGACTACCGGCCGGAACGAGTGCTCCGACGGCTGCTAAACGTTTTGATAACTGTTTTTCGTTCATAGACTCAATTCCTCCGACGCTTATTATACCATTGATAAACTTGATTGAAAACTTGTAAAGGTCTTAAAAAGCACAAAGGCAAAAAAAGAAACGCTACCCAGTCAGCACATCCAGCAAAAACCGGATGCAAGGCAGCGCTTTTACTATTGAATTTTCAACGTTTTTTTACATAAATCTTGAATCACTGTGTATGATATAACTGTAGATACACTTGACTAGAAGCCTGCCAGCTAAAATCTTTACTCATCGCATTAGTTATCATTTGCCGCCAAGTCTCTGGTTTTGTCTGAAAAAGAGTCAAAGCATTTTCAAAGGTTGATACCAAAGCAGAGGCTTGAAATGAATCAAAGGAAAAACCTGTGGCTTCCGGATTTCCTGCTTGATAAGGAACGACAGTATCTCTCAAGCCCCCAGTTTCATGAACCAGCGGCAAGGTTCCATAACGCATGGCAATCATTTGCGATAAACCACAAGGCTCGAATTTTGATGGCATTAAAAAGAGATCGGCTCCAGCATAAATTAACTGTGCAAAAGCTGGGTCAAACTGAAGATTTACACGTAATTTTTGCGAATACTTTTTAGCCAACTGTTGGAACGCTTCTTCTAAAGCCGGATCACCAGTCCCTAATAAAACAACTTGTACATCATGTTGTAATAGCTCTTGAATGGTTGATAAAACCAGCGGGAACCCTTTTTGATAGGTCAACCGGCTGACCATTCCAATTAACGGGACTTCTGCAACAACCGGCAAGTTCATTTTAGTTTGCAAAGCTTGCTTGTCTTTTTCCTTACCAGACAAATCTGCTGAAGAAAAATGAGCGGGTATTAGCGGATCAGTACCGGGGTCGTAGACCTCATAATCAATTCCATTTAAAATACCAGTAAGCTTAGCATTCTTCTCTCGTAGTAACGGATCCAAGCCATAGCCATAATCAGGTGTCTGCAGTTCTTTAGCATAGCTAGGACTGACAGTGGTTACTTGATCGGCATATAAAATTCCAGCTTTCATAAAGTTGAGGCCGTCTTGATCAAAAATTTGACGCTCATGGTAAGCTGCCAAGTCCAAGCCAAACAGCTCCGGTAACATTTGCGGGGCATATTTTCCTTGGAATTCAATATTATGAATGGTAAGCATTGATTTTACTGATTGGTAAGCTGTATCTTTTTGATATTTTTCTTTTAATAAGAAAGGAATAATAGCAGTATGGTGATCGTTGCAGTGAATATAGTCAAGTGATAATTGGAGCTGCTTTGCCAATTGGATAATCGACAAAGAGAAAAAGGCAAAGCGTTCCCCATCATCTTCGTAGCTATATAACTGCTCCCGATCAAAATAAGCAGCATTCTCAATAAAGTAGTACCTCACTTGCTGTCTTTCAAGCGTTTTAATAGTACAAGGCTGCGTTATTTCACCCATCTCAATGGGAAATTGAATCAGATCTTCACATTCGTTTTGATACTGAGCAGGCATCTTAGTAAAATATGGCAAAACAACAGAAATATCCACGCCTTGATCTTTTAGTGCTTGAGGCAAAGCTCCGGCTACATCACCTAAACCGCCAGTTTTAAAAAAAGGCGCACATTCAGCAGTTGCAAATAAAACTTTCATGACTATGCCCCCTCATTTATGTCGCTTGATATCACTTGATTTTTCTTTATGATTACCGGCTGTTGGGGTGTTCCTTGAATTGTAACACCGGCTTTAACAACGACATTTTTATCTAAAACGGCATAGCGTATCTGCGCACCAGTTTCAATTTGAGCATTCGCCATAATAATGGCATCTTTAACTTGTGCTTGCTCTGCGATAACTGAGCGGCGGGAAATCAAACTATTTTCCACTAACCCACTGATTTCACAACCGGAGGCACATTGACTATTTTTAACGATGGATGTTTCCGTATAATGAGTAGGAACTTCATTTTTCAGCTTAGTGTAGACTTTTTGTTTGGTATATAGTAAGGAGCTAAATTTTTCAACATCCAACATATCCATATTAGCTTTATAATAGGAGTTTACATCATGAATATTGCTAAAATATCCAGTATATTCATGAGCAGCAGTTGGAACTTCGCCAATTTTTTTACGCAAGAAAGCTTGCATGCTTGCTGGAGCGGCTTGTGTCTGACCATTTTTCAACTGACCAATCAACCATTGCGTTTGTGCAATAAAAATATCCATTCCTAGATGATACTGGTCTGTGGCTGTCATCGTCTGTGGTTCAGCCAATTGTTTCCCTCTAATTTGCGATTGTTGATCCACATCCAACAACACATCGCCTGAGCTTACTTGGCTAGCTGCTACCTTTTTATAAACTAAGGTTAAATTCTTCTGCTGTTTTTTATGAGTCTTTAAAACTGCTCGCAAATCAATATTGCACAGCATTCGACTTCCCATAAAAACGGTATACTCTGCTTCTGATTTTTCTAGATAATCAATAACAGTATCAAAATATGGTAAGCCTTGTTCTTTTTTCTTTGTAAATTCTTGGTAGAAGTAAATGAAGAAACGATTTTGCAAAGCATCTAAATTCCACTCTTTACCGCCCCCAAGGTGGTCATAAACAGAACGAGTCTCTCCTTCATTAAAAACCATAAAAATATGGCTGATATTGGCATTGACCACGCTTGATAAGGGAAAATCAATCAACCGATACTTACAGTCAAATGGCAACGTGTCCACCGGACGAGTTTCTGTTAAGGGCAATAACCCGTCATATTTTGCTACATTGCCGATAATAGCGCACATTCTATTTGTTTTCATCTACTTGCACTCCAATCACTTCAGAATAACCAACAATTTCGATGTCATCGGGATTATAGATTACCGTATCATCGCCGATAATGGCATTTTCGCCAACAATGGCATTTTTTACGACGACATTGCGTCCAATCGTTGCGCCAGGCATAATCACGCTGTTTTCAATTTTAGCGCCTTTTTTCACCTGAACGTTTGTGGACAAAATACTATGTTTGACACTACCGTCTACATAGCAGCCGTCAACTACTAATGAATCGCAGATTTCAGCAGTTTCCGTAATAAAATGCGGAGGAGAAATCAGGTTTCGTGAATAAATTCGCCAACCTTTATCTCGCATGTTGAGTGTTTCATCGGCGTGGATAAATTCCATGCTGGCTTCCCATAAGGAATCTATAGTACCAACATCTTTCCAATACCCTTTAAATCGATGAACGAAGACATTTTCGCCTGCATCCAAATAAGCCGGAATCACATGATGACCAAAATCCAACATTTGACCATCTTTAGCGTAACTGTTTAGCAAAACATCTCGCAAATGGCCCCAGTTGAAAATATAAATTCCCATAGAAGCTAAATTGCTTTTTGGATGTTCTGGTTTTTCATCAAATTCCACAATTCGATCTTCAGCATCTGTATTCATGATCCCGAAACGGGAAGCTTCTTCTAATGGCACTTCCAACACAGCAACTGTTAAAGATGCATTTTTAGCTTTATGCTCTTCTAACATGGCTTCATAGTCCATTTTGTAGATATGATCTCCTGAAAGAATTAATACATATTGTGGGTCCATTTGATCGATGTATGAGATGTTTTGATAGATGGCATGAGCAGTTCCTTCGAACCATTTTTCACCATCAGCACTGGAATACGGTTGTAAAGTGGTCACACCAGAATCAATTCCATCTAGCCCCCAGCTGGCACCATTACCAATATGGCTGTTTAAAACTAGCGGCTGATATTGGGTAACGACCCCTACATTTTTAATACCAGAATTGACGCAATTGCTCAAAGCAAAGTCAATAATCCGGTAGCGTCCGCCAAAGGGCACAGCTGGCTTGGCAATGCTTTTAGTTAATTTCCCTAAACGTGTTCCTTGTCCTCCCGCGAGGATCATCGCTAACATTTCTGATTTCATAGATTCGGGTGTTTGCCACCCTATCCCCCTTTCAAATTAAAACAATCGCGATGGCTCCTTCATTTTCTTTAAATTCCATCGGACCCTCAACCGGCTTTTTCGCTGTAATAGACCCAGACAAATAGTTTTTGCTGCTTGCCTACAAAACGTTAATCGCTTTTCCAACTTCTTTCTATGTAGCAATTTATTAGTCAAAAATAGCCTTGAGCACCATTGTGATTAAACAATGATACCGACCTTAGCGATTTCAATGTTTATTTTTAAGCCGCATGATTGCCTTGAAAACTATTTGATAGAAAAATTTTGATTATTAAAAAAAGCGCGATCCGCTGATCTAGCAATAAAAAGTACCTTTAAAAAAAACAACAAACTCTCTAGCAATCGGTAGCTATCCAACGAAAAACCCATGAGAATTTTTCACCTTGTATCTTTAATCTACCAACAAATTTAAAAAAAAGAAAATATTTGCATTGCAGGCAACTACTTTTTGAATAACAATGAAAAAAAGCACAGGCAAAAGATCATTGACCTTTTGTCTGCACTTTTTTCATCGTAGTTAGTTTCAGAAGTACTTAACGATCGTTTGTTTATTAACGGATGGTTACATCATAAGCTTCAATCAGCGCATGAATTACTTTTTCCATTGAACGATTGATTTCTTCCTCAACTAAGGTTGCTTCTGGATTGACGAAGGTTAAGCTGTAAGCCATAGATTTTTTCTCTGCACCAAGTGATGTCCCTTGATATACATCGAATAAATGAATGTCTTTCAAATAGTTTCCAGCTTGTTTTTGAATAACGGATACTAATTCTTGATTGGTTACTTTTCGATCCACTAATAGCGCCATATCGCGCGTCACTGCTGGGTATTTAGAGACTGCTTCATAATGAACACCACTAGCCGTTGCTGACAGTAGTGCCTGTAAGTTTAATTCAGCAACATAGGTAGCGGGAACTTCATACTCTTTGGCAAGCAT
>Ga0256408_1002085_pt1 | contig 10195 bp, 9 predicted proteins | sample PhyAR1_FD_185998 | JGI IMG/M metagenome (GOLD analysis project Ga0256408, IMG submission 185998) | Leaf surface microbial communities from alfalfa plants in UC Gill Tract Community Farm, Albany, California, United States - DLSL A.R1 | ecosystem: Host-associated > Plants > Phyllosphere >...
TATAACAGCAAGTTACGCTTTGATTTGTTGTATATCAAAAAATATTCGTTAATGATGGATCTAAAGATCTTATTGCAAACGATCAAGATCCTTTTTGATAAAATGTCTTCCCAAGGATTAGAAGAGGATGAAAATGCCAGCTCATTAAAAGAAATAGATTTTCCCCGAGAAAAAATTTATAGTTGAGTTGGAGGAGCTGAAAAATGAAAAAACCGATTTTCAGTATTATCGTTCCTGTCTATAATGCCGAAGATACAATCGAGCGTTCGATTAATAGATTGCAATCGTTAGAATTTAATGATTATGAAGTGATATTAGTGAATGATGGCTCTACGGATAAAACAGAACAGTTAATCCATCAATTAGTCGACAAAAATCCTAAGTTTCAATGGGTGACAACTAAAAACCAAGGACCAGGATTTGCACGTAATGAGGGGCTCAATCGTGCGAGGGGGGAATACATCCTCTTTTTTGATGCAGATGACACTCCGAATCGAGCAGTATTAAAAGAATATGAACAACTTTTGAAAAAACAACCGAATGCTGATTTGATTGTGAGTTCCTTCATATTTCGAACTATTGATGATGAAAAAGTAATCTCTGAAAAGATAAATCAGGTCACCGAACATCGATATACGAAACGAGAAGAATTTTTGCAAGACATGTACACATTGATGAATCAGCAACTGATGTATGTTGTTTGGAATAAATGCTACCGTAAAGATTTGTTAGAAAAATATAGTGTTCGATTCAAAAATTATAGTAGTTGTGAAGATCGAATTTTTAATTTAGATTATTTTGAATACTGTGATGAGGTCCTAATGAATCCTAGTATTGTTTATACCTATGAATTCCAAGGTGGCAAAGGAATAACAAATAAATATAATAAAAATAAGTTTCAAACATTTGAAGACTTTTATTTACGAGCAAATGAAGTGACAAATAATAATAATAAAGCAGGAATGGCTTCCCTTTTATTAAAAGGAACAACGTCAGTTCTTTTATCGATTGCTGAAACGTATCAGTTAACTAATATTGAAAAGAGACATGCAATAAAAGAAATTTTAAATAGTGATGTAATAAGAGAAGCGCGCTCGATTGCGTGTACTGATTCGATCATTAAAAAATTGACAAAGTTTTATTTCAACCTACCAAGTACAATCGCTTATCATACTATTATTTTTGCAAATAAGATCCAGCGAATTAGCCCGCGATTAATCGCTTTATTAAAAAGAAAATATTAAGTTCTTACAGTTAGTTAAGATCACAAAAAGGAGAAAAACATTTTATGAATATTGCTTTATTAACTGCTTCAGGTACTGGAACTAGAACAGGACAAGATATTCCAAAGCAATTCATCCATGTGAATAATATTCCAATCCTAGTTTATACACTGAAAGCTTTTGAAGAACATCCAGAGATTGATGAAATTTGTGTGGTTATTTTAAAAGGTTGGGAAGAAATGCTGACTGCTTATGCTAAGCAATTCAATATCACAAAACTAAAGTATATTGTTGAAGGTGGTAATTCTGGACAAGAATCAATTTATAATGGATTGAAAGAAATCTACAAAAAAAGAGCAAAAGATGATGTTGTATTGATCCATGATGGTAATCGACCTATGGTCAGTGAAAAAATCATCAGTGAGAGTATTGCAGTTTATAAAGAAAATGGAAATGCTGTAGCTGTTATTCCTTGTACAGAAGTTGTTTTCACATTAGAAGAAAAAGGAGAGACAAGTTCAGTAAATTCATTGAATCGAGATCTTTTAGTTCGTACACAAACACCGCACACGTATCAATTGGGTGAAATTATCGAAACCTACCAATTAGCAGAAGAAAAAGGAATTAATGATATGGCAGCTTCATGTCAGTTGATGCAAGTTTTAGGAAAAAAATCTTACTTTTCACCTGGATCAGAGAAAAATTTAAAAATCACTACTTTAGAAGATTTAGAAATTTTTAAAGCATTATTGAATTCAACAAATGATGACTGGATCAAGTAAGGAAGGTAAGAAAATGAATCTATTAGAAAACGAAACTTATCTTTCAAATCTAAAAATGTGTGTTCAAGAAACTACTGATATATTTCAAAAATTCAAAGATAAATCTGTCATGATCACAGGAGCAAGCGGATTGATTTGTTCTGCGGTGGTCGATTTATTAATTATCGCTAATCAAGAACTTGATTTGCAGATGACAGTATATACTCTTGGAAGAAATATCGAAAGATTAAAAACACGTTTTTCTACTTATTCGGCAAGTAAATGCATTGTACCAGTATTGTATGATGCGACGAAAGAGTTCACTTTTACTAATAAAGTAGATTATATTATTCATGGCGCGAGTCATGCGAGTCCTGAACTTTATTCAGAAAAACCTGTAGAGACAATGCAAGGCAATATTTTTGGGCTAAATTCATTATTGGAATTTTCAAAGAAAGAACAAGTTGATAGACTGTTATATGTATCATCAAGTGAAGTCTACGGAGAATTTAGTACAGATAGACCTTTACTTGAAACTGATTATGGTTATATTGACCTATTGAATCCACGATCTTCTTATTCTATGGGGAAACGTGCAGCTGAAACATTATGTGTTAGTTATTTAAAAGAATACTCAGTCAAGAGTGTAATTGTTCGTCCAGGACATATTTATGGTCCTTCAGCAAAACAAGAAGATAAACGTGTTTCCTCAGCATTTGTTTTAGATGCTTTGAAAGGTAAAAAAATTATTATGAAAAGCACAGGTAGCCAAATAAGATCCTATACGTATAGTCTGGATTGTGCTACTGCCATGCTATATGCACTTGTTAAAGGAAATCCTGGAGAAGCCTACAATATATCCAATCCATGTTCAATTATCAGTATTGCAGAGATGGCTAAAACGATTGCGGAAATTGGGAATGTTGATTTGGAGTTTGATTTGCCTACTGCAGGTGAAGCAAAACAATTCAATCCTATGAATAACTCCAGTTTGAATAGCGAAAAGCTGAGTGCTTTAGGATGGAAAGCATTTTTTGATGCAAAAGATGGATTTAAGAATACTTTGGATATCTTATCAGAAAGTATCTCAAAATAATTCTATACTTTTAACCGTTATAGAGTATTAAATATAGAAAAATAGGTGATTAAGTGAACAAAGTGAAAAGAGTGTTACATTTTCAGGGGAGAATGGGCAAAGGTGGAGCCGAATCCTTCATGATGAATCTATATAGAAGAATCGACCGTCATAAAGTACAGTTCGATTTTTTGATTTATGATGATTTTGCACATGTGACAGATTATCATGAAGAGATAAAAAAACTGGGTGGAAGAATATTTGTAGTGACTAATCCCAAAAAAAACATCATAAAGTATTGGTTTGAGGTTAGAAAACTTTTAGCAGAACAGCATTTCGATATCGTTCATAATGAAGTGTATTTTGGCGGAGGCATCAACCTGTTATTAGCTAGAAAACGAGGAATAACACAACGAATAGCACATAGTCATGCCACTAGTGACGGAAAATCGTCTAATTTTTTAATGAATTTACTAAGGAAATATTTACATCATTTACTTATTAAAGAAGCAACTGATTTTTTAGCTGTTAGTAAAGAAGCTGGAGATAGCTTATTTCAAGGTCATCATTATGAGATTATTCATAATGGTATTGATTTATCATTGTATAAGACGGATGAAGATGTACGTGCGGAGAAAAGAGCGGAGCTGGGACTTTCCCCAAATGATTTTGTTATCGGGAATATTGGACGTCTCGAAAAGCAAAAAAATCAAACCTATCTCATTGATATCGTTAGCGAACTATTACAAAAGAAACCAGATGCAAAATTGTTGATTGTTGGAGCGGGTTCGTTGCAAAAAAGTTTAGAGAAACAAATAACTGAATTGAGCCTATCAAAAAATGTGTACTTGCTAGGTGAAAGAAACGACATTCCAGAGTTGTTTCAAGCTATGGATGTATTTTGTATGACATCTTTGTACGAAGGTCTTCCAATGGTCGGCTTAGAGGCTCAGGCAAGTAGAAAAAAACTCGTATTATCGAGTACGATTTCTCCAGACACGAAATTGACTCCAAACGTTACTTTTATTAGTCTTGATGAAGCTAAGGCAACTTGGTGTGAAGCAATTTTAAGTCAGCCTTTGAATAATGAAATAACACAAGAATTAATGGAATATGATGTTAGCCATACATTACAACAAATGTTAAAGGTATATAAGGTTTATTAGAGGGAGTAAGCAATGTCTGATTATTTAAGTACAAAAGAAATCCATGAAGGTTTGCTAGATTTATTAAAATTTTTTGATCAGTTTTGTCAAGAACACGATATGACATATTTTTTAGCTGGAGGAACCTTACTAGGGGCCATTAGACATAAAGGTTTTATTCCATGGGATGATGATGCAGACATCATTATGCCAAGAAAAGATTACAATAAACTTATCAGCTTAGCACATAAATTGCCAGATTTTCTAGAAATAAAAGCTTTAGAAATCGATAATAAATGGGAATATGCTTTTACAAAAATAAACGATACACGAACGTATATCGATGATGATTATCGAGTTGCCCAGCATGGATTATTTTTAGATATTTTTCCGATTGATTCTGTACCAGAAAAAACTTTTAGCCAGAAATTTTTAGTAAAAAGAATGAAGTTATTAGATGTTTTTAGAGGTGCAGAGAGTAAGAAAAAGTTTAAACCAGAAGAAAAATTTATTTTTATCAAAAAAATGATTGCTAAGTATGCTAGACGTAAGGGTGCGAATCACTTTGCTAGGAAGATGGATCAACTCGCTAAAATTACGAATGAGCGACAGATTGATTCTAGTTTAAAAGGAGTAAGTGTATCAACAATTTATGGAGTGAGAGAATTTTTGCCATCTAGTACTTTTTCTGAAGCTGTCTATGTAGAGTTTGAAGACACGAAGTTATCGATCCCAAAAAATTACAAAGTTTATTTAGAGAGTCTATATGGAGATTACATGCAATTGCCACCTTTAGAAAAGCAAAAAGGAGATCACTATAAAATAAAAAGACATAAGAAAGAAAAGTAGGTAATATAAATATGAGAGATAAATCTTTTACAGTTTCAGTGATTATGCCGACTTATAATGGTGAAAAAAATATCATTGAACAATTAGAATCAATCAAAAATCAAGAACGTATGCCTGATGAAGTATTATTATGTGATGATGGTTCAACCGATCGCACGGTTGAGATCGTAACTAATTTTATAGAAGAAAACCAATTATCTGGATGGCAGTTGTTGATCAATGAGGTAAACATCGGTTGGAGAGAAAATTTCATCCGCTTGATTCACCAAGCAAAGGGGGATGTGATTTTTTTTAGTGACCAAGATGATATTTGGTACCCGCACAAAATTAAACATATGTCTGAAAAGATTATGTCGGACCCGGAAAATATAAAAGTACTAGTTTCTAATTATGATGAGCTACTTGAAGAAAATGGTGTCTCTTATCCATGTGAAAAGAGAAAGATACCGACAAAAAAACCAAATGATTATATTTATTTTTCTAAAAAAAATGTATTTTTAAATCGACCAGGATGGGTTTATGCTTTTCAAAAAGACTTTATTCCGACTTTCGATGAGTTTCTCGAAACATCACTTTATCCAGTTCATGATATGGCGATGTGGTCTACAGGTGTTTTAACAGACAAGTTATATCTACTAGATGAAAAAACAGGATTATGGCGAAAACATGGAAGTAGTGCCATGCAAATTGAAAATGAAGAAACAGAAAAAACTGCAGAAACTAAGAAAAATATACGTTTAGGAAAACTGGAGTTATTAAAAATTCTAACAGAATCAAATTTGAATTTTGTTCAACGAGTTGATGTGCCAAATAAAGAGTATAAAATAAAAACATTGAAAGCTTTATTAAAGGAATTAGAAACAAGATTAAAGATTATCGAAGAAGATAAACCAATGGCTGTGTTGACATCTTGGAACTCTTATACAGTTTTGCATTCTTTTCTAGCTGATATCTTATACTTTACAAAAAGCAGAGTGAATAAAAAATACCGGTAATAAATGGAGGAAAATACATGTCCAATAATAGTCTGTCGCCTAAAGATATATATTCTTTTTTTAGAGATCATTTAAAAGTATATGTTGTTTCATTTATAGTAAGTTTACTTCTTGTAGGTGGGTTATTCTTCTATTCAAATTATTCTCAAAGTAAGATTGAAAATAATAATCAAATAAATCGTCCATTATTCTCATTTATTTTAGAAAATAGCCAAGGTAACATCATGACTGCTTCAGGGGCTGTAAAACAAGTATTTTTAACTAGTTTACAGGAAAAAAATCAATTTTCAGATGAGACACTTGAAAAATTAAGTGTAGGATACAATGATATCCAAAATACGATTGATGTTCAGTTTACAGATGATGTCCCAGAGCAAGAACAAAAACAAATATCTGAATTATTGCAAAAGGAAATGACTAATAACGAGTTACCATTTTTTGATAATAAAACGTTCTATTATATCAACAAAGATATCCAATTTAATAAAACATTGCCAGCACAAGTGAGTGAAGGAATTAGTACAAAAAAAATCATTTTATTAGTATTAGTAATGATAGTTATTACATTGGGTCTAGGAACTCTTTTAGTAAGTTGGAAAGAGTACAGAACCAAAGTTATCACGCAAAAATTCACACTGGGAAATGATGTTCAAGCGATTGATATCAATTCCTTAGACTTATCAACAGTAGAAGAAAAACTAAATATTATCAATTCACTATTGAATGGCACATCTGAAAATAAATTTTTGGTTTTAGAAGAAAATAATACCATTGATAAAAATAAAATTTTCAAGCATGATGATACAAATATTTATTCAAATTTGAATCATATTATTGAGCCTGTGTCGTTTAAACCAGATGAAATTTTAATTGTTTGTTTTAAGAAAAATACGACAAAAAAATGGTATAGAGAACAATTAGAGATTGCAAAAGCTTTAACTAATATCATTAAAATAATCTATATATAAGGAGAACAGCATTGTACATTTATGTAGGAACATTCGCACTGCTAGCGGTATTGTCAGTTTTGGAATATTTTACTAGAAAAAAAATATTTTTTTATGCTGGTATCGTATTTTTAACGTGTTTAGCAGGTTTTAGATTTTCTACGGGATATGATTTTTCTTCCTATAACAATTTTTTTGATAGGTTAATTAATTGGGATAAAATATTCGATGGTAGTATTGATGCAGAACCTGGATATCTTTTATTAAATTATATCGTACGTGAGCTAGGAATGAATTTTTCAACTTTTATCTTATTATTTTCTATAATAAGCATGTTATTGCTCGCTTATGCACTTAATAATTATTTTCCGGTTCCATCAATTGCACTACTCTATTACTACTCTAGATTTTTTCTAGTACGTGATATGGGGCAAATAAGATCTTCTATTGTGGCTATCATATTCTTATTGGCTTTACCAGCGTTCAAAAAAAGAAATTTAAGAAATATTATTCTACTTTCGTTAGTAGGTTCATTATTTCATATTGTTTCTATTTTTATTATTCCTGCGTATCTTTTCGTACAGATTGTTAAAGAGATCAACGTCCCTAAAGAAATATTTCTGATTTCATCTAGCGCATTTGTAGGAATCATTTTCTTTTTCCCAAATTTATTTAGGTTTATGATTCCAGATCGTTACTATGGTTACTTATCTGGGTACTATGCACAAGGTAGTTGGATTTTTAATCCGGTATTCATAATGCAATTAGTCATACTGATTGGCGCAACTATTTTCGTAAAAAACAACAATACAGTTTTTACAGAAAACTTTAATATAATATTGTCTTTATATTGCTTATCGACGATTCTGTTAGTGTGTTTCGGACCTTTAGCAACAATTGGTGGAAGAATCAGTACAATATTTTCAACAGTAGAAATTTTTATCGTACCCATTGTATTGGAGAAACTTTTTAAAAATAAATTTCTATTCTTAATAACTTTTATTTTGTTCAGCTTCTGTATATTTATTTTGATTTTTATTGTTTCTGGCGCATATAATTCATATGTTCCATACAATACGATATTCTTTAAATAATTAATAGTATTCAATAGATTAGCTTAAATACTACTAAGGTTAATTTGTAAGAAATATAGAGGTACAAGCACTATATATAAGTTGGTTTTATTAAATAGTATGACAAAGTAGGTATTAATAATGAATGATAAAGCAAGAAACGTAATGAAAAACTTATACTATACTGTAGCTGCAAATTTTGCTACTTTAGGAATATCAGTGCTATTAAATCTATTTGTGCCAAAACTTTTAGGTGTTACTGAATATAGCTATTGGCAACTTTATGTTTTTTATTCGTCTTATGTAGGTTTTCTACATTTTGGTTGGATTGATGGCATCTACTTAAAAATTGGCGGAGAAGAATATGATCAGTTGAATAAACGAGATTTGGGTACACAGTTTTGGTATCTAATGATCTTTGAACTATTCTTATCTTTCTTTGTAGCTATATGGGCCTGGTTGTTTCTTCCTCATTCTGAGCAATCAGTCATACTTATCTTAACAGCAATAGTGTCAGTCGTGACGATTATAAAAACATTTGTTTTATATATTTTCCAATCGACGAATCGAATCAAAGAGTATGCACAACTATCAAGAAATGATCGATATCTATATGTTTTATTTATTGCTATTTACTTTTCTTTAGGTGGTAGAAATTTCTTCTGGTTGATTTTATTAGATATCCTTTCTAAATTGTTGGTAACATTATGGGGAATGTCTTTGATTAAAGATATGTTAAATGTCAAATTAATCAATTTACGAGTTTTATTCCCAGAAATATTAGATAATATCAATATTGGTAGTAAATTAATGATTAGTAATATTGCGAGTATGCTGATTATTGGAACAATCCGTTTTTTTGTGCAACAAAAATGGACAATCGAAACGTTTGGTAAGTTATCATTCACACTAAGCCTTTCAAATATGTTTTTGACGTTCATCAATGCCATTGGCATTGTTATGTTTCCTTTATTAAGAAGGACGAATAAAGAGAGATTGCCTGAATTGTTTCGAATTCTTAGAGGATTATTTGTCCCATTAACGTACGGATTACTAATATTTTATATTCCTGCAAAAATCATTTTAAGTTTATGGTTACCGGAATATGCAGAAAGTCTTAGGTTTATGGGGATTTTATTCCCAATAGTCATTTATGAAGGAAGAATGTCATTACTGATCAATACGTATCTAAAAACTTTGAGAAAAGAAAAAACGATTTTATTTGTAAATATCATTACGTTAGGAGTAACATTACTTGCGTCTTTATTTGTGATTTTCATTGTTGGAAATTTAGATTTGACTGTTTTACTCATTTTAATTAGTTTGGCCCTACGTTGTAATCTGGCTGAATTTTTCTTATACAAAGATTTGCGATTAACAATAGGTTGGAAGCATGTTATTGAAACATTATTAACTGTGCTATTTATTTTAAGTAACGTACTATTCAATGCATCTTTCGCAAGCATGGTTGTATACGTTGTTATTTATATTGTATATCTTGCTTTTATACATCGATCAATTATTGCTAGCTATAAAGATTTTCGTATTTTACTAAAAGAACGTTAATCTAAATTTCTGTATAAAATCATTCATAAAACGTCTCGTAAAAAATATTTTATTTTCTACGAGACGTTTTCGATTACACTGCATAGTGTTCAATATCTTATCATGGTAAAATAGGTTTATATTTTTTAATAAATAATTGGAGTGAATAAAGTGGATAAAATATTAATTACTGGTGGAGCTGGGTTTATCGGTTCAACATTGGCAAATCATCTAGGAGATCATAACGATATTGTAGTTATTGATGATTTATCAATGGGGAATAGAGAGAATTTAGATCAAACAAAAAAAATCACTTTTATTGAAGGTGATGTCAGTGATAAGCAAAAAATGGAAAAGATTTTGCAATCTCACCAGTTTGACTATATCTTTCATTTAGCTGCTATAGCTAGTGTTGCTGATTCCGTTGAACGGCCGTTGGAAACTCATCGAGTGAATTTTGATAGTGTCTTGATGTTACTTGAGTTGATTCGTAAGTATCAGCTAAATTTAAAGCGTATTGTATTTAGCTCTTCTGCAGCTGTTTATGGAGATGAACCAACACTACCTAAAAAAGAAGAGTCA
>Ga0256408_1002087_pt1 | contig 10183 bp, 9 predicted proteins | sample PhyAR1_FD_185998 | JGI IMG/M metagenome (GOLD analysis project Ga0256408, IMG submission 185998) | Leaf surface microbial communities from alfalfa plants in UC Gill Tract Community Farm, Albany, California, United States - DLSL A.R1 | ecosystem: Host-associated > Plants > Phyllosphere >...
CAAGCCGAGAAAAAATGGCGGACTAGTGATTTCAATTATCAACAATTATCAGGCACCAAGCTGTTAATCGTAGGAACCGGCCATATTGGCCAGCAACTCGCTCAGTTTGCCAGCGGCTTAGGTATCTGCGTCTACGGCGTCAATACGACCGGTCATGTAACTGAAGGATTTATCGAATGCTATTCTCAAAAAAATATGGAAAAAATTATGAAAGAAATGTCAATTGTCGTCAACATTTTGCCATTGACCGACGAAACTTATCACTTGTACAATCGCAACGTATTTGACCAAATGAAAGCTGGTACCGTCTTTGTTAACGTTGGTCGAGGTGCGTCCGTTGTTACTGCTGACTTAATTACAGCTTTAAATAGCGGCCAAATTTCGTTTGCTGCTTTAGATGTGTTTGAAGAAGAGCCTTTACCCTCAAGTAGTCCTCTCTGGCAGATGGAAAATGTCCTGTTAACGCCGCACATATCCGGTTTAACACCAAACTTTAAAGCCAAATTATTAGATATTTTCATCCCTAACCTCAAGAGTTTTCTTTCAGAAAATAAGTTAGTGAAAAACAAGGTCTCATTGACGAAAAAGTATTAAGTATGAAAAAGAGTTAGCCAAGTAGAAAGCCCCATTTCGATGCCTTTCATGCTAGGGACAATCCCTTACAAGCTCTCTCGTCCAGCCAACCTTAAAACTAAGGAAGACCAGCTCAATTGCCGGTCTTCCTTAGTTTTCATTTTTAGTCTATCATTTTTTCGTTTACTTAGTCAAACGTAGCTACAATTGCAAAAAGAAGCTATTAAAACCATTAAAGTTTTTTGATTTCTGCAATTTTGCAGAAAATAATCTATTTAAGCCGATGATGTTTTTTTTATCCGTTTGTTTTACGGGTTAGTTAGTGAGTAAAATCACGATCTGCTTCTTCTTTTCTTTAGACAACTGTCAGCAATTCCTTCAGTTGTCTAGGACTGACAGTCAGATTTCAATTTTCATCCTTGTTAAGGTTAATGCTTTTTATTTGCTATTTTTGAACGGTTAGTGTATTTTTTTAAAGAACAATTTTTTCTGAAAAATTTATGCAACAAAGTAAAAAGTCTATGGACAAAGTAGAGAGAGTAATTAAATAAGCTTATAGCCGACTGAGCGTATGGTTTGGATCACATTATCAGGAGAATCAGGACATTTGGTTGTAATCTTTTGGCGAATTCGAAAGACGATGTTTGCAATTTGAATTTTCTTATAATTTTTAGCTTTACTACCATTTTCTTCACTTAACACTTTTTCTGCAAGTTCATTGTATGTGCAAACTCTATTTTTGTTTTTGTGCAGGTAGTCCAGTAAATAATATTCCGTTTTCGTTAATGAGATATCGTTTTTGCCAATTTGTAATTTCATATTCGCTGAATCTAAATGTACGCCCTTGTCTTTTTTTTCAACCTTAGTTTTAAATCTTAAATTATTTTCGATAATGGTATAGATTTCTTCTACTGAGAAATCCTCTGTAAAAACACCACAAGCACCAAAATTAATATAAATAATTCGCTCTGAGGCTACTCGGTTAGGAACGACTACCCAAACAGGAATAGCTGCTTCTAAAGCACTAATTTTACGTAGCATTTCACAAAGCGCCCGGATTCCATGTTGTTCATTTTTAAATAAAATTAACGCATCTACGTTCTGTATACTTGCCTCGTGTTCGTTCTCAATCTCTATGATTTCATTAATATTTTTCGACAGCCAGTTACTTTGAAAATGTTCTAGTTCCGATGGATTACAGTTAATTAAACCTATTTTCATTGTCTTCCTCCAATTTTGCTACTCTTTTAAGACTTCTTTTTATTTTTTTCTTAATTCATTTACAATTAAGAAACACTCTTTAAAAAACTTTATTTATCGGTCTTTATAATCCTTGTTGACCATTATTTTGACGTGTTATGAACTTTGATAGAATAAATGATCAATCTTATCCATCGCCGTTCTTCTTGTTTCCATTAAAGAATTGGTGTACGTATCTAAAGTCATCTTCACCGATTGATGGCCGAGAATTTTACTCAGACTGGCGATATCAATCCCGTTTTCTATACATCTAGTGGCAAAAGTATGTCGTAATAAATGGAAATTAATATCATTTAGTTCAGCTATGCGTACTACTTTTTTAAACTGATTTGTAATGGATCTTGGTTCTGTCAACCCATTTTCACTTTCAATCACGTAGTCACAAGTTGCTTGTTTCTTTTTCTCCAGCAAATAGCTTTTCAAGTTTGTTGCTAATGGAATCTGTCGATTGGAATTAGTTGATTTAGGTGTTCCTTCAACCAATCTGGTTTTTGAGTTAAATGTATTTTCATCGCTAATTCTTGAGACTGTTCTTCTTACGTAGATAAAATTATTTTCAAAGTCAATATCTGACCACTTCAGCCCACTAATCTCTCCAATTCGCATTCCCGAATAAAGAGCTAAAATGATTGGTGAACATTTTTTGTTTTGAAAGGCCACTAATTCTAATCGCCGCTGTTGTCTCATAGTCAATGGTTTAATTTCTTTTTTTGTCATTTTGGGCAGATCGACAAATTCACAAGGATTTTCAAGAATAAACCCCTCTTTTTTTGCATCTTTCATGCACTTATTAACGATATTAAAAATATTTTTGATTGAACCAGCTGATAGCTGTTTCTTTTGAAGAGTAAAAATAAAGTTCTGCAAGTCTTTCACTTTTGTTTTTGATAGAGGTAACTCGCCTAAAATTGGTAAAATATGCTTTTCAATTAAACGGCAATAATTAGAGTAGGTTGTTGCCTTTACTTGATTTTTGGTTTTGGTAGTCATCCAAATTTTAATCCAATTAGAAAAATTCCCATAATAAGGATTCATTTGTCGCGTTGTTTCCAAATGTTTGGCTTTTATGTATACTAGTTTTTCTTTTACTTCTGAATATTTTTTACCATAAACCGAACCGTAAATAATTTTTCCAGCGCTATTTCTTGCTTTTATATAACGACCCTCCCACCGTCCATCTTTGCGTTTGTAAATATTTTCTCCTTTTTTCGTCATAGGGTATTTTCCTTTCTTTATGTAATTAGTAGTGACAAAATTTTTGACGGCTTATAAGCTCTAATCAGTAATTTCAATTTCATAATTACCTTTTTCCCACAAAAAAATATCTAAATCTGTTTGAAAATTAAGATATTATTGACAAAAAATTATAAAATGGTTAAAATATTTATGAGTTTTAAGAAAAATTTTCCGATTTTAGTTTCTTAATTGTAAATGAATTAAGAAACTATCTACTTGAAAAGAGCCGTTTCTCATCGTTCTCTTTTTTTATTTTACTTTTTTCTAATTTTTGTAGCATTCCTTTCAAATAAGAAAATTACTTTTGGCGTAATATTTTAATTTTTTTTTACTTGTATATCTCTCTTTTATCTTGTAAAGTGCTAGGGCACCTACTAAGAGGAGATGAGAATCATGATGACAAATACGACTATTTACGTGGTAGAAGATGAAGTTCTTTATGCAAGTTTTCTTGTTCGTGCACTAAAAGAATACGCAAAAAATCAAGCATTCCAACAAATTGAACCAAAAATTATTCAAAACTATACGCAGTTTTACGAAAAACCTGATTCCATCGCTGTTAAGGACGGTGATATTTTTATAATTGATATTCACTTAAATACTTACTTCAACGGCATTGATCTGGCTCAAAAAATACGAGAGTCAGGCAAAGAAGTAGCGATCATTTACTTAACAAGCGATGCCAGCAGCAGTGTCCATACGATTAATCGCCAAACATTTCCTAATGGTTACGTCGTTAAACAGCCAGATAATCAAGAGCATGTAAAAAACACACTTTTTGATGTACTGCAGCAAATGCAAGCTACATTTCTTTATAAATTTGATCAAGGAAACTTAGTTTTATTTAAAGTTGGCCGACAAAATCTGATTTTAAATACAAATGAAATCTACTATGTTGCCTCTGTTAATAACGTTCAAAATAAAATTTACATTCAAACAATCAATAACACTTATATATGTAGCGAACGCCTAAAGCAAGCGAAAGAGAAGCTGAGTAAGTCACCAATTTTTTTTACAAATACGAAATCCTTTATTGTTAATACACAATTGATTCAGTCTGTAAATCGAATTGACGGCACAATCTATTTCAAAAACAATATCGATTTATATGTTGGCTCAAAAGTAATCGACAAGTTAAAAAAGTATCTACAATTACTTTAAAATATCCAAGCGGACGTATTTTGCCCCTGTCAGTTAAAAAAAAAATTACGGCAAACCGTGGATCGATAAATGTTTTTCAGATACCCCTTTAATTCACCGTAATCCATCTTTACAAAACGAATTTCTAAGAATAAGAACACAAACTAAGAGTAAGGCGATAATCCTTTATGATTATCGCCTCACTCTTAGTTATATTTATCCAATTGCAGAAGATTATTTATCAATAATTCTTTTTAATTTAAATTTACAATCTGTCGCTTGTGCAGCACCGATATTGCTAGCTCTTTTAGTATATAAAGTCATTCTCGTTTTTTATTGCTTATAGCCTGCTTCAGTAACAGTTACGCTACGATGACTGACGCTACGTGTAAGATAGCTTTTCTCCAAACACAATTGAAAAAAAGATTTTCTGAGATTACTAGCTAAGTGGAAGCTTCTTTCAGTCCAGTCTAAATAAGGCTTAGCAAAGATGCCGGGTTGACGCTGAATTGCCGTTAAGTCAAGACCTAACTCTTGAGAAAAAGTTCGGCCACTTTCAGCACTAGTTAGTTGCTCTTGATGCACTATCATATAGTTCACTTCTATTCAAGTAGTTAAAAAATTAAACACCAATGACTCCGGCTAAATGGGCATAGCACGTTCGACCAGCTTTTAACTATTGAAACTCTTTGTGCTGTTTATAAGACTTGATTTCTTTTAATGGGCTAAAGATGAAGAAATTTTTCCAAAAATTCGGCAATCTGCGAGCTTGATAATCGATAATAAACATGGCGGCTGTTAATTTATAAATTCAGATCCTACACAACCACTCAGCAAACGTTAGGGAAAAATTTTCGGTTTCAAGAAATCTAAGACTGATGAAACCATAATAACTAATAAAAAACTACGCACAGCATGCGTGGTTTTTTATTTTTATCGCTGAAATATTTAAACCCAATAAAAGACCGTCTAAAGCTAACGAACAACAACGCTTATCATTAGGAAGAAATTCGACAAGTCTGGCTTTACTTTACCAGACGATCTGGCATCATACTTTCTAAAAATTCCCAAACACCGTCATTGATGATTAATTCATCACGATCAAAAGAAGAAATTTTGGTACGTAGCATTGCTTCTTGATTGTGAAGAACTTTAGCACTCCAATGAGGATCAATTAAAAGCGAACGACCAACTGCAGCAATGTCAGCGAAGGCCAATACATGTTCAGCGTCAGCTTTCGTTCGGATATCACCAACACCGATTAAAGGTAGCCGCCCAGCGATCGTTTCCGCCACGTAAGCTAGCATGCTTTTTGCTTGGTATGCTTCACTGACAGAAACTTTTTGATAATCATTTAATGAAATATGCAAATAATCCAATGGTTTTGCTGCCAAGCGTTCTACTAAAAATAGCGTATCGTCAAAACGGATCCCCGGCGTTTCATATTCTTCAGGAGAAAAGCGGTAACCAACGATAAAATCTTGGTGTTGGCTTTGATCAACAACTGAGGCTACAGCATCAACTAAATCGTTAATGAATTTAAAACGATTTTCTAAAGTTTGTCCCCATTCGTCCTCACGGCGATTAGAATGAGGTGAAAAGAACTGTTGCACTAAATACGTATTCGCACCATGAATTTCAACACCATCAAAACCAGCTTGCATTGCTCGTTCCGTCGCTTTTTTGAAACTTTCAATAACCTCAGTTATTTCTTCAGCGCTTAATGCTCTCGGCGTCTGAGCTCCTGGACGTTCTGCTGGAATCGCACTAGCTGATACCGGCTGTCTGCCTCCTAAAACTTTGGAATCCGTCATTCGACCAGCATGAAAAATTTGCAAAATTGCTTTAGTTCCATTTCGCTTAATCGCTGCAGCAAGCTTAGCTAAACCTGGAATAAAATGGTCATCATAAACACCTAACTCTCCTTCCCAGCCTTTGCCGTCTGCTTGAACATTGGCTGCCGCTGTAATCACAGCCCCTACCTCACCAGAACGCAACGCATAATAAGCAGCTTCATCAGAAGTAACCACACCATTGTAAAAACTCATTTTAGTAGTCATTGGTGCCATCACCACGCGATTTTTTAATGTAACGCCTCGTTTAAATGTAATGGACTCTGTTAACTTGGTCATGTGTCTTCCTCCTTCATTGATTGCAGATAATTTTACTACCTTCAAAAAAATTTTATTTTAATGATCCAAGCCATTAAATGGACCACTGATAACGACTTTGCCGCGCATGTGTCCTGCTTCCACTTCTGCAGTTGCTTGTTTAAGTACAGCGGCATTAATACCTTGGCGATAAAATTTTGTGGCTGTAGATGTCAGTTTTCCTTCGTCAACCAGCTGAGCAATTTTTTTTAATGCTTGGCCTTGTGTTTCAATTTGATAATGATAATCGGTTTTGGCAAACATATACTCCCAATCAAAGCTGATGGAGGCATTTTTCCACACAGCTAGATCCAGTGGCTGTGTAGTGGCCACAATGGTGCCTACATGACCAAAGGGCCGAATTAATCCTTGGATCTGATGAAAATAGGGAGTAATATCATATAAAGCCGCAAGATAATCAACCGTTGACAGCGAAAGCTCGGTCAAACTTTTTTTAAGTAATTGGTGATAATCAATAGGATGATCGACCCCGTTTTGAATTAGCCAGGAAAAGTTTTGAGGGCTTGCTGTAGCAATAACGTCAAGACCTGACCAGTGAGCTAGCTGAGTCAGAATAGAACCAACACCACCAGCACCATTAATCACCAATATTTTTTGGCCGCAATTCCTATTTTCAGCTGCTACTAAACCAAATTTTTCAAACAACAGCTCATAGGCCGTCAAAGCAGTCAAAGGTAAGGCGGCTGCACTCTCATCACTTAACGTTTGGGGCGCCAGTGCGACAATCCGTTCATCTACTAATTGCAATGCTTGATTACTGCCGGCTCGTTTGGAAGTTCCAGCATAAAAAACTCGATCGCCTACAGCAAATTGACGAACAGCTGAGCCAACAGCTACCACTTCACCGACAGCGTCAAAACCTAAAATACGCAGCGCTTGTTGCTTAGGGGTAGTTAGGCGCAGTTTCGTATCCACCGGATTCACTGAAACCGCTCGAACCGCTACTAACAAATCTCTAGTCCCTGGTTCTGGCACTTGAATTTGCTGATTGATAAAACTTGCTTCCTTTTCAAGCGGCAATCCTTCGTAAAAGCCAATTGCTGGCATCGTTTTTGAAGCTATCATCTCATTCCCTCTTTTCTTTCATTCGTTTCGCAAAAAGCATTTTTTGCCACTTCACTACGCTCATTTTCTAAGAAACCAATGCTCAACTAGTGCGAGGATAATTTCACTTTTGGTGTTCCTTGGTCCTTTTATAATTATATCACCTTTTTTTGAAATTCGTTTTAAACCGACTCTGTATATACATACGAATTTTTTTTTGATATATTTAAATTATCTAAAAGGAGGAGCAAAATGAAAATAGAATTTAGCATACTTTCTACAAAAAAAGATTGGCTAGCTTTTAAAAAAATATATGATCATTTTACGTATCGCAAAAAACGATATTTACAAGTCTTTCTACTACTGGTACTTTTCTTGATTTTAGTTAGTCTAGCATTTTATTTAAACAGGTTTATTTTGCAATATAACGAGCATTTAAGTTCACGTTTAATTTGGCAAATTGCCAGAAAAAATTTATTTTTTATTTCTTTTTTCATCACTTGTTTGATTTTATTTATACGATTATTATATCGCTACTCCTTCAGTTTAAAAAAAGCTAGGAAAGCATCGACTGATCATCCCTTGAATCGATATCTACTTGAAAAACAAATGTTTTCTATTGATCCTGATAGTATACGCATCAAAACTGAAACCAGCGATACCACCTTTGCTTGGCGGCATGTAGTAAAAGTTGTAGAAACTCAAGATTATTTAGCTCTTTTTTTTAATTTGCTCGATTATCGCTTATTGCCTAAACACCAACTAAATCCTCATCAAATAGAAGGCCTCCATCAGTTATTGAAAACCTACTTTCGTGGTGAGAGCTTCTATTTATGAGAAATAAAAACAGCGTAGTGCTTTCCTCCTTGAAAGCGAGTAAAAAAGCGTGAATCCCTAGTCATTTTACTGGTTTCACGCTTTTTGGCTACTTTTTAAGTTTTCTAGCAGCTTTCGACAATCATTTATTTGAATTCGGTGATTTTTTCCGGTGCTAGGCGTACAGATTCATAACCGGTTTCCGCTGCTTTGCCGATTGATAAAATTAACACTGGAACATAACGCTCTTTGTCCATACCAAAGACCTCTGCCAATTGATCTGCCTCAAAACCGCCAATTGGGTTTGTATCATAGCCATGTGCGCGAGCTACCAGCATTAACTGCATGGCTGCTAAGCTAGAATCAATTTTTACGATATCATTCATTGCTGCTTTACTTAAATTTTGATAATGAGGAAGGATTGCAGCTAGTTGTTGTTCCATCACTTCTTTTGGCATTTTGCCTTCTTCATAGGCTTGTTGATAAATTTCTTGGCCGTATTCATAGCACGCTAAGTCCCCGAAAATTAAAATCATCGCAGCAGCCGTATCGTTTTGGCGTGTATTAAAACGAATAAGTGGTTTTAATTTTGCTTTGGCTTCTGGACTCTCTACCACAACAAAACGCCAAGGTTGCATGTTGACAGAAGAAGGTGCTAAGGTTGCTTCTTTAATCATAGTTAGCATTTCTTCGTGGCTAATTTGATAGTTTTCGTCGTATACTCGGATTGATTTTCTGCCAAAGGCGATTTCGGAAAAATCATTGCTTTGTTTTACAGTCATTGCTGAAACCTCTTTCTTTACTCTATATTTTTTTCAAGTTTTATTAACAGTTGTTGTAATTGTTGACAATCTTCCTGAGTGAAGTCCGGCTGAATAATTTGAGTCAATGTATTATGATTGTATTCACAGCCTTTTAAAGCTTTATTCGCTTTTTCTGTTAGATGAACAAAAATTTCTCGATTGTTCGCCGGATTTCGCCGACGAGTAACATAGTCTTTCTCTTCTAAAATTTTTAAATGCCGTGTAACAGCACCTTGATCAATCTGTAATTGTTCTTGGATCTCCGTTTGCAAACAAGGCTGATGCTTTTTCAAAAACAGCATCAACTCATACCTAGTCACACTAAGTCCTGTCTTCGTTTCGAATAATTTAGTAATTTTCTGATCAATTAGCTTAATGGCATAAAACAATTGGCTGATTTCTTGGACTGACATTCTGTCCTCCTCTCATGGTTGACGCATCAACTATTGATTAGTCAACTATAACGGAAAGTTAAAGAAAATGCAACTGTTTCATTTTACAAAGCAAAAAAGCAGCTCGATAGCAGACTACTATCGAACCACTTTTCTTAGAAACCATTTATTTTCATTAAAAGTTTGTTGTGCTTTTATTTTATGCAGTCATTTCTTTTGTCCCAACTTCTGTTTCCAGCTCCGGTATTTTCGTGACACCCAAGCCAGTCAAACCACTGATCATAGAGAATACCGGGCTCAACAAACTAAAGAAAACAAAAGGTAAATAAGTTAATGTAGGAATGCCAAAGGTACCCGCTACAAAACTACCGGCAATTCCCCAAGGAATCAAGTAATTGATCACTGTCCCACCATCTTCTAAGGTACGGCCTAAAACCGTTGGATCCAAACCAGCTTGTCGGTAAACTCCTTTGAAAGCATTTCCCGGCAAAATTACAGATAAGAATTGTTCACCGATAAAAATATTAACGCCAATACAAGTCAATAAAGTAGTCAAAATTAAACGAGGAATCGTACTCATTTTAGTTGCTACAACCTTCATAACAGCTGTGATCAAGCCAAACTCCATTAATAGACCACCTAAAGATAATGTCAAAATAATTAAGGCCACTGTCGGCATCATACTTTCAATACCGCCACGGCTCAACAATTGATCAATTTGCTGATCGCCAGTTTTCGCTAAAAAGCC
>Ga0256408_1002093_pt1 | contig 10165 bp, 9 predicted proteins | sample PhyAR1_FD_185998 | JGI IMG/M metagenome (GOLD analysis project Ga0256408, IMG submission 185998) | Leaf surface microbial communities from alfalfa plants in UC Gill Tract Community Farm, Albany, California, United States - DLSL A.R1 | ecosystem: Host-associated > Plants > Phyllosphere >...
AGCGCATGTCGAGGAAGCCATTGGCCATGGTGTGCGGCTTGCCGAATTTCCAACGAGTGTCGAGGCTGCCCAAGCCTCGCACACCGCTGGCATGAGTGTGCTGATGGGCGCGCCGAACATTGTTCGCGGCAAATCCCATTCCGGCAATATTGCTGCCCGCGATCTTGCCGAACTCGGCGTTCTCGACGTGCTGTCTTCGGATTACGTGCCTTTCAGCCTCCTCTACGCCCCCTTCTTGCTGGCCGATCAGGTGGAAGGCATCACCCTTCCCAAGGCACTTGCGATGGTGACGGCAACGCCGGCAAAGACGGTTGGCCTGACGGATCGCGGCTCCATTGCCGAAGGCCTGCGTGCCGATCTCGTGCGGGTTCGTCGCGAAAGCGGCGTGCCGGTGGTGCGGAGCGTCTGGCGACAGGGAAAACGTGTCGCATGAGCCTCGCATCGTCTGACTCGCCGTCACAAAGCCTCAACCTGCTCGGAACGATGATCGTCGTCGTCGGCCCGAGTGGCGCCGGCAAGGATACGCTCATCGATTATGCCGCAGAGCACCTGCGGGATAATCCCGATGTGCATTTCGTCCGCCGTGTCATTACCCGAGACAGCGATGCGGGTGGTGAGAACCACCAGGGCTGCACCGAAGAAGCGTTTCAGCGAAAAAAGGTAGCTGGCGAATTTTGTGTCTCATGGAGCGCCCATGGCCTGCATTACGGCATTCCCGCATCGGTGAAAGAGCATCTGAAGACGGGTGGTGTGGCGGTGGCCAACGGCTCGCGCTCGGCGCTGCCGCATTTCAGAAATGCTTTCCCGTCATTGAAGGTGGTCGTGGTTACGGCCCGGCCGGAGATTCTTTCGGAGAGGCTGGCAAATCGCGGACGCGAGAGCATGGCGGAAATCATGGGTCGGCTTGATCGTAAGGTCGATGCCATCTGCGATAGTTTCGATGTGACGACCATCGACAATAGTGGCGAGATTGAAGAGGCCGGATCGGCCTTGCTGGCTCTGCTTCAGGATTGCCTGCCGGCTCGCTAACCAGTTCGCTTACAGAAAGCTGCGACGTTCTTTCGCAACGATGTCCTGCAAAAACTGCACGACCGTCCTCACGCGGGCAAGTTGCCGGGCATTCTCGTGATAGGCCGTCCAGTAGGATCGTCGGATGGAAATCTCGGGAAGCAACCGCACAAGGCTTGGATCGTTACGGGCAATGTAATCATGCAGGATGCAAATCCCCGCGCCGGAACGCACTGCCTCGGTTTGACCGATCGCGCTGGAAACCGCAAATGTCGCGTCCCAGTCGCGCATGATTTCTGCGGTAAAATTGAGCGATGGCGAAAAGATCAGATCTTCGACATATCCAATCCGCCGATGCTGCCTCAAATCCTCGACAGATTGAGGTGCCGGATTTTGTTCGAGATAGGTTTTCGACGCATAGAGGCCGAGTGAGTAATCGGTCAGCTTTGAAAAGACCAGCCGCCCTTGCTCGGGCCGCTCGATTGTAATGGCAATGTCGGCCTCGCGGTGGGAAAGCGAGAAAGACCGCGGCACAGGCACCAACTCGATCCGTAATTCCGGATGCGCCGCCGTCAATGCACCGAGACGCGGTGCGAGAAATGAGACGCCAAAGCCATCCGGAGCTCCGATCCTGACCGTGCCGCTGATCGCTGAGAGGCCTTGGCCCAGAACAGCCTGAGCGGAAAGCATTTCAGCTTCCATGCGCTCTGCGGAGATGAGAAACCGTGCCCCTTCTTCCGTCAATTCGCAGCCATTTGTGCGGCGGACGAAGAGCCTCGTCTCCAGGGCGGTTTCCAGCAAGGTCAAGCGCCTCGACAAGGTTGCGTGATTGAGACCAAGCCGTCGTGAGGCGGCAAGGATCTGGCCCGTCCGGGCGACCGCCAAAAACAGGCGCACATCATCCCAGTTCATTTGCTCACCATCGCCACGGGCTCGACATCGATCAGGCTCAGCGACCGGACCATCATCTGGGTTTCGCGCTTGTATTTGAGAAAATGCGGCGTCTGTAAGTGCGCCTCATAAGCCTGGACGTCGCGGTAGACTTCGAGAATGCGGATTGTCTCCGGGGCATCCTTCAAGGCGACGGCGTTGAGAGCGAGGACGCCCTCTTCAAGTCGCACCGAAGCCTCGATCTCCTCAATTAAGAGACGGCGGTAATCTTCAAGATGGACAGGATCGATTTCGAGCTCCGCCATCCTCACAATGCGCTTGTTATCCATCGCACTTCGCCTCCGCTTTGCAAAAAAACCCGAACATCGATCGCCTAGCATAGAGTAGGACTTTAATTTACGCACAACGGATGATTACTCCCGGTCATTGATTTGTGCAAATTAAAGCGCGAAGGTGCGGCAACGAAAATCCCAGGAGGACACCATGAACGAGATCGGCCATTTCATTGACGGCAAGCGCGTGGCAGGCACGAGCGGCCGCACGTCGAATGTCTTTAACCCGGCAACCGGCGAAGTGCAGGCAACCGTGGCGCTGGCAAGCGATGCCGAAATTCTCGCCGCGGTGCAGAGCGCCAAGGCCGCGCAGCCGAAATGGGCAGCGACCAACCCGCAGCGTCGCGCCCGCGTCTTCTTCAAGTTCGTCGAACTCCTCAACAAGCACATGGATGAGCTGGCAGTACTGCTCTCCAGCGAGCACGGCAAGACGGTCGAAGATTCCAAGGGCGATATCATTCGCGGCCTGGAAGTCTGCGAATTCGTCTGCGGCATTCCGCATCTCGCCAAGGGTGAATTCACCGAGGGTGCCGGCCCAGCCATCGACATGTATTCCATCCGCCAGCCGGTCGGCATTGGTGCGGGTATCACGCCGTTCAACTTCCCTGCCATGATCCCCATGTGGATGTTCGCCCCGGCAATCGCCTGCGGCAACGCCTTCATTCTCAAGCCTTCCGAGCGCGATCCGTCGCTCCCGATCCGTCTTGCCGAACTGATGATCGAAGCGGGCCTGCCTGCCGGTATCCTCAACGTCATCAATGGTGACAAGAGCGCGGTTGATGGTCTTCTGACCAACCCGGATATCGGCGCGGTCTCCTTCGTCGGCTCCACGCCGATTGCCCGTTACGTCTATGGAACTGCCGCCATGAACGGCAAGCGCGCCCAGTGCTTCGGCGGCGCGAAGAACCACATGATCATCATGCCGGATGCCGATCTCGATCAGGCCGTCAACGCGCTGATGGGTGCCGGTTACGGCTCGGCTGGCGAACGCTGCATGGCCGTCTCAGTGGCCGTGCCTGTGGGCGAAGAAACCGCCAATCGTCTCGTTGAAAAGCTCATCCCGCAAATCGAAGCTCTGAAGATCGGTCCTTACACTGACGACAAGGCCGACATGGGTCCGCTCATCACCAAGGAAGCCCAGGCGCGCGTCAAGGGTCTGATCGACAGCGGTGTTGAGCAGGGCGCCAAGCTTCTGGTCGATGGTCGCGATTTCAAGCTGCAGGGCTATGAGGACGGTTACTTCGTTGGCGGCTGCCTGTTCGACCACGTCACGCCTGACATGGATATCTACAAGCAGGAAATCTTCGGACCGGTTCTCTCCGTCGTCCGCGCCCAGAACTACGAAGAAGCGCTAGACCTGCCGATGAAGCACGAATATGGCAATGGCGTCGCCATCTTCACCCGCGACGGCGATGCCGCCCGCGACTTCGCTTCCCGCATCAATATCGGCATGATCGGCGTCAACGTTCCGATCCCGGTTCCGCTCGCCTACCACTCCTTCGGCGGCTGGAAGGCCTCGAGCTTCGGCGACCTCAACCAGCATGGCACGGATTCAATCAAGTTCTGGACCAAGACCAAGACGATCACCGCCCGCTGGCCATCCGGCATCAAGTCGGGTGCTGAATTCGTCATGCCGACGATGAAGTGATGCGGTTTACAGTGTGAAAGATGAAGGCCCCGTTCGCGCGGGGCCTTTCTTTTGGTGGCCCCCAAACTCTCCCTCGGGTCATCCTCGGGCTTGACCCAAGGATCCATTTTTCCCAACGGCGTTAATGGCTTATAGATTCTTAGGCTCAAGGCCGAGGATGACGGCTAAGAGGGAAGTTGGCCGTCATCTTCAAGCAGAGCGTCGCTTGAGCTCGTCTCTTAGTCGAGCGCTAGGCAGCCCCTTGAAGTCGTATTTCATAGCAGACGATATTCTCAGCCGCGACGCTGGCATCCTCTCCAACGAGCACGCAATCCAACGCCTCAAGTTCCAGCGTCTCGCCTGCACTGGTCACCGTAACCAGACCCGTCGCCAGAAGATAAACGGTCTCTCCGCTCTCGCAGCCACTGATCGAGAACGGGCCAGTCTTCCGATCAACGCTATGCGCAAACCGCCCACGACGCGTCATGACGTTGAGATCGGTGATCGCGTCATCCACAAGCATTGCGTCGACAGGAACATCGGCGGCAAAACGGAGCGGATCGCTTTCCATCGTCAAAAGAACCGGTGCCGCGCCATCGATGGTGAGCGACATGCCGTGCCCGGACAGAATGGATAGCGTTCGATCAATCTCCGGAAACAGAGAAAAGGCGCCGTCATTGGCAACGCTTGCCATGCTGATCCGCCACTCGAACGCGTCCATGGACGCGCCAGGCGGAAAGACGGCGATTTCCACCGTCTCTCCCTTGCCGTTCTTCCACGGCATACGCTTGTACTCAGACGCGCGAAGCCGTCTCATCGCTCAGTTACCCAGAATGCCGGGCAGGCGAAGGCCCTTCTCCTTGGCGCAATCGAGCGCGATGTCGTAACCGGCATCCGCATGGCGCATCACGCCCGTCGCCGGGTCGTTCCACAGCACGCGCTCCAGACGGCGTGCGGCATCATCCGTGCCGTCGGCGCAGATGACGACACCCGAGTGCTGGGAAAAGCCCACGCCGCCGCCATGGTGAAGCGACACCCAGGTGGCGCCCGATGCGGTGTTGAGCAGCGCGTTCAACAGCGGCCAGTCGGAAACGGCGTCCGAGCCATCCTTCATCGCTTCTGTTTCGCGGTTGGGTGAGGCGACCGAGCCGGAATCGAGGTGATCGCGGCCGATGACGACGGGGGCCTTCAACTCGCCGCTCTTGACCATGTCGTTGAAGGCAAGCGCCAGGCGATGACGATCGCCAAGGCCAACCCAGCAGATACGCGCCGGCAGACCCTGGAAGGCGATGCGCTCACGCGCCATATCCAGCCAGTTGTGCAGATGCTTGTTGTCCGGCAGCAGTTCCTTCACCTTGGCGTCGGTCTTGTAGATGTCTTCCGGATCACCCGAAAGAGCTGCCCAACGGAACGGCCCGATGCCGCGGCAAAAGAGCGGGCGGATGTAAGCAGGCACGAAACCGGGGAAGGCGAAGGCGTTTTCGAAGCCTTCTTCCTTGGCGACCTGGCGGATATTGTTGCCGTAGTCGAGCGTCGGAACACCGGCGTTCCAGAAATCCACCATGGCCTGAACCTGCGTCTTCATCGAAGCGCGGGCAGCAGCCTCCACCGCCTTCGGATCGCTCTCCTGCTTGGCGCGCCATTCTGCGACACTCCAGCCTGAAGGCAGATAGCCATGGATCGGATCATGCGCAGATGTCTGGTCGGTGACGATATCAGGGCGTGCACCACCCGCCTTCATCCGCTTGACGAGTTCCGGGAAGATATCGGCGGCATTGCCAATGAGGCCAACGGACTTCGCTTCGCCCGCCTCGGTCCACTGGTCGATCAGCGCAAGCGCCTCATCCAGCGTATGCGCCTTAGCGTCGAGGTAGCGGGTGCGCAGGCGGAAATCGACGCGGGTCTCGTCGCATTCGACAGCCAGGCAGCAGGCGCCTGCCATCACGGCAGCAAGCGGCTGTGCGCCACCCATGCCACCGAGGCCACCGGTCAAGATCCACTTGCCCGTGAGATTACCGCCAAAATGCTGGCGCCCAGCTTCCACGAAGGTTTCGTAGGTGCCCTGAACGATACCCTGCGTGCCGATATAGATCCACGACCCTGCGGTCATCTGGCCGTACATGGCAAGGCCCTTGCGGTCCAGTTCGTTGAAATGCTCCCACGTCGCCCAATGCGGAACGAGGTTGGAGTTGGCGATCAGCACGCGCGGTGCGTCCTTGTGGGTGCGAAACACGCCGACGGGCTTGCCGGATTGCACCAGCAGCGTCTCGTCTTCGTTGAGGTCCTTCAGCGTGGCGACGATCCGGTCGAAATCCTCCCAGGTGCGCGCGGCGCGGCCGATACCGCCATAGACCACCAGTTCATGCGGGCGCTCCGCGACATCCGGGTCCAGGTTGTTCATCAGCATGCGCAACGGCGCTTCGGTCATCCAGCTCTTGGCGTTGAGTTCCGGACCCTGCGGTGCGCGGACTTCTCGTTCGTTATGACGCGGGTTTGTCATGATTTTTCCCCTTTATGGTCTGAGAGCGAGCGCAAAATCTTCCATGCGCGTCAGAATGGTTTTGAGATGGGTACGGAGCGTCGCGGCCTTGTCGTCATCATAGGCAAAGGGCGGCGTCTCGGTTTTGAGATGCGTGCATTGTGCAAGTTCCATCTGGATCGCATGTACGCCCTTGTCCGGCTGGCCGTAATGGCGCGTCGTCCAGCCGCCCTTGAAGCGGCCGTTGAGAATGGACGTATAGCCTTCAGCCGCAGAGGTCACATCGACGGCAATGGCTTCCACCGCCGGGTCGCAAGTCTTGCCCATATCCGTGCCGATGTTGAAATCCGGCAGCTTTCCTTCGAAGAGGAAGGGAATATGCGAGCGGATGGAATGGCAATCATAGAGGATCGCCACGCCATGGATCGCCTTCACACGGTCGATCTCGGCTGCAAGCGCCGCATGATAAGGCGCATGGAAATGCTGCAGCCGGTAAGCGATATCTTCTTCCGTCGGCGCCTCACCCTCTTTCCAGATCGCCTCGCCATCGAAATCCGTTTCGGGCACGAGACCGGTCGTGTTCTGGCCTGGATAAAGGCTGGTGCCGGAAGGATCGCGATTGGCGTCGATCACGTAGCGATGGAAGGTGGCGCGCACCGTCGTCGCGTCGGAGAGCAGACCGGCATAAAGCTCGTGAATGTGCCAGTCGGTGTCTGCCAGCAGCTGGCCATTGTCGTTCAGCCGCTCCCAGATGTCTGGTGGAACGTCTGTACCGGTGTGCGGCAGGCCGAGAATGATGGGCGATCCACCCTGGTGGATATCGACGACTGACATCTTACGCCTCCAGCTTCGGCAGAATGCCACCCGAAATCGCATCGACCAAGGCGCCTGTTGCAATCAGGTCGGATGCAGCCTTGAGATCAGGCGCCATGTAGCGGTCTTCTTCAAGCGAGGGAATTTCTGCGCGCAGAACAGACATGGCCTTCTGCAGCTCAGGGCTTGTCTTCAACGGACCGCGCAGTTCAACGCCCTGCACGGCAGACAGCGCCTCGATGCCGAGGATGGCGAAGAGATTATCCGTCATGGGCAGCAGGCGGCGCGCGCCGTGACAGGCCATGGACACATGGTCTTCCTGGTTGGCGGAAGTCGGCGTGGAATCGACGGATGCCGGATGCGACATCTGCTTGTTCTCGCTCATCAGCGCAGCCGACGTCACTTCGGCGATCATCAGGCCGGAGTTCAGGCCGGGCTTCTTGGAGAGAAAAGCCGGCAGGCCGTAGGAGAGGGCCGGATCGACCAGAAGCGCGATGCGACGCTGGGCAATCGCCCCGATTTCGCAGATCGCAAGGGCGGTCTGGTCCGCGGCAAAGGCCACCGGCTCTGCATGGAAATTGCCACCGGAGACGACCGAATTATCGGAAAGAACCAGCGGGTTATCGGTCACCGCATTGGCTTCGATTTCCAGCGTCTTCGCCACCTGTCGCAGAAGATCGAGGCATGCGCCATCCACCTGCGGCTGGCAGCGGATGCAATAGGGGTCCTGAACCCGCTCGTCGCCTTCAATATGGCTGACGCGGATTTCCGATCCTTCCAGCAACTGCCGAAGGGCCGCACCGGCATCGATCTGGCCCTTGTGACCGCGAAGCGTATGAATATCAGGGTGGAAAGGTGCCGAAGATCCCATCGCCGCATCGGTGGAAAGCGCACCGGTGATGAGAGCTGCCTGTGCCGCGCGGTGAGCGCGGAAGAGGCCGGCGAGCGCCAGAGCGGTCGATGTCTGCGTACCGTTGATCAGCGCCAGACCTTCCTTGGCCGCTAGAACCACAGGCGTTAGACCTGCCTTTGCCAGCGCTTCGCGGGCAGCCATCTGCTCACCGCCAAAGAAGGCTTCGCCTTCGCCCATCATCACTGCGGCCATGTGCGCGAGCGGCGCGAGATCGCCCGATGCGCCGACCGAGCCCTTCTCCGGAATCAGCGGGATGACGCCCTTCTCGAGCATCGCCTCGATCAGCCGTACCAGTTCCAGCCGCACGCCGGACGCACCGCGCCCAAGGGAGATGAGCTTGAGCGCCATGATCAGCCGCACGACATTTTCCGGCAGGGGCGCGCCGACGCCGCAGCAATGGGAGAGGATCAGATTGCGCTGAAGGGTCGCGACATCGGCGGCATCGATCTTGATCGAGGCCAGTTTGCCGAAGCCGGTATTGATGCCATAGACCGGCGCGTTGCCAGCGGCGATATCAGCGATCCGCTTCGCTGCCTTCTCGATACCGGTATCGAAGGAGGGATGCAGCTTGGCAGCGCCATTCTCCCAGTAGATTGTCGCGAGATCGGCAAGTGGCACTGCGCCCGGATGAAGAGTGATGGTCATGGTTCAGATCGTCCGTCCCTTGAAGATGCGTGCGTAAAGTGGATTGAAGCCGATGCGATAGACGAGCTCCGCCGGACGCTCGATGTTCCAGATGGCTAGATCGGCAGATTTGCCAACTTCCAGCGTGCCGGTCTTGGCGAGAATACCGAGAGCCTTGGCAGCATTGCGGGTCGTGGCGGTGAGGCACTCATCCACCGTCATGCGAAAGAGTGTCGCTCCCATATTCATAGTGAGCAACAGCGATGTCAGCGGCGAGGTGCCGGGATTGCAATCTGTCGCAAGCGCGATCTCTGCGCCCGCATCGCGCAGAGCCTGCATCGGCGGAAGCTTCGTTTCGCGCAGCGCATAGAAAGCGCCGGGCAGAAGAACGGCAACAGTGTCGGAGGTGGCGAGCGCCTTCGCACCAGCCTCATCCAGATATTCCAGATGGTCGGCGGACAGTGCGCCATAGGAGGCGGCCAGTTCTGCGCCGTGAAGATTGGATAGCTGTTCTGCGTGAAGCTTGATCGGCAGACCGAGCGTCTTGGCCTTGTCGAAGACGACGCGCATCTCCTCGACGGAAAAAGCGATGCCTTCGCAAAACCCATCGACCGCATCAACCAGCTTTTCGTAATGCGCACGTTCCATACCAGGCAATACAACGTCGGCTATGTAATCCGCATTCCGCGCTTTATATTCGGCGGGCGTCGCATGGGCGGCGAGGTAGCTGGTCAGCACACGAACCGGACGCAAAGTTTCGAGCCTGCGCGCGACGCGCAGCATCTTCAATTCGGTGTCGATATCCAGCCCGTAGCCAGATTTGATCTCAATGGTGGAAACACCTTCGGCAAGCAGCGTGTCGAGGCGGGGAAGGGCTTCCTCCACCAGTTCGTCTTCGCTCCTCGTGCGGGTATCGCGCACCGAAGAGACGATGCCGCCGCCAGCCTTGGCGATCTCTTCATAGCTTGCGCCATTCAGACGCATCTCGAATTCCATGGCGCGGTTGCCGCCAAAGACCAGATGCGTGTGGCAATCGATCAATCCGGGCGTGATCCAGCGGCCTTCGCAATCGATTGTCTCTGCCTCGGCGATGAAGTTTGAAGGGAGCTCGGACTCTGGACCGACAAACACGATCCGCCCATCTTTGACGGCAATCGCGCCGCCCTCGATAATGCCAAGGCTGTCCAGGGAAGGATCAAGCGTCGCAAGGCGGGCGTTTCGCCAGAGCGAAATGCCGTTGTCGGCTGAGGTGGAATTCCGGTTTGTCATCAGTTTTTCCTTCCCTTCTGATCAATATGTATATACATAATGGAGGTAGAGGCAAGAGCCTGTTCGAGGAAATTGAGGAGCCGACATGTTCATCCATGCTGAAACCGCTTTGTTGCCGACAGCTTGGGCGAGCAATGTTCGCCTCGAGATTGCAAATGGTAAGATTTTGTCGGTCAAGCAGGGCGTGGAAGCGGTCGCCGGTGACGAGC
>Ga0256408_1002113_pt1 | contig 10081 bp, 6 predicted proteins | sample PhyAR1_FD_185998 | JGI IMG/M metagenome (GOLD analysis project Ga0256408, IMG submission 185998) | Leaf surface microbial communities from alfalfa plants in UC Gill Tract Community Farm, Albany, California, United States - DLSL A.R1 | ecosystem: Host-associated > Plants > Phyllosphere >...
ATGTTTCAGCAATATGTGTACCGTCAACATTGGAGACAAAATGTACATTTAAGCGCGTTTTATACGCTTTCAGCGCTTCTGTCACCATGACTGGACCAAGATCAGAACCACCGATGCCGATATTAACTACATCCGTAATTTCTTTGCCAGTATATCCTTTCCATTCGCCGGATATAATCTTTTCCGTAAAGGCTTTCATCTGTGCCAGCACACGTTTAACATCAGGCATGACATCCTTGCCATCGACATAAACTGGTTTGTCGGACTGATTTCGCAACGCGGTATGTAAAACCGGTCTATTTTCTGTCACATTGATCCGCTCGCCCGAGAACATCGCTGTTATAGCTTCAGCAAGGCCACATTCTTTGGCCAGCTGCACCAAGAGTGCTTTTGTCTCTTCAGTGATCCGATTCTTGGAATAATCCAGAAGTATATCTTCGAAAGCGATCGAGAACTTTTCAAAACGTGCGGGATCTGCGGCAAAAAGTGCACGTAGATCTTTTTTTTCGCTATTGCTAGAAAGACCTGATAAGGAATCGAAATGCTTCGCTAGATTCTTATAGGCCTCAGTTTTTGTAAAATTAATTTTTGGGAACATACTGTTTTTACTGAAATTATTTGTTTTAAACGTCAATAAGAGCCTTCCGTATTTTATTGTTACACATGGTGTAGATCCTTATATGAAGGTTTATTCCGTTGACAATACCAAAACTAAAAAAAAAAGGTCACATATCCGGTATTTGGCATTCGATATTGAGCGCTAAGTTATTCGGCAGAAACAGGGATTTATTAATTAAAATTTCTACTTTAGCAGATATGACAAAAGAACAAATTCAAGACTTGAGGGATCGTGTTACTTCCCTGAGGAGGCATCTTTGACATCGATGCACGCAAAGAAGAAATAGAAAGAGACCAGGCAGTTACGCTTGAAGCAAGCTTTTGGGATGATTCCAAAGCTGCAGAGAAAATACTCTTGGCCATAAAAAACCAAAAGGTGTGGACAGACCATTTCGACGAAGTTGCGGCGGCGGTTGAAGACGCCTATGTGATGTATGAATTCTTTCAGTCTGGCGACGCCGACGAAAAGGAAGTGGACGACCAATATAAACTTGCTCTAGCTAAAGTCGAGGAACTCGAATTCAAAAACATGCTTAGCGCTGAGGAAGATCAACTGGATGCGATCTTACAGATTACAGCCGGTGCCGGCGGCACTGAAAGCTGTGACTGGGCAGCCATGCTGATGCGTATGTATATTATGTGGGGTGAGAAAAATGGGTACCGGGTAACCGAACAGGATTCGCAGGAAGGTGATGTCGCAGGTATCAAGAGCGTCACTTTACAGATATCCGGTGATTTTGCTTATGGCTACCTTAAGGGAGAGAATGGTGTACACAGGCTCGTTCGGATTTCTCCTTTCGATTCCAATGCAAAACGCCACACCTCTTTCGCTTCTGTCTACGTATATCCGTTGATCGATGATAATATAGAGATTGAAGTCAAGGATTCAGAAATCGAATGGGATACGTTCCGCTCGGGCGGTGCCGGAGGCCAAAACGTGAATAAGGTAGAAACAGCCGTTCGTTTACACCACAAACCTACAGGCATTATAATTAAAAATCAGGAATCCAGATCGCAGTTACAAAATAAAGAAAATGCGATGCGCTTATTGAAATCCCAATTGTACGAGATCGAGATGCGTAAGCGTCAGGAAGCTACCGCCGCTATTGAAGGTAATAAAAAGAAAATTGAATGGGGATCCCAGATTCGAAATTACGTCCTGCATCCGTATAAGCTTATTAAAGATTTAAGGACAAATTACGAAACCTCCAATACCCAAGCTGTATTGGATGGTGATTTAAATGATTTCCTTAAAAATTATCTAATGGAATTTGGCGGATAAATGAGATCCAGAAATCTTCATGATATCGAAGACGCTCTCTTTTGGGAGCGTCTTTTTTCTTTCCCTATGCCTCAATTTCCTCGTCAGTTTAAACTCATTTTCCTCCACTGGTTTATTGGCCCCTTTCCTAAACAGTTTGTCACACAAACTGTCAATTTCTTTTAAGAATAAGGGCGCAAATGTTAAAAAATCTTAAAAGTCTATTGAATAGATCGTTGATATATTTCAACCGATTTCAGCCGAAACAAAACAACAAATACCTGAAAAACAACATTTTAAATTACAACAATTTGTATCAAGAACGTTACAATTTAAGCAAACCGATCATTTTTGGCACAAAATAAAGGCATGTCTTTTGCGTTTATGGAATCGTAATATTTTCATTACAAATGATTCGATTCAACGATCGAAGTAAATATTGAATGAACGAAATGTATATCTAAAATAGAACGGTTATGAATTACATGAAAGAAAACTCGATCGTATCCAAGCAGATGACCAAACAATGGCAGCCTGCTGTATACGATGTAAATGCAGCGGAAAAGCGATCTGAGAATACAGTGAGCAAAAAGGAAGAAAGCAACTTTGGTCCGAAGGAATACGTTATTTTTGGGGCAACATTTTTTATCTTATTTGCGTCAGTTTTTGGTGTATATATGCTTCAACCTGATTTTGATGCTTTACGTTTCCAACGTTTGGATAGTATCGGCGGAACATTCTTAATTGTCTTGGGTATATTATTAGCGGTTATCGCGATCAGCTTTTTGATTTTTTTGATTGTACTGCATCGTAAATATAAGCCCATCGCTTCTGTATCGGACGATGAGCTACCAACTTGTACGATTATTGTTCCGGCTTATAATGAAGGACAGTTAGTCTATGATACCTTACATAGTTTGGCTAGCAGCGATTATCCGGAGAAGAAACTTCAGATTATTGCGATTGACGACGGAAGTAAGGATAACACTTTTGCCTGGATACAACGTGCCAAAATGGAATTGGGCGACCGTGTTGAAATTTATCAGCAGCCCAAAAATATGGGTAAAAGACATGCTCTATACCGTGGATTTAAGTTAGGTACGGGAGAGATCTTTATCACGGTTGATAGTGATTCAATTGTTAAAAAAGATACCATACGCAATATGGCCAGTCCTTTTGTGACAAACAAGGAATGTGGAGCAGTAGCAGGTAACGTGCGTGTATTGAATACTAAAAAGGCGATTATACCGCGGATGTTGAATGTCAGCTTTGTATTTAGTTTTGAATTTGTACGTTCAGCTCAAAGTATGTTGGGTACTGTCATGTGTACTCCGGGAGCTTTATCGGGTTACCGTAAAGAGGCTGTCATGAACTGTTTAGAGGATTGGATCAATCAGACATTTATGGGACAGCCGTCTGACATCGGTGAAGATCGTGCGATGACGAATATGATCTTAAAACAAGGTTATCATGTGTTATTTCAATCCAATGCATATGTGTATACCGACACACCGGTACGTTATAAAAACCTGTACAAGATGTTTATCCGTTGGGAACGAAGCAATGTGCGTGAAAACATCGCGATGAGTCAATTTGCTTTTAAGAATTTCCGTCAAGGGCCTAAATGGGGAGCACGTATCTTATTGCTCATGCAATGGAAAAAGGTATTGTTAGCGTATCCAATGATGCTATTGATGCTGTGGACTGTATTTCATTATCCATTGATGTTCTTAAGTTCTACTTTGGTAGGTATCTTAATATTCTCAAGCATTCAGGCTTATTTCTTTGCCTCCAAAAACTCAGACGCCAAAGAAGCATTCTGGGCATATAGCTACAGCATATTCTACGCCTTCAGTTTATTCTGGATTACCCCATATGCCATAGCAACAGCTGGACGCAGAGGTTGGTTGACAAGAGGTTAAATTTAAAGCAAAGAACGTATATTTACAGCTATATATGAGAGATTTTCAGGTAAAAAAAATTGCCATCATTGGTCAAGGATATGTCGGATTGCCATTAGCAATAGCGTTTTCCGACTATTTCCCCGTGATTGGATTTGATATTAATGAAACACGTATTGATGAACTTAGGCGCGGTGTTGACCGTACACTGGAAGCTGATAAAAAAGAACTGGAACTTGCAAGAGAGCTATTTACCACATCAAACCAAAGTAAGGGGTATAATGCAAGTAGTTCTACCGCAGACATTGCTGATGCAAACGTATATATAGTCACCGTACCAACTCCTATTGATCGCTATAATTCACCCGATCTATCTCCATTGCTGGAGGCATCTAAAATGATTGGCGGATTATTAAATCCGGGCGATTTGGTTATTTATGAATCTACGGTCTATCCGGGCTGTACAGAAGAGGAATGTGTCCCGGTTTTGGAGAAGTTTTCGGGCTTAAAGTTTAATCAAGATTTTTTTGTCGGCTATTCTCCGGAACGAATTAATCCGGGGGATAAAGTAAATTCACTTCAAAAAGTAGTGAAGGTAACGTCTGGAAGTACTCCAGAGGCTGGATTAGCGGTAGATGGACTCTATAAAAAAATTATTGAGGCCGGCACGCACTTAGCACCATCGATCAAGGTAGCAGAAGCAGCAAAAGTTATCGAAAATGCACAACGCGATGTGAATATTTCTTTTATGAATGAACTTGCACTGATCTTTGATCGTGTAGGTATAGACACGCAGGATGTCTTGGATGCCGCTGGAACAAAATACAACTTTTTACGTTTCAAGCCAGGTTTAGTCGGTGGGCACTGTATTTCTGTCGACCCTTATTATCTCGCTCAAAAAGCAACTCAACTAGGATATCACCCGCATGTTATTTTATCTGGAAGAGAAGTGAATGATCAGATAGCCTCCTTCATTGCTTCAAAAGTCGTTAAACTGATGATTCAGAAAAATATCAGGTTTGAGGGAGCTAAAGCTTTGGTGCTGGGGATCACTTTTAAAGAAAATTGCCCTGATATCAGGAATAGTAAAGTCATTGACATGATCTATGACCTTCAAGAATTCGGACTGAAAGTAGATATTTATGATCCATGGGCAAATATAAATGAGGTGAAAAAGCATTTTAATCTGGACCTGTTATCAAATCTTCCTGAATCTGGAAATTATGATAGCGTTATACTTGCTGTCGGACACAGAGAGTTTTTACATTTAGATCTTAACAATCTTAAAAATAATCCTTCAGTTGTTTTTGATATCAAGGGTATACTCGACCGAAAATTGGTAGATGCCCGCTTATAAAGATCCGTTCTAATTATATTTTTTCAAATCCTGATCTGCTTAAATTCGTGACAAGTAGATCAGGATTTTTACGATCTGGCATTTTATGCAATCGTTTGATTAAAAAAAACATTACTATATTTTTTGTTTTTAATACTAACTTAACACCACAATTATAAATTTGGCCTAATTAAACTAAGGGAGTTACACAAATTGCGGTAATTATGGAACAGTTAGATGACACCGAACTATTCGCTGGGATTCAAGCAAATGACCGTCATGCTTTTTCGGAATTAGTCAATCGCTATTCGGCTATACTTTTTCGATTTATACAGCGTCGTGTTTCCTGTGTCGAAGACAGTGAAGACATTCTGCAGGAAGTATTTGTGTCCCTCTGGAACAACAGGCACAAGATCAACATCGAATACTCCCTTTATCCGTATCTTTTTAAAACAGCCAAGTACAAAATAATCGACTGGACCATACAAGAGCAGCGGAAGGTTGCCCGTGCTGAAGCCCTCTTACAGACCTACCAAACCCAGTCTACAACAACATCTGAAGAAGAACTCTTGGCAAAAGAGCTATCGGTACTTATCGAACAAGAAATAGACAAGATGCCTACCACAATGAAATCTGCATTCTCGCTCAGCCGAAAGGAATCCATGTCCATTAAAGATATTGCCACCGAGCTTGCATTATCCGAACAAACCGTAAAAAATAATATCTCCCTGGCTCTGGGCTGGCTCAAGCTTCGATTTAAATAATAAATCCAGGCTCGCTTTCCACCCACAGTGTTCCTTTGTGGTTCACGATAATCTCATGCGAAACATAGAGCCCCATTCTCAATAGCATCTTCAGCACTTCTCACTCTTCTTAAATATTTTATCCAGCTCAAATACAGGTACTTATATTATTTTCAAATTTTTCTTCGGTACTTTCTGTCGATTAGAGGGATTATAGGTCTGTATGAAGGAACAAGAATCATCAGATCAAGCAAAAGCGTTGCTCAAAAAATATTTGGCAGGCCAATGTACAGCAGCGGAAGAACAACAAGTGCTCCGTTGGTTCTATACACTGGATCAATCGGATAAAGAGCAATTTCAGGAAGAGCTGCCAGCGAACGAAACTCCGCCCCACCTAGCATCGCGCATCAATGCTAGATTGGACGCCCAGCTATTTGATGAGCCAACCCCTATCAAACGGCTTATCTGGATGCGGTCCAAATGGATGGTGGCCGCCCTGATGTTGGCGATCTCGGGATTTAGTTTTTGGCTTTATCAAAAAGTGTCTTCGACTGCAGCAACAACAATGACACTGGCGGCCGAGATTCCTTCGCAAAGCAAGACTTTTCACAACGACATCCTTCCGGGAGGACATTATGCAAAAATTATAACGCCTACAGGAAAAGAGCAGCAGCTCGCAGATCCATTTGTTCAGCAGCATAACTCGACGACAGAAATAGCGGGGAAAAATTTCCGTGTTGATGTACCAAAGGCTGGTACATATATGGTCATTTTAGAAGATGGGACAAAAGTATGGCTCAATTCGCTTACTCAGCTTTCTTACCCAACACATTTTGAATCCGATCAACGACAAGTTACCTTAACCGGAGAAGCTTATTTTAAGGTTGCTAAGGATGCCAGCCGGCCTTTCCGAATCAATGCCAATGGGACAATGATTGAAGTCCTGGGAACCACATTCAATGTAAATGCTTACGAAAAGGAGGTGTCAACATCACTTGTCGAAGGAAGTGTAAAAATTGTTAAAGAGGGGAAACAAACAATTATTAAACCCGGTGAGCAAGCAACAACATTGGCTAACGATATTCAGGTCCAACTGAGCAACCTGACTAAAAATACAGCATGGCAACGCGAAGAATTTTACTTTGATGGCAATAATTTCAGCGATATCACACAGCAAATTGCACGATGGTATAATGTTGAATTTGAAAATATCGAAGCCATGAATAACAGTTCAACATATAAAGGCTCTATAAGCAGAAATAGTAAACTTTCGGAAGTATTACAAATCCTCGCTTTAGCGACAGGACGAAAATTCGACATCAACGGACGTAAAGTTCTTGTGCAATGAAATTGATTATCTACCTTAAAAATACATCTATGGCATAAATATCGACTTATCGCCTGGCAATAACAAAAAAGGGGATGTTGACGCATCCCCGGTTAAATCCAAGGCTTATTTTACTGATTACCAACAGAAATTTAAAACCTCAAAAATCATTCTAATTTATGAATTTTTTTTCTCCAATGAAAAGGCAGGAGAAAACACGGGAATTTCGGGTTCCTCCAGCCTTTAAAACTTTATGTATGATAAAGTTAAGCACACTTTCTTTGCTTTCCCTTGCTTTGGGAGCACATGCCTCGGGAACTGCACAAACAGTCAATCTCTCCCTAAAAAAGGTAAAGGTTGAGAAAGTCTTGCAAGAAATTTCCAAGCAGACAGATTTACGGTTTTTTTATGATGAAAAACTGCTGGATAATCTGCAGCCCATCAGTGTGGATGCAAACCATGCTTCCATTTCACAAGTCCTGTCAAAAGCATTAAAAGGACAGAATCTAAGCTATCAGATTCTTAACAACACCATCGTAATTTCCGAAAAACAACGTACTGATATCGAAATAACGGGTACTGTTCACGATTCGCAATCAGCACTTGCCGGTGTGACGGTAGCTGTTGAAGGCAATTCTGCTTTATCTACAAAAACAGATGCGAATGGTCACTTTTCACTTCGGATTCCCGAGAAAGCGGTTCTTATATTTCAGTATGTGGGATACACAACAGAGCGCATATCGGTAGGCAATCAACGCACATTGAATGTGACTTTGCAAGCAAGCAACTCTCAATTGGATGAGGTCGTTGTTGTAGGCTATGGCACACAAAGGAAAGTCAATCTTACGGGAGCTGTTGATATGGTCTCTTCAAAACAATTAGAAAGTCGCCCTATCGCCAACCTGGGTGCCGGATTACAGGGGTTGATTCCAAATCTTAATATCACAAGTGCCAATGGGCGCGCAACAACAAATCCTTCTTTTAACGTTCGCGGTTTTACAAGCTTAAATGGTGGAGAGCCACTGATTTTGGTTGATAATATTCCTTACTCATCCGACGAAGTAGCCCGCATCAACCCAAATGACGTGGAGAATGTGTCTGTACTTAAAGATGCCGCTTCGGCAGCAATCTATGGTGCCCGCGGGGGATTTGGCGTGGTACTGATTACCACTAAAAAAGCAAAAAGCGACAAATTAGATATCGCTTTCAGTAGCAATGTGGGGTATAGAACACTAGGAAAGCTTCCTAAATTTATTACCGATCCTTATCAGGTCATGGACATCAAAACAGAAGCTGGAAAGCCTTTGTATAATCTCTACCCAGAATCTGCACGTGAGTATGCAAAAAAACGCTCACTAGATCCATCGTTGCCTGCCGTAACCTTGTCTGACAATGGTCAGGATTGGGTATATACCGGTACCACAGACTGGTTAAAAGAAGCTTATAACAATACCGCCCCCACCTACAATGCAAATTTAAGTATTGCTAAGAAATCCGATAAGATCGGTTATTATTTATCTAGTGATTACTATAGACAGGACGGACTTCTAAAATACGGTAACGATATTTACAAACGTTACAACGTCAGAGGAAAAGTCGATCTTGATGTGACAAATTGGCTACAGATTTCCAATAATACCCTATTAACGAGTACAAACTACGAAGCTCCTGTTTTCCTGGATGGTGATTTTTTCTGGAATGTCAACCGCACGAACTCCCTGGATGTACCTTTTAATCCCGATGGAACCTGGACAAAAGCAGGTGCACAGGTGCTGGGTGCTTTACAGCAAGGCGGGAGAAAAGACAACCGCATCAATGAGTTTATCACAACATTTGCCGCCAAAGCTTCATTAATAAAAGGAGTATGGGACTTAAACGCCGACGCAACCATTCGGAGAACCGCGGGAACAACCCGTTCGTACGATGTACCCTCCATGTATAAAACAGGCCCACAAGCTGTATTAACACCGACATTCTCCAATACCTACGCGAGAAATGATAATTCAACAACTAGATATAATGTGTACAATATCTACACAGATTTTCATAAGGAGTTTGGAGACCATTATTTCCAAGCAATGGTGGGTTACAATCAAGAATATTACTATACGAACAACAATTGGGTAAAAGCACTTAACTTAATATCTTCATCTGTCCCATCAATTGGTACTGCAACGGGAAATATTACGAAAGATGAACAAATCAAGGACTGGGCGGTGCAAGGTATCTTCTCGCGTATAAGTTATAATTACAAAGAGAAATACCTAGCAGAATTCAACGGTCGCTTTGATGGGTCTTCCCGTTTCCCGAAAGGTAATCGCTGGGGCTTTTTTCCATCCATTTCAGCAGGTTGGGCCGTTTCAAAAGAGAGTTTCTTCGAACCGGTAAAGCAAGCACTGTCGATGGATTTCTTAAAGATCAGAGGATCTTATGGTTCGCTGGGGAACCAACTTTTCTCATACAATAGCGACAGACCTTACTACGACACGTATCCGTATATCCCAATTATGAATAACAAACAGACGGATTATATTCTGGGAACTGGAAAACCTCAGGCTGTCTATAGCCCTAATGCTGTTTCCGACACCTTTACTTGGGAAACCATTCAGACGGTCAACGCAGGGATTGACATGAATTTTTTCAATAGCAAACTAGGTGTCAATTTTGACAAATATACGCGTTACACCAAAGATATGCTGGTACCCGGAAAAGAGCTTCCAGGGCCATTCGGCACCGTAATTCCCGTAGAAAATGCAGGTGACCTGAAAACAAAAGGCTGGGAATTACGTCTCACCTGGCGCGATAGCAAAGAAGTCGGCGGCTCACCTTTCTGGTACAATATTGCGCTAACTTTGGCCGACAACCGCTCCTGGATAACCCGCTTTGACAACCCGA
>Ga0256408_1002118_pt1 | contig 10061 bp, 9 predicted proteins | sample PhyAR1_FD_185998 | JGI IMG/M metagenome (GOLD analysis project Ga0256408, IMG submission 185998) | Leaf surface microbial communities from alfalfa plants in UC Gill Tract Community Farm, Albany, California, United States - DLSL A.R1 | ecosystem: Host-associated > Plants > Phyllosphere >...
CAGTGCCGCCCACCAGCCCCGGCTCGATATTGGTTACGCGCACGCCGGTGCCATGCAGATCGGTACGCAGGTTCAGGCTGAACTGCTGTACAAAGGCTTTGGTCGCGCCATAGACGTTGCCGCCCGCGTATGGCCAGCTGCCCGCCGTTGAACCGATGTTGATCACATGACCGCGATTGCGCGCCACCATGCCCGGCAGCACAGCGCGGGTCATGTACACCAGGCCTTTGTTATTGGTGTCGATCATGGTTTCCCAGTCCTCGACGCTCGCCTTGTGCGCCGGCTCCATGCCAAGCGCCAGACCGGCGTTGTTCACCAGAACGTCGATGTCGCGCCATTCAGCCGGTAAATTCTCCATTGCCTGCTCGATGGCGGCGCGGTTGCGCACGTCCAGTTGCAGCGTCAGCACGCTGTCGCCCAGTTCGTCTTTCAGCGCCTGTAAGCGCTCCTGGCGGCGGCCTGTGGCGATCACTTTATGGCCGTTTTTCACAAAGCGACGCGTAATACCTTCACCAAAACCCGCAGTTGCCCCGGTTACTAAAATAATCATCTCTCTGTTCCTTAACGCTTTTTGTGTTGCCTTAGCATAGTTGCGCAGCGGCCCGGTGGCAACGCATACCGGGCGAGTTAGTAGTGTGGCAAATAATCTGGTCCCGTGACGGGGGGATTTGTTACTGTAGAAAGCGATCAACGGCTCAGGGGAGTAAAACATGTCCGCCACCAATCCACTGTTTGAACAGAGCACGCTGCCGTACCAGGCACCGCGTTTCGATATGCTACAGGACAGCCACTACCGGCCCGCCTTTGATGAGGGGATACGGCAAAAGCGCGCCGACATCGCCGCCATCACCGGACAGACTGACGCGCCGACCTTTGCCAATACGCTGCTGCCGCTGGAGCAGAGCGGGGAATTGCTGTCGCGTGTGACCAGCATCTTTTTCGCCATGACCTCGGCGCATACCAACGACGAGCTACAACTGCTGGACGAGGCGTTCTCTGCTGAACTGGCGGAGCTGGCCAACGATATTTACCTGGATGACGTGCTGTTTGCCCGCGTGGAAGCGGTCTATAACGCGCGGGATACAGCGGGGCTTGACGACGAATCCCGCCGCCTGCTGGAAGTCACCTATCAGCGCTTTATCCTCGCCGGCGCTAAACTGCCTGCGGCGGATAAACAGACGCTGAAAGCGCTCAATACCGAAGCGGCGCAGCTCACCAGCCGCTTTAACCAGCATCTGCTGGCCGCCGGAAAAGCGGCGGCGCTGGTGGTGGAGAATGTCGGTGAACTCGATGGCCTGAATGAGGACGAGATCGCCCAGGCACGCGCAGCGGCAGAAGAGAAAGGTCTGCACGACCGCTGGCTGATCCCGCTCCTTAATACCACCCAGCAGCCCTGGCTTGCGGCGCTGCGCAATCGCCAGACCCGCGAAAAACTCTTTACCGCGGGCTGGCTGCGTACCCAGCGCGGCGATGAAAACGACACCCGGCAGATAGTGCTGCGCTTAACGCAGATCCGCGCCCGTCAGGCGCAGTTGCTGGGCTTTGACGATTATGCCGCGTGGAAGATCGCCGATCAGATGGCGCAAACCCCGGCTGCCGCACTGCGCTTTATGCGCGACATTGCCCCCGCGGCACGCGCCCGTGCCGAAAAGGAACTGGCGGATATTCAGCAGGTGATCGACGCGCAGCAGGGCGGCTTTACCGCCCGCGCCTGGGACTGGGCTTTCTATGGTGAACAGGTGCGCCAGGCGAAATACGCCATTGATGAAAGCCAGATCAAACCCTACTTCGCGCTGGATAACGTGCTGATGGACGGCGTGTTCTGGACGGCAAGCCAGCTGTTTGGCCTCACCTTTACCGAGCGGGCGGATATTCCGGTCTATCACCCGGACGTGCGGGTATGGGAAATTTTCGATGAGGACGGTACAGGGCTTGCGCTGTTTTACGGTGATTTCTTCGCCCGCGACTCGAAAAGCGGCGGCGCGTGGATGGGCAACTTTGTGGAGCAGTCAACCTTAAACGGCACCCGGCCTGTGATCTACAACGTCTGTAACTATCAGAAGCCTGCCGCCGGGCAGCCCGCGCTGATCTCCTGGGACGATGTGATCACCCTGTTCCACGAGTTCGGCCACACGCTGCACGGCCTCTTTGCCAGCCAGCGTTACGCCACGCTTTCCGGGACCAACACACCACGAGATTTTGTCGAATTCCCGTCGCAGATCAACGAGCACTGGGCAAGCCATCCGGAGGTGTTTACCCGTTACGCCCGTCATTATCAGAGCGGTGAGCCGATGCCGGACGCGCTGCGTGAAAAAATGTTCAGCGCCACACTGTTTAATAAAGGCTACGACATGACGGAGCTGTTAAGCGCTGCGTTGCTGGATATGAACTGGCACAGCATCCGCGCGGATCGCGACATTAACGACGTCGATGCCTTCGAAGCCCAGGCCATTAAACAGGAAAACCTCGATCTGGAGGCGGTGCCGCCGCGCTATCGCAGCAGCTACTTCGCGCATATTTTTGGCGGCGGCTATGCGGCAGGCTATTACGCCTATCTGTGGACGCAGATGCTGGCCGATGATGGCTATCAGTGGTTTGTGGAGCAGGGCGGCTTACGCGCCGAAAACGGGCGACGATTCCGGGAGGCGATCCTGTCACGGGGTAACAGCAGTGATTTAGCTGAGCTTTATCGCCAGTGGCGCGGGCACGATCCGCTGCCTGAGCCGATGCTGAAAAATCGCGGGTTAAGTCAGTAAGTGAAGCCTGGCTAAAAATAAGCCCTTGTTTAATAACAAGGGCATTGTCTGTATTTCATCAGCTCGCCATCTTACGCGTTTTGCGCTTTGGTGGAATGCAGGAGCTTGCGGTTAAACGTGTACCACAAGTTGAACAAATTGCGCCGTGTGGATGGTGCTTTTCTGGATCGAAGGTCGTGAAAATAAACGAGCTTCCATGACATGTTGGGCAAAGAAATTTGAGATTGTAAATAATCCCTCACGCCGGTCAGGTGGAGGACAGACGCTATCATAAAAATTTGAGCTAAAAGGATATATCTTCTTAATTAGGACAAACCTCAGGGTGGGTAAACAGCAAAATCAGATTGCGCTGTATTGTCATTGTTTAGCTGTTGTTGAGCCTGGTACTGTTAAGGTCTTAAACGAACCGTGGCCCCGACAATGCAATGACGGGCATGCGTACAACGCATAACAATGATCCTATCCATGCAAGCATTTCCGCCAGACTTCTGGCGGATTTTTTTTGCCTGCAATTCAGCACGCGTTGCGGGTTTGCATCGCTTTGCGGTAGTCGCCGGGCGAAAGGTTAAACTGCGCGCGGAAATGGTGACGCAACGAGGCGGCGCTGCCAAATCCGGTCTGGTCGGCGATCGCGTCAATGCGTAACGTCGAACTGGCAAGATACTCTTTGGCACGCCGCAGCCGCTCGTTGAGCACCCAGCGCGCAGGCGTGGTGCCGGTGGCATCGGCGAAGCGTCGTAAAAACGTGCGCGGGCTCATCCCCGCCTGACGGGCAAGCGCGTCCACGGTGTGATTGTGCGCCAGCGACTGATGCAAAAAATCAAAGATCATGCCCAGCGATTTGCTCTCCCGCGCGCGGGCAACCGGACGCACCACCTGTTGGGTTTGCGCGCCGTCACGGTGTGGCTGTACGACCAGCCTGCGGGCAACGTTATTGGCTATCTCCGCCCCATAATCACGCCGCACCACATGCAGGCATAAATCGATCCCCGCCGCGCTGCCCGCCGAGGTCAGCACCGTGCCCTCATCATAATAGAGTGCATCCTCCAGCACCTGAATGGCCGGAAAGCGGCTGCGCAGCTGCGCGGTGTAGCGCCAGTGGGTGGTCGCGTTGCGCCCGTTCAGCAAACCGGTGGCGGCGAGCACAAATACGCCGGAACAGATGGTCATGATACGGCAACCCCGCGCGCTGGCGGCACGCAGGGCATCGCACAGTGCCTGCGGCACCGGCGTGTCCACGCCGCGCCAGCCGGGGATCACGATGGTGTCGGCCTGCGCCAGCAGATCCAGCCCGCCGTCGGTCATGATGCGGATGCCACCGGTGGCGCGCAGTTCCCCTTCATCCACCGCCGCTACCGCAAAGCGATACCAGTTGTCGCCCAGTTCCGGGCGCGGCAGGCCAAAAATTTCCACTGCCACGCCGAATTCAAAGGTGCATAAGCCATCGTAGGCGAGGGCGACCACCAGGGGCCGGTGAGAAGAAGATAATATTGTCATGATCCTGGCGTTTTCTGGCAGACCGGCGGGCGGTGGCACGGTGATTGACACGATAGAGTAGTGGTATCACAAACCCGGAGAAAACACGATGAGCTACGTAACTGAATTCCCTGCCGCCACGCCGGAAGACACCCGCCAGCATTTTCTGACCCGCCTGCGGATGGAAACGGACTGCGCCGACGTCCATCACGCCATCACACATCAGGAGCAGGATTTTGTGTTACTGCATGTGGTGGGAAGTGAGGCGATGTTTGCCTGTCGTCATCTGCCGGGGGCGATCCATTTGCCGCATGTGCAGATAACTGCCGAACGGATGCAGGTGTGGCCCGACGGCACATTATTTGTGGTGTACTGTGCGGGGCCACACTGCAACGGCGCCGATCGCGCCGCGTTAAAACTCGCCAGCCTCGGCCTGCCGGTAAAGATCATGATCGGCGGCATTACCGGCTGGGAAGATGAGGGTTATGCGTTTGCGCAGGGGGAAGCGTGATCGCCCTGCGCCACAACGCCGTCAGATCTGCGCGGCGCCGCCATCCACGAACAGTTCGCTGCCGTTAACGAAGCTGCTGTCGTCCGAGGCGAGGAACAGGGCGGCGGCGGCCACTTCGGACGGCTCCGCCAGACGGCCCAGCGGTGTCGTTGCCTCAACCTCATGGATCATCTGCTGGTTCGCCGCCTCATCCGGCGACAGGTTATGCCAGCCGGGTGTGGAGGTGGAGCCAGGTACCAGCACATTGACGCGGATCTTGCGCGGGGCCAGATCGAGGATCCAGCCGCGGGCAAAGGTGCGCAGCGCGGCTTTGCTGGCGCTGTAAACGCTGAACGCCGGGATCCCGGTGGTGGCGCTGGTGGAGCCGGTGAGAATAATGGATCCGCCATCTTTCAGCAGCGGCAGCGCTTTCTGCACGGTAAACAGCGTGCCTTTGACGTTAGTGTCAAAAATACGTTCGTAGTGTTCCTCAGTGACTTCCGCCAGCGGCGCAAAATCCCCGCCGCCTGCGTTAGCAAACAACACGTCAATCTGTCCTGCCTGTTGACGGACCTGGTCAAACAGATTGTCGAGATCCGCCATCTTTGAAATATCGCACGGAATGCCGACCGCGCCATGCCCGATCTCCGCAACGGCACTCTCCAGTTCGCTGACGCGACGGCCGGTCAGGAACAAACGCGCGCCTTCCTGTGCAAAGCGTTTCGCCGACGCCAGACCAATTCCACTGTTCGCACCCGTAATAACGACAACTTTACCTGCAAGCTTACCCATGATGTTCTCCGGAATTGTGTGTGAGAAAGCAGTGTAAGCACAGACTTTCCTGTATACTAGTACCTACCAAAAGGTATGTATGGAGAAAAATGATGGAACCTGTCTGCGGCCTCGATGTGGCCCTGCATTACATTGGCGGTAAATGGAAGCCGCTACTGCTGTTTTACGTGCAGTACAGCCCGCGTCGTTTCGGGGAATTTAAACGGCTGGTGGAGGGGATCAGCGAGAAAGTGCTGATCCAGCAGCTTAAAGCGATGACGGAAGACGGCATCATCAGTCGTCATGATTTCCAGGAGGTGCCGCCGCGGGTGGAATACACCATCACCGAGTTTGGCCGTTCGCTGGCGCAGGCGTTGCAGCCCCTGTGTGAATGGGGCAATCGTAACCGGGAAAACCTTGAGGCCAACGCTGCCGGTGCAGCAGAAGCGGCAACGCTCACGGACTAAAGATGAATCTCTTTCATCATGGGTGAGGTTTTCTCATTTGCCATCAGCAGCAGGATGTGACATCTTTTTTGGATGTTTAGCCGTCCAGAAGGCTAAAAATTCAAGTAATGAACTATCACGCCAGGGTATTACATTCCACTGGCGGCAAGGAGAGAACTATGCAGCAGCAACACGCCCCGTACCGCGCCGATGTCGTCGGCAGTTTTTTACGCCCGGACGCCATTAAACAGGCCCGTCTGCAATTTGCCCGCGGTGAAATCGATGCCGTGCAGCTGCGCGCCGTGGAGGATGACGCCATCCGCCAGGTGGTGGAGCAACAGTGCGCCTGTGGCCTGCATGTGGTGACCGACGGGGAATTTCGCCGCGCCTGGTGGCACTTCGACTTCTTTGATGGCCTGAACGGTGTGGAGCGTTACGATTCTGAACAGGGCATTCAGTTTAACGGCGTGCAGACCAAAGCCCACAGCGTGCGCGTGACCGGCAAGCTGAGCTTTGGCGATCACCCAATGCTGGAAGACTTCCGTTATTTGCAAAGCATCAGCGGTAACGCGCAGCCGAAAATGACCATCCCCAGCCCGAGCGTGCTGCACTTCCGCGGCGGTCGTCAGGCGATTGACGCTACCGTGTATCCGACCCTTGACCGCTATTTCGACGATCTGGCGACCACCTGGCGCGATGCCATTCGCGCCTTTTATGATGCCGGCTGCCGCTATCTGCAACTGGATGACACTGTGTGGGCGTATCTGTGCTCTGACGACCAGCGTCGGCAGATCCGTGAGCGGGGCGACAATCCGGAAGAACTGGCGCAGATTTATGCCCGCGTGCTGAACAAGGCGCTGGAAGGCAAGCCGGACGATCTGACTATCGGGCTGCATGTCTGCCGGGGAAATTTCCGCTCAACGTGGATCTCCGAAGGCGGTTACGAGCCGGTGGCGGAAGTGCTGTTTGGCACGGTGAATGTCGATGCGTTCTTCCTGGAATACGATAACGACCGCTCCGGCGATTTTGCGCCGCTGCGCTTTGTACGTCCGGGTAAACAGCAGGTGGTCCTGGGGCTTATCACCACCAAAAATGGCGAGCTGGAAAACCCGGAAGGCATCAAAGCGCGTTTGCAGGAAGCCGCGCAGTATGTGGATATCAAGCAGATTTGTTTAAGCCCGCAGTGCGGCTTTGCGTCAACCGAAGAGGGCAACGCCCTGACGGAAGCGCAGCAGTGGGATAAAGTCCGGCTGGTAACGGCGATTGCCGATGAGGTGTGGTAAGTGACAGTGTAACCTTTTGTGTGAGGGTTTAACGCAGCAGTTGCCCGGCGGCGCGTTGCTTGCCGGGCCTACAGGGCGGATCGTAGGCCGGGTAAGGCGTAGCCGCCACCCGGCATTTAACCCCCGCCACCCGGCATAACGCCTTACACCACCGCTTTTTGCTTCACGTCCTGCCACGGGCTGACCCGCATCCCCAGCAGCATCATCAGCCAGGCCAGTACAATGACCACCATCATGATCACAAACAGCGACCAGCCGGGTAAGGTCGTCAGGATCACGCCGGTCGCCAGCGGGTTTAACGCCGCGCCGAGCCAGCCTAACGCCTGTGCCGAGAAGTAGCTCGCTTTCATGCCCGCGGGGGCGATGTTATCAATCAGCATATATTCCCCCGGCGCATAGATAATCTCGCCGATGGTAAAGATCGCCGACGCCATACCCCAGAACCACAGATTGCTGCCTGCGAGCATAAACCCCACCAGCCCGATGACGAAACAGAGTGTTCCGGTGGCCATTAACGGCTGGATGTTGCGCGCCGTCAGACGGCGACCCAGCGCATACTGCAGGCTGACCACCATCGCGGCATTGACCGACAGCACCACAGCCACCACTTTCTCCGCAAAACTGTTATTCGCCACGCTCATCACGTACTGGGAAATACAGGAAGCAAAGGAACCGGCGACGAACGCGGCCAGAAAGCCTGAAAGCGTAAACCACAGCAGGGCTTTGTCGCGCAACAACACCGACGGCGACCAGGCCACGCTCTCTTCACCGGCGGGCGTGATCGGAATGCGCTGCACGTACAGCTGAATAAATACCAGCGGGAACGCCGCGCAGGCGGCTGCCAGCCAGAACGGCAGGTTAGCGCTTTGCATCACCAGCAGCGTGCCGAGGGGCGGCCCCACGGTCCAGCCAATATTCAGCACCGTATAGTTGAGCGAGAAAATCTTCGCCTTAGCCGACGGCGTCAGGGTGTCCGAAAAATAGGCTTTCAGCACGGTGGAGAACACCGAATAGGCGCAGTTGATCATCGCAAACAGCGCCACCACCAGCACCACGTTATGACTGAGCGGAATGGCAGAGAAGCCGATGATAAAGCAGGTAATGGCGATCACCATATAGCGCTTTTTATCGAACTTGTCCGCCAGAATGCCAAAGCCCAGGCTGAAAAAGACGCCGATGGTCAGCGCGATACTCAGGGCATATCCCACCGCATCCACCGTCATGCCGTACTGGCGATTAAGATAGATAGTCATAAAGGGCAGCGTGGCACCGCGACCGATGGTCAGCAGTAACGAGGAGGACAGTAATGCGAGGGTGGAGCGGTTTTGCGCTGGGATCATAATCTTGCCTGACGTCACATTTGTTATCGTTATTTGATATGACTTACAGCAATAACATGCATAAAAGAGCTTGTATAGCTACTGGTTTGATCTCAAATGCGAAATGACCCCTGCCAGAATTTGGGATCTGTCACTGTACATTCGTTTACGTTAACGTTACTTTTTTACATAAATTTAATAAATCTAACTGATCGGGGCAATGATGACGCGCAAAGATAGTCTGCTGGCGTTGCTGGTCGTGGTGGTGTGGGGACTGAACTTTGTCGTCATTAAACTCGGGCTACATAACATGCCCCCGCTGATGCTGGCGGGATTACGTTTCGTGCTGGTGGCGTTTCCGGCGCTGCTGGTGGTTTCCCGACCGAAGATCCCGCTGCGTCTGCTGCTGGGTTACGGGCTGACGATAAGCTTCGGACAGTTTGCCTTTCTGTTCTGCGCCATTAACTTCGGTATGCCCGCCGGGCTGGCGTCGCTGGTACTGCAGGCGCAGGCGTTTTTCACCATCATTCTCGGTGCCTGCGTCTTCGGCGAGCGCTTACAGGCGAAACAGGTGATCGGCATTACGCTGGCGGTGTTCGGCGTGCTGGTGCTGGCGCAGGCGAGCCTGAATGGTCAGCATGTGGCGCTGCTCGGCTTTATGCTGACGCTGGCGGCGGCGCTGAGCTGGGCCTGCGGCAATATTTTCAACAAGATGATCATGCAACTGCCGGTGCGCCCGTCGGTGATGTCGCTGGTGGTGTGGAGTGCGCTGATCCCCATTGTGCCGTTTATGCTGGCGTCGCTGATCCTCGATGGCCCGGCGGTCATGCTGCAAAGTCTGGTCGGTATCGATCTGGTCACCGTGTTTTCGCTGCTGTATCTGGCGTTCGTCGCCACCATTGTGGGCTACGGCATCTGGGGAACGCTGCTCGGGCGCTATGAAACCTGGCGCGTGGCTCCGCTGTCACTGCTGGTGCCGGTGGTGGGAATGGGAAGTGCGGCGCTGCTGCTCGATGAAACGCTGACCCTGGTACAACTGGTCGGCGCGGCGATGATCATGGCCGGGCTCTATATCAACGTGTTTGGTTTGCGTCTGCGCCGGGCGGTACCGGCAAGATAAAAAAGCCCCGCGTCTGCGGGGCTAAGCAAATTAGCCGTGCTGATTGTAATAGGGCACGCCTAATTCGTCGGATTTGTCACTCCCTGACCCCATGTGATTGAAGTCGAAAGGCGACTGGTCATGGGCGGAAGGCATAATCATCGCGTCACGGCTACTTCCTGCGGCGGGATGACCGGTTTGCTCCGCAAAACTCTGGCCGGAGACCAGCACCAGAAGGGTGAGGGCGGCGGAGGCTGTAAATTTCATAGATTCCTCAATACGTCTTAAAACAGGCGATGTTAATTTCAGTGGTTCAGGGGCAGCAGATACCGGGTTTCACCGTGCATATTGGTGATGCGGTATTTATGTGGCGGCACGTCAAAGTAGTTCTTGAACGTGCGGGTCAGCGTCTGCTGGGATT
>Ga0256408_1002126_pt1 | contig 10042 bp, 10 predicted proteins | sample PhyAR1_FD_185998 | JGI IMG/M metagenome (GOLD analysis project Ga0256408, IMG submission 185998) | Leaf surface microbial communities from alfalfa plants in UC Gill Tract Community Farm, Albany, California, United States - DLSL A.R1 | ecosystem: Host-associated > Plants > Phyllosphere >...
CGCGACGCGCGTCGAGGCACCCGTCGCCACCACCGCCATCGAGTTCGGCACGCAGGACTCCCTGGCGCGCCTGCAGTCATCGGACGGACTGCTGTACCTGCGCCGCCAGACGTCGTGGCAGCAGGCCGGCGACGGCGTCTCGGTGCTGGCGACGCAGATGGGCACACCGCGCGGCGACGACTGAGGGTCGTCCCCAGCCGCGGATCGGGTGTCCGGCGGTCCCGGAGCGTCGTGCGGCGGTCCGTGGGCGGGTCGGCGCGCGAGGCTGGCGGGATGGATCGGATCACCCCGCGCGTCGACGCGCTGCGTGAGGCGGGTGCGCAGGCCCTCGCCCTGCTGCTGCCGGTGGCCTGCGGCGGGTGCGGGCTGCAGGGCACGGCCCTCTGCGGACGCTGCCGCGAGGCGCTGCGCCCGACACCGCGCCGGCGCGAGATCGCTGGGCTGTCGGTGTGGAGCGGCGGCGCCTTCGACGGCGCCCGCGCGCGGGCCGTGCGCGCCCTGAAGGAACGGGGGAGGACCGATCTCGCCCGGGCGCTCGCCCCCGGCCTGCGCGCCGCACTGCGGGCGGCGGTGGCCGGATGCGCCGGGCCCGTGGTGGTCGTGCCGGTGCCGACCTCGCGCGGCGCGATGCGCCGCCGCGGCTACCGGGTGCCGGAGCTGCTGATCCGTCGCGCGGGGATGCGCCCCGCCCGGCTTCTGGTCGCGGCGCGGGTGACGGGCGACCAGCGCGCCCTGGATCGCGCGGGGCGGGCCCGCAACGCCGCGGGCAGCCTGCGCGCCGGGCCCGCGGCCTCCGGGTTGCGGGTGGTGGTGGTCGACGACGTCCTCACCACGGGGGCGACGCTGTCCGAGGCGCGCCGCGCGCTCGAGGCGGCGGGCGCGACGGTGGTGGCGGCGGCGGTGGCCGCCGATACTCCTCTGCGCTCGGAGAATCCCAGGAACCACCCAGGATCGCGCTTATATCGCTCGAGGGTGAACAACGGGTCTCTCGACGATGAACCGGATCGGCACGCCCGGACGTCTAGTGCGTGACAGGGGCCGAGGACCGGTCTACGGTAGGGCATCACAAGCCCCCGGGTGACAGCCCGGGGAACGCGACCGAGGTCCGCTCAACCGGACGAAGTGCCGGGGAAGGTGGACCGCAAGGTCTCACCGGAATCAACGGGAGGCACAAGATGGAAACCAACATCTCGGGAGTCGGCGTCAGCATCACCGATCGTTTCCGAACCGTCGTCGAGGAGAAGAGCGCACGAATCGCGGGGCTCGCCCCACGCGCGCAGCGCCTCGATGTGAAGGTCACCCATCAGATCCATCGGAACGGCCGCATGGAGAACGACGTCGTCGAGCTGACGGTCGTCGGAAAGGGCCCGGTCATCCGGGCCGAGGCCTGCGAGGCGGACAAGTTCGTCGCGCTGGACGCGGCGCTCGACAAGCTGAGCGAGCAGCTGCGCCGGGCCAAGGACAAGCGCGTCACCGCGCGCCTGCACCCGCGAGGGGCCCACTACGAGAAGGGCTCCGGAGCACTCGAGGGCATCGATGTCGAGCCCGCCGCCGCGGACACGATCCGCGCCGTCGCCACGGGCGAGGTGCCCATCGTCTCCGAGACGGAGAGCGAGGACGAGTACACGCCCGTCGTCATCCGCACGAAGACGTTCGAGCCGGAGTGGATGACGGTCGAGGAGGCCGTCGATCGGATGGAGCTCGTCGGCCACGACTTCTTCCTCTTCATCGACGCGCGCACCGACCACCCGAGCGTCGTCTACCGCCGCCGCGGGTGGGACTACGGCGTGATCGCCCTGACGGCCGCGGCGCCGCCGGCGGACGCCGAGCAGCTCGCCTCGTAGAGCTCACCGCCACAGGATCCGAAGGGGTCCGGCCCCCCGGGGCCGGGCCCCTTTTCGGTGCCCCGGAGGCAGGCTGAGAGTTCCCTATGTGGTCTGACCACATCCTACGCTGTGGTCAGACCACAGCGTAGGATGGATTCGTGGCGGAACAGGGCCCGAACGGTGTCCCATCGCCACCCGGTGCGTCGCATCGGCGACGGTGCCGGAACAGCCGACGACACCCATCGAAAAGGGAGGAAGGACAGATGAACAAGCTCGCAAAGGGCGCGATCGCCACGGCCGCGGGGGTGGCCCTGCTGCTCGGCGGCGCGGGGACGTTCGCCCTGTGGAACGACGGCATCGCCGTGGACGCGGCAGGCGAACCCCTGGGCACCGGTGTGCTGCAGTTCACGGACGACAGCGTCACCGGCACCTGGTACGACGTCTCGGACGGCGGCGAGGTGAGGATCGACGACATCGGCTCGTTCGTGATGGTGCCCGGTGACGTGCTCGAGTTCCGCGGCGACGTCACCGTCGAGAGTCAGGGCACGAACCTGCACGCCCAGATCACCTACGACCCCGCGTCGATCGTGATCCCGGACGGCCTCCAGGGCCTCGTCGACGTCGAGTTCGCCGAGCACGGACAGACCCAGCCCATCCAGATCGCCCCGTCGGACACCCGGGTCGAGACGACCGCCCCGTTCGACCTCCGCGTCTCCTTCGACGCCGAGGGCACGGTGGGCCAGGGTGAGACGCCGGTGATCGACCTCAGCGGGCTGCAGTTCGTCCTCCAGCAGGTTCGGCCCGCCGTCGGGCCGTGAGCCCCGCTCCGGCCATGAACACCCCCGCCGACCGTCCGGCCCGCCGCCGCTCGCGCATCCGCACGATGCTCGGCGCGGTGGCGGCGTTGGCCGCGGTGTGGCTCGTCGCCCTGGGCGCAGCGGGCGGCACCTATGCCCTCTGGAACGACACCGTCGCCGCGAACGCCGGCGTCATCCAGCTCGGGCCGGGCGAGCCCACCCCGCCTCCCGTCCCGCCCGCACAGTGCACCCAATCCGGCCACCAGGTCGTTCTGACCTACACGCACCCCGAGTCGCTGCCGCCCCAGATGTACGTCGTGAAGGCACTCGACGGCGTCTGGCGAGGTCAGGTGGGCTACTGGGCGCCCGATTTCCATCTCGACAACGGTCACGTCCAGCAGATCCCCTCCCTGTATCCGACGGGGATGGAGGTCGGCGAGACACGCGAGCTCGTCGTCACGGCGTACGCCGAGGACCCCGCCGACACCGTCATCGCCGAGAACACCGTGTGGGTCACCCGCCAGACCGGCGAGTTCTGGGTCTCCTGCGGCCCGCCCTGATCCGCGGCAGCCGCACATCGTCCGCACCACCATCGTCCCGAAGGAGAGCATCATGACCACGATCCCGGTCACGCTGCCCGTCCCCACGGCGGCCGACGCGGGTCACAGCCGCGACCACGAGCCTCCCGAAGCCGAGCGCGACGGTCGGCGGTTCGCCGAGCGCCACCCCGCCCTCCACGCGCTGTGGATGGGCATCAGCGGCGGGCTGCTGGCCCTCGTGCTGCTGGTGGGCGTGCTCACGGTCATCGTGCCGAAGGCGGTCGGGGGAGTGCCGCTCACGGTGCTCTCACCGTCCATGGAGCCGTCGCTGCCCGTCGGCACGCTGCTCGTGGTCCGCCCGGTCGAGCCGGAGGACATCCGGATCGGCGACATCGTCACCTACCTGCCCTATCCGAACGATCCGACGCTGGTCACGCACCGCGTCACCGAGATCGCGCATCACCAGGACGGATCGCGGGTGTTCACGCTGCAGGGTGACAACAACGCGGTCGCGGACAGCCCGGTGCACGACTACCAGGTGCGTGCCGTGGTGATGTACTCGGTGCCGCTGCTCGGCTACGTCAGCCAGTGGGTGAACGTGGATCAGCAGACCTGGGTCGTGCTCGTCACCGCGGGGGCGCTGTTCGTCTACGCCGGCTTCACCGTCGTCTCCGCCGCGCGCGATCGCCGCCGGCGCCGGCAGGAGGCCGAGGCCGAGCAGGGAGCGAAGGCGCCACCCGCGTAGCGGAGGCGTCGCGTCAGTCGAACATGTCGCCGAGCAGGCCGCCGAGCAGCAGGCCGCCGACGATGGGGCCGAACATGTCGCCGCCGCCCGCGTTCCGGCGTCCGCCGCCGCCCCAGTCGTCGCCACCGCCGCCGTACCGACCGGAGTCGATGTCGCGCTGGGCGGCCTGCAGGGCCTCGCCGGCGAGCTGCTGCACGCGGCGTGCGAGGGTGAGGGCCTGCTCGCGGGTGTCCTCCGGCAGCACCAGCGGCTCGACCTCAGCGCGCAGGCGCTGCGCCTCGGCGAGGCGCGTGCGCGCGTCGGCGCCGATGTAGCCGCGGTGGCCGGCGATGACGCTGTGCGCCACGGCGATCGCGTGGTCGGCGGCGTCGACCGCGTGGCGGACGGCCTCGACCGACGGGAGCGGGCGGGCGGCCCGCTGACGGGCCTTCTCGACCGCCGCGTCCAGCGCGGCATTCGCCTCGCGCAGGGTCGCGAGGTCGGCGAACGGATCGGACGGCGTGCCGGGGGCCGGCAGGGCCGCGAGCGCGGTCTCGAGCGTCGCTACCGCGGCCCTCACCTCGGACGCGTGGGGGAGCCCAGCCTGCGTCAGCGGCCGCGCGGCGACGATGTCCTGGCGCGAGTCGGCGACCACGTCCGCGAGCGTCGACTGCGCGCGCAGCGACTCGATCTCGAAGTCCTCGACGCCGTCGATGATCGTCTCCGCGCGACGGACGGCCTCGGTCGCCGTCTCGAGCGCGACGTTGGCCTCCTCGGCGCGCCGAGCCTCGCGCCGCCGGGTCGACACGTCGGCGCTGTGCAGGGCGAAGTCGAGGAGCTGCTCGGCCTCATCGGGATTCGCGGAGACGCGGTTCAGTGCCGCGGCGCTGTAGCGACGCGCCAGGCGCTCCACGGTCTCGCGCGTGAGCGGCAGCCGCGAGCGCAGGCGCTCGACGTCGCCCCGGAGGCGCTCGAGGATCTGCGGCGACTGGCGCGCGAGCTCGATGCGCTCCTTCAGCGCCGCGGTGCGCTCGTCGATGACGTCCTCGGCCCATTCGCACAGCTGCACGATGCGCGCGTTGCGCGTGCGCAGCTCCTCGGCCGTGTCGGGGATCTCGTCGTGGTTCAGCTGGTGCAGGTGGAACGCCTCGCCGAGGTGCGTGCGCACGGCCGTGAGCCCCTCGCGCAGCGGCTTCGTCGCGGTCTCGCCCAGCTCGGCGACGGCGAACTCGAGCTCATCAGCCGTCGTGCGGATCCGCTCGTCGGCGGCGACGAGCGCGGCTCGGGCGCGGCGTGCGAGGTCGTCGTCCTGCGCCTGCCGTGCCGCATCGTCCTCACGCTTGCGCTTGCCCCAGAAACCGACCATGGGTCGATCCTAAGGTCCCCGGCGAGGCACCCGCCGGGCGCTTCGCCCCAGGCGGAACGCGCGCCTTTCCTCCGGCTCGGGTTCGGGGTGGGCGACGCGCGAGCTCGCCCCGCGGCTCACGCCGTGCGGGTGAACACGACCAGGAGCACCACGACCGCAGTCACCACGACCACCGCCGCGGCGACGGCGATCCACGTCAAGGCGGCCCTCGAGAGGCCGGGCCTCGCCCGCGGCGCGGCGTCGGCGGGCGGTGTCTCGGACTCGCCGTGCGCGGGCACCTCGCTCGCCGGCAGGGGCGCGGGCGCCCTGTCGAGCGGCTCGATCGGCCTGCTGCTCTCGTCGTTCGGATCGGTCATCGTCGTCCCTCCCCAGGGTCGGGCGCGGCTGTGCGCCTGGGGCCATCCTGACACCGGAGGGCCCGCGCGCACAGGGCGACGACGGGGAAGACCTGCCCTCTGCGAGCCGGTCAGTGCAGCGAGACCCGCTTGGGCAGGGTCCACACCAGCAGGAAGGAGATCGCGGCCAGGGCGGTGCTGACGGCGATCGCCGACGTCGCGGCCGGCAGGAAGTGCTCGGCGAGCACGGCCGAGGCGGCCGCGTCCGGGTTCGCATGCTCTCCGCCCGCGATCGCCGCCCCGATGTCGTCGCCGATGCCGTCGAGGTCCGCGATCGCGAACAGCACGCTCGAGACGACCGCGATGCCGATCGCCGATCCGATGCGCTGCACGGTGCCGATGACGCCGCTGGCGGAGCCGGCTTCGGATCGGTCGACCGTCGCGACGATGAAGCGCGCGTTGGGGGCGATGAAGAGGCCGTTGCCGAAGCCCGCGAGCGCGAGCGGGGCGATCAGCTCGAAGCCGTTCAGGTCGGGGGCGGGCGTGAGCAGCAGCACCAGCCAGGTGGCGCCGAGCCCGATGGTGACCAACGCCGTGCCGATCGCGAGCACCCCGCGGCCGAGGGAGTTGGCGAGCTTGTCGCTGAGGGCCGCGCCGACGACGTTGGCGAGGGCGAACGGGATGGTCACGAGGCCCGTCTCGAGCGCCGAGTGCTGCAGCCCCGCTTGCCAGAGCAGCGCGATGCAGAAGAAGATGCTGGTGAACGAGCCGAAGTAGATCATCGCCAGCACGGTGCCGCCGGTGAACTGACGGTGCGAGAACAGGTGAGGGTGCACAAGCGGGGTGACCCCGCGGGCCGCCAGGCGCGACTCCCAGAACCAGAACGCGACGAGCAGGATCACACCGCCCGCGAACGACACGAAGGTCCACACGGGCCATCCCTCGTCCTGTCCCTGGATGAGGGGCACCAGGATCGCGGTGATGCCGCCCGCGCGCAGCACAAGGCCGACGCCGTCGACGTACGACTTCTCTCCGCCGCCGACCTGGGGGACGAACAGGACGACCGCCACGAGCGCGAGCACGCCGATCGGGACGTTGACCGCGAAGATCCAGCGCCAGCCGGTCTCGTCGCCCAGCGCCTCGATCAGAAGGCCGCCGACGATGGGGCCGAGGGCGCTCGAGACGCCGATCACCGCGCCCATCACGGCGAACGCCTTGCCGCGATCCCTGGGCGCGAACAGCAGCTGGGCGAACGCGGTCACGGCCGGGAAGAACAGGCCGCCGCCGATGCCCTGCACCACACGCGCGATGACGAGCTCCAGCGGCCCGGAGGCCAGGCCGCACCACAGGCTGGCGGCCGTGAAGACCGCGAGGCCCGTGAAGAAGACCCACTTGTGGCCGAACCGGTCGCCGAGACGCCCGGCGGGGATCAGCACCAGGCCGAACGCGAGGGCGTACCCCGAGATGATCCAGGCGATCGTCGCCTCATCGGTGTCGAGCGATCCGCGGATCGTCTCGAGCGCGACGTTGACGATCGTGGTGTCGAGCAGCGACATGAAGGTGCCGACGAGCAGCACGCCGAAGCCGATCCAGGCGCGGCGGGAGGTCAGGACGGGAGTGGGCGCGGTCACCGCATCAGCCTGCCACGGGCCGCCGACATCGGCGGCCACGCCGCCTCATGCCAGTGCCCGGGCGGGTCGGCCCCGCCTCGGTCGCTCGGTGGCGAGGTCGAGCGCGAGCGCGTGGTCGGGATGGGCTGCCAGGCGCCGTTCGCTGTGGGCGAGCCAGCCCAGCTCGGCCTCGGCGGCGAAGATCTGCGCGTCGATCAGCAGCGCCGCGGCGATGGTCTGCGGGGTCGCGGGTTCGCCGTCGTCCTCGCGCGTGCGGCGCAGCTCGGCCAGTCGCCGCTCGGTGGCCTCACGCTGGGCGGCGATCAGCGCCGTCACGTCGACGCCGGGCAGGGTCGCGGCCAGGGCCAGCTTGATCGACAGCTCGTCGCGCGCCGCCTGCCCGCGATCCACGGCCGATCCGAGCCACTCCCGCGCCTCGGCGCGACCCGCGTCCGAGATCTCCCAGTAGACGTGCCCCTGGTCATTGGCTGCTCCGCGGACAACGAGCCCGTCGCGCTCGAGGCGCTCGAGGGTGTTGTAGATCTGCCCCACGTTCAGCGGCCACGTCCCACCGGTGCGGCGCTCGAACTCGGTGCGCAGCTGGTACCCGTAGCAGGGGCCCTGCTCCAGGATCGCCAGCAGGCTCTGTCGCACGCTCATCGTGTCTCCGTTCGGCGGTGGTCCCGCAAGTGCTTTCCGAGAATATGCATACTCGGAACAGGTTCGGCGGACCGGCGGGATCCCGCCGTGTCGCGACACGCCCGGGCGGCACGATCCGGGCAGGGTGAAGGGAAATCGCGGGAGAGGGCAATACCCATCGTGACCACCGATGCCGAGATCATCCGGCTGTCGCTCGCGCGACCGCAGGAGTTCGCCGCGCTCTTCGATCGCCACGCGACCGCCGTCGGCCATTACGCGCGCCGTCTCGTCGGCGCGGATGCCGGCGACGATGTGCTGAGCGAGACGTTCCTGGTGGCCTTCCGCCGCCGCGCCGACTTCGAGTTCTCCCGCGAGTCGGCTCTGCCGTGGCTGTTCGGCATCGCCACCCGGCTGGCGCACCGTCAGCGCGCCGCCGAGGCCCGGCGCTGGCGCACCCTGCAGGCGTCTGCGCGCGTGGCGGTCGACGTCGCGATCAGCGACATCGACTCGGCCGTCGAGCGCGCCGACGCCGCCGCGCGGCTGAAGCACCTCGCTCCGCGCATCAGGCGGATGAGCGAGGCGGATCGCGACACCCTCGCCCTCTACGCGTGGGGAGACCTCACGACCGAGCAGATCGCCGAGTCCCTCGGTGTGCCCGTGGGCACCGTCTGGTCTCGCATCAACCGCATCCGGCGCGTCCTGCGCCTGGAGCTTCCCGCCGAGCCCGAGGAGGGGAACGATGGATTCGCAGAAGTTCGTGCGTGACCTCGGCGCCGAGGTCGGCGCCCCGTCGCCCGCCGCGCTCGCCGCGGCGCGCGCCCAGCTGATGGCCGAGTTCGAGCGCGAGGCGGCGGAGCGTCGCCCGGTCGCCATCGCCACCCGGTCGCCGAAGCGGCGTGCGGCGAAGGACTCCGGCGGCCTCGCCCCGGTCACCGCCCTCGAGCCCCGGGCATCCCGCGGACGGAAGGCCGCTCGCGTGGCGCTCGCCGTGGCTGCCGTGGCGGTCGTCGTCGCCGCGGCGATCGGCGGCGTCCAGCTGCTCTCGGGGCTGCGAGCCGAGGATCGCACCGCCGGGCCGGTCGACCCCGCGTTCGCCGCCGACGGGACCTACCTCAAGGTCACCCAGACCCGCGAGTCGGTGTGGACCTGGTCCGATGCGACCCGGCAGGTGGGCTACGGCTGGGGCGACGGCCCGTGGCCGCAGAAGACAGGCGAGGATCCCTGGGGCGAGGCGACCGCGGCCACGTCCGCGTTCGTGCTGGAGTCCACCGCCACGGTCGAGAGGCCGCGCGACCTGTCGGACCGCGCGTTCGAGGCCGAGGAGGGCACACCCACCGATGCGCCGTGGCGCGTCACCCAGGGCGAGCCCTGCACCGTCGCATACACGGCGGGTGCGCCCTCCGACGAGGGGGCGGCGGCGGCCTCGCAGCGCTGCGCGACCGAGATCGGGGCGGCGGGAGACCGACACGGCGACGTGGAGGGCACCTCGGAACCCGTGTGGGGCACGGGGCGCACCGCCTCCTGGTGGGCGCTCGGGAGCACCTTCCTCATGTGGGATCAGTATCCGCGCGATCCCGAGGCGCTTCGGGCGCATCTCGGCCCCGTGGGAATGACTCGCGCCGACGCGCCCTACACCCAGACCGTCGCGTCGAACGCGGTGCGCGAGCTCTCGTGGAACGCGCTGCCGGAGGACCTCCGGGGGGCGTACCTCGAGGTCCTGGCCGCGGAGCCGGGGGCCGAGGTCGAGCGGAAGGACGGTCAGATCGTCAGGATCGACCTCACCGAGCGGGTGCAGGACGACCTGTACGAGCAGCGCTATGTCGTCACGCAGGATCCGGATCTCGGCACGGTCGACACCGTGACGACGCTGCGCAGCCTCTCGTGGGAGCCGCGCGGGATCGGCCTCGACCTCCCGGACGGCGGCGCCTGGGGCGCGCGCATCACCACCACGGCGATCCCGATCGACCCGCCCGCGCAGCCGACGCCGGCTCCCACCGACCCACCCGTGGAGCCGACCGCCGACCTCTCGACGTGGCGGATCACGGAGGAGGGCATCGGGCCGTTCACGATCGGGATGCCGTGGGCGGACGCCGTCGCGCGGGCGACCGACCTCGGCGGCGACGCCACCGCGGCCGGGGAGGCCGGATCGTGTGGAGTCGTCTGGGTGACCCAGGGCGAGGTGATGGTCGCGGCGCACACGTCGGAC
>Ga0256408_1002128_pt1 | contig 10038 bp, 5 predicted proteins | sample PhyAR1_FD_185998 | JGI IMG/M metagenome (GOLD analysis project Ga0256408, IMG submission 185998) | Leaf surface microbial communities from alfalfa plants in UC Gill Tract Community Farm, Albany, California, United States - DLSL A.R1 | ecosystem: Host-associated > Plants > Phyllosphere >...
AAACAAGAAATTCATCTTTATGGTTAATATGTTCATCCGCTTCCATCCATTTGTCTAACCATGCGACAACTTCTTGTAAATATCCAAATTGAGGTCCAGGAATTGCGACGTCTGGAAATTCATGTGCCCAAGGTCCTATAATACCTTTCTTTGGAACATTCAAATGACGCATTAAACGAAACACAGTATTTGTGTAGCCGTCTGCCCAACCACTCATCGTTAATACCGGAATGGTAATGTTTGAATAGTCTTCATTGATAGAGCCATGCTTCCAATAATCATCTCTTGTTTGATGACTAACCCATTCTTCCACAAACGGTGGTGTATGTTCTAAACGTTCCAGCCAATTTTCATACCAATTATCACCGAAATATTTCGGAAAAGCTGGTCGTGCATTATATGCAAACATCGTTGAAGCCCACCAAAGCATATCAGAAGCCATAAGTGTTCCGCCTTTATAATGAACGTCATCCGCATACCGATCATCCGTTGAACATAATGAGATAATGGTCTTCAATGCTTCTGGTTGTCTCGCAGCAACTTGTAATCCGTTAAATCCTCCCCACGACTTACCGATCATTGCTACTGAGCCATTTGACCATTCTTGGTTTGTTATCCAATCTATAATGTCCAATGCATCATCTTGTTCTTGTAACGGATATTCGTCTTCGATAATACCTTCAGAATCCCCAGTTCCTCTTATATCAACTCGAATAGCAGTATACCCAAAACCCGCAAAATATTTATGTCTAATTTCATCCCGTAAAGCTGTAAATTCATCTTTTCTATATGGTAAATATTCTAATACCGCACCTTTAGTCTTAGTGTCAGTCTTAGGTTGCCAGATTTTAGCTGATAATTTCGTACCATCTTGCATCGTTATCCAAGTGTGATGAATCACTTCGATTTCATATGGAAATTGTGTTCGCTCAGTTATTTTATTATAATCTACATCAAAAACACCCATGTAAAATCCTCCTCTATTTATCTATTACTGTTTATTATACATAATTACATATATAAAAACTGACCAGACACTTTCATCTGATCAGTTCGTACTTTTATCCATTTTGAAGTAAATACATTTTGTGATAAATACCGTCTTGTTTAATCAACTCGTCATGTGTGCCTTTTTCAACAATTTCACCTTTATTCAATACAAGTATTTGATCGGCATCTTGAATAGTTGATAGTCTATGCGCAATCGCTAATGTTGTTCTGCCTTTTCTCATTTTTTCTAAAGATGCTTGAATTTGCGCTTCTGTTTCTGAATCAATATTAGCTGTTGCTTCATCCAGTATTAATATTTTTGGATCACTTGCGATTGTTCTTGCAAATGCTAACAATTGTCTTTCTCCACTTGAAAATGCACTACCTTTTTCGATTACTTTATGTTCATATTTCCCAGGTAATTTATTGATAAATTGATCTGCATTTACAAATTCAGCCGCTTCTTGCACTTTTTCAAAAGTCATCGTCGGGTGATACAATTTAATATTCGATGTAATCGTTCCGTAGAAAATAAATGCATCTTGAAGCACAAGCCCAATATTAGATTTGAGTTCTTTTTTCGGGATTTGCTTAATCGATTGTTGATCTATTAAAATTTCACCTTGTTCAAATTCATAAAATCTCATAAACAAGTTAATGATTGAACTTTTCCCGGAACCTGTATGCCCAACAAGTGCAACTGTTTCACCTGGGTTTGCGGTAAATGATATATTTTTTAATACATCTTTTTGGCCATCGTAACTAAATGTTACACCTTTAAATTCAATTTTACCGTCAGTAATATGAAAATCTTGACGCTCTTGTTGATCAGGTTCAAGCATATCATTATCGATAAGTTTAAATACACGACTCGCTGATACGAGTGCTTGTTGAAGTACGTTTAAATTTTGACTGACTTGGTTAATCGGTTCAAAGAAACGCTCCATATATTGTACGAATGCAAATACAACACCTGCTGTAATGCCACCAGAAAAGCTCAATATACCGAAGTAACTTAAGATCATAATGACCGCAAATACAGAAATCATACTGATTGCCGGTCTCAAAAGTAAGCCATCAATTTTGACAGTCTTCATATTAAATTCATAGTGATCATCGTTAATTTCATTAAATTCTTTTTGTAATCTCTTTTCTTGATTAAATACTTGAATAATCCTCATACCTTCGATAGATTCAGCTAACTTCGCATTTAAATCTGATAAAAGCTGTCTCGCTTGAGAAAAGTATATAGCAGAATATTTTCTATAAAGTGCTAATATGACAACTATAATGGGTACAAATACAAGTGCCATCAAAGCCAATTTAAAATCTAAAATAAACATCATGACATAACTTGAAATAACCATAAATAATGCCATTAAAAATGATGAAAATACACCAATAAACATTTCTACAATGGCTTCTGTATCATTCGTTAACCTTGATACAATACTACCACCTGGCTCTTTATCAAAATAGCGCATGCCTAGTTGGCCAATTTTATCAAAAGCATCAATTCTTAATTGTTGAATGACTTTAAAAGCTAAATATTGAAATAAGTATACATTCCAATATGTTGTTACAGCACCGATGATTTGAACGACAAAGAATATCACAATAAGTAATGTCATATCAGATTCTGGAAATACACGCGGTGTTAAATAATCATCGATAAATACTTTTACTAAATAAGGTGTTGCGACACTTGCAACTGTCGAAATCGTCAGCATCAAGAAAGCAAGTGCAATGATACCTTTAAAGGGGAACGTATATTTAATTAATCTTTTGAGTACATCAAACTGATCTTTGGCAGTTAAATTATGATTTTGTGCCATCGTTGTCATCCCCCTTTGCCAATTCATCTAGACTACTCGCAATCTTTTCATGTAATGCTTGTGATTGATACGTGTCATAATACCAACCTTTAAAATTCATCAACTCGTGATGTGTACCTCGTTCAATGATTGTGCCTTCATCCATCACGATAATCATATCAGCATGACTGACAGCACTCATTCTATGAGCTGTAATAATATTTGTCTTACCTTGTCTAACGTTCTGCATATTTTCAAGTATATGTTCTTCAGTTTCTGCATCTACTGCTGATAATGAATCATCTAATATCAGTACAGGTGGATTCATAATTAATGCTCTTGCAATAGATATCCTTTGCTTCTGACCGCCTGATAATGATACACCTCTCTCACCGACAACTGTATCGTATCCTTCAGGAAAGCTTAATATATCTTGGTGAATATAACTAATATTACTTGCGTTATGAATGATGTCATCATCGATAGTCGGATCGCTAAAGGCAATGTTATTTCTTATTGAAGTCGAGAATAAAAAGTGGTCTTGAGGAACATAACCAAATTGAGCTCTTAAATGACGAATATCAAAATAACTCAATGGATGACGACCGTATATGATTTCATCTGCTTCTTTCGTATCAAATTCGCGTAATAATAGACGAATGATTGCACTTTTACCTGATCCTGTTCGACCGACAATGCCTAATGTAGTACCTTTTTCAATCGTGAAATGAATGTCATGTAATGCCACATTATCATCGTTTGGAAATTTAAAAGATTGAATGTCAACGTGAATATCCCCTTCAGGAATCATATCAGTCTTAACTTCCGTATCGACATCATTTTGAACATTGGTAATTTCATTAATTCTTTCATATGATGCATGACCTCTTTGAACAATATTAAAGAATAATCCAAGTGCGAGTAGTGGCCAAACCATCATTCCTAAATAAGTTGTAAATGTAACAAGTTGTCCAATTGTAATATCATCTTGAATCACCATTCTTGCGCCAAAGAATATTGCTAAAAAATAACTAACACCAATTACTGACATAATAGTTGGATCAAACAACGCATCAATTTTAGAAACTTTTAAATTTTTGTATACGACATCATCACTAAGTTGCTTAAAATCTGCTTGATCATCTTTTTCATAACCGAATGTCTTTGTGACTTTTATCCCAGCAATACTCTCTTGAGTCTTATCATTCAATTGACTAAACGCAGCTTGTGCTTTTTTGAAACCGCGGTTAAGCAACTTTCCATAATAACTCGTTAATATAATCATAATAGGAAGTGGAATCATAACAATTAAAGTTAAACGCCAATCAACTGTAATCGCCATAGTAATCAGAACAGCACCACCAGACATCAGTGAATCAGCAATTGTCAGAACGCCACCCCCCGCAGTATTCTGAACAGCTCTAATATCATTTGTAGCATGTGCCATTAAATCCCCAGTACGCCTTTCTTGGAAAAAAGAAGGACTCATCGACGTATATTTATGATACAGTCGCTCTCTTAATATCTTCCCTAATCTCATACTCGCCCCGAATATCATAATGCGCCAGTAGTATCGAAATACATATGTTAATACAGCAGCAAGAAATAAAATGATGAGATAAATAAGAAGCGTCTTTCCCGTTAAAGTATTAAAGCTAATACCATCAATTACACGACCAATAATTTGTGGAGGCAACAAATCAATCAGCGCAACAAGTAATAAAATGAGAATGCCAAAAATATAATTTTTCCGTTCTTGTTTAATAAACCAGCCCAATTTTGCAAATACTTTCATAATCGTCCACACTCCCCTTATATCTACACATTTAAAATTTTAGCACAAAAAATTCATATAAAAATTGAAAGTTCGTAATTTTCATACATTTATATAAAAATCATCCGAATGGCGTATAGGGGATTTTAGAGGTGAGGGAGATGAAGTGGGGAGGGTTCTGAGGTTCGGGGATTCGGCGGTTTGGAGGAGGTATGTTGCTTGTTTCGGGAGTCTTGCAACATTCAAGGCTCCAATGTTGCTAGTCACGTCCCACTTGCAATGTTCACGGGTCCTATGTTGCTAGTCATGCCTCGCTTGCAATGTTCACGGCTCCAATGTTGCTAGTCACACCCCACTTGCAATATTCAAGGCTCCAATGTTGCTAGTCACACCCCACTTGCAATGTTCAGACCACTCCATCCAACTATCAATATAAAAAAATGGCCGGGACATCATTCAATGTCCCGCGCCATTTTATTCATCTTTATGATTTTGTACCGAATAGACTTATTCCTAATATGACAAATACTGCTCCACTTATTTTATTGATGATTTTTTCTGCTACGATATTATCTCTTAATTTTGTTGTTAAACTACTTGAAAAGATAGCAATGATAAATGATGTTATCGCACCCATTACTGCAAAAATACTGCCCAATATTAAAAACGGTATTGGACCGTACTGATTATCCACTGAAATAAACTGTGGAATAAAGGAAATAAAAAATAGTGCTACTTTAGGATTCGTAACGTTCGTGATCACACCTTGTACAAATAATTTTCTACGTGACTGATGCACGGTCTTCTTTATTGAGATTGAAGATTGTTTACTTATAAACATTTGTATACCTAAATAAATTAAATAAACTGCTCCGACAACTTTAATGATTGTGAACAAGACAACGGAAGTTTGTAAGATTACTGACAAGCCTAATCCTGACAGTATAGTATGAACGACTGCACCTACCGAAACACCTAATGCTGAATATATACCTGCATCTCTACCTTGTGAAATACTTCTATTTAGTATAAACATCATATCAATACCGGGTGTGATACAGATGATTAGCACTGTGATTAAAAACAGTTGAAAAGATACGATATCAAACATCATTTACCCCCTTTAAATTAATCGTTAAGATATACTAACATATAATCTAAAGTTGTAAAATGAAAATTTTAATTTATTTCAATTTTTTCAATGTCCAAGTCTATATTTAACTTTTCAAGTATGGATTCAAAACCTTCTATAGTATAGTTCTCATTTTCAGTTACTAATGTCTTAATCATTCCATGACCGTTGGAAGTAAATGATGCTGCTTGTTCAATAACAGTTTGAGCAGGATCAATAAACATGATATGTGGATATAATTCCTTAAAATAACTATACAACCACGGTAGATGTGTAGAAGATAATGTGAATATATCAATTTCTTCATGTTGGTCTAAAATATCATCCATAAAATTCTTCACAGTTATTAAAGTACGATATTTATCTGATATAAATGATCCGTCTTCAACTAATTCAACTAAGGAAGAAGCATTAAATTGATATACATTTCCTGAAGAAACTTCATTGGCTATAAATTCTTTTAATGCATCACTTTCAATTAAAGATTGAACACCTAAAATACCTATTTGTTTAGTAGAAGATTTTTCTAATGCTTCTTTCACTGGTGGATACACACCTATGATTTCAGTATCAAATTCATCTTTCAAATCATCTAGAATTGTAATCGTTGGTACATTAGATGCCACGATAATCAAACGAGGATTCCACTTTTCTAAATAATGAATGGTTTCCGTAATCAAAGTTTTTAATTCATCGATAGATTTTTGACCATAAGGAAACTGATTGCGATCTGCCAAATATATTAAATCTTGATTTTGGTATGTCTTTTTTAACAATTCTACAATTGAATAACTGCCAATTCCCGCATCAAAAACAGCAATAGGTTGAAATAACGTATCTTGATTATTTGTCATATATGCCACCCTAACTTAAATTTCTAAAAATACTTTCGGTGTTTGTACTATTTTCTCATCCACCACATTATAAAATCCACCTTTTTGATATCCTGTACAATGCACTTTGTCTTCAGTAGCAATTTCGAATTCTAGTTCCCACTTCATTCTACTCACTTTAACTAACCAACATCTACCAACCGGTTTGTCATGAATCGTCAATGGTACTTTGTAGTCTGCCTCAGTCCTCATCAATATTGGTGATATATTAAATCTCATCATTTCTGAGTAAGTCATATATTGGTTGATAAAAGCCGTTCTTAAATCTTCAAACCATCTTACATAGACAATATTACTCACAATGCCCATAGCATCAATATCATAAACATTAATTTCGATTTCTTTTTCAGCGACTAATTTTCTCTCTTGCATTAAAAAGACTCCTTCATACATCATATTTTATTATTTCAAAATAACTTTATACATATTATCACTTAAAGTTATTCATTAAATCAACCTTTAGCAATACTAGGAATCTTTAAATACTTTTTGGTATTGAACATACCCTGATAAATAGTGTTCAATATCATCTATTCTTACTCTGTAACCGTGATGTTTAATGAAGAACGAATTCACAATGCGCGACGGATTTTTAAAGTACATTGCAAGTTCAGGATAAAAGTAGCCCGTTCTTTCATAATCTGCTCTTAAATGTATTGTCTTAATGAATTTCTCTTCATCTAAATAAGTTTCAACAAGTTCAGCATAGCCTGTCTTTTTAGCTTTTTGCACTAAGTGATAAGTCGCCATTAACATTTCTAGAAATGTTGGGAATGTCGTTTCCCTTTGTTGCATATAATCTAAATAACTCGATACATTCTGAATACCAAATTTATAATACTTCTCTTGCGGATCAATTTGTACTAATTCATTTGTACAATATCCTAACCAGTGATCATGATACTTCCAATATTTTTTCTCTATAAACATTTCGAATAACATTTTGACAGTATTCAACCATTCTTCATTATGATCAATTTGATAAAGTCTTAATAACGCTAAAGCAGCTTCACCGTCATAATATACAATTCTGAACTGTTCTTTAGTCGTTAGATCAGGATAATTTAATACATGAATGGTTTGTTTTTGATCATCAATCATCGTCAATATTCCTTTAGCAACCTTCTGAGCAGCCTCTAAATATTGATTTTTCTCAGGTACATGCTTTAAATATTCACAAATTGCGAAAATAAATGCAGCATTTTGACCTAATTTTATTTCATTCATACCTTCTGTATCATCAAATATATATCCAGCACCATCAACTTCATATAAATAATATTTGATTAAATAATCAATCGCGTTTTCTACAATAGTAACATCTTTATTTAAATAACTCAGACCTTCTATTAATGCATATGTTGAAGATGAATGACGTAAATTATTATAGAATCCTATTTCTTTATCGAAATGTGGAAAATAACCATAAATATACTTCCCGTTATCTTGAATTTGATTTTTCAAAAAGTGAGTACTTGTTTCAATTAAACGATCGATTTCTTCATAAATATTATCAATTTTTCTTAGACCTTTACGATATCCCTTTTCTTCTAATTCTATAAGTTGATCTTTTTCAAAGAAATAACTTTTCGTGTAGAACTTATAAACATCTTCATTTTCATAATTGCGATGTGCGAAGTATTTTCTTATTCTTTTGTACTTTTTAATATAATTGTTAATGTTCTTCTCAGACATGAAAAGCTCTTTACTATTAGGTTCAGGTCTTATAAATGCATTGGTATTAATTTCTTCTGGTAAGAATGCTAACTCCCAATTATTATCTAATGAAAAGCCATATTCTACATAATTTCTACGCGTATGAGTTAAGTCATGCTTTAATTGTTCATATTTAATTTTCTCAATTGAAGTAACGAAATCTATTTTAATCCATTCAGCATTTTTACCAGTATTTTTTCGAAATGATTCGATATATTTTTTAATATTTCGTTCAGCATTATTAGCTTTAAACATTTTCACTATAGCCTTTTGGGAAGGATGACCGACACTAACAAATATTTTTTCTGCATCTGAATGACTATTGAATAAATTCTTTAGTTGATTAGATATCTCCATACATTACATACCTTTCTGTATTAACTTATATAAAAACAATCCTAAATCTAATTTATTAATGAAAATTATGACACTATCCTAAAAACCATAGAAGCTGGGACAATAATTTGCCCCAGCCATAAAATTTCAATTATAAAATTCTAGTTATTTTCTTTGTTGTCTTTTTTGCGACGACCAAGTAAGAATAATGACCCAATTCCAGCAAATAATCCACCGAATAACACACCGTTATTTAATGGTGCTTCACCAGTGTCTGGTAATTGTTTATCATTATTTGATTTACCATGATCATCTGTAGTTGCAGCTTTCGCAATGCCATTTCCATCATTGTTGTTTGAATCAGTTGAACCCATGCCCATATCTGAGTCACTGTCTGCATCTGAATCTGAGTCCGCATCTGAGTCAGAATCCGCATCTGAATCGCTATCCGCATCTGAATCTGAGTCCGCATCTGAATCGCTATCTGCGTCTGAATCGCTGTCTGAGTCTGAATCACTGTCCGCATCTGAATCTGAGTCTGCGTCTGAATCACTGTCTGCGTCTGAGTCAGAGTCTGCATCTGAGTCAGAATCTGCATCTGAGTCAGAATCTGCATCTGAGTCGCTATCTGCGTCTGAATCACTGTCTGCATCTGAATCTGAGTCTGCGTCTGAATCAGAGTCTGCATCTGAATCACTGTCTGCGTCTGAATCACTGTCCGCATCTGAGTCAGAATCTGCATCTGAGTCCGCGTCTGCATCTGAGTCACTGTCCGCATCTGAGTCACTGTCTGCGTCTGAATCACTGTCCGCATCTGAATCTGAGTCTGCGTCTGAATCACTGTCTGCGTCTGAGTCAGAGTCTGCATCTGAGTCGCTGTCGGCATCTGAGTCACTGTCTGCGTCTGAATCAGAGTCTGAGTCTGCATCTGAGTCACTGTCTGAGTCTGAGTCCGCATCTGAGTCGCTATCTGCGTCTGAATCACTGTCCGCATCTGAGTCAGAATCTGCATCTGAGTCCGCGTCTGCATCTGAGTCACTGTCCGCATCTGAGTCACTGTCTGCATCTGAATCTGAGTCCGCATCTGAGTCTGAGTCCGCATCTGAATCTGAGTCCGCATCTGAGTCTGAGTCCGCATCTGAATCAGAATCTGCATCTGAATCTGAGTCCGCATCTGAGTCAGAATCCGCATCTGAATCACTGTCGGCATCTGAATCTGAGTCTGCATCTGAATCAGAATCTGCATCTGAATCGCTGTCTGCATCTGAATCGCTGTCCGCATCTGAGTCAGAGTCTGCGTCTGAATCGCTGTCCGCATCTGAATCAGAGTCCGCATCTGAATCGCTGTCCGCGTCTGAATCAGAGTCTGCATCTGAATCACTG
>Ga0256408_1002133_pt1 | contig 10023 bp, 6 predicted proteins | sample PhyAR1_FD_185998 | JGI IMG/M metagenome (GOLD analysis project Ga0256408, IMG submission 185998) | Leaf surface microbial communities from alfalfa plants in UC Gill Tract Community Farm, Albany, California, United States - DLSL A.R1 | ecosystem: Host-associated > Plants > Phyllosphere >...
CCAGGTGCCGCCGACGGCGTCGGCGCGCTCGAGGATGACGAAGTCGTCGTCGCCCGCGGCCTTCAGGGCGAGCGCCGCGGCGATGCCCGCGAAGCCCGCGCCGACGATGACGGTGCCCACTCGAACGGGGCCCACTCGAACGGAGCCCACTCGAACGGTGCCCGGGCCGAGGTCGTCGCGGACGATCGGCTCGCTCACGAGCGACCCCTGCCCGTCGCGCGGAAGACGTCGCCGTAGGTCGTGGAGCGCTGGCGGAAGGGGCGGAACAGCCGTCGGGCGATGTCGCGCGCCTCGGTGAGCGGAAGCTCGAGCCCCCGCTCGACGCCCGCACCGGGCAGCACTCGGCCGTCGAGCAGCGTGCCGCCGAGGTCGTCGCCGCCCGAGCGCAGCAGCTCGATGCTCGTGGGGATGCCGTGGCGGGTCCACGGGATCTGCACGTGGGGGATCACGCCCGACAGCATCAGGCGCGAGACGGCGACCATCGAGCGGTGCTCGTCGAGCTCGGCGCGGCCGTCGACCAGCGGCACACCGCCGCCGAGGGGGGCGGGCAGCGGGATCGGCACGAACTCGGTGAATCCGGCGGTCTCGTGCTGGATCCGGATCAGCTCGCGCAGGTGCGAGATGCGTTCGGCGGCCGTCTCGACGTGGCCGTAGAACAGCACCGAGGTCGACCGGAAGCCCGCGCGGTGGGCCGCGGTGAGGTTCTCGCGCCACCGGTCGATCGAGATGTCGCCGGGCGCGATCAGCGCGCGCACGCGCTCGCTCAGGATCTTCACGCCGGTGCCCGGGACGGTGTCGACGCCGGCCTCGCGCATCGCCGCGAGGGCGCCGTCGAGTCCGAGCCCGGAGCGCTCCGCGAGGTCGTCCACGTCCTGCGGGCGGAACGCGTGCAGGTGCATGCCCGGAGCGGCATGTTTCACGGCCCGGGCCAGATCCAGGTAGGACGCGGCATCCTCCCCGGGGGCGACGAGGCCCTGCACGCAGATCTCGGTCAGGCCGAGGTCCTCGGCGTCCCGGGCGATGGCCTCGAGGGCCGCGAGATCGTACGTGTCGGGCTCGCCGGTGGGGGCGCGGCGGAAGCTCGTCGACGCGACGTTGCGGTTCGCGACGATCGTGAGCGCCTCGCCCACGGTGTATCGCCGCACGTCGTCGGCCGTCGCGGCGAGGGCCGCGGCGTCGTCGCCCGAGGCCCGCAGCAGGATCTCCCACTCGGCGTCGTCGAGCGACGCGGGAGCGGCGGCGGCGGCCTCCAGGAGACGGCCGAACCCGCTCTTCCCGGCGGGGGCGCCGACGCCGAGGTGCGATCCGCCGTCCTCGCCGAGGGGGTGGGCGGAGTCTGCGGCGTGCCCGGTCCCCGCGCGTGCGAGCCCGGTATCGGGGTCCGCCAGCGCCAGGGTCGCGTCCCTGATCGCCGGATCGAGCCACTGGTCGTTCAGGTAGGGCGGATGCGCCGTCAGCCGCTCGGCGAGCGAGAACCCGGCCTCGGCGGTGAATCGCGCCAGGTCGTCGACGTGGGGCCACGGCCGCTCGGGGTTCACGTGGTCGGCCGTCAGGGGCGACACCCCGCCCCAGTCGTCGGCGCCGGCGCGCAGCAGCAGCCCGAGCTCGGCCGGGTCCGAGAGGTTCGGCGGCACCTGCACGCGCATGCCGGGGCCCAGCACAAGACGCGCCACGGCGACGGCGGCGAGGTACTCGGTGAAGTCGGCGTCGGCGAGGGATCCGGCGGCCGTCCGCGGCTTGGCGCGGAAGTTCTGCACGATCACCTCCTGGATGTGCCCGTGGCGCTCGGCAGCGGAGCGCAGCGCGACGAGCGATTCGGCGCGGTCGTGCAGCGTCTCGCCGATGCCGATCAGCACACCGGTGGTGAACGGCACCCGTGCCGCGCCGGCGTCCTCCAGCAGCTGCAGGCGCACGGCGGGATCCTTGTCGGGCGAGCCGTAGTGCACGCGACCCGGCTCCTCGTAGAGCGCGCGCGAGGTGGTCTCGAGCATGACGCCCATCGACGGCGCCACGGGCCGCAGCATCGCGAGCTCGTCGGGGGTCATGATGCCGGGGTTCAGATGGGCGAGCAGGCCCGTCTCGGCGGTGATCGCGCGTGCCATGTCGGCGACGTATTCCAGCGTCGACATGTAGCCCTGCTCGTCGAGCCAGGCCCGTGCCTCCGGCCAGCGGTCCTCGGGGCGGTCGCCGAGGGTGAGCAGGGCCTCCTTGCAGCCGAGCGCCTGGCCCTGGCGAGCCACCGCCAGCACCTGCTCGCGCGACATATAGGTCGGCTTGTGCTGGGTGAGCAGCTGTCCCGGGGTGTCGACGAAGATGCAGTAGTGGCACCGGTCACGGCACAGCGTGGTGAGGGGGATGAACACCTTGCGCGAGTACGTGATGACCCCCGGGCGGCCGATAACCGCGAGCCCGGCGTCGCGCGCGCGCGCGGCCGCATCGAGCAGGCGCTCGAGCGCATCGCCCGTCGCCGAGAGCAGGGCCTCGGCGTCCGCGACGCCCAGCACGGCACCCGCTTCGGCCCGCATCAGGGCGGCGTCGAGCGTGGAGGTGCCGGGATCGAGCAGGGTCATCGGTTCATCCTCGCACCGAGATCGCGGCGCCGGGGCCGGATCGGGGCCGGGATCACAACCCTGCATCGTTGTCGCGATGTGCGATGCCGCGGGCGGCCCGCCGGGCAGGATGGGTTCATGGTGACTCTGCTGCTCGACCAGCACCAGCTCGAGATCGTGCTGACGCGCACCGAGCGTCTGCTCGCGCGCCAGCGGGGCGGGCTGCGGTTCTCGCGCGCCGAGATCGCGCGCCTGCAGCTCACCGACGAGCCCGTCACCTGGCTGCGCGGCGTGCGCGCCCCCGGTGTCCACGTCCCGCGGCTGGTATCGCTCGGCACCTGGCGGTCGGCCCAGGGCGACGACTTCGTCGCGGTGCGTCACGGGCGCCCGGGCGTGGTGATCGACCTCGAGGGGCACGAGCGGTTCAGCCGGCTGATCCTGTCGACTCGGCACGGTTCCGCGCTCGCCAAGGCCCTCCGCCTCGAGACGGGTCAGGCGGAGGCCTGACGCCGGCGCGGTCGCGCCGGTCGCCCGGTACGCACCGCCTCGAATGGTGCCCTTTCCGTCCCCGGGGTGAAATTGGGGATGTCCGCACCCCGATGCCCGGACAGCGGGCGCGCGCGACGGGCATCCTTGCCGTGTGAGGGCGCCTTACCCGCGGGCCTCATCCGCACCGGTCCGGTCTCTATCTGGGGAGATACGCCGCGGCCATCGCGGAGGCCGGGGGAGTGCCGGCGTGCTCCCGCTCCCTCGGCCCACCCTCTCACCGGGAGCTCCCGGGGCCCGAGTCCGCGCGATTCGTCCTCCGGGTGAAACGAGGGACGAAAAGGCGGTCGGGCGCGGCTCATGACCGCTATTGATGCTCGCGCCAGAGTTCGCGTACGTGGGAGCATCCGACCAGCACATGTACAGATCACAGGTTCCGTCACCGGGGGACGACCCGGCAGCGCGCAGAGTGGCCCCCGCCACGGCGGCGGTGGTCACGGTGCCCCTGGGGCCCGAAGCGCCGACGCGCGCCGGGGTCTGGGCGGCGATCCTGACGTCGGTGCACCGCGCCGGGCTGCTGCCGGACGAGGCCCTGTACCGCGCGGTGGTCGCCCTCGCGGGAGGCTCGGGCGACCCCGGGGACATCGCGCGCGCGGCGCTGGCTCAGGTGTCCACGTCGCTCGGCCTGACCGTCATCGGCCCTGTCCCGGAGACCGCGCGCGCCGCGGTCCTGCGCGATGCTCGCGAGGCCCACGGGGTCTCGCTGCGGTTCGACCGCCCGGCGACCGCCGACACGGCCCTCGAACGCGCGCTGCGCGCGGGCGACCTGGCCGAGGCCGACCGCGTCGCGTGGCGCGAGCACCCCTTCACCTCTCCCCTCGGCGGCCGGCTGACGCGGCTGGAGCCGAGCGATCTGCGCGAGTACCCGATGCTGGCCCTGCGCGCCGGCGTGGCCATGTACGCGCGGGATCAGACCCGCGGCCGTGCCGATGCGTACTTCACCGTCGCCACCCGGTCGGGCTCCCGGATCGGCGAGCTCACCGAGCCGGTTCCCCGCGCCGTCGCCCACGCGGTGATGAGCATGGCGCACCGCCGCCTCGGTGACAACGAGCGCATGCTCCATCACACGCATCGCGCGGTGGAGGTGCTCGAGCCGATCGCGATCGCGCGCCGCGCGACCGGGCAGGAGGCCGAGGCCGTCGCGATGGGGCTCGACCAGGCGGGCATCAGCCTCTACCTCGGGGGCGACGGCATGGCGGCGCGCCGGGTGTTCGAGGCGCTCGCCGTGCACGCGGCCGCCGCCGAGCTGCCCGTGCGCATCAACCGCGCGCAGGCGCTGCTCGCGCTCCTCGATGCGGTCGAGGGGCGGATGAACTCGACCGAGCAGCGCCTCCTGCGCATCGACCCCTCCGCATGGCCCGAGGGATGGGACGGCAGCCACCTCGCCAAGCCCGCGCACATCGCGAAGGCGTCGCTGCTGACGTCACGGGCCGATCCGATGGGGGCTCTCGAGGTGCTGCGGCTGGTCGAGTCGGACTACCCCACCGCCGACTTCTGGGGCCCGATGCACGTGATCCGCCTCACCGCGGCGGGGCTCGCCGAGGACGAGCAGCTGATGGCCCGCTTCGTGCAGGACGCCGAGGCGCACCCCGGGCCCCGGCTGCCGCGCACGGCGGCGAGCATGGACCTCGGTCACGCGATCATCAGCGGCCTCGCCCCGCACATCGTCGCCCCGCGGCCGCCCTACGCGGCGCGATCCGAGGCGGCCCGCGCGATCTCGGCGCTCGCGCTGGTCCGCACGCGCCCGGCGGCCGCCGCCGAGGCCGCGGCCAGCATCGAGAACGGCATGCCGGCGGTGCAGATCTTCGTGCTGCTGGTGCGGTTCCTCGCCGCGAGGGAGCAGGATCGCCCGGCCGCCGCCGCCGAGGTCGCCGCCCTCGCCAATCACCACGGGCTGTGGTCGCCGTTCGCGATGCTCACCGCGCCCGAGCGCGAGCTGCTGCGCGCCCTGGCCCCCGAGGGCGCGCTGGCCGAGTTCGACCACTACCGCACGCGGGCGCTCACCGGACAGGGCGACGTGGTGCTCACCGAGGGGGAGCATCGTGTGCTGGCGGCCCTGGCGACCGGTGCCAGCCGCCCGGAGATGGCCCGCGACCTGCATCTGTCGCTCAACACGGTCAAGAGCCACCTGCGCGCGCTCTATCTGAAGCTGGGCGTCACCACGCGCGACCAGGCCCTGCAGCGCGCTCGCTCGCTCGGGCTGATGCGGCGGCACGGCTGAGGCGAGCCGGATTCCTCCGGCTCGCCCGCGCCGAGCGCGTCAGTCCTGGTGCTCGCGGTGCTCCGGCTCGCCGGGCCAGGTCGGCTCCGGGTCCGGCTTGAGCTCGTCGACCGAGGCGTGCACCTCGGGGAGGGCGCCGCCGTCGGCCTCGGCCGACTCGGCCGCCACCTCGAGCACCTCGTCGGCGGTCTCGAGCTCGTCGGGCTGATCCGCGTCATCGCGCACTGGTTCGTTCCCTTCGTCGTCCGGCTGATCCCACATCCCGGTCGTCTCACCGGTCGGCTCTGCGGCGCCCACGTGCTCGGCGTCGGCGTCCTCGTCGGCGTCGTCATGCGCCGCGTTCTCCATCGGATCGAGCCCCTCGAGCTCCTCGTGCTCTGAGGGCTCCTCGTTCGCCGATCCGGAGTCGGCGGGGGCCTCCTCCACGAGCGCAACGGCGCCGGCATCGGCGTACTCGGCGGGGTCGTCCTCGCCGGCCTCGGTGCCGTCGGCGTCGTCGGGCAGCTCGATCGTCTCGTCGGCCGTCTCGAGCTGATCCGGGTCGTCGGCGTCCTCCTCGGCGGGCGACGGCACCACCTCGGGGGTGGGGACCCAGCCGGCCGTGGGCTGCTCGCCCTCGGGCGAGGCGGCGATGAGCGCGGCCTCGCCGGCCTCCACGTCCTTCTCCACCTCGGTCAGCGGGCGATCCAGGAACGCGAGCGGGTCGTGCGCGGTCGCCGGGCCGGCATCGAGCACGGTGGCGGTGGGCTGCGCCTCATCGAGGGGCTCGGACTCGGACGCGCTCGGCGTGACCGGCTCGGGCGCGGCCGTGAGATCGGCCGCGGGCGCGGCGGTGACGGCGCTCGGCATCGGCGGCACCGCGCCCCTCTCGGGGGTGTCCTGCGCCGGCTCGTCGCCCTCCGTGGGCGCGTCGGAGGCCGGACCCTGCCACGTGCCGTTGACGATCTTGAGGAAGACGTCCTCGAGGTTCTGCTGCTTCAGCGAGAGCGATGACAGCGGCACACCCGCCTGGGCGGCGAGCTCGCCGATCTCGGACGGCCGCGCGCCGAGCACGTTGATGCCCGATCGCAGCAGCTCGAACTCGTAGCCGTGCTCGCGCAGCACATCGCGCAGCTCAGCGCGCTGGGGCGAGTCGACCGCGACGACCAGCTCGGCGTCGGCCAGCTGCTCGATGCCGCCCGAGAACAGCAGTCGGCCGTTCGAGATGATCAGGATGTTGTCGGCGACCTGCTGCACCTCGCTGAGCACGTGCGACGACATCAGGACCGTGCGGCCCTCGTCGGCGAGGCGGCGCATCAGCAGGCGCATCCAGCGGATGCCCTCGGGGTCGAGGCCGTTGGCGGGCTCGTCGAACACCAGGACGTCCGGGTCGCCGAGCAGCGCCTCGGCGACACCGAGGCGCTGGCGCATGCCGAGCGAGAACCCGCCGATGCGCATGCCGCCCACGCCGCTGAGGCCGACCACCTCGAGCACCTCGTCGACGCGCGACACGGGGACGCCGATCGCGCGGGCCGCGAGGATCAGGTGGCGCTCGGCCGTGCGGCGCGCCTTGTAGGGGGTGCTCTCGAGCAGCGCGCCGACGGTGCGCCGGGGGTTGCTGAGCTTCTTGTAGACCACGCCGTCGATCAGCGCCGTGCCCTGCGTGGGGGCGATGTCGCCGAGCAGGATGCGCAGCGTCGTCGACTTGCCGGCGCCGTTCGGGCCGACGAAGCCGGTCACGACACCGGGCTCGATGCGCGCGGTGAAGTCGGACACCGCCGCGACGTCACCGAAGATCTTGGTGACTCCGCGGAACTCCAGCACTTTGCCGTCAGCCATCAGATCCCCCTTCCGAGCGTGAGCTCATCCCCTTATCCTGCCCGAATCGCCGCGCAACCTGGGGACGCGGCCCCTCGCGACGGCGGCGATCCGGGCCCGCGGGTAGCCTCGATCCGTGACCTTCGCCGAATCCGCCCCCCGCGTCGTCGCCCGCAAGGAGGGCGGCCTCGGGACGATCACGCTCAACCGGCCCGACGCGATCAACGCCGTCGACACCGCGATGATCCGGTCGATCCGCGGGGTGCTGGACGCCTGGGTGACCGACACCGACGTGCAGGTCGTACTGTTCGTCGGCGCCGGCGAGCGCGGGTTCTGCGCCGGGGGCGACGTGCGTCAGCTGCATAACGCCATCCGCGACGGCGAGCTCGCGAAGGCCGACGAGTTCTTCCGCAACGAGTACACGCTGAACGCCTGCATAGGCGAGTACCCGAAGCCGATCGTCGTCCTCGCCGACGGCGTCACCATGGGAGGCGGCATCGGCATCGCCGGCCACGCCGCCGTGCGCGTGGCGACCGAGCGCTCGCAGTTCGCGATGCCCGAGACCCGCATCGGCTTCACCCCGGACGCGGGCGGATCGTGGCTGCTGGGCCGCGCGCCCGGGCGCCTGGGCGAGTTCCTCGCGCTGACCAGCTGGGTGATGGGCCCGGCCGACGCCGTCTACGCGGGCTTCGCCGATCACGTGGTGCCCGCGGCCAACCTGCCGTCGCTGCGCGAGGCGCTCACCACGCGCGCCGACCCGGGAACCCCGACCGAGCTCGTCCTGCTGTTCGACGAGACGCCCGAGCCCGGGCCCATCGAGCGCGCCCGCCCCTGGATCGACGAGGTCTTCGCCGGCGACACGATCGCCGAGATCCAGGCGCGCCTTCGCGCCCTGATCGACTCGGACGAGGTCTTCGAGGGCGACCTGACGCCGGCCGCGGCGCTCGCCGCGCTGGAGGAGCGCTCGCCCACCGCCCTCACGATCACGCTCGCGGCTGTGCAGTCGGCGCGCTGGCTGAAGGGCCTCCGCGAGGCGCTCACCCAGGAGTTCGCGCTCGTCAGCTGGTTCATGAAGACCCAGCCCGACATGGTCGAGGGCATCCGCGCTCAGCTGGTCGACAAGGACCGCTCGCCGCGCTGGACGCCTGCCACCCTCGACGACGTCGACCCCGAGATCGTGGGCGATGCGTTCACCTTCGAGGTCGACAGGGGCCTGTTCACGCCCTGATCAGCGCGGTGGCGCCGTCGACGCCCGCGCGTTCAGCGTGGGGTTCAGCGTGACGCGGTGCACGGGACGCGAGGGGTCGGCGAGCCGGTCGAGCAGCAGGTCGACCGCGGCGCGGCCCACGGCGGCACGCGGAGGCGCGACGGCCGTGAGCTCGGGGGTGAACAGCTGCGCCACCTCGTCGTCGTACGCGACGATCGAGAGGTCGCCCGGCACCGACAGCCCGCGCGAGAGCGCGAGGTCGACGAACGCCATCGCCTCGCGGTCCGAGTGCACAAGCAGGGCGGTGATCCCCGATCGCCGGACAGTGTCGAGGATCGCCGTGACGGTGGCGAGGAACTCGGGCGTCGAGCGATCCGGCAGCACGCGCTCGACGTGCTCGCTGGGGGTGAGGCCGAGCTCGCGACAGGCGGCGTTCCAGCCGGCGACCAGCTTCCGGGCGTGCGGGGAGTGCCGCGAGATCACGAGCCCCACCTTGCGGTGACCGAGCTGCGCGAGGTGCCGGGCGGCGAGCACCGCCCCCAGCGGATGATCGGTGCTGACCGATTCGACGGGCGATCCGGCGAGCTTCATGTCGCGCTCGACGAGCACGAACGGCACCGCCGACTGCTCGAGCCACTCCATCACCTCGGCGGCGTGCTCGGTGTCGGTGTTGGGCGCGAGCACCAGCCCCGACACCCCCTCCTCGACCATGCGCGCGAGCACGGGGCGCTCGTCCTGCAGCTCGTACGACGTCGACCGCAGCAGGATCGACGCCCCGCGCTGGTCGGCGCGCTCCTCCATGCCGCGGACGACATCGGGCCAGTAGAAGCTCAGCGACGGCACAAGCACCCCGATCGAGGCGGCGGGCCGCGTCGGCCCCGCGGCGACCGCGGGGGCGGCCGCGGGAGCGCCCTCCGCGGGGACGGCGCCGCCGTGCACCCGCACCAGCAGGCCCTCGCCCTCGAGCAGCTGGAGGTCGCGCCGCAGGGTGACGGCCGCCACGTCGAGCTCGGCGCTCAGCTCGGCGATGCGCACCGCGCCGGCCCGGGACAGCGCCCCGAGGATGTGCGCGCGCCGCGCGGCGGCGAGGCGGGGGTTGGGGGCCGAGCTGGTCATCGTTCCTCCTGGGTGATGCTCACATCGAGGCTCGACCGGCCTCGCACGTCGAGGTCGAGCCGCATCAGCCGCGCACCCCACACCTCGGTCAGCCACGGGTCGTCGAGCTCCCGCGCCACGGTCGATGCGGCGACTTCCGGGTCCCACTCGAGGACCACGGGCGTCGCGCCCTCCCGCGGCGTCACGCGGGCCCGGCCCGGCGCGAGCTCGATGTCGCCGGCGATCAGGAACCGGATCTCGGTGCGGGGCTCGGGATCGGATCCGGTCCACTCGTCGAGATCCCATGCGTCCGCGAGGAGGATCCTCCCCGCCTCGAGCGAGGCGGTGCGCCGCCACGAGCGCAGCGCCGGATCGCCGTAGGCGGGGGCGAGGTCCATCGTGATCCTGGACAGGCCGGATCCCGTGCTCGCGTGCACCGACCGGGCGCCGAACGCGGCCCCGGCTCGCTGCCCGGCGCCGCGGACGAAGGGCGTCGAGTGCCACTGGCTCTGCATCGTCCAGATGTCGTACCGCGCCGGGCCGAAGGTCTGGGCCGTGTACGTCGGGCGGCCCGCGTCGATGACGACCGGCACCCCGTCCGAGGCGAC